>Ga0315902_10000068_pt1 | contig 162600 bp, 110 predicted proteins | sample LakEriMetagenome_9_FD_203523 | JGI IMG/M metagenome (GOLD analysis project Ga0315902, IMG submission 203523) | Freshwater fungal communities from buoy surface, Lake Erie, Ohio, United States - Buoy 12 MA117 | ecosystem: Environmental > Aquatic > Freshwater > Lake > Lake biofilm | place: USA...
TCTGGCCATCGCTCAAGTCTGTAGAAAGAGCTACACCGGCTACCGCATGGTACAACAACACCTGTGTCAAAGCACCTGTTGGATCAGCAAGCAAAGCATCCAATGTTCCCGCAGGAAGGGCTTCAAAAGCACCGTCTGTTGGGGCAAACACCGTCAACGGACCTGGACCTGCCAGCGCACCTTCCAAGCCTGCAGCCAATACCGCCGCTTCCAGTGTGTTGTGCACATCGCTGTTCACTACAATGTCCAAAATAGTATTGGTTGGCTGTGGTGGAGGTGGCAACAATACCGCGTCAATAACGTGTACAACGCCGTTGTCGGCCAAGATATCGGCTACAGTTACCATCGCATCGTTAATCATCACACCGTTCATGTCAATCGTTACGGTGATGTCTTCACCCAGCAACGTCGTGATCATCTGACCATCGCTCAAATCAGTTGAAAGTGCAAGACCTCCAACTACGTGGTACAACAACACATCGGCAAGCGCTCCTGTTGGATCAGCCAGCAATGCATCCAAGGCACCGGCAGGAAGAGCTGCAAACGCAGCGTCCGTTGGTGCAAATACCGTGAAAGGACCGGCACCGGACAAATCATCGGCAAGACCGGCAGCGATTACAGCTGTTTCCAACGTGTTGTGATCAGGGCTATTCACTACGATGTCTACAACAGTAATCGGAAGCGGAGCCAATTCAGGAATCAACACAGCGTCGATTACGTGAACGACACCATTATCCGCCATAACATCCACTACAATCACCATGGCATTATTAATCATCACACCATTCATGTCGATGGTTACCGTGATGTCTTGTCCAAGTAGCGTAGCGATTACATCGCCATTCATCAAGTCCGTTGAAAGGGCCTGAGCACCCACTACGTGGTATAATAACACTGATGCTAAATCACCTGTTGGGTCATTCAACAATGCAGTCAACAAATCCGCAGGCAATGCAGCAAATGCATCATCCGTTGGTGCAAATACCGTGAAAGGACCTGCGCCCGACAAATCATCGGCAAGACCTGCAGCGATAACAGCAGTCTCCAATGTTTCGTGAATAGGGCTATTCACGATTACGTCTACCACCGTCATCGGCGCAGGAGCCAATTCAGGAATCAACACCGCATCGATGACGTGTACAACGCCGTTATCGGCCGCGATATCTGCCACAGTAACCATTGCATTATTGATCATCACGCCATTCATATCAACGGTAACCGTGATATCTTGTCCCAACATGGTTGTAATCACCTGACCGTTTGAAAGATCTGTTGAAAGCGCCAAAGCTTGAACAACATGGTAAAGAAGAATATCGGTAAGGTCACCCATTGGGTCAGACAACAATTCAGCGAGTAACCCATCAGGAAGTGCATTAATCGCAGCGTCTGTTGGAGCGAATACGGTGAATGGTCCGGTGCCTGATAAGGCATCCACCAAACCTGCAGCGCCAATGGCGGTTTCCAGCAAGGTGTGGTCAGGACTGTTGGCGATAATGTCAACTACCGTGTTTGTCGGTTGTGGCAACACAGGCATGAGCACCGCGTCAATCACGTGAATGACACCATTACTTGCGTCAATATCTGCAACGGTAACCATTACACCATTGACAGTTACAGCGCTCATATTCACTCCGATGGTCACTTGCTGACCATCATATAGCGTGGTGATCATCTGACCATCTGAAAGGTCAGTCGAAAAAGCTTCAGCGCCAACGACGTGATATAACAGAATTGAAGCGAGATCCCCTGTAGGATCTGCCAACAAGGCCTCAACAGTTCCAGCAGGCAATGCAGCGAAAGCAGCATCTGTTGGAGCAAAAACGGTAAATGGACCCGGGCCCGATAAATCATCGGCCAAGCCTGCAGCAACTACTGCCGCCTCAAGAGTGTTGTGGTCATTACTGCCAACAACGATTTCAACAATCGTTTGAGCACGCAATTGGAGGCCAAAACACAAGAAAATGAATAAGTAATGGAGTTTTCTCATAATTTGTTTAATTGATTTGTGTAGTCGTTAAACAAAAGTTAAGGCCACAGGTTCACGGCTTGTTTTTTTTTCAATCATTCATTGATGTGAAAGATTGGAGGGCTAACAACATCCTGTTCAAACAAAACATGTTCGAATGCCCACCCGGACATCGCACAACGCAACTTTGAATAGAGAAAAGACATTATGGAAACCAAACGCATCGTCCAGGGAGCAGTAGTCATCATTGCCATTGCCATCATTGGTTTTGCGTACTTCCGGTTGTCAGAAACCTCCGGTGATCAAGGCAATCCGCTGAAACATGTCCCCGTATCGTCCTCTATGGTTTTAGCAATCGACGGCATGGCTAACAGCCAAAGTGAACTGGAACTGCTCGATATTCTTTTAAATACCTCCACTGAAAATAGTAGTTACAATCAATGGAGAAGAACGCTTCACACACTCGATTCACTGCGAAAAGCGCAGCGTCCCTGGTACGACGTATTGCAAGAAGCGCCGCTGACCTTTGCAGCTCAGGATGTGCAAACCTCATCGGGATGGTCGCTGTGTGTTGGGTTGAAATCCGGCGACAACGCAGACAAACTCATGCAACTCTGGCTGGACAACGCCCCGGGACGTTCGTTCAAAGGCACAACCATGTATGTGGGAAAAACGCTGAGCTGGTGCGCCATCAGCAATTGCCTTATTGTGTCACCTTCACCGGCCACACTCGAACAGGTCATCATCAGCAGCGCCGCAGGCGATGTCGTGGCACTCAATGCCGACTTCAACACAGCCTTTGAATTGCGCAGCAAAGACGTCCCTCTGCACCTGTTTGCCAAAGTCAATGAGCGCTCCTGGATTCAACTCGACCCCGTATTTAGCAGTAAGGGGACACAACTCACAGGGTACTTCCAACAAGCTGAACAGCCCAAACACCCATTACAACTTACCGCACCGGCCGGCGAGGAAGCCGGGATTTTCGCGCTTCTTACGGGCAATACCATGCTGGTGGATATGCTTTGCACCGGCGATGCTGATACCGCATGGAACGCACTAAGCCGTTTCTACAATGGCTCAGAAGCGGCCAACTACTGGACAGAAGTATGGCAATCCGTTGGTGACTCGTGCCAATGCGACCTCAACGAATTGTTGCTCTCTTGGCGCACCGGTGAATCCGGAACAGCGGTCATTGCCCTGCCCGACAGTTCTAACGCCACGATAACATTCGCCGGTGTGCGCGACAGTATCGATGTCATGACGCTTATCGAGCCACTGCTATTGGAACCTACTCCGCAAACACAAAACATTTTCACGGTGAAGTTCCCGGCTGTCCTCGAACGCAATACCCTTCCAACCATTCCACTCGAACACAACTACATCATGCAGTGGAAAGAATACGTATTTACCGCTTCTACTCCTTCGCAGTTGCAACTGATTCAGCAAACCGCAAATACACTCAGTAAAGACGCGGCATTCCTCCAAGCCCTTCAGCTTACCAATGACAATGCTGCCAGAAAATACTATCAAACGGGCGCCACAAATACACTGTTGCCCGCCGCATTAACCGCGCTATTAAACGATCAGGAAAATTATATGGTGAGCGTGGAACCTGCTACGGGTGAAAAGTCGCTCGTCAGCATTGGCCTGGATATTCGAACCTCGGCGACACCGGCGGCAGTGAAAGCACCGGAACCTTTGCAAGCCTTGGTCGAAGAATCAACAGAAGTTGCTCAAAGCTCAGCCAACTCCTGGACGGTCATCAACCATAATACCAACGAAAAAGAGCAAATCGAATGCGATGAGAAGGGAAAGCTTTCGTTGAAAGACCCAACCGGTAAAGTACTCTGGACACGCAATCTGGGAGCGCCTGTTTTAGGGGATGTAGTCCAAGTCGACGCCCTTAAAAACAACAAACTGCAATACGTCTTCACTACGAAGTCGGGTCTCTACCTGATTGATCGAAATGGTAAAGACGTCGCCGGTTTCCCCTACCTGCCAAAGCCCCCTATCACCTCGCCCTTGCTGGTGGCCGATTATGACAACACCAAGAAATACAGACTCATCTTCGCCATGGGTGATGACATGATTCTCAATATGAGTATTGATGGCAAGATGACCTCCGGCTGGAAGTACCAACCCAAGAATACCGGTAGCGCGGTGAAGGCTATTCAATCCGCCAAAATTGGAAGCGACGACGTGCTCTTCGCGGTTTCAGAGAATGGTTCTATTCAACTGCTGAAGCGAACAGGCGAAGAAAAATCCTCATGCTCTACAATACTCGAGAATTACAACGGTGGAAAAATCAGTATCGTCCCCGGTGCTGAGATCAATGGCACAGCAATCGTTTACAGCACCGCAGCCGGCGAACGCACGACGCAAATTCAAGCGCCATGAGTGCTGAAGCAGTGCGTCATCTGGCAAAAGACGCAAAACTCCGTCCGGCACTGGAACACATTCAACTTGAAAAACTTCGTCGCGAAGAAAACATCTTGCTGTATTTGTGCCTCTCCATTATCAGCCAACAACTCAGCACCAAAGTCGCTCGCGTCATCTGCGATAGGTTCCTGGGGTTATTCGAAGGACAAGAAATCACCGAGCGCCTCATCCTGTCAGTAGATCCACAGGAATTGAGAGCCGTCGGCCTGAGCGGCGCGAAAGTCAATTACATCCGAAACGTGTGTGAGTTCTTCCACGAAAGAAAATTGCATGATGAGCAATTACATCGCCTCAGTGATGATGAGGTCATCGAGCTCCTCATTGAAATCAAAGGTGTCGGAAGGTGGACCGTTGAAATGCTGCTGATGTTTGCCATGGCCAGAGAGGATGTTTTCGCCGTGGATGATCTTGGTATCCGACAGGCCATGATCAAACTCTACCAATTGAAAAGCGAAAACAAAAAGGAACTCAGCCAAGCCATGAAAACCATCAGCGAGCAATGGAAGCCTTATCGCAGCTACGCATGCCTGGCACTGTGGAATTACAAAGACAGTTGAGGACTGCATTCAGCCCACGATTTAAATCGTGGGCTATGCGTATGATCAATCCCTTCTTCCCACCTCGCGCAGATGCACGACATGTGAGCGAACCGCTGAAAGCACCGTGCGATGCTCGTTGTAAGTGATGCCGAATTTGGCGCAAGTCTCCTTCACTATTTCATTGATGGCAGGATAATGAACGTGTGAAATGCGTGGGAACAAATGGTGCTCCACCTGATAATTCAATCCACCCGTAAACCACGATACAATCTTGTTCTTCGTCGCAAAATTGCTCGTCGTATTGATCTGATGCACAGCCCACTCTACGTCTACCTTGCCCGCGTCCGGAACCGGAAATTGCGCTTCCTCTACCACGTGCGCCAATTGGAATACAACGGCTATCACGATTCCGCATGCGCTGGTCAACACGAGATAGCCAACGATGGTTTCCACCACGCCAACCAAAAACATCGGGAGTACCAAGAACATCGTGAAGTAAAATAGTTTCGTAGTCCAGAAACTCACGTGATCCCAAAACTTATACTTCTTGAGTTTCGTGTTACCAACCTTGCCGGTGAAATACTTGAGGAAGTCAAAGTAGAATACCCAGAAAGCGTAATTCAAAGCGTAGAAAATAAACGCATAAATGTGCTGAAAGCGGTGAATCCAGTATCGCTTTTGGTTGTTGCTGATACGCATCACCGGCTGAATATCGATATCATCATCCAAGCCATCGATATTGGTAAAGCTGTGGTGAATCATATTGTGCTTCTGCTTCCAAAGATGCACGTCGCCGCCCATCAAATTCAGCGAGTATCCCATCACGTTGTTCAACCATTCGTGCTTCGAAAAACTGCCGTGCGCACTGTCATGCATAACGTTGAAGCCAACTCCGGCCAGTGTAATTCCCAATACCACGCAAAGCCCTAAGCTCAGCCAAACACCGGGAGTGAAAAAAACCAACCAGCTATACAAACCGACGAGCAACGTCAGGAAAATACCGGTCTTCAGGTAGATCTTCCAGTTCCCCCAATGATTAATCTGATTGTGCTCGAAATACGCGTCCACGCGCTTCTTGAGCTCATCAAAGAACGGATGTTCCTTAGTGTTGAAAGTGACAAATGACATGGTGATTTCCTTGCTTATGCAATAGCATTGAGCCAATTGCGGCGGCAATGTACGCCACACAAACGGCTCTGCGTGTTAAACAGGAATAAAAGAGAACAGCGCGTTGTTAATTCTCGCTCTGCCTCAGGGAATTAGAAAAATCTTGCGTCGAAAACAATCCGCTGTATATTTGCCACGCTTTTGGCACTGATAATAAAGAAGTGAAGAGGGGTCTCAAGCCCCTCTTTTCTTTGGTATCAACTCCCGAAACCTAAACAATGATTACACAAGCATCCGTCACACAACTCATTGAAGACAAAATCGCAGGCACCGATATGTTTATCGTTGAGGTAAACGTGCGCCCCGGAAATGTCATCAATGTGACGCTTGACAGCGAAAGCGGTATTACCATAGAAGCGTGCACTGAGGTTCACCGCCACCTGCTGCATTCGATGGATCGCGAAGTGGAAGACTACTCGCTCGAAGTGTCGTCACCGGATTTGAGTAAACCCCTACAGGTGTTTCGCCAGTACCGCAAAAACATTGGACGAGATCTGGGCGTGAAGCTGAACGATAAAAGCAAAATCGAAGGTGAGCTTATCGCCGCCGACGAAACCGGAATCACCTTGAAGACCGAGCAAAAAGAAGAGGTTCCGGGCAAGAAAGGAAAGAAACTCGTAGAACGGGAAATACACATTGCCTTCACCGACATGGCTGAAGCCAAAGTGCTCATCCGTTTTAAATAATTCAACCATAAAAAACACACTCTAAAACTCCATACCGATGAAAGGTTTAAATCTGATGGAAGCTTTTGGTGACTTCAAAGAACTGAAGAACATCGATCGCGAGACCATGAACCAAATCCTCGATGACGTTTTCCGCAGTATGATTCTCAAGCGCTGGGGAGCAGACGACGGATTCGACATCATCATCAACCCCGACCGTGGTGACCTCGAAATCTGGCGCACACGCGAGATTGTTCCCGATGGCGAACTCGACGACGAGGTAGCACAAATCGAAGTGAGCATGGCTCAGAAGATTGTTCCCGATCTGGAAGTCGGCGAAGAATTGATTGAGGAAATCAAAATCGAAGACTTCGGTCGCCGCAACATTTTGGCTATGCGCCAAAACCTGCAGTCGCGCATCATGGATCTGGAAAAGGATCACCTCTATCAGAAGTACCGTGAGCGTGTGGGTGAAATCATCTCCGGCGAAGTATATCAGGTGTGGAAAAAAGAAATGCTTGTTCTTGATGATGAAGACAACGAGCTCATCCTTCCGAAAGACCAGCAAATCCCATCTGACTTTTATAAAAAGGGCGATACCATTCGTGCTGTTGTATACAAAGTTGACTTGCGCAACAATACACCGCAAATCATCCTCAGCCGCACGGCTCCTGAGTTCCTCGAAAAACTATTCGAACAGGAAGTTCCGGAAGTTTTCGATGGTCTCATCACCATCAAGAAAATTGTGCGTGAGCCGGGTGAACGCGCGAAAGTGGCTGTTGAAAGCTACGACGATCGCGTCGATCCTGTGGGTGCTTGCGTAGGTATGAAAGGTGCGCGTATTCATACCATCGTGCGTGAATTGCGCAATGAGAACATCGACGTCATTCAATACACCGGCAACGACCAGCTGTTGATTACCCGTGCCCTTGCACCGGCGAAAATTTCCAGCATCAACCTTGATCGCGACAACATGAAGGCCGATGTATTCCTGAAGCCTGATCAAGTATCGTTGGCCATCGGTAAAGGTGGTAATAACATCAAACTCGCAGGCCGTCTCACCGGATTCGAAATTGATGTTTACCGCGAAACTGATACCGAAATCGACGATGTGGATTTGGAAGAATTCTCAGACGAAATCGATGCATGGATCATCGACGAGTTGAAGAATATCGGTTGCGATACCGCCCGCTCTGTCCTGGCCATCGGCAAGGAAGATTTGGTGAAGCGCACCGACCTCGAAGAAGAAACTGTAGAAGAAGTATTGAACATCCTCAAAGCAGAGTTCGAATAATCTTCTCTCTGATAAAAAATAAAAAGGGCTGTCGTGATGACAGCCCTTTTTCATTTTGTTAGAATTGTTTATCTCGAAATAATAAACGACTGAGACTGATCAAATCCTTCACCGTGCAAGCGATAGAGGTATTGTCCCGCAGGTAATTCATTCAATCCAATCCACTGCCGCTGAAAGCCCATTCCAAACGAACGGTTTTCGAAAACACGATTCACCAATGTTCCTCGAATATCCATAATATCCAACGTCAAGCGATAGGGCTGCTTCAAGTGAAAACCAACCGTCATCTCACTAAAGGCAGGGTTAGGATAGGAAGGGAACAACTGCTCTTTCGGATACACCATCATGTACTCCTCATTCAATGATGGCAAAGAAATATTCTCATCACCGGGCAGGTAAATCACAAATTGCAAAAAACACAGGTACATTTCTTCGGTGGTGGATTCACCCCATGACATCACCTGAGGAGGATCGTTCGGATTCAAAGGATTCTCGGCCGTATTATCAAACGTTCCGAAACAATGCACCGTGTAGCCGGCCGGAATGCGCAGCAAATTCGGATAGGCAAACAGACCCTGCCAGTTGAAATCCCATTCCGGAATCTTAATAATCCGAATAGTATCTTGTCCATTCGGACTCACTGCATAGACCTCGTAGCTGCTGCAAATCAAATGGCCATGTGGAGCAACATCAATCAGCGAAACATCCACGGGCACCTCAATTGTTCCGTGAAAAGTTTTTACCTGACCCGCAGGAATTATAAATGGCTCATCAAGGTTTTGAGGATTGATTGCTGCTGTCTGCACATAGCGCACTATCGGATTGTCGGAGAAAAAAATGTTCACGCTGGTCTGGTCAACCTGATCGGTCGCCGAAGGGCCATAGTGCATCTGAATGAGCAAGTCGGAATTTGCGTAAAGCTTCTTCCCAAGAGCAGGCGGAAACACCAATGGGCTCGATCCCGGCACCCATGCACTGAAGAAATTATCAATCGGATTAAATCCAAACCCACCAAACTGAGTGTAGCCATATTCCGGAGTGGCCGCATCCAAAGCCGCTGCCTGACCGGTATTATCCACACCCAAAATCGCATGGTGGCAAATGTCCTTGTTGTCGGGACGAACTTCAATGGCCTCCACATCCCGATCTTGCGTCAAACCGGTAGGTAACACAAACACCTTATACATGTCCGAGTTGTTGCCTTGATGCTCAAATGCCTGTTCCAGCGTCAATACCAAATCGGGTGTGCCTACCTGCGAACCCGTTGGGAACACAGGCACCGCAGGCGTTAGCGAGGGATCACCTTCGGGCGCACCGGCGTCCACCCAAGCGGCAATAGTCGCAATCTCCTCATCGGTAAGCACGTTCTCATCACGGAAGGTGGTGTACGTGTGATCCGGCGTCCAGGGTGGCATGTAACGAATGCCCGTGACGTATTCGATAATCGATGCCGAAGCGGCCACTTCAGCATAACTCGTTAAGGGAAACGGTCCAATCTCCCCATCGCGATGGCACTTGGTGCAATGCTGAAAAATGATGGGAGCAACGTCTTCTGAAAACGTGACCTGCGCTTGCATTAGTTGAGCAACAGCGAGAAGTAACAGTAGTGCTATCGATTTCATAAGATTCAATTTACTTTTCAATGATACAACCAATTGCCGGCACATGTGTGTTAAAAATGGGCGCTCCCGTTTTCAAGACGCTATCGAGCGCATGGCGCAGCTCCTTGTTTTTCACATGCGCCCTGCGCTTTCCTACGCGCACATAACTATCGTCTATTCGGCCGTGGTAGAGAACGACATCGTCCCGGAGCACAAACACCTCCGGCGTAACTGTCGCATTCAAAACGCGATGCAGTGAATCATCACGCTGCACCTGAAACGGCAATTGATACTCCGATTGAAAGGCCACAACAGCGCTATCCGTCAACAGCGGTCCAACAGCGCAAGCCGAAAAGACCACACCATAGTCTGCATAATCCTTTACAATGGATTTCATTTCAATCGTATAGAACTTGCATATCGGACATGTCGGGGATAAAAAGTACACGACATTCAACTGCCCGACAGCCTGTGTCGCTGCCAACCCAAACCCTATGAGTATACAAAAAACCGTTCTCATGTATCGCGAGGAAGGAGACAACACAAGGTCACATTTGGTTTAAAATTACTATGAAATTCATCAATTTATGGCAAAACAGCTTAAAACAAACTAACTTGCACCCGCAATTAAAATTCATCACACGGCAAACGTCACAAGAGCATAAAGCAATGAAACAGTAAGCAGAAGCAAACATATAGCTCCCTGAATCTGGCCATTGCGTTGTGCTCTCCCGACAACTTTCTAGATTATGTCTGAAACAAAAGGACCACAAAGGCTTGGAAAAGCAGCAGTAACGCTCGGCGTTAGTAAGGACACCATCGTGGAGTTTCTCTCGAAAAAGGGAGTAACCGTCGATAATAATCCAATGGCAAAGATTGAGGCAGACGCTTATGAACTGCTGCTGGGAGAGTTTGCCGGAGACCAGGCTGCTAAAGAAAAATCGGCTGCAACAGCCGCCAAAGTGCGCGAGTCACGCGCAACGATTACCCTCGAAGACACCAAAAAGCAGAAAGGAACTTCCAAAGACGAGGAAGAACAGGATATCGATTACGCGAAATTCAAGCGTAAAGTCGAAGTGAAGGAAAAGCCTGCTGCAAAAGCAGAACCGGCGCCCGCACCTGCCGAGGAAAGTCAAGAATCGGAGACTGAAAAAGCTGCTGCAAAAAAGACTACCAAGAAAAAAGAAGTTGAAGAAACGCCTGCCGAAGAAAAAGTCGGTGAAGTGAAGGTAGTCGGCAAGATCGATTTAGCGAGTCTTGAAAAACCGAAAACAAAAGGCCGCAAGAAGAAAGAAGATACTCCCGAAGAAGCTCCGCAAGAAACCGCGGCGAAAAAGACTACTGCAAAAGGAAAGGCAAAAGCAGAAACAGAGGCGCCCGTTGAAGTTCCGGCCGTTGTTCCTGAGCCTGAACCCGCAAAAGCGCCCGAGCCGGAAAAAGAACTCATCCGCGTGCAAGTGGAAAAGTTATCCGGTGTTAAGCTCATGGGCAAGATTGAACTGCCTTCACCTGCCGAAAAGAAAAAGCCGGATGCAGCAGGATCAGAAGCCGAAAAGCGCAAACGTAAGCGCGTAGGCAAAGTCGATATCCAACGTCAACAAGAAATCGATCGCCGCAACCAACGCACTGCTAAACCCGCCGAGCCTAAGAAAACAGAACTCAGCGAACAGGATATTCAAAACCAGGTTAAAGCTACCCTCGCTCGATTGGGCGGTCAAGGAAAATCAAAGTCCAGTAAGTTCCGTCGCGAAAAACGTGACTTCGTGGCCCGACGCTCCGAAGAAGAAGCAGCACGCCAACAAGCAGAAAACCTGGTACTCAAGCTCACCGAATTTGTAACGGTAAGCGAGTTGGCTTCCATGATGAACATCCAGCCAACGGAAATCATCAAGGCCTGCATGCAACTGGGAATTTTCGCTTCACTCAACCAGCGCCTGGATGCCGAAACCATCAACATCATCTCGGGTGAATTCGGTTTCGAAGTGCAGTTCGTCAGCGCTGATGTTATCGAACAAATCGCCGAAGAAGAAGATACGCCGGAAACCATGGTTACCCGTCCACCGGTCATTACGGTGATGGGTCACGTGGACCACGGTAAAACATCCCTGCTTGACTTTGTGCGTAAAGCAAACGTTATTGCCGGTGAGGCCGGAGGAATTACGCAGCACATCGGTGCATACAGCGTAGAGCTTCCCAACGGCAGAAAAATCACCTTCCTCGATACACCGGGTCACGAGGCGTTTACCGCCATGCGTGCACGCGGTGCTAAGGTGACCGACTTAGCCATTATCGTTATCGCAGCTGATGATAGCGTGATGCCACAGACGAAAGAAGCCATCTCACACGCCCAAGCTGCAGGCGTGCCGATGATTTTCGCCTTTAACAAAATTGATAAGCCGGGAGCAAACGCAGATAAAATCCGCGAACAACTCTCCGCCATGAATATACTCGTGGAAGAATGGGGCGGTAAATTCCAAAGCCAGGAAATCTCCGCCAAAAAAGGTCTCAACATCGATGCACTCCTAGAAAAGGTATTGCTCGAAAGTGACCTTCTTGATTTGAAAGCCAATCCGGACAAACGCGCCGTAGGTACCGTAATCGAATCGGCTCTCGATAAGGGCCGCGGATATGTAACAACACTCTTGGTAGAATCCGGAACACTGCGTATTGGTGATGCTATCCTCGCAGGCCACTATAGCGGTCGCGTGAAAGCGATGTTCAACGAACGCGGACAAAAAGTAAATGAAGCCGGTCCTGCAACACCTGTTTCCCTCCTCGGATTTGAAGGGGCTCCCAACGCAGGAGACAAGTTCAACGTGATGGAAGATGAACGCGAAGCCCGCAACATCGCCCTGAAGCGCCAGCAACTGCAACGCGAACAAAGCCTGCGCACCAAGAAACACCTCACCATCGAAGAAATCGGACGCCGCATTGCGTTGGGTGACTTCAAGGAACTCAACCTCATCGTTAAGGGTGACGTGGATGGTTCTGTGGAAGCACTTACCGATTCATTGCAAAAACTGTCTACCGAGAAAATTCAGGTTCGCATCATTCACAAAGGTGTTGGACAAATCAGCGAGTCTGATGTATTGCTCGCCAGCGCCTCTGATGCGATTATCATCGGTTTCCAGGTACGCCCAAGTGCCCCTGCACGCAAGATTGCCGAGAACGAAGAGATTCAAATCAAACTGTACTCTGTTATTTACAAGGCCATCGAAGAAGTCAAGGAGGCAATGGAAGGATTGCTCTCGGCGCGTATCGAAGAGCAAATCACCGGTACTGCCGAAATCCGCGAAGTCTTCAAGATCAGCAAAGTGGGCACTATCGCCGGTTGTATGGTTCTCGACGGAAAAATCAATCGCAACAGCAAGGTTCGCATCATTCGCGATGGTATCGTGATTTACACGGGCGATCTCGGATCACTCAAGCGATTCAAGGATGATGTGAAGGAAGTCGTGAAAGGCTATGAGTGCGGTTTGAATATCGATAAGTTCAACAACATCGAAGTAGGCGATAACGTGGAAGCATTTGAAGAGGTGGAAGTGAAGCAAACGCTCTAGTGCGTGGTGTTTCCCTGCTGAAATTAAATTATTCCGGCAGATAGTTGGTTTTACGATAGTTACGTTACATTTGAGAAGCAGTTACCTTAGCTACTTCCCAATGAAACCACTGCGGCTTCGTTCATTGCCTTTTGCATGGATGGCAGGACTCCTCAGTCTTTGCATGCAATTGAATGCGCAAGATATTCTCCTCTACAGTGAGAACTTTCTGGGTGGTGCTTCTTCGGTTGAACTCAACTCGGGGGGGATAGGAACCAATAGTGGTGCGAATCAATGGGTAGTGAACAATCAATTTAACGGTACAAGCACTTGCCCTGCAACTCCTGATCAAAGTACCGCCAATACGACCGGAGGAAATATCGCCGGCGCACCTCAAAGCAATTATCTGCACATACAAAACACGAATGCCGGTGGCGGAAATGCCTGCTTCGATCAAGGTGCAGCATCCGATCAATTCGCGATGATCTCGGGTGGGTTTTGTACGTTCGGCTTGGTGGATGTGCACATCAGCTTCTTTTGGATTGGTGAAGGAAATAGCAACGCATACGGTTCAATCTGGTATCAGGCTGATGGCGGTGGATGGACACAAGTCGGACCGAACCTTAATAGCTCTTCTATCTGGCAATATGAGGATATTACCCTGCCGGCATTCAGTAATGTCGGCAATCTGCAATTCGGATTCCGTTTCGTAAACGACGGAAGCGGCAGTGGTGGAGAATTGTCTTTCGGCATCGATGACATCAACGTCGTCGCAAGCCTTTCAACCCTAAATCCGATTGATATCACCATCACATCCGTCTCTCCGAATCCGGTCTGTGAAGGAACATTCCTAACGATTTCATACCAAATTTCCGAACCGCTCTGCGACGGCACCTACCTGCTCGAACTTTCGGATGCCTCGGGAAACTATCCGTCGGGATTCACCTCCTGGGCAGTCAATATCTCCTATCCCGCAACCACCGGCACAACCACCATTTTATTGCCCGCAGGTGCCGCTGCCGGCAGTTGTTACACGGTGCGATTGAGCCGACAATCTCCTGAACCCGCAGTCACCGGTATTGCCTCAGCATGTTTTGAAATCATCGAATGTCCCAACACCATCACTACAGCACCCCTTGGACCACCGGTGGTTACGCTGGATCCACTTCCTGTGTGCGTAGGCAGCGTGATTGACATCCCCTTCTTTTCGGTCGGCGTATTCAATCCTAACAACGCATACGTGTGTCAACTTTCCGAACCTGACGGAACTTTCTCCGCTACACCGCTTATTGTAGGAAGTTCTCCGGACCCAAGCACCTACGACCCTGTATTGCTGCCACCACCTCCTTCACCCGGAAATGTGTCGGGAATTATACCGGATACGGAACCAGGTTGTAACTACTACTTGCGCGTAGTCTCCACTTCACCGAGTGTTGTGGGCACAGTGTGGGGGCCGTTCTGCATCCAGCGCTGCGATGTAACGACCAACGAAATGCAGGACATCAGTTTCTGTATTACCGAATGCAGCGCGGATCCTTCCGGTGAATCCGAGGTCATTTTACTCAACACGAACACCAACAATCAAACAGTCACCTACGCTCCGGGCAATACATTCACTACTCAGTTACTCAGTTCCATGGACTTCAGTCAAATTGGGCCTGACGGAATTCTCGGAGAAGTCATTGCCACACAAGATGACTTTCTAACCATTACTATTCCTTGCCTGGAAGATGCTTTGGCTGCCGGAATACCGACGGGCATGAACTATTTGCGAGTGCTGGCCACCAATCCCTCCGACCCGAACAATGCCGTCAGCACACTCATACGGGTCACCATAGGTGTAGAGAGTTCCATCCCGATTACTATCAGCTCCTACGATTTTACTATTTCCGGCTGGCCTGAGGAAGATACACTGTGTGCGCCTGCCAGTATTTTGCTCGATTTCGCGCCCTATGACCCTGCTGACAACTCCACCTATATGTGGAGCTGTAGCGGCATTAACGGTGGAGCAGCCTTTGAATCACCAAATGGTCCAACTTCCAACATTCTGTTGGTTACAGCCAATATGCCTTCGATTCTTGATTTCTACGTACAGCGCACCAATTATGGTTGCGAAAGTCCGTGGAGCCCAATTCATTCGGTAGTTGTCTCCGGACCTCCGCTGGTATTTATTACAGGCCCGCCACAAATTTGCCTTGGCGACACGGTGAGTTACCAGGTGCCCTTAACAGGCAGCACCTACTACGCGTGGAGCAATACTGCACTTAGTGCAGATATAGCGTTTCAAGATACCTCCAACAACGTACTCAACATTGCATTCTCAAGCACGGGCAACTATACGTTGGATTTGAATGTACTTAATCTCTGCGGAGCGGGCAGTGATAGCCATACCGTGACCGTAGTTGACCTACCTGAAGCCAACGCGGGTCCTGATATGACCATCTGTTCCGGCGATGAAGCCATTCTTAGTCTTGCCACCGGAACGTCGTTCAACTATAGCTGGGCGTCTGACGCCGGCAATATCAACAATGCCAATAATGCCGCTGTAATTCCCTCGGCCGATACCGAGTATTATGGCACCGTCACCACGAATTTAGGTTGCACGGATACCGATACCGTACTGGTCATGTTGGCTTTCCCGGATCCTCCCGTGAATTATTCCGACAGTATCTGTCCGGGTGGTGATAATACCATTATTCTTGAAGCCGACTCGACCGGAACTTACGATTGGAGCACGGGCTCAACCGATTACTATGCTGAGATTACCGACACAGGGACCTATTATCTCAGCGTGCAAACGCTCTTCTCAACTTGCCCGCATTTTGCCAATTTCTACATTACTCCAACTGAGCCAAACCCCCCTGTCATGCTTACCGATAGCGTTTGCCCGGGTGGAAGTGAGTACATCCGATTACAAGCCGATGCTCCGGGAGTGTACGAGTGGAATACCGGACAAACACTGCCTTACATTAATGTCAATGATCCGGGCGTATACATTGTAACCATCTCCGGAAGCAATGCCCCGTGTCCGCGAACCCTTCACTTTACGATTACTCCGGACACCTGTATTGTGATTCCACCTGATACCATCCCTTATGAAGAGATTTGGGCGTGGGTGCCCAACTCTTTCACGTTAAACAACGATGGATTGAATGAAGTTTTTGGTCCCGTGTTTTCCAATCCCACACTCGTCCGCGACTACCGTTTCATTATTTATGACAGATGGGGCAATTCTGTCTTTTCTTCTTCAGATCCCTATGAGAAATGGACGGGTTCATTTCAGAATGGCCTGCATTATTCAGCCGATGGGATATACAACTGGCAACTCTTCTTCAGGGGTGAGTTCGAAGTAAATTCGAAATCGAGTAAGGGCATCGTGATTGTCTCACGGTAATTTATTACTGTATGTTTGCAGTATGCAACTCCTGCGGCATCTGCCCAATGCTCTGACAATCGGTAATCTAACTTGTGGCGCTATTGCCGCATTGGTCATCGCTCAATCCTTTGATGAAACACTGGCCGTCTTCCTCATTTTCGCCGCTGCGCTCTTCGACTTACTCGATGGTGCTGTCGCACGCATGCTTCGCGTTAATGGTGAACTCGGCAAACAACTCGACTCATTGGCCGATGTCGTTTCCTTCGGGCTCGTTCCCTCCATAATCATCTACGGAATGCTGGAAAGAAGCCTCCCTTCGGAATTTCAATGGATCAAATACACGGCTTTCCTCAATGTCTGTTGCGCTGCTTTAAGACTGGCTAGATTCAATGTGCAGGAGGCGGGTCAAACAACTTTCAACGGCATGCCCTCCCCTGCAAACGGTATTTTCTGGGCCTCTTTGCTGGCCATTACCGCATGGGAAAAACACGGTGTAAATGCTTCACTCGCCAATATCAATCTGATTTGGCCGACGCAACTTGTGCTCACACTGCTCATCGCAACCAGTGCGTTGATGGTTTCCAATATCCAAATGTTCTCATTCAAGTTTAAACAAGGAGGCTGGAAGAGCAATAAAACACCCATCGCGTTTTTGATCTTGGCCGCTGCAATTGCAGTCACCTCTGTAATCTTTCTTCAGAGCGTTCTCATGGCTATACCCATCATTGTCATGACCTACATCTTGTTTTCACTGACCACCCATTTTCTTCATTCACAAGCATAAAAAAAGCCCCTTTGCAGGGGCTTTTTAATCACTGTTTTTTATTGAATTATTGCTGCACAACCAATCGCTCGGTGCGAGCAATGCCGTTATTGAGAATATCAATCATATACACTCCCGGATTCAACGAGGACGAGAAATTCAGCGTTGTACGCAAATTTCCATCGGTAGCAAAATTGCCCGTGTGAACTACTCTTCCGGCAGCATCCAGTACACGAATTTGAACCGCACCTGACTCCAAGTCCTGCAAGTTCAATTCAACATACTCACCGTTTGATGGGTTCGGATAAACTCCAAACTCGAGAACTTCCTCTGCCGACTTTTCACTCATCATGGCGCCTTCTTCCAACTCCATAGAAGCCGTTCCAACAACCTGAATAGTCTGAGGAGCACCAAATACGCCATCTCCGTAACTGAAATTTGGACGAATGCGCACTCTCCAGGCGCCGGTATTTGGTAATGACGTCAATACGCCCAAGGGCAAATAAGGTGACGCTGATGTAGTCGTGTAAACTGATGGTACAACTGAGACAACAGTTGGATCCGCACAGCTTACGACTTGGGTGAATTCATAGCTGTAGGATGTAGCACCACAAATACGCGGCTCTCCGACAACAGGATTACCAATCAACCAATTTGAACGAAGCAATGAGGCATTGCAACGTTGTGATGAGCGCACTTCCAGATTTGGTTGTGTGCGGATTGTTAGACTTGCGCAGCCACCGATAGCGCTTCCGGTTATATCCACGACTTCAGGAGTTCCTGCACCATCTGTCAATCCGTAGCGCACGTCAACCGTTGAACCATATGTTCCGGCATATCGCAACGCTGCCGTAGTATTGGACAACACCAACAAACCATTCGTGCCGGAAACAGCTGTTGCAGAACCTGCTGTTGCGCCCGTTGGTGTAAAGTTGAACGTATAAGTAACCCCTTGAGAAGGTGAGCCACGATAAGCTGAACGAACTACATCACACAAATTCAAACCACCAACCGGAACAATCGTCGAACAATTACCTGGCATCAAATGCTGCAAGCAAAGCTGGAATGCGCCGCCTGTTGCATCCAATGAGCCAACAGATACATAATAAGTCTGTCCAACTGTCAAGCCCGTCAAATTCAATCGCTCCAGATCGGATATACCGGAAGCAGCATTTTCAGAGCCTCCTGAAACCAAGGAGAACGTTTCTCCTGACTTCTCATAGACGGAAATTACATCATCCTGAGAGGAGCTATTCATTGTAATCGAAACAGCAGCACTTTGAGCGACAAAACGATACCATACATCCTTTCCATTGTATGCCGATGATTGCGGAGAGTCATTAGCAGACGTGGTGTTTCCCGACAACGGATAGCAGTTTGGATAGTTCATATTCGTGTTATACTGCATAACAACAGCACTATAGGGCGAATCATTACTGACGCTTGCTGAACATGCGCCGCATCCACCAAAGCAAATCGGAGCCCCACCAACCAAGCCGTCATAACCCATCACCGTGAAGGTGCGATTGCTAAACGTGTTACACTCAGCAGGAACGCCCTCCGCACCCGGCCAATCATTACCATTGATAAACTTATACTCGAAACTTTGGCCTGCAGGCAGCGAAAGCGTTACTGTATAAACACCGTTACCGTCAGGGTCAGTCATTGCTATGCCCGAAGGATTCCAGTTCGCGTAACCATAAGCACCAAAACCTCCCGCAAGATGCACACCATTGGGTGACACCAACACATTGGCCATGCTCACTGCAAATGTCATATTGTGGAACTGAGGACATGATCCGCAAGAATTGAAGCAATTCACTGCAAGCACTGATGAGCTTGCTCCTGAAACGTTTAGTACGCGGTTCGAGCCGTCTCCACAGGGAGCTCCAATGTTACCCTCCCAGCCATCTGTTCCATTTTTATACTTGTAACTTACGCTCGTTCCTTGCTGAAGATTCAAACTGTAGGTGTAAATGCCATTACCGGCATCTGTCATGGCGGCATTCGAAAATCCATTGAACGATCCTGCGATGAATACTCCGGAAGGATCAACGGTCTGCTGACTCATATCCACGCGGAACGTTACATTGTTGGTTGTGCAATTGCCACAATAGCTGAAGCATGCAACCGGCAAAGTAGTGTTTGCCGATGGTACTGTAATGGTTCTGTTACTTCCATTACCGCATGGTGCTGACAAATTACCTTCATAATTGCTGCCGTTAATGAACTTGTACTCGTAGTTATTTCCCGCACCCAGTGTGGCTGTGTATGTATAAATACCTCCACCGGCATTTGTCATCACCTGTGGTGTTGACCAGTTTGCAGGAGGAAAATTTCCATTGATGTAAACATCTCCACCTACTGTTTCAGAACTCATGTTGACGCGGAATGTAACATTATAGGTGGCCGGACATGCCGCACAAGAATTAAAACAAACCAAATCCGCCGACGCGTTCGCTGCGCCTACCGTATAGGTTCTGTTGCTGCCATCGCCGCAAGGTGCACCGATATTTCCTTCCCAACCGTTTGTTCCATTCTTGAATTTATACTGAACAGAAGCTCCTTGTGCCAATGAAGCCGTATACTCATAGATACCTCCACCAACACTAGTCATCACCTGATTCGAAAATCCGTTGAATGAACCTGCGATGAATACGCCTGATGGATCAATGGTCACCTGATTCATGTCCACCTGAAATGTGATGTTCACCGGAGGTAGCGGAGAGTTTACAGTATAGTTGAAATTCGCTCCGCTGTTAGTCAATGTGCGAATTGTCACCTTATCAATGTCAGCGGCATCAGGGCTAGTAACGGTTGTAGAGAAAATATAATACTGCACCGTTGTAGCCGCTGCCTGAGCAGGAATAGTCGCAGTACCCGAAGTTCCCGTAAAGGTTACCGCCGCAAGGGTAGATGTGGCGAATGCGTCAGTAGAATAACGCACATACACCAATTCCTCGGCACTAGGAGCAGCGCTTGCCGTAACCGTAACGGTAACTGCATCAGTGTTCTCCACGTTGCCGTTAGTAGGCGACTGAGAAGCAGACGACAGTGCAACCGGCTCCGCACTAGTCTCCATGAATATCGCCTGGTTATTAGTGTAACCGGCGTCAATCCAGTTCATCGTATACCACTTGCCATTAGAAATAGTAATGGAGTTGTTAGCACCCGAATTGAATGTAAGACCTGTAATTGTGTTCATGGAAAAAGTAGAATTCTTCCATGTGTTGTTCCAAGGGCTCCCACTAGGACCCGAGGAGAATACGAACTCATACGAACCTCCAACCAAATCAGCACCGCTTGCACCTACCGAAAAAATCGTTTGCCATCGCGCCTGACCCTGAGTGATTTTTACTAAGCGCCCACCCGGGACCTGATTCGGGTTGGCTAATGCCAAGTTGTTGGTTGGGAGATTGGTCCAGCCGTTCCATGCACCCGGCATGTTAAGGCCTTCCGGCTCATAAATCTGAGCCGCAACACTACTCACCACCAAGGTGAATAGTGCAATAAGAATTTTCTTCATTGTTTTTTGTTAAAAGGTTAATTTGAAAGGTGTGCTCAGATAACATTCATCTTTGCATAATCGAATGTAATTAAGAAAGTGTCAAACAGACACTATCAAAGTGTAATTTTCACACTAACTAAAGTCACGCGTACTGATAATCAGCATCATAAAAAAGAACCCCGGCCTTTGCCGGGGTTCACCTTTCAACAAAAAACAGTGAAGAACATTAGTGTTGGATAACCACACGCTGTGACTTCACACGATCATTATCCAAACATTCAATCATGTAGATACCGTTCTGAAGCGGCTCAGCAAAATCAAATGTCGTATTCAACGAACCGTCAACAGAGAACTGCTTCTCCATAACCAAACGACCGGTAGCATCCATCAAACGAACGCTTACTGTGCTTGATTGCAGGTCGGTCAACTGAATTTGAAGGTTGTTACCTTCAGATGGGTTAGGATACACTAAGAATCCATCGTTGCCGATGAAGAACGTACGCTCTTCACCTTCGATAGCTCCTTCAGGAAGCATTGCGCCGGCTGCGGTGTTGACAACCTGAATACGTTGTGCATTACCATACTCACCGGAACCATAGCTAAAGTTCGGACGCATGCGTACACTCCAAACTCCTGTAGAAGGCAAGTTTTGTAAAACACCCAATGGGAGATAGGGTGAAGCGCTATTTGTTGTGAATTCTGAAGGCGCCAGTGAAACAACCGTAGCGTCTGAACATCCTACAATTTGAGTGAACTCATAAGTATAGCTGGTCGCCGCACATACGCGATTCGTACTAACCTCAGGAGCTCCGATTAACCAGTTGCTGCGCAACAAAGTTGCCGGACAGCGCTGTGAAGACTTCACTTCAACATTAGGCTGTGTGCGAATAGAAATTGCAGTACAAAGTCCGGAGGTTGTGCCAATCACACTAATCGGCTCCAATGTGCCTGCGCTATTTGATAGCCCGTAATTAACATCTACAGAAGCAGAGTACGTAGCACCGTAGCGAAGTGCCAAGGCAGGATTTGATAGTACACACAGTCCGTTTGTACCCGAAAGTGTATTCGTACCTGATGCACCGCCACCTGTTCCGGTGAAATGGAAATCATAAGTCACGCCTTGTGAAGGTGCACCACGATAGCTTGCACGGTAGGCATCACACAATCCCAAACCACCAACTGGCACTGTTGTAGCGCAACCGCTTGGCATCAAGTTCTGAATACACAAAGTGAATGGACCACCCGCACCTGCTAATGCTGCACCAACTGAAATATAGTATACTTGACCAACAGTTAAACCGTTGTAATTCAGGCGTTCAATATCACCGGCTCCCGATGAAGAATTTTCTAAACCACCCGCCATCAATTGGAAGCCATTCCCTGACTTGCTGTAAAGTGCTATGGCATCGTCATGGGTTGAGCTGCTCAACAAGATTGACACAGCTGGAGATGGTGCGGTGAAGCGATACCATGAATCACTTCCTGTGTAGTCAACTGATTGAGGTGAATCGGTCGCGTTTGCAGTGTTACCATTAATTGCGTAGCAATTTGGGAAATTCGCATTTGTGTTGTACTGGACATTCGCAGCACGATAAGGACTATCATTTGAAACCGCGTATACACATGAAGAACACTGTCCGTAACAAACAACCGGTAGCGTAATATCACTGGTAACGTTGATGAAACGATTGGTGAAACCAAACGGTGTAATCGTACAAGGAGAACCTGCAGTCAAAGACTCCTGTCCGCTCCAAGAATCGTAAGCAAACTTGAACTCATGAGGCCCTGATTGAATGGTAGCCGTTCCTTCAAAAATACCATTACCATCCGGATCCGTCAATTGGAAACAACCACCGCACCAACCGTTGAAATCACCATTCACTTCAGGAACATTGAATCCTGAAACGCCTGACATATCAACGCGGAAGGTTACATCGAAGTTCTCGATACACTCACCACATGCGCCCCAGCAGGTCACAGGCAGGATGGTATCACCGGTAATTACCAATTGACGATTGGTAAATCCAAAATTCGTAACTGTGCAAGGCAAACCGGGAATCAAATTTTCAGATCCGGCCCAGCTATCATAAGCATACTTAAACTCATAAGTGCCCGGCGAAAGCGCGGTAGTAGCAGTGTAGATACCATCACCATTTCCATCTGTCATGGTGAAACAGCCACCGCACCAGCCGTTGAAATCACCATTCACTTCAGGAACGTTATATCCTGAAACCTGGTTCATGTTAACCTGGAAGGTAACCGACACTTCTGTTACACAATCAGCACATGTTGCGTAGCATACTACCGGCAACGTTGCGTTGGCAGTACCTACTGTCAAAGAACGATTCGTGAAACCGTTATTGGTTACTGTGCAAGAAGTTCCAGATTGCAACTGTTCAGAAGCAGCCCAGTTGTCAACGCTGACTTTATATTCATAAACACCCGTTTGCAAAGCAATTGTTGCAGTGTAGACACCGTCGTTATCGGCATCTGTCATCGCGTTACAGTTACCGCACCAACCGTTGAAAGTACCGCTTAGGTAAGGAGTTGTAAACCCGGTCTCATTCTCCATGTTAATTTGGAAAGTAATGTCATAGGTTGGAGCAGTGCAAGAATTGCAGCTTGCCCAACATACGACCGGAAGCTGGATGTTCGCACCATTTACCGTAAGAGAGCGGTTTGTGAAACCTCCGCTTGTCACTGTGCAAGAAGAACCTGCTGTGAGCTGTTCTGAGCCGGCCCAGTTATCATAAGCAAACTTATACTCGTAGGAGCCATCGGCCAATTGAAGCGTCGTTTCCCAAATACCATCACTATTGGCATCAGTCAATGGGTGTGCGTCTCCGCTCCAGCCACTGAAACTGCCATTTACGGTTGGTTGAGTGAAACCGGTGACGCCATTCAAATCAACCTGGAACGTTACCGCACGCGTTGGAGGCGCGCAGCTGTTACAGCTCTCCCAGCATACGACAGGCAATACCTGATCAGCATTACCGACAATAATCGAACGGTTAGTGAAACCACCGAGCGTCGATGTACATGGTGATCCCGCAGTCAGGTTTTCCTGGCCTGTCCATGCGTCATAAGAGAATTTGTACTCGAACGTATCCTGGTTCAACTGGATGGTTGTTTCCCAGATACCATCATTGTTTGCATCCGTCATAGGATTACAGTTTCCGCACCATCCGTTGAATGAACCATTCACCTCAGGAGTCGTAAAACCTGTTACGTTCTGCATGTCCACACGGAAAGTAACGTTCTTCGGCAATAAAGCCGCCGCACAGTTACCACAGCTATTCCAGCATACAACAGGTAATGTCACATCTGCTGAAACCACCACACGACGATTGGTAAAACCGGAAGCGGTCACCGTGCAGGGTGAGCCCGGAATAAGCGACTCCTGACCTGTCCAGTCATCATAAGCAAACTTATACTCATAAGTACCATCAGGAATGTTAATGGTTGTTTCCCAGATTCCATCCGACTCCGGATCGCTCAACGGGTTAGCAGTTCCACTCCAGCCGTTAAAAGTACCATTAACAGTCGGTGTAGTAAAGCCATTGATGTTGGCCAAATCCACACGGAAGGTAACCGCACGAAGCGCTGACGCCCCGCAAGCAGAGCAACTTCCATAACACACAATCGGCAATGTAATGTCAGTCGTTTCAACGACCAACGAACGATTGGTAAAACCAAAGTTCGTCACTGTGCACGGTGTACCCGGAGTCAAAGACTCCGAACCCGCCCAAGCATCGTATGCAAACTTGTACTCATAAGTACCGGCCGCAATTGAAGCCGTTCCTTCCCAAATGCCATCTGAGTTGGCATCCGTTAATTGAAAACATCCACCGCACCATCCATTGAAGGTACCGTTGACTTCAGGCGTTGTAAAGCCTGTTACACCCGTCATGTCAACTCGAAAAGTCACATTCACCTGTGACCACATCAAGCCAACAATGAAGAGCATCGCTGTCGTGAATAAAATCTTTTTCATTGAATTGAAATTTGTTTTGGTTTGTTAAGGGAATTGACTCTTAGGGTTTGGTTAAGATTAAGCAGCCAATTTGACGCCAAGGTATACAAATTGTACAATAAACAATAACTCTTATTGTATTTTTTACATTAAGTACGTAATTTCTGCTCCAATTCGCTGAAAATCAGTTTTAAAAAATTCAACAATAACAAAGAAGGGCTCCTCAAGGAGCCCTTCTGGTAATGATGAACACTAATTTTCTTATTGAACAACCAATCGCTGCGTTTGTACGCGGCCTGAGTGAGTCAACTCAATGATGTAGATGCCTGCACTCAATTGCTGGTCAAAAGCAAGAGTCGTATTGAATGAACCTTCCACCGTGTAAGCGCGTGTTGTTATTGCACGACCTGAAGCATCGAGCACACGCACATGGAGCTGTCCCTTCGCGAGGTTACTCAGCGCAATATTCACGAATTCACCGCTAGTCGGATTTGGATAGACCGCCCATGTATCAGACTCAACCATCATTGAACGCTCTTGCTCCAATGCTTCCTCCGGCAATTCAACCGAGGCGGCAGTTCCATTCACGCGAATGCGCTGCGTAGGACCAAATGTACCTTGACCGTATGCAAAGTTTGGACGAATCTTCACATCCCAAGCACCCGGATTTGGAAGCGCAGTCAACACACCAAGCGGCAAGTAAGGCGCAGCTGAAGTAGTGGTATAGAGCGAAGGCGCAACCGAAATAACCGTACCATCCTCACAGCTTGTAACTTGAGTGAACTCATAGGTGTATGATGTTGCACCACAAGACTGTCCTGTCACACCAACACGATCTCCAACAAGGAAATTCGAACGCAACAATGAAGCAGGACAACGTTGTGAACTTCTCACTTCCAACAATGGATGCTGCTTGATCGAAACACCTGAACAGTTCGCAGTCGTGCTTGTTCCTTCAACCACAATCAACTCAGGATCACCGGCAGTGTTTGTTAACGCATAGCTGACATCAACAATCACATCATACTCTCCGCCCCAGCGTAGTGCAAGCGTATTATTAGACAGAACAATTAAACCGTTTGTTGCGCTAATGGAAGTTGTACCGGACGCTCCACCACCTATACCATTAAACTCGAAAGCATAGGTGACTCCTTGCGATGGCGCTCCGCGGTAAGACGCACGATATGCATCACACAGTGAAAAACCTCCGGCCGGCTCGATAGATGAACATCCACTCGGCAACAAGTACTGTAAGCATAAATTATACGCTCCGCCTGCTCCGCCTGTGGCTTCGCTAAATGATATGTAATACGTTTGGCCGACCGTAAGACCGCTATAATTCAATCGTTCTGAATCATTCAAACCACTTGAAGCATTCTCGGAAGCAATCAACGTGTAAACGAGACCATTGCGGGAATAAAGCGCGATAGCATCATCCATGGTTGTGCTGCTCATCGTAATGCTTACCGCGCTAGACTGAGCTACGAAGCGATACCAGGAATCCGGGCCGTTGAATATTGCTGACTCCGAGGAGTTATTGGCAATTGTATTGTTACCGCTGTATGGATAACAATTGGGATAAATTGAGTTTACGTTGTACTGCAAATTAAGTGCTCCACCGGGAGTGTCGTTCGCAAAGTTGCCGGGACATGCCTCATCGATAAGACCATCACAATCATCATCGATGTAGTTGTTGCAGACCTCAGGTGAAGGAGCAAGTGGGGCATCTGCCGTTGAGATTACAATCGGAGTTGCACTTCCGCCCGTAGGGTTAACCGTGTTCGCACCACTCGGCCAAATACCATCAGCATCTGTTGATGCACAACCTCCCAATTCCCCGGTAATCAAATCACGTGTTTCGATGCGACGAATACCGGCTGCCAGTGTGTTTGGAATGATCATACCATAAGCACCGCTAACGCCTTCCACGTTGTTCGCATAAAAAGGAGCGTAGTTGGCCGCGGCACTGTTTACAAAGCCGTCTGATTCAATGAAAGACCCTGAGATTGGACGACCGGTGCCTTCCGTGTTGTTGTAAACAAACACCATGTTCTTAGGTGTAGCATTCGAAGTTCCACGCAGCGCTGTTCCTTGTGATGACAAGCTGCTTAGCGAAAGTACGCGTACCGAATTCTGTGTGGTAAATCTTACCATGGCAGCCGTTCCACCCGAACCATTATTCAAGGTGATGCGTGGGAAAATGTCTGCTCCTGGGAGGAAGCGTGTAGCGTTACCGGTTGGTTCGGTTACGAACCATCCGGTATACGATCCATTGACATCCGTGCTGAGTGTGCCATACTGTCCTGCTGTAGACAAGCTTACGCCACTTCCGCTTTGCGTAAAGCCTGAAGGGTCAACATAAATCGCATTACCTGCCCCAAACGACGTAGCTGCGTCGGTAGCCAACACCATGGTATTCACAAAACGGAAGTTGCTGTTCGGCTTCAAACCATTCAGTGTAACACGATAAACGAATGGCAAACGATTCGAGTTGCTCGGCTGAGCTCCTTCGATATACTGCGGAAGAATAACCTCCACCACCGACGGTGTTGAAACGGTGACGTTACCGGAGTTAGCCGCAGACAATCCGCTAGCTGTTGCCTCAACCACCTTCACACCTTCCGTATCGTAAATGATATCGTTGAAGAAAGCAACCCCTGCAACTGCAGTCTTGGTGAGTGTTCCCAACAAGGTGCCTGTGCCACTGGTCATCGCGATGGTAATACTTCCTGTATAGTTCACATCTACCGCACCGTCGCTGCGACGGGCTTCAACTGAGAATGTCGGCAACTGATTATTCGTATAAGCAAATGTTTCAAAGCTTGCATAAGCCAACTGCGACCCAGCCTCTTCAACCGTGATAGCATCTGAGTCTCCGGCGGTCAATGTTTGACCAGATGTACGCGAAACACGCAATACAACTCCGGTCTCAGCTGTGTTGTAGACAACGCCCGTGATATCCAGTGTACCTGCGCCGGCAAGGATGGTACCGGTAAGCGTACCGGACACTGCTCCACTTCCTGTTAACAGCGTAATCGAGAAGTTCGTGTTCACACCTACAGGTGCAGCTGCGCCATTCGCGTCGCGTGTTTCAATGCTCACGGTGAATGGTGTGTTTGCACTTGGATTAACACCGCCATTGATACTTGTTACGGCAATCTGAGTAGCAACGTTTGGATTAATCGTAAAGCCGGTCGTATTGAGCGTAATGGTTCCGCTTGTTGCTGTTGTCCAGTTTGCAGGATTATTGACCAAGCTGCGATAGGCTATTATGGAACCCAACGCACTGCGGGTTGCTGTGTATTGGCTACCAGCAACAGAACCGGTGATAGCGATGCTTCCGTCGGTCACGTTCAATTCAGAAGGAAGATAAGACGATGATGACGCTGCTGTGCCCGTAGTCAAAAACCCGGTGCCGCCGATGTTCAAACCAAATAACATATCACCGGAGAACGTCGATGTATTCAAGTTGTTGGACCAATCCGGATTAGCTCCCGTTGTGGCGGGACCCTGATAAGCAAAAATCTGATCTGTTGTGGTAATAGCAGTCAAACCGCCCGACACCACTTGACCCAAGGTCGTGTTCAGTCCGTTGATTTTGATAACCGTTCCGGGATCAATAGCAGCGCCGGTATTGTTTTTCCAGATGACGAAGTTTTCTCCTCCACGAGCGTTGTCAGCAGCACTCTCCGAACCTGAGCCGTTAAACCCGTTGTCGGTGAACTTGATGACCATGTTTGCCTTAATCGGCGCCCAGTTCACAAATACAAATTCGTCCGGGTTGGTCGTGTTAAAACCAAGGATACTCAAGTCACCAATAGCCAAATACTCTTGTAATGTTGTGAAGGACGATTGCGCTGTGTAGGTTGTGTCAGTTGCATTCTCCGCAAACGCCTTCCAGTAGATAGTCGAGTTCGCCGGTAAGCCGGTGGCATTAATAGCAAAAGTACCGGTACCGTATGTGCCGGTTTCACTGATTACTGTACCGGTTCCATTGGTGAAGTTGTTGGTCGTGCTCCATTCAATGCCACGGAAGATCACATCCGAACAATTGATCAACGATACCGTTGCGCTTAACTCAGCAGTTGTTGCTGTTATCAATGCAGAAGTAGGCGAACCAATGGTAGGGGGGGCAGTAGAAATTCCACTGCCGGAAACGGCGACATTCACAGAAGTTGCTCCGCCACCGCCTACTGATATGTTTCCATTGTGGGCAGCCACTGCGTTAGGAGTATACTGAACATAGATATTCTGAACAAACGTTCCTCCGCCCTGCGGGATGCTCAGCGGATTTGAATACGTGCCTCCTGCAGTAGTCGAGAATTGATATTGGCTCAGTGCGGAACTAACCGTCACATTCGCAGTTGAGAGATTCGCGCCGGTAATGGTAAATGAATTCGGGCCGTATGTTGAACCCAGGCACTGCGAACCAAAAGAAGTGAGCAAGTTGGCAATTAAGTTGGGGCCGGTAGCAGTCGCCTGACTATTCGGGTTCCCTAATGCTGTTGTGGTATTGTAACCAAATGCACCACAATATTCATAGACTTGGAAATAGTAGGTGGTGTTTTGAGCCAAGCCGGTCACCTGAATTGGTCCTTCACCCGTTCCATTATAAATGACCTGCTCACTGGCATTAGCCCAAGCCAAGCTAGCCGTTGGATTGGAGCCGTTTGTTGGCGCTGTGAATGAATTAGATGAATTCATTTTCACAATACGACCTGTACCATCACCCGCAGTCCAACGCAAATCCAAGCTGGATGTTGTAACGTCAGGGAAGGTAATTGCAGAAGCTTGTAGAGCAGGTGAAGTACACTGCGGAAGGGCATTCGAGTATTCCAAGTTGTCAAGAATAATCGATGCAGCGTTTGAAGTGCTGCCTTCTCCGAAAAAACCTAATCCGGCAATCGTTGTATTTGCAGCTAGCGTTCCTGCTGTTCCCCAACCTGAGGAAGGCGACACTTTAGTACCCGCTACCCATAAATCCCAAGATTGTGCGTTTAATGAATAGGTTGTTCCTCCTCGCAAGTACGATGTTGAGCTTGACGCATTATTACCATAAATCTCTATGGTTTGGTCGGTCGCAGCAGCTATACCGGAAGATGCAATGGCATAAAAAGCCGCAGAGGGAGTAGCCCCTCTTCGTTCAATCGCGGAAATTGCACCGGCAGTATAGACAATTCGAAGCACTGCTAATGAGGTGTTGTAGTTAGTTGACGCCGCGTTATCCTGATAAATCGTGGCAGCAGCTCCACTACCAAAGTGTATGATAATATTGCCATTTCCCGCAGACGCCGTGCGCATATCAAACTTAGCATATGACGCCGCTGAAGGCGTGCTCCATCCATAGATAGTAAACTTGTTGGTGGAAGTTCCGGTAGTCGCTGTTAGAACAGCTTCAGTTCCTGCGCCTAACGAGGAGCCCGGGTCAACTAGCGCAATTGTACCACCGCCGGCTCCTACGCGTACTCGATAGGTACCACCCCCAGAAGGAGTGCCACTAAAGAATGTGGTCAACCCCGATCCGGCGGTCGTATTGTTTGCCGTACCGGTGCCGGTACCAAAGTCGTACGTCCAGGGCTGGGCATTAGACACAAGCGCAAGCATAACGAATGCCCACGCCAACAGAGATTTGAAAGGTTTCATTGGATTGTGTTTGGTCAATAAAGGAGGCGCAAAGTTGGCTCATCTTCCCTTGAGTATTGTTAGGATAATGTTTCCATTCCTTGAATTCTTATGAACATTGAATTCACGGAGAGATTAACAATTGGTGAAGTGGTGAAATGGTGAGAGGGTGAAACGGAGGCCAGGCGCGGACATCCTGTTTCACCCTCTCACCACTTCACCATTTCACCAACCCCCAAGCTATCTTCGCGCCTCAATTTCATCCCATTCAATGGACTACAATTTTTCGGATATAGAGCGCAAATGGCAACAGCGCTGGCAGGAAAGCCAAACCTACAGCGTCAGTGAAGAAACGCATTCACCCAAGTATTACGTACTCGACATGTTCCCCTACCCTAGTGGAGCCGGATTGCACGTGGGGCACCCGTTGGGATACATCGCCAGTGATATCATTGCGCGATACAAGCGCCACTGTGGATTTAATGTGCTGCATCCAATGGGCTACGACAGCTTCGGGTTACCGGCTGAACAATACGCTATCCAAACAGGTCAGCATCCGGAAATCACCACGCGCGTCAACATTGACCGCTACCGCCAGCAGCTCGACCGCATCGGATTCGCCTACGATTGGAATCGTGAGGTGCGCACCAGCGACCCGGAATACTACCTGTGGACCCAATGGATTTTCGGACAAATCTTCAACGCTTGGTATAACAAGGACTCAAACCGCGCTGAGCCTATTCATACGCTCATCGAAAAATTCAACACCAACGGAACCTACGGCGTAAACGCTGCCCAAGATTCTGAATGGTTTGAAGAGCTGCCCAAAGACAAGTTCTTTTTCGGCAGTCATTTCGAAGGTGAATTCACCGCCACCGATTGGAAAAGCATGAACGACGAGCAACAACAGCTCATCCTCATGCATTACCGCCTCGCCTATCTCGCTGACTCGGTCGTGAACTGGTGCCCTGCACTCGGTACCGTATTGGCCAATGATGAAATCAAAGACGGCGTTAGTGAGCGCGGCGGACATCCTGTAGAGCAAAAGAAAATGCGTCAGTGGAGCATGCGCATCAGTGCTTATGCCGAGCGACTGCTGCAGGGGTTGGATAGCGTTGATTGGAACGAAAGCATCAAAGAGGTCCAGCGCAACTGGATTGGCCGTAGCGAGGGAGCTTCCGTAACCTTTGCTGTTGATGGTCATGATGCGCATATCGAAGTGTTTACCACGCGACCCGACACCATCTTCGGGGTTTCTTTCATGACACTAGCTCCGGAACATGAACTGGTGACACGCATCACCACCGACGAATACCGCGATGCCGTAATAGCTTATATCGAGGCGGCCAAGCTGAAGACTGAGCGCGATCGTCAGAGTGAAGTGAAGAACATCAGCGGACAATTTACAGGTGCTTATGCGCTTCATCCATTTACAGGGGAAAAAATTCCGGTGTGGATTGGCGACTACGTACTCGCAGGCTATGGTACCGGCGCTGTAATGGCTGTACCATGCGGCGATCAACGTGATTACGATTTCGCGAAGAAATTCGCACTTCCTATTCCGAACATTTTCCGCGATGCCGATATCAGTGAAAAAGCAGAAGCCTCGAAAGAGGCCGTCCTGGCAAATTCCCAACTGCTCGACGGGCACAGCTACAAAACCGCCATGCCTATCATCATTGCCGAACTTGAGAAAATCGGCGTGGGCAAAGGTAAAGTCAATTACCGCATGCGTGACGCCGTTTTTAGTCGTCAACGTTATTGGGGTGAGCCGTTTCCAATCTATTACGATGGTGAAATCCCGCGCTTGATTGCGGATGACGAATTGCCGGTAGCGTTACCGGAGGTTGATAAATACCTGCCGACAGAGAGTGGTGAGCCGCCGTTGGCGAGGGCCGGCGCATGGCGAATAAACGGCCATAAGCCCGACTATAACACCATGCCCGGATGGGCAGGTTCATCCTGGTACTTCTTGCGTTACATGGACCCGCAAAACTCGAATGCCTTTGCAGACCGTCAGAAAATAGACTACTGGAATCAGGTGGACTTATACATGGGAGGAGCAGAACACGCAACGGGGCACCTCCTCTACTCCCGCTTCTGGACTAAAATCCTGTTTGACCTAGGTTATATCGGATTCGATGAGCCGTTTAAGAAGATGATCAATCAAGGGATGATTCTCGGTCGCAGCAACCACGTATACCGTATCATGGGAACCAACACGTTTGTGACTTCCGAGCTGAAAGACCAATACGAAACGCAACAACTCTATGTCGACATTCATATCGTCGACAATGACATTCTCGATACAGAAGCCTTTAAAAAATGGCTTCCTGAATACGCAGATGCAGAATTCATCTTCAACGAAAAAGGACAGTACACCTGCACATGGGCCATCGATAAGATGTCGAAACGCTGGTTCAACGTTGACAATCCGGATGAGCTCTGCGAGAAATATGGGGCTGATACTTTGCGCTTGTATGAGATGTTTTTAGGCCCTGTAGAACAAAGCAAACCCTGGGACACCAAGAGCATCAACGGCGTTCACAATTTCCTCCGAAAGCTGTGGCGACTGTTCCATGATCAGGAAAACACACTCGCCATCAGTGATGAGTCGGCCAGCAAGGAAGAACTCAAAGCATTGCATAAGACCATCAAGAAAATCACCGAGGATCTGGACCGTTATTCATGGAACACGTGCGTAAGCGGATTCATGATTTGTGTGAACGAATTGCAAGAACTCAAATGCTCAAAGCGAGAAGTACTCGAGCCACTCATCATCCTGCTATCACCCTTCGCGCCGCACATTGCTGAAGAACTTTGGGAAAAATTAGGCCACACCGACTCAATCACACAAGCTACTTGGCCAGCCTTTGACGAGTCGAAAATGAAGGATGATTCATTCGATTATCCTGTTTCATTTAACGGTAAAACACGCTACTTCCTGCCAATGGGCGTTGAGCTTTCCGCTCTGGAAGTTGAGGCTGCCGTTCGTGCCAATGAACAAACCGAAAAGTACCTCGATGGTAAGCCCATTAAAAAAATAATCGTCGTACCACGGCGTATCGTCAACGTTGTGGTGTAATGTTTGTCGGCCAATGGCAATGAAAATCTCGCTTCGCACCAAAATCTACCTGGCTATGCTAGCCATGATTGTGGTGTCGTTTGCAGTGACATTCACCCTGACCATCTTCGATCATTACGAACATAATGACGAGGATAATGACCGGCGCTTTATCGATAAAGAAGAAGCCATTCGTGCTTCGATGGAATACTTCCTCAATCAGCAAGGCGGATACATTTCATCCGACTCCGTCGTCACGGTTTTCAGTGACAAGGTGTGTGAACTCAGTGATGTACATGATGTATTCATCGCGCTTTTCGATTTGAAGGGTCGCTACTTAATCTCTTCGAATTTCGTAGAGATGGACACGCTTCAAGTTCCGGAATCCGTCAACTACTCCATCCTAAAGCAGCTTTCCACCGGCAACGAGCGCGCCTATATCGATCAGAATTTTGGTAAGGGTCAGTATGCGCTGGCCTATTGGTATTTCCATGACAGCAAGGGTAAGCCCATGCTCATTGCCAACGTTGTTTACGAAAAATCGTACGATCGCATTAGCGAATTGAAAATTACGCTGCGGGAGATTAGCACAGGGTACATCCTTCTTTTTCTTGTTGCTGCTTCGCTGGCTTTTTTGCTTTCCCGAAACATCACGCGCTCGCTGGACATTATCACTAAGCGCATTCGTAAAACCAAACTTGGACAATACAACGAACCAATTGAATGGCAGAACGCTGATGAAATCGGTGAGCTGGTGAACGAGTACAACCGCATGCTCAAACAGCTGGAGGTTAGCGCCCTGAAACTTGCACAAAGTGAACGCGAAAGTGCATGGCGTGAAATGGCACAGCAGGTGGCGCACGAAATTAAGAACCCGCTTACACCGATGAAGTTGCGCGTGCAACAGTTGGAGCGTACTTGGAAAGACAAGCCTGAAGAATTCAATAACAAGCTGCACGCATTTTCCGAGAGCATGATTGAGCAAATTGATGCTCTCGCGCGCATCGCGAACGAATTCTCACACTTCGCGAAAATGCCTAAACCAAATCTGCATCGCGAAAATTTGGACACCATCATTCACTCGGTGATAGAGTTGTTTGATCATGCGAATCAAGTCAACATCTCGTACCGAAAACAACTTACTCATCCTGCAATAGTTCTGATTGATAAGGACCAGGTCATCCGTGTGCTCAACAACCTGCTAAATAACGCCATTCAGGCTATTCCAGAAGAGCGCAAGGGTGAAATCGACATCTGCTTGAGAGTCTCTGAAAACTTCGTTATCGTGCGTATTCAAGACAATGGCGTGGGTATTTCGGATGAAAACAAAAAACGCATCTTCGTTCCCAATTTCACCACGAAATCCACCGGCACAGGGTTGGGTCTGGCTATGGTAAAAACCATTGTAGAGCAAAATGAAGGGCGCGTTTTCTTCCGCAGCAAAAAAGAAAAGGGTGCATCTTTCTATCTGTCACTCCCGCGGCAATTGTAATTCGCTTCAACCGCGTAATTTTGGCGGCTATGCACCAAGACGAAGCGTTAACAGTTCAATTAGAAAAATACTTTGACCGGTTGTGGCCCATTTGCCGAAGTATTACCGGCAATGGTTTACGCGAGTCATTGACGATTTTAAAAGAGATTTTACCACTGGAAATCCACGAAGTTCCCAGTGGAACAGAGGTATTCGACTGGACTGTTCCGATGGAATGGAACATTAACGATGCTTATATCATCGCGCCCGATGGACGGAGAATCGCGGAATTCAAAAAGAACAATCTGCACGTTGTCAGCTACTCCATTCCGGTTAATGAAAAAATAAGTTGGGAAGAACTGGAAAAACATCTGCATCATATTCCCGAAATTCCAAATGCCATCCCATACATCACTTCGTATTACGCCTCCAAATGGGGATTTTGTATCACCCATGATGAATGGCTGACACTTCCGCGCGAAGGAGAATACACTGTCGTTGTTGATAGTTCGCTCAAGGAGGGCTCACTCTCCTGGGGTGAATGTGTTTTGCAAGGAGAAACGGATGAGGAAGTACTGATCAGCACATACGTATGTCATCCCTCCATGGCCAATAATGAACTGAGCGGTCCGTTGGCGGCGGCTTTTCTCTATGGCCAACTCGCTGCAATTCCCAATCGCCGACTTAGCTACCGCTTTTTATTTGCTCCTGAAACCATTGGAGTAATTGCATTTCTACACGAACGAGGTCAACATTTGATCGATAAGTTGACAGCAGGCTATGTGCTGACGTGCTGCGGTGATGGCGGTCAAATGACTTACAAGCGTTCAAAGCATCGCTCCTCTGCTGCTGATCGGGCAGCAGAACACGTACTCAAACACAGTGGCAGACCGCATCGCATTATTGAATTCGCTGTTGGTGGCAGCGATGAGCGCCAATACTGTTCACCCGGATTTAATCTCCCGGTGGGCTCCCTCATGCGCACGCCTTACCAACAGTACCCGGAATACCATACTTCACTGGATAATAAAAATCTGATATCCTTCGAAGCATTAGCAGAGATTATTCAGACGTACACATCCATTTGCCAAGTGCTTGAAGTCAATCAATACTACGTCAATCAAATACCTTATTGCGAGCCACAACTTGGCAAACGCGGGCTCTACCCAAGCAGTGTTGATCCTGTTTTCAATCGCAGTGAGCTGCATCGCTTACTGCATTTTTTGAGTTTCACCGATGGAACAAAAGACCTTGTTGATATCGCTGAATGGCGTAAGGAAAGTGCACTGCTCTATCTTGACATTATCGGAAAATGCACGAAAGCAGGTCTTGTGGCGATTAAGTGAATTCATAATTAACATCTTGTTATTCAAATTCTTTACGCAACCTTCGCGTGCATTTGATTGTCTGCTATATTTGAGAACATCAAAACGTAGCATACCATGAAGTCAAGACTGCTCCTTCTTTTTTTCGCATGCTTTTGTCTTGCTGTGAAAGCACAGAATGAAGACGCCAGTGGAACGGCACTTACATTGCCTCCGGTTGCCATGGCAAATTACACGGCGGCACAATGGGCTGTTTCACAATGCGGAACTACCAACTATAATTTAGGAAGTTCAACTTCCACTCAGCCTGTCAATCCTATCTCCGGACTCATGAATAATGATGTTTGGTTTCAATTCACTGCTGTTGCTGAGGTCGCGAAAATTAAAGTCTGTAATCCGGCAACTTTTGATGTTTCCATTGAACTGTGGAACGCTGCTGCAACGGGAACTGCACTTGCCGCAGCCAATATCGTCGGTTCGGGCCAAAAAGAAGTTCTTTGCGCAACATCGCTGACGGTTGGCACGACCTATAAGGTGCGCGTCGGAAGAGCTAATGGGACGGGTGGTGGAACGTTCAACATTATATACGAACACCTCGGCCTTGCGTTGACATCACAATATTCGCCCGATCCACCAAACCTTACCTGCTACAACTTCAACACCCAAATGCAACGTCCCCTCACTGCATTTGGCGTAGGGTCGACGCACTGGAAATTTATTGGGTCGTCCGGAACTGTTTACGGTCCTTACACAACCGTCGGAAACCCGAGCGTCCTCAATCTTTCGCATCAATTTCGATTAGAACTAGGTACTGATATTTGTGAAAACGAAGGGACACTTCAGGTACTCATTGAAGTTCAAGCCGCTGATATCGACTGCCAGAACATTTGGTGGGGCTACTCTACCCCTATGCCGATTATCATTTGTCCTACAATTTGCCCCACAATTAATTTCAATAGTCCCAATGGACCTTGCGGAGGCGTTCAGTGTAACATTTACTATCTCACTTTTGGTCTATCAAACATTGGTCAAGGTTTTCAATATCAATACAGATTCACTACGGATAACGGCCAAACCGAATTCATCACCAATTGGAGTACATCTCCGTTTTTCAGCACATCCACACCACCCTTCACTAATTACTTTCGATTCGGAAAGATTTATCAAGTATACGTCAGGGTGAGGCGATGCGCAAGCAATCCGCAGTGGTGTGGACCCTGTACTTACTCAACTTGCGGTTTTCCAAGCGCCAATATTGCCAGCAGCAACACAACAACAGGTCTTTCCAATTACTGCGTTTGGCGCAATAGAACTGGCACTCTGAGCGAAGTACAAATTAATGCCGTTGCAATCAATGGAATGGACCAATATCGCTTTCGTCTCATGCCGGTAGACCCTTGCTCAAGTAATCCTTTTACACCCACGGGTGCGCCGATAACGACAAACTGGTCTGGCAACGCCTTCTTTTTACCGTCGGCATTTTCAATACCCTTGAATCAAGTTTATATCCTGCAGGTTCAATTTCGCGTGCTGCCGGCAACATTGACCAATCCTAGTGGACAAACGATTACAATACCCGGTCAACAATCGGATTGGGGTTGGCCCTGTTTTATTGGATTTAGAAGCTCAGCATCACCTCCCGTAGGTTCTCCTATCAGTTGTTGCAACTTCCCGCTTCCCTCCGCGGCCATGCTACCCAACGAATATTTCGATGGTGAAGGCAAATGGACCGAGTTCTATGAATGGGAAGAAGAACCGGAGCCTATCGTACAACCTGGGAAGCTAACGCTGCTTACAGCAGAAGGAAATGAAATTCAACTCGATGTTACTGAATCCAATCTGGCCGGTAATGGACAAGCTGAGCTTTTCAACCTGAGCGGGCAGTTGATTCACAGAGAGAATCTCACAGCCATACATGAGAACAGTGTAGTAAACATCGTTACGAAAGAGGAGCTGCCAACAGGTATCTATATTGTATCCGTCAGCACACCTTTCGGTCGCGTTACGGAGAAGTTCTTTATTGCGAACTACTAAGCGTCAAAAGGAATCGCTAATTGGCCGGGAAGCAATGTGAATGACATGCGATGATGTTCACTTGCACCGTTCTCTCTTATGGCGTTGCGGTGAGCCTTTGTTGGATAACCTTTATTATTTAGCCAGAGATAATGAGGATACTCCACGTGCAGTTGGTCCATTATTTCATCACGATAGGTTTTGGCTAAGACGGATGCCGCAGCGATGGAGCGGTAAATCGCATCACCCTGAACGATACACTCATGATGAATCCCCGGATAGGCATTGAAACGATTGCCATCAATCAGCAACAATTCCGGCCTATTCGATAGCTGAGCAATCGCACGGTGCATTGCCAAAAAAGAAGCGTTCAAAATATTGATCTCATCAATCTCCTTCACTGACACAATTCCTACAGCCCAACTGATAGCTTCGGATTCAATGATGGGGCGCAATTCATTGCGCTTACGCTCCGACAATTGCTTGGAGTCATTCAAATCCTTGTGATGGAATTTCTCGGGCAAGATGACTGCTGCAGCTACAACCGGTCCGGCCAAACATCCTCTACCCGCCTCATCGCAACCGGCTTCTATTTTTCCGCGTGTGTGATGTTTTTTAAGTGATGCCATTGATGTTAGTTCAGACAATTTTCAATAACCTGCCAAAAACGTCGAGCTGATTGATCCCAGTCGAAATCACCGGAACGACGTAGTCCTCGTTCAATCAATTGCTGGCGCAACGCCTCATTGGAACAAACGGAAAACATGGCATACGCAATGGCTTGCGTCGAAAATGGATCAACCAATATCGCAGCATCACCGGCAACTTCCGGCATTGACGTTACATTGGACGTGATCACCGGCACACCGCTCTTGAATGCTTCGATAATAGGAACGCCAAAACCTTCGAAGTAACTCACGTAAAGTAAAGCATGAGCAGCGCCCATCACTTGCGACAACTCGTTCGTTTCAAGGTGTCCTGTAAATACAACATCGGACTTGAAATGCATGGCGTCGAGTTGTGCGGAAAGTTCTTCGTTCTTCCAAAACATTCTGCCAACTGCAATAAGTTTAATACGCTCACGACTGCCGGAACGGAAAACCTCATAGGCCTCGAGGAGCCGTTTCAGATTTTTTCTGGGATGAATGGAACTAACAAAAACAAAGTACTTACATCCATCCGACCAACGCTCCATGACTTGTGCCTTCTGCGCTGGTGATAATGGTTTAAACGTTGATTGAACGGCATTATAAACGACGTTCACTTTATCTTTCGTTACGCCATACTGTGCAACGATGTCTTGCTTGCTGAATTCACTCACAGTGACAATAGCCTTGGCCTTCTTGGCAAATAGCGGTGTCATCGATCGCAAATAGCGCGATATGACCGAAGGCAAATCATCCGGATAGTGCTCGAAATTCAAATCGTGCAAAACAACCACTTGTGGAACCGAGGTGCGTGTCGAAATCATCATGTCGGGCGACACGAACACATCCGCCTTTAAACGACGCAGCTTCCAGGGTATCATCCAATTGTACCAAATTCGAAAAAGAATGGGATGACGAGCGGGAGGCGGCAACACATGGGCTTTTATGTTGGCGGCAAAAACAAACTCTTCGCTATACTGTCTATCGAAGATGAAATGGAACTCGTGCTCGGGATGATTGCGCGCTATGCGCGACATGATTTCGTGCGTAAACCAGCCAATACCATCGAGCTTTCCCTTCAATAGCAAACGCGTGTTCACAACAATCTTCATAGACTACAAATTAAAGACAGTGGGTCAAAAAAGAAAAGGCCGCACGCGGCGGCCTTCCAATATATTTTTAAAGCACTTACAGACGTACAGTGCCCTTGTGACGACGCTCGCTGGAAACAGTCAACTTCTTGCGACCACGCTTGCGACGAGCAGCCAATACGGCACGTCCTTTTACGGTGGACATACGCTTGCGGAATCCATGCTTGTTACGGCGCTTGGTGTTCGAAGGTTGGTAGGTACGCTTACTCATGACTCAAAATTTTAAAACGATTTACACAATTTTTCCCGTTTGGGGGCTGCAAATATAGACCTAAGCCGTAATATTTCAACCCTATCCACTGATTTTTTAGCCCCATGCGTTATTGGTGTTGATTTTCAGTGGATTAAACTATAAGCCCAAGTCCTCTTTCTTGAGTTTCTGTGTGAATTCAACAGGCACCGTCTTCGAAATCATGAACGCTTTGGCTGTGACGGATCCTTTGCCTTCAATGACAATGTCCTTTTTGAATACCAATCCAATAACGCCGCCCAAAATCTTCGGAATACTTTCCGCGTCGGCCGTACAGGACAGCGTCAGCGTTGTCTTCTCTTCCGGTGAAAGCACCGCAGTTGATGGTAGCGACACGTGTCCAAGTCGAGTGCCCTCCATAAATAAATCAACGTCAGAGGAAACCAGAGAAATCTTGTACGGGTTAGGATTGAAGAGTTCGACATCAAACTCACACGACACTCCGGATGAATTGAACCCGGTAAACTGCGTGCGCTTAACACCCTTGAACTCTACATCACGATAGGCCGTGCATGATGCCAGAATGACGCATGGAAGAATCAACCAAAACAACATGCGTGATTTCATCATCAGGCCTGAGCGAAATAATGATGGAAGTATGGAATGGTTTCAATGCCTTTAAAGTAATTGAAAACACCATAATGCTCGTTCGGTGAGTGCAACGCGTCACTATCCAAGCCAAATCCCATCAATACCGTTTTAACACCCAACTCCTTTTCAAACAGCGCAACGATAGGAATGGAACCTCCTCCGCGAGTCGGAATCGGCTTCTTTCCATACGTCTGTTGCATGGCAGCATCGGCAGCACGATACGCTTTCGAATCCGTAGGTGTAACGACGGGCTCACCGCCGTGATGCGGGCGAACCTCAACCCTTACACCTTTTGGAGCGATACTTTCAAAATGCTTCTTGAAGAGTTCTGTTATTTCATCGCTGACCTGATTCGGCACAAGGCGCATCGAAATTTTCGCAAAGGCCTTTGACGGAAGAACCGTTTTAGCTCCTTCACCGATGTAACCACCCCAGATACCATTGCAATCTAACGTTGGACGAATACCGGTGCGCTCGATGGTGGTGTATCCTTTCTCGCCCCAAACCTCATCAATATCGAGATCTCGCTTATAGGCATCCACATCAAATGGAGCCTTATTCAATTCAGTGCGCTCGGCTGCAGTTAATTCCTGCACTTTATCGTAGAAACCGGGAATGGTGATGTGATTATTTTCATCATGCATACTGGCAATCATTTTCGCCAGGATGTTGATGGGATTACTCACTGCACCGCCATAAACACCGCTATGCAGGTCACGATTTGATCCCGTAACCTCTACTTCTAAGTAGCTTAATCCTCTCAGACCGCAGTCGATGGAAGGCGTGTCGTTGGCAATGATGGAAGTATCGCTAATGAGTATGACATCACTCTTCAAGCGTTCTTTATTGGCCTTCACGAATGGTCCGAGGTTATTGCTTCCGCATTCCTCTTCTCCCTCAATCATAAATTTGATGTTGCAGGGAAGAGAATTTGTTTTCATCATCGCCTCGAATGCCTTCACGTGTGAAAACATTTGACCCTTATCATCGCAAGAGCCGCGTGCGAAAATGGCACCTTCCGGATGGATTTCCGTTTTGCGAATCACCGGCTCGAAAGGCGGTGTGTGCCACAATTCAAATGGATCGGCGGGTTGAACATCGTAGTGTCCGTAAACGAGTACAGTAGGCAAAGCAGCATCAATCAGCTTTTCACCATAGACAATCGGATGTCCTTTGGTAGCGCAGATTTCAACGTTGTCGGCGCCGGCATTACGCAAGTGTTCTGCAACTTTATCGGCGCAGCGAGCCACGTCGGCCGTGTATTTAGGATCTGCACTCACACTTGGAATGCGCAGTAATTCGAAGAGTTCATCCAGAAAACGCTGTTTGTTTTCGTGAATGTATTGTGTCGCTTTTTCCATAATTCGATTTTTGGGCTACGAATGTAGGATACAATCAATTTTGTTTTGTGAAACAGTCAATCGTGTTGAAATTCGCACCGCATGGAATCCCGACCGCAACCTTCATTTGACAATACGGAAATCGCCTTTGGTGGAAAATCAAACGCTGAATTGAAACGAGCTTTATGGCTCTTCAAACTCATTGGTAACCCGTTGTTGGTAAAGACCGGCAAGGTACTCACGCATATGGCGCTGACCTTGCGCATCCCCATTGGCTGGGCCATTAAGGGCAATATCTTCAAACAATTTTGCGGGGGTGAAACCATTAGTGAATGTCGCAATGCGACGCAGGGTTTATCCAAATTCAACATCGGAACCATTTTGGATTATTCGGTGGAAGGAAAAGAAAACGAAAGCGATTTCGAAAACACCAAGGCCGAAACCATTCTCACGATTGAAGCTGCTGCAAAAGATCCCGGAATTCCATTCTGTGTCTTCAAAGTAACCGGTATCGCGCGGTTCTCACTGCTGGAAAAAGTCAATGCTAAAGAACCACTGACCGACCAAGAAGTATTGGAATGGCAGCGTGTGCGTGATCGGGTGGACACTATTTGTAGTCATGCAGCAAAGCTGGAAGTCCCCATTTTCATCGACGCAGAAGATAGCTGGATACAAGACGCCATCGACGATCTTGCTAATGAAATGATGGAGAAATTCAATGCGCAAAAAGCGATTGTTTACAACACCATTCAGCTCTATCGTCATGATCGTCTTGCCTTTCTGAAAGAATCCTTTAAAACCGCAGAGACAAGGAACTACTATCTGGGCGTGAAACTCGTTCGCGGTGCTTACATGGAAAAGGAGCGTTCCCGCTCGCAGAGCCTTGGTTATCGTGATCCCATTCAACCCGACAAAGCCTCTTGTGACCGCGACTTCGATTTAGCAGTAGCTTTCTGTTTAGACAATATCAATCGCATTTCCATTTGTGCGGGCACTCACAATGAGCAAAGCAGTATGATGCTGGCGACAGCCCTGGACAATCGCGGTATTATGCGCGATGACAAACGAGTGTTCTTTGCGCAACTCTATGGCATGAGTGACCACTTGAGTTTCAACCTAGCCAATGCCGGTTTCAATGTGGCGAAATACCTTCCCTATGGCCCGATCCGTGAAGTCATTCCATACCTGATTCGCAGAGCTCAAGAGAACACCTCGGTGAAAGGTCAGACAGGGCGCGAACTAGCGTTGATTCAGCGGGAGATGAAACGCAGAAAGTTGAAGTAGGTTTTTTTCTCGCAGAGCCCGCGGTGAAAATACACGCAGAGAAGTCAGTAGCTTGGCATTACACAGCAGGTCGTCTTTGCGTGATTCCCCCTTTGCGTCCCATTGCGTCAGAGCATTTTTTCTCGCAGAGCCCACAGAGGAAATACACGCAGAGAAGTCAGTAGCTTAACATAACACAGCAGGTAGTCTTTGCGTGATTCTCCCTTTGCGTTCTTTGCGTGAAATCGTTTTCTCCCTTTGCGTTCCTTTGCGTGAGAGCATTTTTTCTCGCGGATTCCGCTTTATAAAAACTCCGACACCCACTTCGATCCACTCTTCCAAAGCATGTGAATCGCGACGTAGAGCATGAGCAGGGAGAAGAAAAACTTAATCTTGTGTTCCGGTACACGCATGGCGTATTTCGAACCGAAGTAATTACCCAAGACAAATCCCACGGCCATTAGCAGCACATAACTGAATTGGATGTGACCTGCTTTGTAATAATTCATCACCCCCAACACTCCAACAGGAAGCATGAGCAACGCCAAGCTGATGCCTTGTGCTTGAAGCTGGTTCATATTCATAAAATAAATCATGGCGGGCACAATGATGATGCCTCCTCCAACTCCCACGAAGCCGCTCAACGCACCGGCGAGCAGACCAACCATCAAGAGAATCAAAATTTGCGTAGTCGAAAAATCCATGGTTGCGATTTATTTCGACGAATGTACTCTAATGACTCAATACCGCAACTGACAGAATTGTTGATTCGCTGTTATCACGAATACCCGATTGCCTTTACATTTGGCGCAGAAACATACAATGCATATGAATTTTCCTGCTGAACTCAAGTACACCAAAGACCACGAATGGGTGCGTATTGAAGGTGACGTTGCTACTATCGGTATTACGGATTTCGCTCAAGGTGAATTAGGTGATATCGTTTTTGTTGAAATCGAAACACAAGGTCAAACCATGGATGCACACGCTGTATTCGGTACCGTTGAAGCCGTAAAAACAGTGAGTGATCTTTATATGCCTGTGTCAGGAACAATACTAGAGGTGAATGCCGGCCTGGCCGACGACCCCGCCTCTGTGAACAATGATCCATATAACAGCGGCTGGATGATTAAAGTACAAATTGCTGCAGGCGCAGATCTCAGCCATTTGATGGACGCATCCGCTTATCAGGCCTCATTATAAACGCTGAAGCATGGCTCGACAACGGGCGCATGTGAACACATCCTATTGTACGACAACCGCCCTAATCGCATGGGTAGTTGTCGTCTTTTTTATGCATATCGTTCCCGTAGACCCCGATAAAGCCCGCTCAATTCAAATCCCGCATCTCGATAAGCTTGTGCATTTCACCCTGTTTTTTGTGCTGTCAATTCTTGCAATACGGCATCGGTTCACACACAAAAAGGCAACCTCTAAGTGGGTTTTTGCTCGAATCATATTGCTGTGCTGTGCCTATGGAATTGCGCTTGAGTGGATACAGCCCTTGATGGGAACACACCGCAGTTCAGACCTATTGGATGGAGTAGCAGATGCTACCGGTGTTCTGCTTGGAGCCTTTTGCTTTAACGACTTCCGACGACTATTCCTCTTCAGTCATTAGGTTGGGAAATCGCATGAGTATTTTTTGCAATACCCGCTCCATGCGCTCATCTCCGGAACCTTTGACAATCTCTACTGTCTTACCGTCATTGAACAGGTCCTCAACGTACATAGCAAAGAGCCTGTCACGATCCTCCGGGTTTTCACGCAATGAATCATTTTCCCAGGGAAGATCAGGTTGACAAATCAGGTATAAATCAAAGTCGAATGTTTCCTTCATGGAAAGAATCTCCTCATTCGATTCCCCAAAACGCTCGCGCCACCAGATGTCGAGCACATAAAAATCAGTATCAACGATGAGCGCATCGCTTGAAGATTTAAACGCCTTCGACAACAAGTCCGATGTGCGCCTTGCAATAGTTAGCACGTCTTGTTGATTGTATTGATAATCCGAACCCTTCGATACGAGATATTCCCGAGCATATTCTTTGACAACACGCGCATCGAATATTCGTTCTGAAAGCCACTCACACAAGGTAGACTTCCCACAGCACTCCGGCCCTGTAATGGCTATTCTGATCATATCTGTTTGTCCAACGTCACAGGCTAGCGACGAAGAGAATGAAATTGAATGACAAAAATACTTCGCTCGGATGTAAACAAAAACAGATTGACAGAAGCGAATTCGTGATTTATAAATCTTGAATATCGGCCAAATTCGATTCCACTCTCACGCGAATAACATTATTGGTCAGCGCAAAGAGAACGTATTGCGAAATAAGAGAAATCAAGTCAATCATCTCCGAATCACTCAAATACTGTTTTCCACTATTCCAGCCGTTGTCAGAAACATTCCGTGTGTTCATCATTTCATCCGTAAGATCCAAAATGGCTTGCTCTCTGGGCGAAAATTGAGGGGTGATCGGGTACAACTTCAAGGACGCCAACTCATCCTTGGTAATTCCGAACTCCAAACCAACAGGAACGTGATGCTTCCAGACGTAATTACATGAGTAGTGATATGCCATACGCAAAATGACCAGTTCCTGCTCGCGCACGCTAAAACCCATTTTCAATTTGGATGTAACCCAGTAATCGAGAAATTGTCCAAGGGTATCAGGGTTATACATGAGTGAACCTAGCACATTCACAGGTGCATATTTTCCCTTCAATCCATCACCCGGAATTCGCTTCAGGATGTCAAGCCACTCGGGCTTCATATCGTCAACATTCTTTGGATTTAGTCGTGGAGTTGTTGTCATGTTTTTTGATTTTGTCAAATTATACAATGCTATTTCTTCGCTCGATTTCTTTTCGCTCTAAAATAATTCTGGCTAGTCGCGCCTGCGCAGGTAAGTTGCCAATTTCGGATGTAATTGCGGCAGCCTCAGGCATGTCAAATTTTAGCCCTGAAGCATTGATCCGTGGATACGAAAAAGAGTTCGGTTCTATGTTGTGGGTGTTTATCACACGAGCAAGTTCGTAATGCCATGGGGCAAGCGGAAGACTTAACGATGGACCTACCGATTCGCCCGAGCCATTATTAAGAATATACCAATACAAGTTCTCGGGATAGTCGGAACAAATGACCTTTTCCATCTCATTCATCACCGCATTTTGATCGCCCTCGACAGCCACGAAAACCTGATTCGGATTCGACTTGGCAGCACCCCATGCGATGGCCAAACTACTACCCATCCCTCCGGCGTTTTCAAAGGTGTCTTCCGTAATACGAAGTGCCTGCATCGCGCGAGGATTAAACCCGTTACCTACAATGTAAAACGGATTAAGCCCTTTCATCTCCTCATGAATACGATGCAATGCCTCTTCGCGTGAAATGATTTGCTGCTTCTGTACTTGTTGAAAAGGCATGCCCTTTTTGGCAGACGTTTCATAGTAACGCGTCAAATCAATTTGGGGAATTCTTGCGTCCGGAATGAATCTCAATGGATAGGACTTATTAAAGCCTTGCGGTGAAACGCGCAGGCAAGCCAGATTACCAGCCAGGGCATCGGACAGCGCAGCGTGTGTTTGCTCCAAAAGATGATGGCCATAACGATGTCCGAACACATGTCCTTCACCCATAGTCACAATTGTGTCCGATTCAGTGAGATCGCCAACAACAATGTGAGGCTCACTCTCATCGAGCTGAGCATCGAAGCCCCTCCAACTCGATAATACCAACCCCGGAATTTTGTGAACCAACAGCACCGTGCGCAAATAGTCCATGGCGTTGCTAAAGCCGCTGTTTTGCATCGACATTGCGGTTAGTTGACCGGTGGCCAACCAACGCCCGGCAGCAACCGCCGGTATAGAACGTTCGGAAGGCATTACCCATCGGTTAACCCTCCCCTCGGCAGCAAGATCTGCAACGTATTGATCCATCGTAGCAAATACAGAATCAGCTACCAGACAGTACGTGTCGATGCCTGCAGAAAGTATGGTGTCTACGATTGCCGTATCCTTCGGCATACCCGGTATGGTTGACAGCACCTTCTGCTCTATGGGTTTTACATCCTTCATAAATCGGATGTGCAAGATAGCTTCAAATTGAGCCCTGTCAGCGCATCTTCAAATCAGGTCCATGGATTATCGTCACAGCGAAAACCAGTTGAGCATGAAATAGCCGTCAATAGCCATCACCAAATACAGCGCAAACATGAACGAGGCGGCATACAACCGGCGACGGAAATAAACGAACAATGACAAGGTGTTTACAGCCATTAGATAAAGCCAACACGCATGCACTTGGTACATCATAAGCCATGTGGCCAGCATGCCCCAGGAAGCAATAAACGCATCCTGCAGTGGAAAATTAGCACGCGTGTATCGCTTTAGCGCGTATCCCCAGATTAAGGCGGTAAGAACACTCAACACAAAAAAAGTAGCCTGAAGATGGGTGCCCACTTGCCATGACTTCCATCCGGTTTGCACATTGTACCATCCTACAATTGCCGATATGATGTAAACAATTTGCAGAACAGGCTCAGCGTAAAGCTTCTCACGCCAACTCAATAGTAATAGCAAAAGCGGACCTATAATGCCCAGCGGAAAAGCCCACTCACTTTGGTTGAGATACAATACCGTGAACAGTAAGTTAGTGATGACGGCAGACCACTCCAAAATGCTTCGTAGCGAACTATCCGGTATTCGATGTGTTTTTTGAACTTGATTCAACACAGTTGGTGTGTATTCGAATTATGATTTAATTAGACAAAAATCCATTAAAAAAACAATCAACATGAAGCAAATCTTTACACTTGTAATGGCGCTCTTGGCATTGCAGCTGAGTACGCGGGCACAACGCGTTTGCGGCACATCAGAATATCAACTGATGATGGAGCAGCAGGACCCAAGCATCATCAATCGCCGCGAGGAAATTGAGCAATTCACGCGGGACTATCTGCTCAACAACCCACAGGGAGATCGCGCCCTGGTTACTATTCCCGTTGTTGTGCACGTGGTTTACAATACGGCCGAGGAAAATATTAGCGATGCGCAGATTCAATCGCAAATCACTGTGCTCAACCAAGACTTCCGCAAGCTTAACGCCGACGTTGCAAATACGCCCGGGGCTTTTGCCGGATTGGCCGGCGATGCCAATATCGAGTTTTGCCTGGCGTCGACTGACCCTAATGGGAATGCCACCAGCGGTATTCTCCGCGTACCCACTACCGCCACTTCGTTTGGGACTAACAACACTGTGAAGTCATCCACTTCAGGTGGTTCAAACGCTTGGAACGCTTCCAAATACCTCAATATGTGGGTGTGTGACATCAGTGGAACAACATTGGGTTACGCCCAGTTTCCGGGAGGAACTGCCAGCACCGATGGTGTTGTAATTGACTACCTCTATTTTGGGACCATTGGAACAGCAACCCCGCCGTTCAACAAGGGCCGCACTGCAACGCACGAAGTAGGTCACTGGCTGAACCTTCGTCACATTTGGGGCGACGATGGCACCGGCTGCACCGGTAGCGACCAAGTTACCGACACACCCAATGCCGCAGGTCCGAACTATGGCTGTCCGGTATTCCCGTTTGTTACCTGCAGCAACGGGCCTAATGGTGACATGCACATGAATTACATGGATTACACCGATGATGCGTGCATGTACATGTTCTCCAATGGTCAAGTTTCCCGCATGCAAGCGCTGTTCGCCACGGGTGGAGCGCGTGCTTCATTGCTCACCAGCAATGGCTGCAGCATTCCGGCACCGGTTCTATGTGGAGCTATTAGCGGACTTAGCGCCGGATCGATTTCACAAACTGGGGCAACGATTACCTGGTCTGCTGTGAGCGGTGCTACAGGATATACGCTTCAATACAAACCGGCCACTGCGACGACATTCACAACAGTTAACCCAACCGCAAATTCATTTGCTCTAACCGGACTCACCGCGGGAACCACCTATAATGTTCAAGTAAGAAGCGTTTGCGCCGCAGGTAATGGAGCTTACACATCAATCAATTTCACGACAACGAGTGCAACAACGTCATGCACGGATACTTATGAAAGCAACAACACCTCAGGCACTGCGAAAACAATTGCAGTGAACACTAACATCACCGCGCGTATCGGATCGAGCACAGATGTCGACTGGTTCCGTTTCAGCAATACTTCTTCTGCTCGTAATATCCGCATTGACCTAACAAACCTCCCTGCTGATTACGATGTTCGCTTGTACAACCCCAGCGGAACACAAGTAGCAATTTCACAAAACGGATCAACCACCTCGGAGGCGATTGTTTATAATACAACATTAACCGGCACATGGCGTATTCAGGTATACGGTTACCAAGGAGCATTCAACTCTTCACTGTGCTATACACTTCGCGCTTCTATTAGCGCTTCTACCTTCCGCGAAGGTGAGGAAACACCTGTTGCTGAACTCAATGCAACCTCTGCAGAATCGAACGTAGCCATCACCACCATTTTCCCTAATCCTACTAACGGAAAACTTAACGTCATCTTGGAAGCTGCAACATCGCAAAACACCCAACTGCGTATTTGCGACATTACCGGACGCACAGCGCTAACGCAGAATGTTGTTTGTGTTTCGGGAAGCAACACCTTCATGCTCGACATGGAAGCGCTGCCAAATGGCTATTACTTACTCGTCATCGACAACGGTAATTCCAGCTCGACGATGCGGGTGGTTAAGAATTAAAACAGATTGATTAACCTATAAAAAAACCCCGATAATTCGGGGTTTTTTTGTTTCTAACATTCCATATTACGAATGCTGCACCTTGCCAATGAATTCCTCATAAGGCATGAAGTGCTCATTCAGCGTGCACTTTTCCTTTACCAGTGCAATGATTTTTTCTTCATACAAGAAATCGTAAACGTTCTTCGCCTCCTCTTTCTTGGCGAGCGTTTTCTTGGCAAAATCTGTGAGCATTTCTTCTTCCATCGGCAAGCCATACTGTGCATAGCGTGAAGCCAACACCTGCTTCACATGCTCGAGTGCATCCTCAGGTGACACGCGCAATTCATATTGACGAATGATTTTTCCTTCAATCAATTCCCAGCGCAATTGTGCGGCATAGAAAGGATAATCATGCTCCACCATTTCCTCCGTTACAGGCTTCTCATTGGTGAGTTGGATGTAACGCTTTAAAAAAGCATCCGGTAATACGGGATCAATCATCTCCGTAATTTTCTTGGCAAACTCGCGCTTGAACAAGAAATCAGAATCACGGGAGAACATTTGTTCCAAATCTGATTTCACTTTGTTGCGCATCTCCTGCTCTGCATTCACTTCACCTGGACCATACAACTTGTCGAACAATTCCTGATCCACCGCATGCGGTTCGATGCGCTTGATTTCGTTCACCGTTGCCTGAAACTTCGAAGCCAAATGATGCACATCGTGGTGCGTAATGCCCAACATCTTTGCTAAGTCCTCATGATTTTCTGTCAAATGATGCGGATTGATTTCGACGATACTGCCAACGGTTAATCCAATCAAGGAAGCCTTTGTTGTCGCGTCTTTTACGAATTCGATAGACACCGTTGTTTTGTTGGAAATGCCACCTTCCTTCAGCATGCCATCGTCGCCGAGCTCATTCAACTCAACCATCAGCATATCTTCTGCAGCACTGGTCTCCGGATCCGACATCTTACCGTAGCGACGCGCCAAATCTTTCACCTGACGATTGATCAATTCATCGTCAACCTTGACTTTGAAATAGTCAAACTTGTGTGTGGCATCCAGATCGATGTGAATCGCCGGTGCAAGACCCAATTGATAGGTGAACTTAAAATCACCTGGGTTATCCCAATCGCCCACATCGTTTTGCTCGCCGCCGGGAATCGGGCTTCCAAGTACTTCGATCTTGTTTTCAGAAAGATACTTATACAGATTCGATTGAATCACCTGGTTGATTTCTTCGGCGAGAATGCTTTTACCATAGCGCTGCTTAACAAGCGACATAGGCACGTGTCCGGGACGAAAACCGGGCATCTGCATGGTTTTGCGGTATTTCTTTATAGCATTATCAACACGTTCGGTATAATCCGCCGGTGCAACGTGAATGTGGAGCTCGGCATTGAGCGTGTCGATGTCTTTTCTTTCGATATGCATGTTGATGTGTTTAGGAATAAATTATTCCGTTTTGGAAACGGGGCGCAAAGCTAATAAACGAAGCGGAATCGACGGCATTTCAAAATGTGTCATGACTTTCTATTGGTCTGTTGTATATTCGCGCCGCCGTGCATGCGGGCGTGGCGAAATTGGCAGACGCGCCAGACTTAGGATCTGGTGCCGCGAGGCATGGGGGTTCGAGTCCCTCCGCCCGCACTGAAAAATCCGGAGTACTCCGGATTTTTTTATGCCCAAACTGCTGCGTTCTCATTGCAGCAAAGCCCTTATCTTGGCCCTCGATGAAAGCACTTCTAATCACCTGCTGCCTTTCGATAATACTCATTCCCATGTGCCTTGCACAAACGAATGCCGGCGGAAGGCCCACATCGATGGCGAACGCCTATGTTGCCGCGGCAGACGCATGGAGCGCATTTCACAATCAAGCAGGACTTGCCAAAGTTGATCAACTTACGCTGGGAGCATTTTATGAAAATCGCTTTGGGCTGAATGCGTTGAGCGACAAAGGCTTTTTGGCCGTGTATCCGCTCAAAAGCCGCACATTCGCGCTGCACTATCATAGTTTCGGTGATGCCAATTACTCCTCATCCAAAGCCGGGCTTGCCTATGCTATGAAGTTAGGAGACAAGCTCAACGCCGGTGTTCAAGTGGACTACTTCAGTGTGCGGTTAGGGGAAAATTATGGTCGAAGACAGGGGCTAACCGCCGAAGTTGGATTTCAATACCAGGTACACGAAAAACTCTGTTTGGCGGGACATCTCAGTAACCCGAATCGCGCACAGTTGGCTGATTACCTTGATGAGCGCCTGCCCACTGTGATGCGTGCAGGTGCCTTGCTGAAGCTTTCGGATAAAGTCCTCATCAGCGGCGAAGTGCACAAGACCGGGGGCTACGATCCCGCCCTGCGCGCGGCGGTTGAATACCGCTTCATCGAACAAGCCGTTTTGCGCGCCGGATTCGGTTCCAATCCCGGCAGTTATACGTTCGGATTTGGATGGAAAATCAAAACGTTCCTCATTGATATGGCCGCCGCCTATCACCCAATCCTTGGATTTAATCCACATTTATCACTCACCTTCTGTGCTTCCGGAAAACAGTGATGCTCTCGTTCACGCCACACATAATCCGTAAATGGCTGTTGCTCTGTGCATGCGCACTGCTAACCGCTGCGCGCTTATGGTCTCAAACAGAAGATCAGAAAAACTCACTCATCGAACAACGTATCGAAGACATTGCCGCCGGGCTGGATGAAGGCCAGGAGTTGGACTATACCAATTTGTTTGAAGACCTGGCGTATTACTTCGAACATCCATTGAACCTGAACAACGCCGCCGTTGAAGAGCTGCGAGAGCTTTATATGCTCACCGACATTCAAATCGCGAATCTGCAGCGGCATATAGAACGCTATGGCCCTTTGCGCAGTGTGTTTGAATTGCAAGCCATTGAAGACTTTGATCTTCCCACTATTCGTAACATCGTTCCTTTTGTGACCGTGAGACCTGTGCTCAAGCTAAATGCCTTCAGTCTAAGCGAGTTTTTTGAAGATGCTACACACGATTTATTTCTTCGCTACAAACGGAATTTGCAACTCGCCGATGGATTTCAGCCTGACCCTGAAACGGGCGTGCCCGATTACATCGGTTCACCGGATTACATCTATACCCGCTATCGCTTAAACTACAAGAAGAGTTTTCGTGCCGGATTCACACTCGAGAAAGATGCCGGTGAATCCCTTAGCGAAGGCCCGGATTTTTATAGCGCACATGCCATGTATACGGGACAAACATGGCTGCGCAGGTTGGTAGTGGGAGATTATCAAGCCTTGTTTGGTCAAGGACTCACCTGCTGGAATGGACTGGCATTCGGTAAATCCCCGTTCATCAGCAATGTCAAGCGAAACGGCATTGGACTTCGGCCCTACTCCAGTGTTCAAGAAACGAATTTCTTTCGAGGGGCTGCGGCTACATTCGGTATTGGGCAAGTTGAGATTACACCATTTCTATCCGATAAACGAGTGGATGGTAATGTGGATGAATCAGCTGACTCGGTTCTTACGGATGACGAGTTCATCATTTCAAGCTTACCTGCTGGTGGGCTGCACCGCACAGAGAGCGAAATCGCTAATAAAAATATGGTGCGTGAAACGGTCATTGGCGGGAATGTCAAATACACACGCCGATTACTGACCGTGGGTATCACCGGCGTGCGCACAGCGATTGACGCTCAGCTTCGTCCGGATTTGGACCTTTACAACATGCACAAGCCCACGTCACAGGAGAACTTTTGCATCGGAGCAGATTATCAAGCCGTGGTTGGAAATGCCAATTTCTTCGGGGAGGCCTCTCGTAGTCAGAATGGTGGATTTTCCATGATCAACGGACTCGTAGCGGCGGTGCATCCTCGATTGACAATTAGTGCGGTGCATCGGCATTTCGGTAAAGATTTTCAGAACACCAAGGCCAATGTTTTCGGAGAAAACAGCCTGACCGCTTCCAATGAGCGCGCGCTTTACACGGGAATTCAGGCCAACCTGAATTCAAAATTCACGCTCACCGCCTATGCCGATCTCATTCGCTACCCGTGGCTGCGTTATCGGGTTGATGCTCCAAGTCTGGCTAAGGACTATCTCGCGCAGTTGAACTATAAACCCGACAAGAAAAACGAGATATACCTCCGATACCGTCGTCGTCAAAATGTGCAAAACGTAACCGGAGATGAGGCCTACATCACCTCGCCACAGCCGTTGCTGCAACAGAATTGGCGTATCCATGCGGCGTATCAGGCACATCCGAACGTACAGATGCGCACTCGTGCCGAATGGTCGTTCTACGAAAACAGCACAGGAAGTTCCCGCGGGTTTATGGTTTATCAGGATATCAATTACAAACGCCTTGGTTCGCGAATTACCTATTCATTGCGCTATGCGCTCATGGATTCACCGGATTGGAACACGCGGATTTATGCTTACGAAAATGACGTTCTGTATGCCTTCAGCATTTTACCCTATTACGGCAGAGGGTCGCGCATCTACGGTATGATCAAGGTTGATGTGGCCAGGGGCATTGACTTTTGGGCGCGTTACGGGGCTTTTCTCTATGATCAAACGAGAGAAATTACGGCAGAGACAGCCGACCCCACAGAGGTCATCAAGTCTGACATCCACCTCCAGTTGAGGTTTCAGTTCTGAGTCCTTTTAGATTTATTAGCCATTTATTGTTGATAAACTTGGTTTTTAACGTATCTTTGTGGCCTCGTTGTACGTAAGTGTTATAACGGACAGAACAGAACCTATGAAGAAATTTTACGCGATGCTCGTATTTGTTGTTGTGTTCGGTTGCTCCGCAGCCGTGGCACAAGAGCGTACGCAGCACCCAATTTCTTCAGCCCACATTGTTGGAATGGACGGACGCGTTGAACTTGTTTTCGATGAGTCCATGACGGAATCGTTCACCATCAGTGTCATGGACCTTACCGGTAAAGCCATTTTTACACAAACCCATCAATCCTCTGACGAAGGTTGCCAGTTCGTGGAGATACCGGTAGAAAATCTCAAACGTGGCATCTACATGGTTCGAATTACCGGAGTTGACGGTAAGACGAAGACTTTGAAACTTCAGCGGAACTAAATTACATCAAGTATATAGAGGAAGCCATTCGATGACGTTCGGATGGCTTTCTTTTTGCGCCTACTTGATGTGCTTGATTTTCACCAGCGGACTGAATAAATATTCGTGCTTGGTTCCTTCTTCAAAACAGCGATAACGTGTTCTGAGTCGTTCCCCTTTAATGAATACCCGATGATCACGGCCATAGACAAAGCGGGAGTTGTGCGGAATATCATCCAATAACTGAATATCCGGATGGCTTTTGCGGTCGTAGCGCGCGAGTGTTTTGGATAAGTGAATATCTGCGCACGTCGAGGCTGCCGGGTTTGCCAAATAGGAAGCAATGGCCTTGGCAATGTCATCCGGAAAAACGTTTCTGCGCAGGAACGGTCCGAGGGTTTGTTTAAAGAATCCCTTCCATTCCGCTCCATGAGGCTTCACCCGATCGCGATGCTCTAGGTAAGTAATGAGATGCGCCAGCTCGTGCATCAAGGTGATGAGGAAGGCGTATTTATTGAGATTTCCATTGACCGTTAACACGTGTCGATTGCCTTTTGGGTCGGCTGTGAAATCACCCAGTTTGGTGGAACGGGGTTCGGTAATGACCAAATGATGAGGGTAAGCGCGGAGTTTCTCACACGCGAGTTCCAATGCTTCCTCAGGAAGAAATGGCTTAAGGGCGGCTTCCAGATTGGTGCTGTTCTTCATAAACCGAGGCCTCAGAGGTCCATTCGATGCGGTCTTCCCATTTCGGACATGTATTGCAACGGCGCTTTTTATTGGAAGCGCAAGAGGCTATTGCCAATCCGATTAAACACGCGAAAAGTGTCCTTTTTATATTCGATGCCATAGTTTCGCCGGGATATACCTGCGAAGATAAGCGGTTCCATGACAGACACTGTGCTCTATTCATTGCTTTTAACGGTCGGCTTTTCCGGCTGGATTTGGAGCGCCTCGCCATTTTTGAAATACCTGATTTACGCTGCCGAAAAAGACTATCGCTGGCCTCTGGGAGGCTGGTTTGGACTATTGACCTGCTGTTTATTTATCATGAAATTCAGTTTGTATTCCTTAACCTTATGGCCGCAGCCTGAGTCAATTGCGAGTCGCCTGTTTTATCCGGTCGGACTTTTCGGGTCCTATCTCATCCCGTTTATACTGGAGTACCTGCGTTCGGCATTTCGGAAATAACGTCCTTACTCATTCACTTTTCACTGTGCATAGTCCGACTGTTTTGCGTGTGAATCAGCAGGCGGGAACCTTAAGTTTGCTGTGAATGTCATCTGTTTATTTCCATATCGGCAAGTACTTCCTGCTCATGGTAAGCACCTTTACCAAGCCGGAGAAGCGCAAGATTTATTGGAAACTGATCATTCAGGAAGTGGATAAAATCGGCTTGCAATCGCTGGGCATTGTGGCGTTGCTCTCGTTGTTTATGGGTGCTGTTGTTACGCTGCAAACCGCAGCCAACATTGATAGTGGATGGATTCCGCGCTGGACTATTGGTTTTACCACGCGACAAACCATGATTCTGGAGTTTTCTTCTACCATCGTATGCCTGATACTATCAGGAAAAGTGGGCGGAAATATCGCATCCGAAATTGGAACCATGCGCATTACCGAGCAAATCGATGCCATGGAAATCATGGGAATAAACTCGGCCAGCTACTTAATCCTTCCAAAAATTGTCGCTGCGCTTTTCATTTTTCCCTTCATGGTGATTCTCTCCATGTTCATTGGTATTGCAGCGGGTGCGTTTGTTGGTCTCACGGCCGGAGTGATTTCGTTAAACGACTTTGAATATGGCTTGCAGTACTCGTTTGAAATGTGGCAAGTGAGTTATTCGCTCATCAAAACATTTTTCTTCGCTTTCATCATCACCAGCGTCTCGGCCTATCATGGTTTTTACACAAGCGGAGGGCCTCGGGAAGTTGGTGCCAGCAGCACACGTGCCGTCGTGTATAGTATGGTGCTGATTCTTGTAGCGAATTACATCCTCACCCAATTGTTGCTCCTGTGATAGAGGTGAAGAACATATCGAAGAGTTTTGCGGGCCATCAGGTGCTGAAAAATGTCAGTGTGGAGTTTCATCCCGGTAAAGTCAACTTCATCATCGGAAGAAGTGGTTCGGGAAAGTCAGTACTCACCAAATGCATCGTTGGGCTGATGGAAGTCGATCAAGGGGAAATTTTCTTTGACAACAGAAACTTCACGGTGCTTGATCGCTGGGATCGTAAAGACATTCGCCAAGAGATGGGCATGCTGTTTCAGGGAAGTGCACTCTTCAGTTCGTTGAATGTTGAAGAGAATATCCTCTTCCCACTGCAGATGTTCAGTTCGATGAGCAAAAGTGAAATGCTCGATCGCGTGAATGTGTGCTTGAAGCGCGTCAATCTCGAGGGTAAAAACAAATTGTATCCCAGCGAGCTTTCAGGTGGAATGCAAAAGCGCACAGGAATTGCTCGCGCCATCGCTATGAATCCGCGCTATCTCTTTTGTGACGAACCCAACTCAGGACTCGATCCACAAACGGCTATCGTTATTGATAATCTCATCCGTGAAATCACCTACGAGTTCAATTCGACAACGGTGGTTATCAGTCACGACATGAACTCTGTGCTCGAAACAGGAGACCACATCAATTTCATTTATCAAGGAGAATTATCGTGGCGAGGCAACAAGCAGGAGATTTTGCATACGGAAAATGACGCGCTGAACAACTTCGTTTTTCCTTCGAAATTCATGCAGCAAATTCGCGAGAAGCTCCGCGGCTAAGCATCCATCACATTTTGATTTTTTGTTTAGAATCCTCCGGCAATCGTTCGCAGATTAGCGGAACACACTCAAACGCTCTGCATCCAAGCGCAGGAAGATGAAAAGTAATAGGGTGAAACCTATGAGTGATGAACCGCCATAACTCATAAAAGGCAGTGGAATTCCGATAATCGGTGCAAGACCAATAACCATCCCGACATTGATCAGCAAGTGCAGGAAGAAAATCGATGCCACACAATAACCGTAAATGCGCGAGAACTGTGACCGCTGGCGCTCCGCCATGTTGATGATGCGCACGATGAGAAAAACGAATAGCGCCACAACCGACATGCTTCCGAAAAAGCCCCATTCTTCCGAAATAACACTGAAGATGAAGTCGGTCCAACGCTCAGGAACGTACTTGTTTTTCGTCATTGGACCTTTCATATAACCCTGCCCGATTAAACCTCCGTTGCCCACGGCTATCTTGGCCATGCGCGCATTGTAACCGGGATCATCCTTTTTCTTCGTGGTCATTAAAGCGGCATCAGCTGTTTCCGCATCACTGAGCATTCCCTCACGGTCTTCCTCCTTTTCCTCCAAACCAAGCGTCACATAGATGCGTGTTTTCTGGTGCTTCTGAAGGACGCCATCCACGAGGAAGTTCACCGAATAACTGAAGCCAATCGCTGCAGCTGTAGACAAGAAGGTGATGAGATACATTTTGCGGCGATTTCTCGGCACGACAAAGTTTCGGATGAGAAACATGAAGATGACGCCCAACACAAATACAATGGACATGAGAATGAAAACTCCACTCTGCTCACCGAAATACGGATAAGTAATGCGATTGAAGCCGGTGATAATACTCAACACCCCAAACACGATGGCTCCAAGTCCAATGATGAGAATGTTACCTGAAAGCCCCTCGCGGTAAAGCGCGAGAATGAAGGCGACAAACGTCAGCAAAGACCCAACGTCCGGTTGCAACAGGATAAGAATAGCAGGGATTCCAATAATTAAACCTGCCATAAAACGCGGCATCCAACTGTTGAACTTCGTCTTGGTGTTGGAGATGTATTTCGCCAGCATCAATCCCACACCAATCTTGGCAAACTCCGCCGGCTGCAATGCGAAGCCTCCGATTTGTATCCATGCTTTAGCGCCATTGACCGTGGTTCCTACAGCCAGCACCAGCAGCAGCAGTAGGATGAAGACTCCGTAAATGACTATCGCAAACTTGTTAAAGAATTCACCCTCCATGTAAAGCACGAGAAAGGCAAGGAATCCACTGATGACAATGAACATGAATTGCTTTCCGTATTCCTGAGAGATGTCGAAAGGACTTGGATTGGTGTCCACAACCGCGGCGCTGTAAATGTTCATCCATCCGAAAATCACAAAAATTCCGTAGACGATTACGGTCAACCAATCCACATTGGCGAGCGGGTGTTGGCGAGGTGCACTCATCGGTCTAAGAAATTTGCGTCCAGAATTACTTTCTCACGCGGCTTGCTGCTTGTTGCAATCGAGTCGTTGAGGTATTGTTCGATCATTAGGGTCGCCACCGGCGCGCTCCACGTTCCGCCAAATCCTGCGTTTTCAGTATACACCGCAATGGCAATTTTCGGATCAACCTTTGGCGCAAAGCAGATGAATACCGCATGGTCTTCCTTTCCACCGGCATTCTGAACAGTTCCGGTTTTGCCGCATACCACAATGTCCTTTGGAGCTGCGCGCCAGGCCGTTCCTCCCGGCTGAAGCACTTTTTCCATTGCGTTGATTACCGTGGTGAAGTGCGTAGAATCAATGCCGAGTTGATAGCGTTTCATGTAATCCTCCCGAGGCATACCACCCAAACCAATTTGCTTCACCGTGTGCGGTGGAACATACCAACCCTTGTTGGCAATGACGCAGGCCATATTGCACATCTGCAAAGGTGTCACGAGCATTTCACCTTCACCGATACTGAGCGAGTAGATTGTGCTGAATGCCCATTGCTCTTTGCCGTACCATTTGTCGTAAAATGAAACCCCGGGAACGCTTCCTGTTTTCACACCCGGTACATCGCAATGCACATCGCTGCCAAACCCAAATTGCGTGATGTAACTCTGCCAGATTTCCAACCCTAATCGAGCGTCCTTGAAGCGACTACCGCGATCGCGATCACCTTCGACTACGCGGTGCATGACCTCGCGGAAGTAAGGATTACAGGAGTGCACGATGGCCATTTCCAAATCATCATTGCTGTGACTTCCGTGGCAACCGATGACACCGCGATTGCAATGAATACGCGTTTGCGGAGTAATGGCGCCAATCTGCAAAGCCGTTAGCGATTGTGCCAGCTTAAAAATAGATCCCGGACGATACTGCGCTTGCGTGGCACGGTTGAAGAGTGGCTTCTGCGGGTCATTGAGCAGCACATTGAAGTTGTGACCGCGCACGCGACCTACAAGCAAATTGGGATCATACGTTGGTGCTGAAACCATGGCCAAAATTTCACCGGTCGATGGCTCAATTGCCACGATACAACCGCGCTTGTTTTGCATCAGCTTCTCGCCATAGGCCTGGAGCGCAGCATCCATTGTGCATACAAGGTCGGTTCCCGGTGTTGCCGGCATGTCTTCCTTATCGCCGACGTGCTCCTTGATATTTCCGACATTATCTCGAAAGGCGTAGTTAATTCCTTTTACGCCACGTAGCTCTTGTTCATACGCCTTTTCGATACCGCTTTTGCCTAAATATTCCTGCTTGGTGTAGTATGGATTTTTCTTTACTCCTCCGGCGAGATTTTTCCGACGTCGCCAAGGAACAACGCACCCACACTTTGCGGATATACGCGCAGCGTGCGGGATTCAGCATAAAAACCCTTGTATTTGTAGAGTTGTTCCGACATCGCCGCGTAATCGCTTGGCGTAATCTGCTCGACAAGCAATTGCGGTCGATGGAATTCCCCGCGTGCCTTGGCTTTAGCAAAAAGGTTGTCGATGTCCTGTTTCTTTATCCGCAGTAATTGGCAAATGGAAGTAGTATCAAATGCCCCAACTTTTTTGGGCACCACCATCAGGTTATACACCGTTTGGTTTGTCACGAGCATTTTGCCGTTGCGGTCGTAAATGATGCCTCGCGGGGGATACAGCGGAATCTCTTCCTCAGTGAGTGCTGTTGCTTGTTCTTTCCAGGTCGAATTGACCACCTGAAGAAAAAAAAGACGAACGACGTAGATGATTGCGATGACGCAAACGATCAGGATAATCGTAATCTTTCGTCCGTCGTATTGGTTCACACAGCAGCGTTTTTAGAATTGTAGATCAGGTATTGACCGATAGTCATCAACACAAGTGTAGCTAAGGTGCTCAACAAAATGTGCAATACCTGATACAAAAAATCCGAAAAGCGAAAAACTTCCATGAAGAAAAACCAGCTGTGATGTGCCAGCGTTAGAATACCGGCGTAGGTGACATACCAGGCTAATCCCATGCGCTGCACGGTGGGTCGTTGCGTAAGATCATACCCTTCGCGTGGCGCCAGAATTTTCTGAACGATGGGTTGCAAATAGCCCAGAAAAACGCATGCTGAGGTGTGCAACCCTATTGGTCCGGAGAAATAATCCATCAACAGCCCAACCATAAAGCTCACCAGCATGACAAACCAGCGGGGAGTTTCGAAGGGCAGCATGAGGATTGAGAAGATATAGATCCAGGGAAAAATCAAACCATCGAACAGTTGGACGCGACTTACCACCAGCGCCTGCAACAGCACCAAGAAAAGCACACGAAGGATATTAACGCTTACTGTTTGTAGCATCTTGTTGTTCCACTTTATTCAACAGAGTGTCTTGTTCTTCTTTAAAAATGTCACTGACTACCAGCACGTGATCAAGGCGACGAAAATCGGCGCCCATGCGCACTTTGATGAGGTGATAATCATTATCACTATCGTCCACCCACTCCACCGTTCCGACATGGACATTGGCCGGGAAATATGTTGAGTATCCGCTGGTAACGATGGTATCTCCGGCCCCAACGGGGATGTTTTTCGGAATATCAATGACGTCGGCGAGTTGAGCATTTCCTCCACGCCACACCAGCGAACCGAAAGCTCCCGAGCGCTTGAGTCGCACACTGGCTTTAAAGTCAGAGTGAATCACCGGCATGACCACCGCAAAATGTTCGCTGGCACTACGCACAACGCCAACGATATTGCCGCCTGCGATAACACCCATATCGGCCTTGACTTCCCCGAGTGTTCCGCGATCAATGGTGATGTAATTTTTCTCACGATTCACTGAGGCATTGACCACCTTGGCAGTTCGATAGAAATAGCGCTGTAAGGTGGTGGTGTCGCGAATGGTGTCTTTCTCGGTGCGCAGCTGCCAGTAATTCTCGGAGGCAGCACTGCGCAGAAGCGCGTTCTCCAGCGACAGTTGGTCATTGATTTCTCCCAATCGCAGGTATTCTGATAGCTGAGAACGTCTGCTGTAAATTGTTCCTACCACATCCGAACTGTGTCGTACCATTTCAGCCGAGTGAAAGCGCGTGTTGCGGAAGAGCAGCGACAAAGCCAAGCCCTGTAAGGCGAGGAACAACAGAAAAAGATAAAACCGACGGAGTAATGCCAGAATATTCTTCATCGATTCGCTTCGCTGCTTGGTGTTCGGTAGTTAGTTGAATTCAACTGCGCGGTGAATCATCACTCACGCATGAGGAACTGGAATTTGTTGATGTTCTTCAAGGCGATTCCGGTACCACGAGCAACAGCGCGCAATGGATCATCAGCAACGTGCACCGGCAATTTTGTCTTTTGACTGATGCGCTTATCGAGTCCACGGAGCAACGCACCGCCGCCTGCGAGATAAATACCGGTTTTGTAAATGTCAGCTGACAATTCCGGCGGTGTATTCTCCAAACAACTCATGATTGCCTCTTCGATTTTCGAAATCGATTTGTCCAGCGCATGCGCAATTTCTGAATAGGAAACAGCAATTTCCTTCGGAATACCCGTCATTAAATCACGACCGCGAACGTTGTAGTCAGCAGGCGGATTATCGAGTTCCGGCAAAGCAGCGCCAACTTCAATTTTAATCTGTTCAGCCGTGCGCTCCCCGATGAGAATATTGTGCTGTCTGCGCATGTATTCCTCAATGTCTTGCGTGAGTTCATCGCCGGCTACACGGATATTCTTATCGGTCACAATTCCACCCAGCGCGATGACGGCGATTTCTGAGGTACCACCTCCGATGTCGATGACCATGTTACCCATAGGCTCCTCCACATCAATTCCGATACCGATGGCGGCAGCCATTGGTTCGTGGATGAGATAGACTTCCTTCGCTCCTGCGTGTTCGGCACTGTCCTTTACGGCACGCTTTTCAACTTCGGTGATGCCTGATGGAATGCAGATTACCATGCGCAACGAAGGCTGGAACAATCCGCGACCTTTGGCAATCATTTTAATCATGCCTTTGATCATGTCTTCTGCCGCATGGAAATCAGCGATTACGCCGTCCTTGAGCGGGCGTATGGTCTTGATGTTTTCGTGGGTTTTGCCATGCATCTGCTGGGCAGTGCGGCCCACCGCAACCGTCTTGTTCGAAGATCGGTCTCGGGCTATGATACTGGGTTCATCAACCACCACCTTGTCGTTTTGAATGATGATGGTGTTGGCCGTGCCAAGGTCAATGGCAATTTCCTGAGTTAAGAAGCTGAATAAGCCCATACGGTTTCGTCTTGTCGTGTTTTTCCTCTTGGTGAATGTGCTTAAGGGGCCATTTCGCACTGCCCCACAGAGACACACTTTATCGGTTCAAATATATCTTGTCACTAAAGGATAATCAGGACGTTATGAACGTAAAAAACGTGAGTTATTAACTACGTAATGACCAGTGAATCGTGAATAGTGAATAGTGAAAGGTGACGAATTATTTGTCACTTGTCACTCGTCATTTGTCATTGGTTCCCGTGTTACTTTCGCGGTAAAATTTTACACCTATGGCATTTACACTTGCACCACTTCCCTATGCGTTTGACGCACTGGAACCGCATATTGACGCGCGTACTATGGAGATTCACCATGATAAGCACCACGCTGCATACACTAACAATTTGAACGCAGCTATTGCCGGCACTGACCTGGAAAACCTCACAATTGAAGAAATTTTGGTGAAGGGTTTTGATAAGATGCCCGTTCGCAACAATGGCGGCGGTTTCTACAATCACAACCTGTTCTGGGAAATCATGACTCCCGGCGGTTCGAATGCACCAAGCGGCGCGCTTGCATCCGCCATTGATGCCGCATATGGAAGCTTTGACAAATTCAAAGAAGAATTTACTAAAGCCGGTGTTACACGCTTTGGCTCAGGCTGGGCTTGGCTTTGCGTCCACAAAGGCGGCAAGGTTGAGGTGTGTTCGACGGCCAACCAAGACGTGCCACTTATGCCGGGCATCGGTTGCGGAGGCTTTCCTATCCTGGGTATGGACGTGTGGGAACACGCTTACTACTTACATTACCAAAACCGCCGTCCCGACTACATCACCGCGTTTTTCAATGTGATTAACTGGGATATCGTTGGGCAGAAGTACGAAGCAAACAAATGACAAATGACAAGTGACAAGTGACTAATTGAATGGCCGCCGTTAATCATTTGTCATTTGTCACTTGTCATTAGTCTCTTCAATAAACCAAATGCCCGGTCAGCTGTTTTACGTGCATGAACTCACCCCGCTACTGCCCTTCGCCATTTAACTACCAACGTTTTCGCACGCGCGAAGTCATGATTGGCTCTGTTGGTTTTGGCGGAGACAATCCCATTCGTCTGCAGAGTATGACTACTACAGACACAATGGATACTGCGGGGACGATTGCACAGAGTATCCGCATGATTGACGCCGGCTGCGAGTTGGTTCGCATCACAGCGCCCAGTAAAAACGAGGCAGAAAATCTCGCGAATATCAAAGCCGGGCTGCGCGAGTTAGGGTATTCAACACCACTGGTGGCCGACATTCATTTCACACCCAACGCTGCAGAAATAGCTGCGGGCATTGTGGAAAAAGTGCGCGTCAATCCGGGAAACTACGCTGATAAAAAGAAGTTTGAAGAAATAGAATACACCGACGAGACTTACAAAGCCGAGTTGGAACGTATTCGTGAGCGGTTCACTCCGCTGGTGCTGTTGTGCAAGCAAAACAAAACAGCTATGCGCATTGGCACGAACCACGGCTCTCTCAGTGATCGCATTCTGTCGCGCTATGGCGATACACCGCTGGGAATGGTAGAAAGTGCCATGGAGTTTTTGCGCATTTGCCGTGACCATGATTTCCACGATATCGTGATTTCTATGAAAGCCAGCAACGCGCAAGTGATGGTTCAGGCCTATCGCTTGCTCGTCAACCACATGATGGATGCCGGCATGAATTACCCATTGCACCTCGGTGTAACCGAGGCTGGTGATGGTGAAGATGGGCGTATAAAAAGCGCCGTGGGAATCGGCACATTACTCGAAGATGGATTGGGCGACACCATACGAGTTTCGCTCACCGAAGCGCCTGAAGAGGAAATCCCGGTGGCACGCATGCTCGCCGAACGTTATGAGCACAGAGCAGGAGATACGCCGATTGCTGAAGTTTCCGTGCCTATCAATCCTTTTGAATATGCCAGACGCAGCAGCGATACTGTTTTGAATGTCGGTGGAAAGAATGTTCCCCGTGTGATTATGGATTTCTCACATCGCGATGAAATCACTGCTGCTAGCTTGTTTGCTGTCGGCTGCAATTACTCGGTTCCCCTCGATAAGTGGAACCTGACCGATATGGCGTGTGATTATGTCTACTGCGGATCCAATAACGTTGACTTTGAAATTCCGGGGACACTGGGGCTCATTTTCAGCCGAGGAACATGGGAACAGTATGCGCACAAAGACCGCTGTTATCCGTTGATCGGTATATCTGAGCTGGACAACTTGCCGGTGGCAGATTGTGTGTTTGTAAGTGCACATCGCACCGACCTTACACCAGAGCGTATCGATTTATTGAAGCACCTGTCTAACGTGGTACTTGTTCTTACTACAACTCACGCTCACGGCATGGCTGAGCAGCGCGCCGCATTCTTCACATTGATGAATGCAGGCTGCCATACTCCTGTGATTGCTTGGCGCAGTTACGAAGGACTGAATGAAGATCAATTTATGCTTTACAGCGCGACTGATCTTGGTGCGCTTTTAATCGACGGCCTGGGTGATGGTGTTTTCATTACAGCACCGGAAATTCCCATGCAACGCGTGAATAGCACTGCGTTCGGAATTCTGCAAGCAACGCGCACCCGCATTTCAAAAACAGAATACATCTCCTGCCCGAGTTGTGGTCGTACACTGTTCGATCTGCAGGAAACAACCGCTAAGATTCGTTCGCGCACCTCACATCTGAAGGGTGTGAAGATTGGCATCATGGGATGCATCGTTAACGGTCCGGGTGAAATGGCCGATGCTGATTATGGCTATGTAGGCACGGGCCCCGGCAAAATCACGCTCTACAAAGAGAAGAATGTCGTCAAGAAAAATGTACCTGAAGACCAAGCGGTTGAAGAGCTTATCTCCCTCATCAAGGAGCATGGTGATTGGGTAGAAGTCGGCTAATCAGAAAAAATATTCAGAAAATGTAACCTTGGACTTTCCCACCCCGTTATAAGGGTGTGATTTGTTTTTTTGGTTAATTAATGGATTTGGTTAAGAAAGAAAGCCTCCCAACGGGGAGGCTTTTTTTTTCATTATCCAACCTTCACTTTGCGCAGTTCAAAGTTTTGACCCAAGTAGACTTTACGCACCTGCTCATCGGCAGCAAGCTCTTCTGCCGTTCCTGCTTTCAGAATTTGCCCATCATAGAGGAGATACGCTCGATCCGTAATGGAGAGTGTTTCCTGAACGTTGTGATCGGTGATGAGTACGCCTATGTTGCGCTGTTTGAGCTGATAGACGATTTTTTGAATGTCCTCTACCGCAATCGGATCCACACCGGCAAAGGGCTCATCCAAGAGTATAAACTTGGGATCAGTAGCCAGTGCACGTGCAATCTCTGTGCGTCTGCGTTCACCTCCGCTCAAGGTGCCGCCCATATAGGTGCGCTTGTGCGTGAGGCCGAATTCCTCCAGCAGCAACTCCAATTTATCGCCCTGTTCCTTTTTACTTAGGCGCGTCATTTCCAATACGGCCTTGATGTTGTCTTCAATGGATAGCTTGCGAAATACGCTTGCTTCTTGTGGCAAATAGCCCACCCCGAGTTGTGCTCTACGATACATCGGTTCGCGCGTGATGTCAGTATCATCCAAAAACACATGGCCTTCATTTGGCTTAACCAAACCCGTGACCATGTAGAAACTCGTGGTTTTTCCGGCGCCGTTCGGGCCAAGCAAACCAACGATTTCACCTTGATTAACCTCGAAGGAAACGCCCCTCACTACAGTGCGTTGCCCGTATTGTTTGATGATATGTTCGGCGCGGAGCTTCAATCGTGGACTGATTACGTGCGCGAATTTACGGTTTTATTGATATGTCGGGGCGACGACGGCGGGTCGCCCTTACTTGGAGTACTTCTGTTTGTACTTCTCGTAGAGGTCGGTCTGCTTGCTGCGGAGGATGATGCTTCTGCCCTGGATATAGGCGTGTGTGAGCGCGTTTGTGCGCATATCCAGCGCGTCGCCATTCGAAATAAACAGCGTTGCGTCTTTACCCACCTCGAGCGTTCCGCAGGTGCTGTCTATTCCGAGAATTTTTGCTGGTGATTGCGTCAATGAGCGCACCGCTTCTTCATAAGGCAAACCATAGGCTACGGCAGTACCCGCATAAAACGGCAGGTTGCGGGCCCCCATACGTTCCATATCGCCTTCATTCTGCAAGGCAAATGACACCCCGGCCTTGTAAAGCAACGCGGGCAACTTGAATGGCAGATCAATATCGTCCTCGGCATACATCGGCAACTCATGTAAACGACGCAATAAGACGGGAACCTGATTGGCGATTAATTGCTCCGCCACCAAATGCGCGTCATATCCACCAACAATAACCATCTGCTGAACTTTCTGACTTACTTTGAAATTCAGGGCCTCCTGAATCGACTTTGCATCGTCCGCATGCACATACAACTTCTGTGAACCGCTGAACACACCGCGCAATCCTTCAAAGCGCACTTCACGAATTGCGGGCTCCTTCACTGCGCAATAAGCACGAGCCTCATTAAAGAAGGTGTGAATCTCGCGCAGTTGCTGGTCATATGTTTTCACTTTCTCGACATTGACTTTGCCCTTGTCGTAGTGCTTATGGAAAACACCCGGCCAATTGAGGTGCACACCGTCGTCGGCCTTTATCAGCGCATCTTCCCAGTTCCAGGCGTCGAATTGCATAACGCATGACGTGCCGCTAATAACACCTCCGCGCGGCGTTATCTGGCCCATCAATACACCGTTGAGACGCACAGTGGGTATGATTTCCGAGTCAGTATTGTAGGCTATTGCCGAGCGAATACCGGGCTTGTAGGCTCCTGTTTCTGCCACATCGTTGGCCGGACGAATGGCATCCAACTCATGCAGTCCAAGTGTTGAGTTGGTTGCAATGAACCCGGGGTAAACTTGCTTGCCCGACGCATCGATTGTTTCGTCATAGGCGTTCGGAGCCAGACGAATGGTGCGGGCATCGGCCACCATATCAAGCTTACCATCGCGAAATCCAATGGCTGCATTTTCGATGACGGTTCCATCACCTATATGCGCTGTCGCATTCATGATGAGCACAGAGCGCGTTTGTACAGGCGCTACGGTTGGATTTTGCTGTGCGATAGACAACAGACTCGCTGCAAAAAAGAGTGTGATAAATAGGGTTCTCATGGTTGCTGCTTATTTGAATGAAACACCTTGTGAAGTTTGATCGAGCGTATCGCAATGGAAATGCTTCTTGTCCTTGAAGCCGGGCGCGCGGACAGGCTCCCCGGCGCCCTTTGCGTTGAGCATTTTCTGAATGAGGCGCGCGCGTTCTGTGTTCATGCTCTTGCGCATTTCCACATCTCGTTCCGCATCGAAATAACAGATGCCATCAACAAACGTCTTCTCCGCCTTTGCGTATATGCTCAGCGGATGGTCGGTCCAAATAACCACGTCAGCATCCTTGCCGGCAGCCAGACTACCCGTGCGTTTATCGATGTGCAACAGCTTGGCAGGATTCAGCGTAACGAATTTCAAAGCCTCCTCTTCCTTTACACCACCGTATTTAACCGCCTTAGCAGCCTCCTGGTTGAGACGGCGTGCCATTTCAGCATCGTCGCTATTGAAGGCTACTGTGATTCCTTGCTCGTGCAGCAATGCTCCATTGTGTGGAATGGCATCCTTCACTTCGTACTTGTAGGCCCACCAATCGCTGAACGAACTTGCTCCCGCACCATGTGCCTTCATCTTGTCGGCCACCTTGTATCCTTCTAAAATGTGTGTGAATGTGTTGAGTGTGAAATTCATGCTATCTGCCACGTGCATGAGCATGTTGATTTCGCTTTGCACGTAGCTGTGGCAGGTAACAAAACGGTCCTTGTTAAGGATTTCCCAAAGCGTTTTCATTTCCAGATCAACCCTTGGAGAATTCACGAAAGCCAGTGAGCTATTCTGTCTCGTGTTTCTGCTCTTTCCAAGTTCTTGTAAAGCCGCAATATTGGCAGCACCATACTCCCTTGCGCGTATGAAGTGATCGTAGTACAACTGCTCCACACCCATACGCGTTTGCGGAAAACGCATGCCATCGTTGTACCAGTTGGACTGCTTCACGTTTTCACCCAAGGCAAACTTGATGAAGCCCGGCGCGTTGTCGACCAACATATCCTCAGCATTACCTCCCCAGTGTAATTTCACCAGTGCGCTTTGTCCTCCGATGGGGTTAGCACTTCCGTGAAGCAACTGAGCACAGGTTACTCCACCCGAAAGTTGGCGGTAGATGTCAATATCTTCCGGCCACACCACGCGAGCCTCTTCCACTTCTGCACTACACGCCTGTTCGCCTTCATTCACACTCGCCAATGCAATGTGACTGTGTTCGTCGATGATACCGGGCGTGACATGCTTGCCTTGTGCGTCAATAACGCGGGCTCCCGGATATTTCGATGCATCAACCGTTTTACCGATTGCTACAATTTTTCCTTGATGGATAAGCATCTGGCCATTTTCAATTTTCCCTTCGGCTTCGCATGTCCAAAGCGTGGCATTCTTGATGTGTATCGTTTCCGTTTTCGGCTTTTCCTTCGAACCATAAGCGGTGAAAGGATAGATGACGTCGCCGACTACTTCTTTTTCTCCATTCTCCTTTCCCTTTTCTCCATTCTCCTTTTTACCGTCATCTTCTTTCTTAACGTCTTTCGCCTTCTTGACGGCGCTCCAATCCATCCAATTACCCGCCGCATCTTGTCCTCGTCCGCTCCAGTTCGCTCGATCATTAGCAACATCACCGGCAAGACGCAGCATGCCCGCGTAGAACTCATCGGATGCGTCGAAACTAATCGTGAGCAACTCGTTCACCAATGAAATGGAAACGGTGTAATTGAGTGTATCCATTTTCGCTGTGCCATCATCGTTCTTGCCAGGCTTTACATGTTGAATGGACGCCTTTGTTTTTCCCTCCACCTCTTTCACTTTTAACTCATAGGTGTGCTTAGGTAACTTCAGTTCGTAATTGCCAGCCAGTTCAATTGTTTTCGCTGCTTCAATCACAAACTGCTCGCCCTGCACCCAGTTTTCATACAACATTGCAGACTCGTTAAAAATATTGTCGGATGCTATGAAGAAATTGGCCCAAGCGCCCTCTTTCAAAGACCCCAATTCATTATTGGCTCCTATCCAAAAGGCAGGCGTGTAGGTTAGCGCCTTCAATGCCTCCTGCTCTGAAAGCCCTCGTTTAACAGCCTTGCGCAGGTTCTTCCAAAATTGAGCGCGCTCGCCTAGGCCATGTCCGGTGATTGCGAACGGAATTTTCTGTGCAGATAACATCGCACAGTTGGAGGGCGCCATTTCCCAGTGCTTCATTTCATCGAGGCTTACCAGACGCGACACATAGGGGTCGCTAACATCGTAAGCATCGGGAAACGTTAATGGCACAATAAGCGAGGCCTTTGTTGCCGCGACGTCATTCAATCGTTGGTATTCGGTTCCATTGGTTTTGATGATGTACTGAATGCCGAATTCATCGCCCACTTTATCGGCCCGTAGCAAATTCCATTTGTCACCGGCATCGAAAAACGAAGGTCGTAGCGCAAGCGTATTCATAGCATCCAGGGTGAGGTTTCGCTCCTCTGCTTTGCCTCCTTGTGCATACCATTTTGCATCGTAATACGATTGACGCAACAGCGCAATGGATCCCATCAACGACGATGGATAAGCCGTTGTGCTTGTGCCTTTATTGAATGAATAGTGTGCAGAAGCCATAGGGTTCAACAAGGACTGATTCGGCTGAGTGCCCAGTGTAACAAGCGCTCCGGAACCACGCACGATGCCATCCATTTTATGTGTGAGCACTGCGCCGAAACCGGCTCCACGCATTTCCTTAGCAGCATCTTCCTTGCAGGTAAAATTCAGTGCTGAGTTGTAATCGGCGTTGATGGCGTCGTTCCATCCGAAAGCGCCTTTTGGCGATTCATTTCCGCTACCCCCGCGCATGCGTGAACCACCTTCGGAGCCCTTTGCGGGTGCTGCTTCAGCCAAACCATAGTCAGAATGTAAATCGATGAATGAGGGATAGATGAATTTTCCTTTGCAATCCACAACAACTGCATTGGCAGGAATCGGGAGAGCCTTGCCGACAGCGGTTACCTTTCCCTTTTCTACCAGCAGCACTGCATCATCCAAGCGCGTTTGATAGTCCACGAAAATGGTGGCATGTGTAAATGCAACAGCGGTGACATCCTTGGGGAGTATTCCGTTGTAAGGAAAAGTCGGCTGTGCTTGAGCGTATAAAACGGCGACTAATGCTAGCCAAACGAAGAAAATGCGCATGGGTGATTTGTTTAATTGAAGCGTGAAAGATATTACGAAAATGATACATTCTTTCGCATGTAAACACGGCAATTTTTAACCGCAAAGTCGCAGAGAAATTCCCGAAATTTGCGCCATGGAAACGACCAAGAAAATACCCACTTCCCTATACGCTGAAATGACGCCCAATCCGTCGGCCATGAAGTTTGTTGCTGATCGCGCGCTCATCACCGGCGGTCTTCAAGTCGAATACAGAAGTAAGTCAGAAGCCAAAGGCTCCTCTGCGCTCGCCGAAGAGCTGTTCAACTTCCCTTTTGTGACGAGTGTTTTCATCAGCGGAAACTATGTTACAGTGCTCAAAGATGAATCTCTGGGCTGGGAAATGATTGTGCAACAGCTTCGCGAATACATCCGTGAATGGCTGATGGATAATGCCGTTGCCGTTAGCGCAGTGCCCGCAGATTTGGTTAGCCGCACAAAAGAAGCAGCCGCAGGAAACGACATCAGCAATTCCACAAAAGAAGCTACCGATTACAGCGATTTCGAAGCTACTGAATACGATGATGAAATCAGATTCCTATTGCATGAATACGTTCGTCCGGCTGTAGAAAGCGACGGTGGTGCCATTGACTTCATGGCTTATCGCGATAAAAAAGTGTATGTTCAATTGAAGGGTTCTTGCAGTGGATGTCCATCCTCTACTGCAACACTCAAAGGCGGCATTGAAAATCTATTGAAAGCCAAAATGCCGGATATCGTGGAAGAAGTAGTTGCTGAAGCCGTATGAGTGCTCAAAGGCGCTTAGTACTGATTCACGGGTTCACGGAACGTCCGTCTATGTGGGACAGCCTGATTGCCGGACTGGAAAATTCTTCGATCACCATTTCCACGCCGTCCATTCCGGGTCATGGCGATTGCCTGGAAATCCCCGGTGAACACACAGCCAAATCGTATTGTGAAGCTATTCTTCAGCAGATTCCGGATGATCACTTACCCTTGATTGTGGTAGGACATTCGATGGGTGGATACCTCGCTTCTACGTTGGTGCGCTTGATTGAACCGCGCATACATGCACTTGGTTTTTTTCACTCCAAGGCCGGTACGGATACCATAGAAAAAATCGAAGACCGCAAACGGGCAATAACAGCAGCGTGTCAAAATAAAGATCTCTATTTGGGCAACATGCTTCAAAACACACTCGCCGAAGAAAATCGCAAGCTCCTCAGTGATGAACTTGCAAACATGATTGATCAAGCGAAAAACGATATCACCTCAGCGTGCATCCAAGCCGCGCAAGAAGTGATGATTGAACGGCCGGATAACATTGCTTTTCTCACGCAAGCTCAATTTCCCATTTACTATTTTCTCGGAAGACAAGATAAATCCATTCCACTTGAACTGATGAATGCAGAACTCGACGCATTGCCTCAAGCAAACATTTATATCGCAGAAACAGCAGGGCACATGGGACACATCGAATGCATGCAGGAGGCGCTTGCTTGGTTGAAAAAGATCTGTGCTTAATCGGTGAGTTACTTCTTCACGGCAGCAAAGTCGCGGTAATCAGAGGCTACTTGAAGCGCCTTCTTGAAATCAGGGTCGCTCTCTAAAGAAACTCGAGCCATTGCATTGTCATCGTACAAACTTCGAGCTAGCTGACCTTTTACACGCATGCGTAACTGAGGAGTAATCTTCTTGAGAACGTTGCGATTCACTTTGATTTTCTCCTTCTCTGCCAGCGACACCAAGCCGTTGATCATAGTCTCGTTAACTACAAAATCATCTATGAAATCATCTGCAGACTTGAACTTCGAAAACTCTTTGCGGTGCTCATCAAGGTATGTGAAGCAGTAATTTCGAATGATACCACTGTAGGCTATATCAGACAAAAGGCCGGAAAAATAGATACTGTCAATTGGGACAAAAACGTCCGGTGTAATTCCTCCTCCTCCGTAAACCAATCTACCAGCAGGTGTGCGGAATAACAGCGAATCCGGAAAATGAATGCTATCCGCGGATGTCAGCTCACCAGTTGCCAAACGCATTTGAAAATCATCCTCGTAATTGATGGAATCCCCGTAGGGTTTCTGAATGCACCTCCCTGTTGGTGTATAGTAACGGGCTACTGTCAATCGCAGCGCGCTGTTGTCGGCCAACTCCATTTCGTGTTGCACGAGTCCCTTCCCAAATGAACGTCGGCCTACGGTCACCGCGCGATCCCAATCCTGCAAAGCTCCTGCAACGATTTCGCTCGCCGAGGCTGAGTTTTGATCAATCATGACCACAACGTCCATCGATTTGAACTTGCCATTTTTGCCTGAGCGAATTTCATCTTCACCGGTGTGCATGCCGCGTGTCTTCACGATGGTACGCCCTTCAGGCAAAAACTCCTCAACGATTTCTGCCGCTTGATTCAACAAGCCGCCGCCATTACCACGCAAATCCATAATGACGGATGAACAACCTTCCTTCTCAAGTTGCTCTGCCGCTGCCATGAACTCATCGTATGTCTTCTCTGCGAAACGATCAACTTTGATGTAGCCAACACTATCATTCACCATGAATGATGCAGTAACACTCTCAATCGGTATACTTCCGCGCTCGATGGTGAATTCTTGCAATCCCTTCTTACCCGGACGCAAAACAGCAACCTTCACCTCGCTACCTTGCTTGCCCTTGAGTAGTTTTTGCGCCTTATCACCGTCGAGTTCTTTGCCTGAAATTTCCACGCCATTCACGGCTACGATGCGATCACCGGACTGTAGTCCCGCCTTGGCTGATGGACCATCCTTGATTGTTTTCACCACCATCAAACTATCACGCATGATGAGGAACTCTATTCCAACACCACTGAACTCGCCCTTCATGCGTTCCTTTTCCAGCGCCACTTCATCGGAACCCATATAGTAACTGTGCGGATCCAAGTTCTTGAGCACACTGGCGATGGCATCCTCGATAAGCTGTTGCTTATTTACACTATCTACGTAGTTGTCTTCAATGAAATCAATGAGACTGACCAATTTGTTTGCATTCTGCTCAACGGCCGGCTTTACCTGCAGCAGATTTTTATCTCCCAAATTGGTACCGATGAACATCCCGGCAATTAAGGTCAATGCAAACAAGAGCGGTTGAACCGGTGAGGGTTTTTTGGGCTGTTGATCCACTTGAGACGAGAAGATATCGTTGGTTGATTGCTGCATGTAAATCGCGCGTCTGCGCAGGTGGCAAATTAACGGTAAGAAATAGCCGTGGTTTACACGGTGATGAAAATTTTAACGCGGGTTCAAATCGCGTCCGGAATTTGAACAATCTCGAGTTCGGCGTTTCTTAAAAAATCCAGCCCTGTCGTGTCCTTGTATTCATGCATATACACCAAACGCTTAATTCCTGCTTGTAAAATCAACTTACAGCATTCTTTACAGGGCGATAGCGTTATATACAGCGTAGAGTTTTTGGCATCATTCGATGAACGAGCGATTTTCAGAATAGCGTTTGCCTCCGCATGCAACACGTACCAATGCGTGTCGCCATTGTCATCTTCGCAGGCATTGGGAAATCCGCTTGGTGTACCGTTGTAACCGTCGCTGATAATCATGTTGTCGCGCACAAGGATAGCCCCCACTTTTTTGCGCGTGCAATGCGAAAGCGACGCCCACTCAACCGCCATTCTCAAATACGCTCTGTCGTAGCGCTCCTGTTTACCGTAAATCATGAATCATGGCTTTTTTAGCTGCGCAAAGGAAGTGATTAAGCGGGTTCAGACATAACTTTGAAGCATGAAGATTTACACGCGCAAAGGTGATGATGGAAGTACGGGTTTACTCGGCGGTACAAGGGTTCCAAAACATCACAGTCGTATTGAAGCATACGGAAACGTGGACGAGTTGAATTCCTACCTGGGAGTTGTGCGCGACCTCACCAGTCACACACCACATGCTGACTTCATTCTTGTGGTGCAGGAGCGCCTTTTTACGCTAGGAAGCCATTTGGCCCTCGATCCCGAGCATATTGGCAAAATGGCTTTGCCGGAATTATCAGAGAGCGATATTGAAATACTCGAAAATGCAATGGATGAAATGGACCAGCGCCTGCCGGAAATGCGCAACTTCATTCTTCCCGGCGGACACCTCGCTGTTTCCCACTGTCATGTTGCGCGCTGCATTTGCAGAAGAGCCGAACGCAGCGTGGTATTCCTCGCTGAGCAATCACCTGTGCCCGAAGTAGGACTGAAATACCTCAATCGATTGAGTGATTATTTATTCGTGCTTTCCCGCATGCTTTCTCATGAATTGGGAGCCGAAGAGAAACCCTGGATTCCCCGGAAATAAAAAATCCCCGAATTACCGGGGATTTAGGTTGAGATCAATATTCATCTTCATTGAAGAAGAAGTCTTCCTTGGTCGGATAATCCGGCCAAATATCTTCGATGGTGTCAAATACTTCTTCATCGTCTTCTATCTGTTGAAGATTCTCCACCACTTCGAGCGGTGCTCCTGTGCGCATCGCAAAATCGATGAGCTCATCCTTTGTCGCAGGCCAAGGTGCATCTTCAAGATATGAGGCCAATTCCAGTGTCCAATACATAGTCGTAATTTGTTAGCGTAATCGTTTGTTTGTACGTGACGCGAAAATAAAAGGTTCAGTAATAAAACCAAGAGTTTTTTAACTTGCTGATTATCATATAAAAACGCACGTGTCAACAGAAGTTTAGCTCATCACTCCAGTTGAGAAACCTCTTCGCCAAAAACTTTTCGCGTAAAATCACAGCTATCAGTTTATTCAACTTGCTCTCTTCAAAACTTTAACGTTGTGACTTTTGGCTACGGTAACATAATGTCAGAACTTAGCCGCACTAAATCATTTACCATGAAAATCTTTTACGCATTTCTGTGCCTTACCATGCTTGCACTTACGCCCCTGACGGCTCAAGTGAGAATGGTAACCGTTGATCCCGCCAATCAACACATCACCATCAAAAACTTCGGTGCTGCCACTGATATCAGCAGCTACCGCCTCTGCGCGCTGTTTGAATACGCGAATATGAATTCGATGTCTGTGGCTATTGTTGCCGGTGATTTTGCGCTGCTTACTGACGAAGAAGTAACCATCCAGTGGAATGCCTCTTCGGGGTTTAATACGACAGCCAGCGATCTCGGCCTCTATTTGCCCGGAAACTCGTTCTCGAATCCTTCCCTGATGGCCGATTTCATGCAATATGGTGACGGTGGTCAAGGTCGTGAGAATATTGCTGTAAGTGCCCAACTATGGGTGGAAGGAACGTTCCTCACCGGAAGCGGACCTTGGCAATACAATGGCACAGGTGCTGAAAATGGTGTGAATCTTTGGAGCGCAGCTCAAGTAGTAATCCCAGGCTGCACCGCATCGGGTGCTTGTAACTATGATTTGAACGCCACAGAGGATGACGGCACATGCCTTTTCATTGGATTCCCCTGTGATGATGGCAACCCGGAAACCGTTGACTTCATCAACGGTGATTGTGTTTGTGCAGGTTCAATTACCGGTTGCACAGCATCGGAAGCGTGTAACTTCAATCCGGATGCTGTTGAAGAAAATTTCACCTGTATCTTTCCCGGTGACCCTTGTGACGATGGTGATGACATGACCGCAAATGATACCTACGGTGCTGATTGCGTTTGCACAGGTGAACTCATGGGATGCACGGAAATGATGGCCTGTAATTTCAATGCCATTGCCACTATTGATGATGGCTCTTGCGCATTTGCAGGCGATGCGTGCGATGATAATGACATCTTCACACAGAATGATGTATACACTGCAGAATGCGTTTGTATGGGTGAAATGGTAGTTGAAGTGCCCGGCTGCACTGCTGCGGAAGCCTGCAACTACAACATGGAGGCAACCGTAGACGATGGTTCTTGCGAACTTCCGGGTTTCCCTTGTGATGACAACAATCCTGCAACTGAAAATGATTTACTGGGTGGCGATTGTGTTTGCGCGGGAATCCTACTCGGATGCATGGAGTCCGCAGCCTGCAACTACAATCCGGAGGCTGTTCTGGACAACGGCAGTTGCTTCTTCCCCGGAGATCCTTGCGATGACGGTATAGCTGAAACTGAGAACGATATTTATGACGGTGATTGTGTTTGCTCCGGCGTTGTACCTGAAATTCCGGGTTGCACCGCTACCGAAGCGTGCAACTTCAATGCAAACGCCACTATCGACGACGGCTCTTGCGAATTACCCGGTTTCCCTTGCGACGACAACAACGCAGCAACGAGCGATGATGTGCTCAGCGCAGACTGTGTTTGCGCCGGTATACTGAATGGATGCACACAGCCTGATGCCTGCAACTATAACATGGAAGCGATTATCGACGACGCATCATGCCAATTCCCCAATGACCCCTGCGATGACGGTGATGTCACTACTGACAACGATGTAATCAATGCCGACTGTGTTTGTATTGGTGAGGATAATGGCTTCATCGCCGGTTGCATGGATATGAATGCCTGCAACTTCAGCATGGACGCCACTGTTGATGATGGCACTTGCTTATTCACCGGTGCCCCTTGCGAAGACAACAATCCCGAGACCTTCAATGATGTTATCCAAGTTGATTGCACATGCGCCGGTGAACCTCAAATCTTTATTGAGGGTTGCACGGCCATGGAGGCATGTAACTACAATCCTGAAGCAACCATTGAAGACGGTTCTTGCGAACTTCCAGGCTATCCCTGCGATGACTTGAATGACCAAACAGCAAACGATGCATACACGAATGACTGCGCTTGCGTAGGTGTATTGCTGGGATGCACAGATATGGCTGCTTGTAACTATAACGCTGATGCCATTCTTGATGACAACTCCTGCAGCTTCCCGGGTTCTACTTGTGATGATGGTGATATTTTCACTATCAATGAAATTCTCTCTGCAGATTGTGTTTGCCTTGGTGACACCATCACCGGTACTCCGGGCTGCACAGCCATGGAGGCATGTAACTACAACCCGGACGCAACTATTGAAGACGGTTCATGCGAACTTCCCGGTTATGACTGTAATGATGACGACTCAAACACGATTAACGATATGCTTACCGCGGATTGCCAATGTGTTGGAACGCTGACCGGTTGTATGAATGATATGGCTTGCAACTACAACGCGGAAGCAGTTATTGATAATGGTGAATGTTTCTTCATTGGTGACCCTTGCGAAGACAACAATCCTACAACCGACAATGATGTCATTAACAGCAATTGCGGATGTGCAGGCGTTGATAATGGCGAAATCTTAGGTTGTACTGATATGACAGCCTGCAACTACAACAGTTTAGCAACAATTGAAGATAGCTCCTGTATCCTCATCGGTAGCATATGCGATGATGGTGATGTCAATACAATCAACGATGTAATCGGTGATGATTGCGCTTGCGCCGGTGATGTATTTGTTGAGGTGCTTGGTTGCACTGCAATTGAAGCGTGTAACTACAATCCTGAAGCTAATACAGAGGACGGCTCTTGCATGCTTCCGGGTTTCCCTTGCGATGACAACGATCCTAATACTGTCAGCGATTCCTATGGGATTGACTGTATTTGCGCCGGTCTCATTTTAGGTTGCACCGACCCGGCAGCTTGTAACTTCAATGCCGCCGCTCAGTTTGAAGATTTAAGCTGCGCCTTCCCGGGTGATCCATGCAATGATGGTAATCCGGAAACAATGAATGACATCCTTGATAGCGACTGTGGCTGCATCGGTACATTCATCGAAATGCTCGGTTGCACCGATATGGACGCTTGCAACTACGACATGAGTGCTAACACAGATGATGGATCGTGCTATTATGTGGGTGATCCTTGCGACGATGGCAACGCAAACACAACTAACGACGCATACAACGCTAACTGCGATTGCGAAGGTGTTACATCGGTTGATGAGATCAGCGCATTCTACAACGTTTACCCAAATCCAACAAACGGCATGATTACTATCGCTCAGCGCGAAGGTGCCGCAATTCAATTGATTGAAATGATGGATATCACGGGTAAGCGCGTAGCGACTTTCAATCCGAATGCTTCAACAACTGCAATCGATTTTGGCGCATTCGCACAAGGACTTTACACACTCAACATTCATTCGAATAATGAGGTGAAGAGTGTGCGTGTGCAGAAAAATTAGTGAAAAGGTGAATAGTGAAAGGGTGAAATGGTATGTTGGCGCACACCATTTCACCCTTTCACTCTTTCACCCCTTCACTAGTGTTTGAAGTGCCTCACCCCCGTCATATACATCGCAACGCCATTCGCGTTGCAGTAGTCGGTGGAGAGTTGATCTTTGATGGAGCCTCCGGGCTGCACTACGGCAGTGATGCCTGCTTCCTTTGCGATTTCCACACAATCCGGGAACGGGAAGAAAGCATCACTGGCCATCACCGCGTCTGTCAAATCAAAACTGAATGAGCGCGCCTTTTCGATGGCCTGACGCAGTGCATCTACGCGTGAGGTTTGTCCCGTGCCGCTGGCGCAAAGCTGTCCATTCTTAGCGAGCACTATCGTATTGCTCTTGGTGTGCTTTACAATTTTATTGGCGAATACCAAGTCGCGGAGTTGCTGATCAGTTGCTGTTGTATTCGTAACCACTTTGAAATCCGAAATTAATTCTGAATGCGAATCTTTATCCTGATACAAATAGCCATTCAACGCTGTGCGCACCTGATGCTTCGGCATGCTCACTTGGTTGCGCACGAGAATGATGCGATTCGCCTTTTGCTTCAGCAATTCAACAGCGGCATCGTCGTATGAGGGAGCGATAATAACTTCACAGAACAAGGAATGAATGAGTTCAGCCGTTGGAACGTCTACTTTACCATTGGCAATCAACACTCCACCAAAGGCAGAAACAGAATCGCAAGCCAACGCTGCTTCATAGGCTTCCCTCATGGTTGAACGTGTTGCAATTCCGCAGGCGTTGTTGTGCTTTAAAATAGCAAACGTGGGTGCTTCGTTTGCGAACTCATCAATCAGATTGACCGCCGCATCAACGTCGAGAAGATTGTTATAAGAAAGCTCCTTTCCATTCAATTTGGTAAACAAAGCGTCCAAGTCGCCATAGAACACCCCGCACTGATGGGGGTTTTCACCATAACGCAATACCTGATAATCGTTTTCGCTAATCTTCAATGAACCCGAATCGTCGCCAAGGAAATAGGAGTAGATTTTTCCATCGTAATGCGATGAAACATTGAATGCTTCGCGCGCCAATTCGCGACGTTGTTCCAGTGTGCTTTCTCCGGACTGCTGTGTAAGAATGTTGAGCAAATGCCCGTAGTAGCGCTGAGCCGGCACAATCACCACATCGTCGTAATTCTTGGCTGCGCCTCGGATCAAGGAAATACCACCAATGTCGATTTTCTCGATGATGTCTTCATGCGATGCGCCGCTGGCTACTGTTTTTTCAAACGGATATAGATCGACAATCACACAATCGATATTCGGGATTTCGAACTCTGCTATTTGCGCCTGATCGCCCGCATCGGCGCGACGATTCAAGATTCCTCCGAACACCTTCGGGTGCAAGGTCTTCACACGACCACCGAGAATACTCGGATAGCCAGTTAACTCTTCTACGGGAACAACGGTGCCACCCAATTTTTCGATGAATTCTTGTGTGCCGCCTGTGCTATACATCGTGATGTTGAGCTCCATCATACGTTGCACAATGGGTTCCAGACCGGTTTTATCAAATACGGAAATAAGGGCGGAGGAAATTTTCTTAGACATGTTTAGGAGGAATTTGGCGCCGCGAATGTAGCACTACAATTCCACCTTATAGGAGAGCAAGATTACGAAATCAATATGTTGAGGTGACTCCGTTAAATCACGCTGTATCAAATAGCCAATTGAGGCGCTTTGTTTTTTATTGATTTTCCTTGTCAATTGAGCCGTCAATCGCCAATTGGTGAACGCCATTTCCTGATAGGCAGAAACAGCATTGAATGTTTCGTAAGCAGCAGCTAGATCAGTTTTTTTTAATCCACCATATTTCACCGTAATCCGATTGCGCCAAGTCGTATTGAAATCCACATCAGCATCACTCCAGGCGGCATTCAAGGCGAACTGCACGCGCGATTGGTATTGGAATGTCCAGTCATTCCATTTCTGCTTTAAACCTAGGCCGTATTGCATGCGATGTCGTCCATCGATATGCACACCGTCATTCCCTACTCCACCACGATAGGCCGCAGAGAGCGAAATGTGCTTGTTATACTTGTATTCCAGCGAGGCATCGGCAAATAGGCGCGACCAACGCGAGAGGTTTTCATCCAAACGCAACTCTGGACTCACCGTCAATTCGAAGCGATCACCCAATTCACGACTAACGCCGACATCCATCCAAAGGCCCGCGTCTTTTGTTTGAGAGAACGCTTGTGTAATGACGAACGTGAAAGCAAGTAGAAAACTAATTCGCATCATAAATGGTCATGTCCGCTGCCATCACTTGCTGATTGCCATCGGTGATTTCCAACTCTTGCAACACGGTCATGTGGTCTTCATCCCAAGGAACCGCAACGGCATTGGTGTCTTTCGAAAAAGCATAGACCGTGTATTTCCCCGGACGCAAATACAGAAACTCGTATTCGCCATCGTAGTTCGTTTGGACTCGATCGTCAGGTGATACGTGATTATCGTAAATGATATAGACATCTTCATCGGCCGCGGGGAACGTTCCTGTCACAGTTGTGGGATTATTCAATACGACACGCAACTCACGCGAAATCTTTCCTTTGATGGACGAGTTGCCGCCATCGCCCGCCTCCTTTTTACATGAACCAAAGGCAAGGAGCGCCGCGAAAAACCAGATGATTGTTTGCAATCTCATAGCTACTAATTGTTGAATCCGGAAGAGAATGTTTCGTCGATGTGGCCGTCCTGCTGGTCTTCGTAGAAGTAAATCTTCACCATTACCGTATCACGCAAGAAATCAATTTTACCTATTTCCACGCGATTGATTTTGATGCCTGTTCGCTCTTCCAGATCCGCAATCAACTCTGCACGACGACCTTTCTGAATGAGGGTGATTTTCTCATACACCACCAACTTCTGTGATTCATGGCGCAAAAGCCACACATGCTCTAGACCGTAGGTTAACGCAAGAATGGCGGTGTTGGCGAATACCAATTCCACAACAGATATTTTTTTGTTGATAAGCGCATTCATCACCGACATACCAATGACTATGAAGAGGTACGTCATTTCCTTAATCGGAATCGCATCGGTGCGGTAACGAATAATGCCGAATACCGCAAATAATCCCAGCGCAAATCCCATCTCCAGCTTCACACTTTCCAACAAGAAACACATCGTGAAAATCGAAATGCTGAACAGGAAATAGGTGAATAGAAAATCCTTTCGCTTGGCGATGGGATAATAAATCAAGCGCACCAAAACGAACACAAACAACAGGTGCATGGCCATGCGAATAACGAGGCCCAGCAAGTCTTCTCCATTGAAGAACTTCAGTCCACCTAATGGCTTGAACTTTTCTGGCTCATCAACCACTGCCGGCAAAACATCTTGCACTTGTAAAAAAAGAGTTGTCCAATCAAGCAACATAAGCCATTTTGATTTTTTCGATTTTCAATAATTTCTGTTTGAAGTTGTTCGACTTCATTTCAGGATAAAGCAATGCAACACCCAGGCAGTATTTGCTCATTGATTCGGGACGAACCAGCTGATGTTTCAACTGTCGTAATACCTCCGAAACCCCGCTGTTCTCGTCACGCTTCACCTCTATGATGACCAACTCCGGAATATCCGCTTTACGGTTCCCCATTTCAAAAGCAATGTCGGTGTCGATGGTGAGTCGCTCACCCGCAGTCATGTCTACAAGCGTTATTCGTCCAAAGCTATTCCACAACTTCGGCTCGTAGGTGAGATGACAATGTGTTCGATCATCGATGAAGGCGTTCTCTCGTTCATTCAACGAATCTCCTATTTCACCCAACTTGATGCGGCTTTTGATGGTTCGCCCCTTGTTTGTTTTCTCTTTGTATTCGAGAAAAGAAAGGTGACTTTCTACATACTCTCGCTTGCGTACTTTGAATCGATTGCGCTTTCCACTGTGATGCAAGCGGTAACACATAAAATCGGGTGTGTCGAAATAAAGCGTCTTATAGCGATTAATGCGAACCCCTTCAACCTCCAATATTCTATAGTTGTTTCCGAGTGTTGCCAACAACTGTTCGAGTTGTTCTCGTCCAATCATGAACTTTGTGTCCGTCCGATTCATCAACCGAACGGAATCCATTTCCGCAAGGGAAATAGGCTCGAAGCGTTGAAGCACGGTTTGCAGGTTGGACATGGTTTCGAAGGCAGACGCCAATTGTTACTACAAGTTTAAGCCAAAACTCCCCCTTACATGCAAATGGCCGGGAAGTCTGCCTATTTCAGGTTGTGATACACTGCCTGAACATCGTCATCCTCTTCAATCTTTTCGATTAGCTCAAGGATCTCATCGGTTTGCTCTTCCGTGAGTTCAGCGTAAGAATTAGGAATGCGCTCGAGACTTGCCTTTTTCACAACGATGTTGCGCTCTTCAAGTGCCTTCTGCATGTTGCCGAAATCGGTGAATGCAGTGTACAACACCACTTCCGTTTCATCCACCTCCATGGTTTCCAATCCGGCGTCAATCAGCTCCAACTCGAGTTCTTCCGCGTTGGCTACGTTCGCAGGATCCAAACGAAATACACCCTTGCGCTCAAAAACGAAACTCAGCGAACCACTTGTGCCCAATGCACCACCACCGCGATTGAAATACAAACGCACATTGGCAACAGTACGAGTTGGGTTGTCAGTAGCGGCTTCTACCAAAATCGGCACACCATAAGGGCCGTAGCCTTCGTACACGATTTCTTCATAGTTGGAATTGTCCTTGTCGCTTGCGCGCTTAATTGCAGATTCCACGCGGTCCTTCGGCATATTCAATCCGCGCGCGTTGTTCATGATCTGGCGCAGACGAGGATTGTTGTTCGGGTCGGGACCGCCGGCCTTCACAGCCATCACAATGTCCTTACCGATGCGCGTGAAGGCCTTTGCCATCTTATCGTAGCGCGCAAACATTTTATGCTTTCGGGTTTCAAATATGCGTCCCATGGTATGCTGATTTATTTCACCCGCAAAAGAACACCCGAAAACCCTTTTTTGCAAAAAATAGACAGGTGGCGAAGCCTATTCAGTGGCTATTTTGCGCTCGCTAAGTTGCTTAAAGGAGATGTTTTTAGAAAACACCGATAATCGTGGTCGCCGCCAAGGGTGGATAGAAGTCGTGTGCGGCTCCATGTTTTCCGGAAAAACGGAAGAACTCATTCGCCGCATGCGCCGAGCGGAGTTCGCTAAAATGAAGGTTGAGATTTTCAAGCCGCGTATCGATAACCGCTACCACGATGAAGACGTCGTAAGCCACAACCAGACTTCTATTCGAAGCACAGTAGTTGATCATTCCTCGCAACTTTTGCTCCTGACCGGTGATGTGGAAGTCATCGGCATTGACGAAGCACAATTCTTCGATGATGGCTTACCGGAAGTGTGTAATCAACTCGCTAACCAAGGCATACGTGTGATCATCGCGGGCCTCGATATGGACTACATGGGACGCCCATTTGGTCCCATGCCTCACTTGTTAGCCATTGCCGAGTTTGTGACAAAGGTGCACGCCATCTGTGTGCAAACAGGCAACCTCGCCAACTACAGCTATCGGCATGTGCCCGGTGATTCCGTGGTTCAATTGGGTGAAAAGGAATCTTACGTTCCGCTTTCGCGCATGGCCTATACACAAGCCATGCAACAACGCAAGCACGAAGACAAACAGGAAAATGCATGAGCTTTTCCATTCACGATATTGTCAGAATAACTGAAGGCCGGCTGGCTCAAGACCGTGACGTTCGAAGCATTGAACGTTTGCTCATCGACAGTCGCAAACTAACTCACGCCGGGGACGGTTTGTTCTTCGCCATTCGCAGCGAGCGCAACGATGGGCACAACTACATCGGCGATGCCTATGCTGCGGGAGTGCGCAACTTTGTGGTAGAAAAAGAGCCAAGCACTGCAATCCCGGAGGCCAATATTGTTGTCGTCAAAAACAGCATAACTGCCTTGCAGCAAGTGTCTGCAGCGCATCGCAAGCGCTTTGATATTCCGGTTATCGGAATTACGGGTTCCAATGGAAAGACGATTGTGAAGGAGTGGCTCAATCAATTGTTGTGCGATGACTTCAACATAGTGCGCAGTCCGAAGAGCTACAACTCACAACTGGGCGTTCCGCTTTCTGTTTGGAACATGGAACAAGTGCACACACTCGCGCTTTTTGAAGCCGGCATTTCGATGCCGGGCGAAATGGATGCGTTGGGTAAAATCATCGCACCGACGATTGGAATATTTACCTCCATTGGTTCAGCACACAGCGAAAACTTCTTAAGCAAGCGCCAACTCATCGGCGAAAAGCTCAATCTGTTTGCGCATTGTCCGGTAGTCATATGTCCCGAAGACGGCGATATCGCTGCACTCATTCAACCCTGGCTTTCAACCAAAACGATACTGCGCACACCCACCGCAGAGCACGCCACACGCGCCAGCACTGCTGGGAGTGCGACCATTGAGTTGAAATGGAACGAGCTCCTACTCGAGTTTCAATTGCCGTTTCGCGATAAAGCTTCTGTGGAAAATTGCATTACGTGCATTACGTTGCTGTTGCACTTGGGTTATGAACCAGCCACGATTCAAGATCGCTTGAGTCGATTGACAGCGCTCGAAATGCGCTTGCAACTCATCGAAGGGGAAAACGATTGCACGCTGGTGAACGATGCGTACAGCAACGACTTGCATTCGCTTGAAATCGCGCTCGACTTTTTAGGACATCATGCCCGTCAACAATCCAGGACGGTCATTCTCTCCGATCTTTTTCAAACCGGATTGAGCGACGATGAATTGCACAAGCGCGTAGCGCGATTGCTCGCGGGTAAAGGCATCACACAATTTATCGGTATCGGAAGCTCGATGTCGAAACATGCATCGTATTATCCGGAGCATTCACTGTTCTTCTCAAATACAGAGGCGTTTCTTGCGCAACTATCAAACGATGAATATGTGAAGCGTGCCATCCTCATCAAGGGTGCGCGCGACTTCCGCTTTGAACGCATCGTGTCGGCATTTCAGCAACAGACGCACGATACGGTACTTGAAATAAACCTCAATGCACTCGCGCACAACCTGCGTTACTTCAAATCGAAACTTCCTGCATCGACCAAGTTGATGGTGATGGTAAAAGCATTTGGGTATGGCAGTGGCGCAGAAGAAGTAGCCTCCTTGCTCGAGTTCAACAAGGCCGATTACCTCGCGGTGGCCTATACCGATGAAGGCGTGGAGTTGCGCAAGGCCGGCATTTCATTGCCTGTTATGGTGATGAATCCCGAGCGCAGCAGCTTGCCCACGCTCATTCGTCACAAGCTCGAGCCCGAGTTGTATAGCTTTCGAACAGCGAATAATTTTTTGCAGGCGTTGCAAGCAGCGGATATCTCAGAGCCTTACGCGATTCATATTAAAATCGACACCGGCATGCATCGTCTCGGTTTCATTCCTGAAGAAATGCATGACTTGTGCGCGTGGCTCGATGCCAATAAGCAAGTGCGCGTGGCCAGTGTGTTCACGCATCTGGCGGCAAGTGACAATTCGCAATTCGACGATTTCACCAAACAACAACTGCGTGTCTTCAACGACTGTTGCGACCGCATAGCATTGCATGTGAAGACCCCGTTTTTACGTCATGCGTTGAACACCGGTGGCATCGAACGTTTCCCGGACGCAGCCATGGATATGGTGCGGCTAGGCATCGGGCTGTATGGTGTTTCGGCCAGCGGCGACGATCAGCAACAGTTGCAAACGCCAGGAACGTGGAAGACTGTCATTTCGCAGATCAAGCATATAAAAGGCGGAGAAAGCGTTGGTTATTCGCGCGCGTTTGTAGCACCGTTCGACATGACGATTGCCACCATACCTGTAGGCTACGCCGATGGGCTGCGCCGCACCATGAGCAACGGACAAGGCTATGTGCTTGTGCGCGGTGAAAAAGCCCCTATTGTCGGCAACGTATGCATGGACATGACCATGATCGATGTATCCGCAACACATTGCAGCGAAGGCGACGAAGTCGAGCTCTTCGGCGAGCACATCACGCTGCTCGAGTTTGCGCGCATGTGCGGCACCATTCCGTATGAGGTGTTGACGTCGGTGAGTCAGCGGGTGAAGAGGGTGTATGTTGGGGAGTGAAGTGGTGAAAGGGTGAGAGAGTGAAAGGGGTGGGCGGCATAATATTCCAATAAAAAAGAGGGTATAGGAATAGGGATGTTGTGGTGGGGTTTCTAGTCTTGTGGCATGGAAACAATCGAAAAAAAGACAACCGCAATTCGGTCTTATACAGATTTGAATGTATGGAAAGCCTCTATGGAATTGGTGTGTGAGGTGTATGAAGTTACGCGCCATTTTCCGGATTCCGAGCGATATGGGCTGACCACGCAGATGCGTCGCTGCGCGGTTTCTGTGCCCTCCAATATTGCAGAAGGTTGGAGCAGAAACTCGGCAGGAAGTTTTATTTCCTATCTGAATATCGCCTCGGGTTCAATGTCCGAACTCATGACTCAACTTGAAATAGCCCGCCGCATTAATTACATCAGCGCTGAGCGAATGCAAGACTTGGAACATAGAGGCATTCAAATTTCCAAAATGGTGTATATGCTGATTAAGCGGATTGAAAGACGCTCGAAAGAGTGAAAGGGTGAAAGAGTGAGAGAGTGAAATGGAACCCCATCGCGCGGGCTTAGCGCACCGAAGCCCGAGCGGTGACTTTATTTCGGCATTAACCATAGAACTATGGAGAGAAGAGCGGCAAACGCATGCGAGAGCTTCGTCACAGTCCCCTTCACTCTCTCACCCCTTCACCCTCTCACCATTTCACCATTTCACCATTTCACCGCCCCCGGCGCCTTACCTTTACCCCATGAACGCCCGTATCCTCATCACTTTACTACTGCTGCTCACTGGAACGCTGGCCGCGCAAGAACGCATCGCCGGTGAAGCACTCGTGCAGGTTCGCAAGCACTATCAGATTGATGCACTCGTTGACGATTTGAATGCAGAACTTGGCTTGCTTGCAGAAGTAAAAACAGTTCAATGCGTATACGATCGCATGTGCATTTGGCTGGTCCGTTTCAATGAAAACGAAGTCACTATGCGCGACTTTCTTTACATAGCGAAACAACACGACGCCGTTGCTCAAGCACAAGTCAATCACATTATCCGTGAGCGCGTTATCCCGAATGATCCGTTCTTCGGTCAACAATGGCATCACCAGCAAGCCGATGATCACGACATCGACAGTGAACTTGCGTGGGACATCACAACGGGCGGACAAACCACGCTCGGCGATGACATCGTTGTGTGCGTAGTAGAAATTGGCGGCGCGCAATGGGATACTCCTGATATCGTCGATAACCATTGGGTCAACGTTCATGAAATTCCGGCCAACGGTATCGATGACGACGATAATGGTTTCGTTGATGATTACAACGGCTGGAATATTACATCCACCGACGACAATATCTCCGCAGGTAGCCACGGCACACGCGTTTGTAGTATGATTGGCTCCACCGGTAACAACGAAACAGGGGTTACCGGCGTCAACTGGGACGTCAAAATGATGATGGTCGAAATCGGTAGTTCCACCGAAGCTGCAGCCATCGCGGGTTACGCCTACCCTCTCGAAATGCGCCGACTCTACAACCTTACGCAAGGTCAACAAGGTGCATACGTAGTCGCAACCAACAGCTCGTGGGGCACCGATAACGGTCAACCCGATGATGCGCCGCTGTGGTGCGCCATGTATGATTCGCTGGGTGTGCACGGTGTACTGAGCTGCGGTTCAACAACCAACAGCAATGTCAACGTAGACATCTTCGGTGACCTGCCCACGGCATGTCCAAGCGAATACCTGATTTCCGTTGCGCGCACTAACTCCAATGACATACGCAATTCCGGTGGATATGGAATCACCACCATTGATTTGGCTGCACCGGGCGATGATGTCTATCTGGCCAACAATACCGGCTATGCCACGACAACCGGCACATCGTTTTCCAGCCCTTGTGTAGCCGGCGGCATAGCGTTGCTCTACAGCGCCCCGTGCAACAGTTTTGTGCAAAACGCACAGGACAATCCAAGCGCCGCTGCACTCGCCATGAAGTCCTTCCTGCTGGATGGTGTTGATCAAACCACACAACTCCAAAGCGAACTCGTCAGCGGTGGGCGCTTCAATGTCAACAACAGTTTGCAACTACTCCTGGATGCCTGCGACGAAGGTCAATGCATGGCGCCTTTCAATCTTGAAGCCGCACAAGTGAGTGGTACTTTAAACTACACGCTTGCGTGGACCGATATCCTAGCTGCTGAAGATTACCGCTTGTCGTATCGCGTGGTGAATTCCGCCGACTGGATGAATCAGGAAATCAATAACCTCAGCACATTCACCTTGTCGAATTTATTGGCGTGCACTTCCTATGAAGCACGCGTGGCGGCCTATTGCGGTGATACATTGAGCATGTGGTCGGAAATCATCTCGTGGACAACCGACGGGTGTTGTATCAATCCGGACGGACTTGCTGTCCTCGCATCAACAGATTCCACCCTATCGATTTTCTGGAATGATGTTCTTGCCACAGATGCCTATACGGTCACCGCAACAGACGAAAATGGGCTGACACAAACATGGAATACAACCGCCGGAGGGTTTTTCACCGTGAATGATTTGCTGCCGTGTATGACGTACTCTATTCAAGTCACCTCAGGTTGTACAAGTCCTGCAGGTCCTGCCGCACAGCTCTCCTCGTTTACACCGGGCTGTGAAAACTGCGCGCTGATTCCGTACTGCGAGACATCGGGAAATGACGACGTTGAATTCATTGCCTACTTCAGCATGGGTGATTTGCAGCACAGTTCCGAAAACAGCGGTGGATACTTGCTTGTGCCGAATGTCACCGATACACTCTACTCCGGAATGACGTATTCCGTATCGTGCACACCTGGCTACAATGGCAATGCTTACAACGAGAATTTCCGAGTGTGGATTGACTTCAATCTCGATGGTGACTTTGATGATGCAGGCGATCTCATTTTCGATCCGAATCCAACCACCATCAATGTGCAGGGCACGGTGACATTGCCTTCGGCTGTTACCGAAGGTCATTCGCGCTTGCGTGTATCGATGACCTACACACCGAGTTCATCCAATAACGAACCGGAACCCTGCGGCGCTCTGACTTATGGCGAAGTAGAAGACTACTGTGTGGTGCTTGCCTTGGGAAATACGGTTGAAGAGGTGCACCCAAATCACACTTCACTCCAACTTTATCCTAACCCCGCTCAAGAATACATTCGCATTACCGGCTTGAATCAACGTCCGCAGCAACTCCTGCTCACGGCAACAGATGGGCGTCTTGTGCGCACGCTTTCGACCGAATCTTGGCCAACGATTTCCATTGATGAAGTTCCGGCGGGCATGTACTTCATCGTTGTGCAAACGGCTGAAGGTCGTCAGAGTTTACCGCTGATGGTGCATGAATAATTCCGGACTTCCGTTTTTCAATCACGAAGTTCCAATTCAATTGTTGGAACATCCGCTATGCGCTGAAAAAGGCGTTACGGTGCATGTCAAGCGCCTTGATTTGCTACATCCATTGGTGAATGGCAATAAGGGATTTAAGTTAAAATACAATTTGCTCAAGGCCATGTCGGAAGGCAATCAACCGCTACTCACGTTTGGTGGAGCCTGGAGCAATCACATTCACGCTACCGCAGCCGCCGGAAAGGAACTGGGACTGCGCACCATTGGTATCATCCGCGGCGAGGAACTGGCGAAGGGTGAGGGGCGAGGGGCGAAGGACGAAGGGCGAGGGGCGAAGGGCGAGGGGGTTCAATACAGTACTACACTTGAATTCGCAAGGGAGTGCGGCATGCACCTGGAGTTTGTTTCGCGCCTCGATTATGAAGAAAAAAACACGGATGAATTCAAAGCGTGGTTGAACGGAAAATTCGGTGACTTTCATTTGATTCCCGAAGGCGGTTCCAACTATTATGGCATCAACGGATGTATGGAAATTTTGTCCGCCGCTGATAAAGAAGTCTATGATGTGATTGCGCTATCCGTTGGCACAGGCGCCACACTGGCCGGTATGCTGTTGAGTGCAACACCACGCCAGCGATTCATTGGATTTTCCTCTTTGAAAGGCGGTGACTTCTTGCGCGATGATGTCTTGCGTCACCTCGAATATTTTTTGATGAATAAAGAGCTCGCAAACGATTTCGCTTCGCAATTTTCAATTGAAACCAACTATCACTTTGGAGGCTATGGCAAATGGAATGCTGAATTAATCGGTTTCATTCGAGAAATAGAAACTGCGCATCAGTTACCTCTTGATCAAGTCTATACCGGCAAGGCATTGTTTGGATTGCTTGATATGATTGCGCGCGATGCGTTCTCTTTTGGCGAGCACGTTCTCTTTGTGCATACGGGTGGGCTGCAGGGACGGGGGTCGGTATAGCCCCTACCGCTTCTTAATCCACAACTCCGGATTCTGGGCAGACACAATTCTGGCGTGTCGTGAAAACCACATGGTTTTCTCCAGCTGAACAAAATTTTCTATCTGTACTTTCATTTCATTCTTAAACGAAATCAACTTACTTTAGGACTATGAAAATATCCGGAGTCAATTCCATCGGCAATTACACTATACAGGTCGAGTTTGAAGACGGTGTAAGAGGGCTTGTAAATCTGGCTGAACTTGTCGGCACCGGCATATTCGCTGTATTGCAAGATGAAAAGCAATTTGCACGGGTGCATAGCACGGGTTATTCCATTGCTTGGTCTGATGATCTTGAAATCGATGCTGCAACAATTTATGCGGAACTAACCGGTAAAGCTCCTTCCTCCTATTTCTCAAACGGAACCTATGCCACAAATTAGTTATTTCCTTGGAGTGATTATTCGCATGTTTTAAAGGGAGCATAATCCCCCGCATTTCCATGCCTATTATGGAGACTATGAGGCGTTGATCGATATTCAGAAAAACGAATTGCTCAGCGGAAAACTACCACCTCGCGTGCTTGGTTTAGTTGTCGAGTGGACAGCACTTCATCAAGAAGAACTGATGGCCAATTGGGAGAGATCAAAAAAGCAAGAGCCATTGCAGAACATTCAGCCCCTTGTTTAGTGTGCTTTAAACCGTCAAATTAAGAACAGTCTCTCCGCGATTTTTCCTACCGCTTTTTGATCCACAGCTCTGGATTCTGCGTGCACGATTCTGGTTTACGACTGCTATAAATAACCCATAAATGGTCGTTTTTGGGTTATGTCTCCGGGAAAGACGTCCCGAACAAACTCACCGCTTCTTAATCCATAACTCCGGATTCTGCGCTGCACCTGCATCTGCGCCGACTTTCCAAACTTCGAAGTGAAGGGTGTAATCTTCTCCATCGTACATGATGGTGCCGAGCTTTTGCTTGGTGGTCAGTGCATCGCCGATTTTGACAGCGACCGTTTCCAGTCCGCTGTAAACCGTTTTGTAAGAACCGTGCGTGACAATCACGTTCTGTCCGGCGCCGGGGATGGTGAAGATCGACGTGACCTTTCCGCCGAATATCGCCAGTGCATTCGCTCCTTTCTCGGTAGTGAAATCGACCCCATTGTTGTTGACCACCACCTGCGCCAGCGAAGGGTGCGCATGCTTTCCAAAATGCGATGTAATCACACCCGCACTCACCGGCCAGGGCAATGCGCCTTTATTCTTTTCAAAGTCCTTATTCACCAGTACCGTCTCCGGTGCAAGCGCCACAGCCGCTGTTTTCTTCGCTGCCGGCGCAGCCGCTGTTGTTCCGGTCGAGGTTGAAGTACTCGTGGTGGTGGTCTTTCCCGCAGTCGATGTTGATCCGGAAGTGCTCTTCTCGGCAGTCGCCTTCGCAGCGGCGGCGGCCTTCTTCTCTTCTTCCATCTTCTTCGCATTCTCTTTGCGAATCTCTTCGGCAATTACCGCCTGAATGCGCGCAGTGAGTTTATCACGATCTGCCTTCTGCTTATCCTGCTGCTTGCGCAACTTGCTTTCCTCTTTCTTCAACGATTGTAATCGCTTTTGCTGTTCGACCTTATCCGCTTCCACCTCGAGCTTTTCCTTTTCCTTGGCATCCGCCAATCGCGCCTTGCTTTGCTTGTCGCGCTCGAGCTCCGTGATGTTGGACTTGATTTCCTCTTGCTTGCCAAGAATCATAAACGCCTGCTTCTTGCGCGCATCCGCATAGCGCTGCGTCATCTTCAATCGCTTGTAAGCCTGGTGAAAATCCGCTGAAGCAAAAATGTACATGAGCTTGTCGTAACTGCTACGCTGACGAAACGCGTTGTAAATCATGCTACCATACTCTCGCTTCATCTGATCCACCTGCTGCTCCATTTCCCCGATGTAGTGATTCTTCTTCTTGATCTCGCCGTCAATCGAGTGGATGTCGTTGTTGATGTTGCTGAGCAATTGTTCGCGAAAAGCAAGTTGCTCATTCAACAACTGCACTTGACGAATCGTCGACTTCTGCTGACGTTCCGAATCACGGATCATCTTTTTCGTTTGCTCAATCTTATCGTTGATTTCATCACGCTGCTTTTGCAAATCCTTCTTCGACTGCCCGACTACCGCACACAACGGAATGATGAAAATCGCCACCGCAATCAAGGCAGTGATGATAAAAAAACGGGGCGATGTCGTCTTCAAGTTTTTCATGATCTCATGCTATAAACTGTCTCTTCGCGCATAATCTTCCGGAATCTCGAAGGGAAACTCATACGGTTTTCCGGAAGATAACTTCGTAATCTCATATCGCATTTCCTGGCGCAACTGCGTGCTCGACATGAGCAAACGGCAATTAGCAGGATAGTATTGCTCACCATCGGGCTGAAAATCGGAATAGCTAATCTCCATCGTTCGTTGACGCAAAAGATCATTGAACACGGACTTCACTAATCGGAAGCTCGCCGGCTCCAACCAATAGCGCGAGATGATCAATCCATCTTCCTCATCAGCGCGCTTGACGGTGCGGCGGTAGCGCGGATCATCCGGGTTAACCAAGATGGTATCACCTTCCAGTTTCCGATCATCCACACCCACAACGCGACGCACCTTGCGACGGTATTTCGAGATGAGCAGATAATCATCGCCTTCTATTTCGCTGCGAAAGCGTTGCTCATCTTTTTCCAATCCGATGGCATTACCAACGAGCAAGTCCTGCAACATTTCAAAGTCGAATTCAATCCCAATGAGCTTTCCGATATCTTCAAAACCTCCCGTGTAGTAAAACTTGTTTTCCGGAATTTTCGAGAGATACTTTAAGCTGTCGGGAGTAATCATCACGCGAATCATCTCAATGCCCAGCGCAGGGACGATAGAGACCCAAATCACGCTGTCCTTGCGCATACGGATCGTTGCTTTGAAATTGTCTGAATTCTCTTCTGTTCCAAACGAAGCATCGACTTTCATTCCCAACCAGTCAAAGTCGTACTTGTTTTCCGCATAGCGCTTGAGCAGATAACCCGCAGTCCGGTTCTTTACGGGCTTCTCGCGCACCATTTCCTTCGGTTTTCTGCAGGCGCTCATTACCACCATCGCCACAACAAATAGCGCGAGCGCAATGAAACGTTGACCCGTGCGATGATATGTGATGGGCGATGCGATCAATCGATGTATTGTTTGGCGGCAATTTTTGCTTTCAGCTTTGGACCCGCACCCGGAAGTGCATCCGCCTGTTTCCATTGATTCAGTGCGTCATCCACTCTGCCGAGCTTCGCTAGGATATCGCCGTAATGCTCGAGCAATTCAGGACTAAGCTCCTTATGAGCCAACGCCTTTTCAATCCACGTGAGAGCATCGTTGTAAAGCCCTTTGCGAAAGAGTGCATAGGCGTAAGTGTCTTCGAAGGAAGAAACGCCGGGGGAAAGCTCATTGACACGGCGGGCCATCTCGACGGCCTGATCGAGTTTCACATTGCGCAATGCCAGGTAGTACGCATAATTGTTGAGCGCAAAGACGTTCGCGGGATCCAAACGGAATGACTCATTAAACGCCTCATCACACTGTTCGTATTGCTGCGTATAATGGTAGGACTCGCCGAGTGAAGCATAGAAGCGCGCCTTCAAATCACGGTTGTCGAGCACCAATTCTTTCCCCAGATTAAACTGCTCAATGGCATCACGGTGCTCGCTCTTACGTTGCATGGCCACGCCTCTGAAGTAATAAAACTCGGGCATTAGAGGAAAAAGATCCAAGGCTGATTTAGAGTCGGCGTAAAGCGCATCAACGTTTCCGAGCGTAAACTCAATTTCGAGCACATTCGACCATACCGTGCTCAATGATCCGCCCAAAGCAATAGCGCGTTTGTATTTCGTAAGCGCTTCGGCCAGTTTGCCATCGCGATAGAGAAAATCTCCGTACATCGCGTAAATTTTCGGTTCTGAAGGCTGTGTTTTCTCCGCTAACTCCAGTAGCTCATACGCGTGTCCTAATTGCGACGGAACCATTTCTGAAAGCGTGTAGTAGCGTAATAAAATGGCAATCTTCTGATCGATGGAGATGTCAGTGGTTCCAAACGCTAATTTCAATTCATCGTACGACCGTTGCTCATCTTGCTGCGTGGCGTAGAACTCACTGAGCTGCATGTGGACCTGCCCGTTGTTGGGATCAGCCTTCACCATGCGTTCGAGCGCCATGACCGCTTTATCCTTCATACCGCAACGCTGGTAGTGTTGAGCCACCATGCCCCAATAGCGCGGTTCATCCGGAAATTGCTCAGCCAATTTCTCCAACTCCTTTCCTGCCTTCTCGCGTTCGTTAAGCTCCATATACAGCGCATGCTTTTCAATAAACAAATATTCAAAGGCGCCATATCGCTTTTCTATTTCGTCGTAGCTCGCAATCGCATCAGCAAGCTTACCTGCCGCGAGTTGCGACTGTAATAAATTATCCAGAAAATCACTGTTATCCGGGCTAAGCCGCACCGCTTCGCGGTATGCTTTAATAGCGACATCATATTTCGCCAATCCATGATTCGCCGCCCCTAGCAAATCAAAATACCATGGATTTTTATCATCCGATGCCACACAAACCTTAGCGTGTTCCAGCGCAGAGGCAGGATTACTTAAACCAAGATCAGCCTTACCCAATTCATAGTGCGCTGCTCCATTGCCCGATTCAATTTTCAATGCCGCTTCAAACAACTCATACGCCTTTTTAGGATTGCCCTTCGCCTTTTCCAGTTGTGCTTGGAAAAACAACTCCTGAAAACGGGTATCAACGGTGGGGCGCAATTGCTCAGGCTCTACCTCGCCCGATTCGCCGCGCTTGCCTCCTGACTTAGATGCAGAGCAGCTCCACAGCAAACTCACGCACAGCAGATATGTAATGATGCGCAGCAAGCGTTAATCTTTAATGACTGAATAATCTCCCAAACTCAACTCTTCCGGCTTGCGATAGTAGCGGGCATGTGTGCCTATCATCGCATTGGCCACATTCGCGTGATGCAAGCCGGCAGCCGGCAAAATGATGCTATGCTTCACGACCGAGCTTTCAATCACGGTGTCGTTGCCAATGGAAACACCCGGGCCTACAACACTGTCCTTGAGCACCACACCCGAACCGATATAACACGGACGAATAATCACACTGTTGTGAAGCTTCACACTTGGATCCACCCAGTCCTTATCGGCGTTATAGTTGAGGTATTTGGTGTTGGTGTCGACCATCGCGTCCTTGTTCCCGCAATCCATCCAATCCTGCACGGCACCGGGAAGGAATTGTGCGCCCTTGCTGACCATGTTGCGCAAGGCGTCTGGCAATTGATACTCGCCGCTGTTCATGATATTATTATCAATGAGGTATTGCAACTCATCACGCAAACGCGCGCCATCGTTGAAATAATAGATGCCAATCATGGCAAGGTCCGAAACGAATTCCTGCGGCTTTTCTTTGAACTCAGTGATGATGCCCTTATCGTTGAGTACAACAACACCGAACTGGCGCGGGTCTTCAATTTTCTGCACCCATAACACTCCGTCTTTGGAAGTGTCGAGTTTGAAATCCGCGCGAAACAAGGTGTCGGCAAACGCAACGGTTACAGGGCCCTCCAGCGCACTCTTTGCGCACAGGATAGCGTGCGCGGTGCCTAGAGCTTTATCTTGATAGTGAATGGTCCCTTTCGCGCCCAATGCTTCCGCTACTTGAATGAGATGGCGCTCCACCTCTTCCCCAAAGCGACCCACCACATAGGCGATTTCTGTCACCTTCTGGTCGCTGATAGCAACGATATCTTCCACCAATCGCTGCACAATCGGCTTACCCGCGATGGGCAAAAGCGGCTTCGCAGTGGTGAGGGTGTGCGGGCGCAGGCGCTTGCCCATGCCCGCCATCGGCACGATAATCTTCATGTAGCGAAAATAATCGACAATGTAGCCCCACAGCGGCCACCCTTATCAGTTCTTCACAGCAAGTTATCAGTATTTCACACAACGAAAAAGGGCCGCCATCAGCGACCCTTTTTCATTTCTATTTCATCAACCGATTACGCCAACGCGCAACGCTTGAATTCAGTTACTGTCAAATCTTTGTCTGCAGTCTTTAGGTACTGAGACACTGAAAGCTTGCTGTCTTTGATGAACTCTTGGTTCAACAAGGTGCTTTCCTTGAAGAACTTGTTCAAACGACCCATTGCAATCTTCTCGGCCATTTCAGCAGGCTTGCCTTCATTGATGGCTTGCTCTTTACCGATTTCGATTTCCTTCTGCTTCACATCTTCAGGAACAGAGCTTTCGTCAACGCTTACAGGAGCCATAGCAGCTACCTGCATCGCAACGTCCTTCGCCATATCGTCTGAAGTTGACTTGTTGAAACCTACAACAGCAGCGAGTTTGTTACCCGGGTGGTTGTATGCATACACCTGCTCGGCCTTAACTACGCTGTAGTGTGAAAGCTCAATCTTCTCACCGATTTTACCAATCTCTTCAACGATTTTGTCGCCGATAGTCAAATCAGTTCCGGTGTAGTTCAACGCTTTCAAATCGTCGAGTGAAGAAGGCTTGCTGGCGATAGCAGCATCGAGGATAACGTTTGCTACTGAAACGAAATCAGCGTTCTTCGCAACGAAGTCTGTTTCGCAGTTGAGGGCGATCATCACGCCTGTCTTACCGCCATCGGCAAGCTTAGCGAGAATAACACCTTCTGTTGCATCGCGATCGCCGCGGTTAGCGGCTACTTTCTGACCCTTCTTACGGAGCAAATCGATCGCGGCATCGAAGTCGCCGTTTGCTTCTGTGAGGGCTTTTTTGCAGTCCATCATACCCGCACCGGTAATCTGGCGGAGTTTGTTTACGTCTGCAGCTGTAATACTCATGGTTTTATTTTTTTGAATGGTTTGACAAATGTTTTGCTACTGTTTGAACGTGGATTCAAACAGCGGTGAACTTCGTGTTAAGAATGTTCGGAAAACGGATTACGCCTCAGCCTTAGACTTCTTGCCTTTCGCTTCTTCGCTGCCTTCCTTATCCTTGTCAGACTTGCGCTCAGACAAGCCTTCAGCAATGCCTTCAATCACTACATCGAGAACCTTTGCGATACTCTTGGTAGCATCGTCATTCGAAGGAATAGCGAAGTCAACTTTGCGTGGATCGCTGTTGGTATCAACCATAGCGAATACCGGAATACCCAGGCGCTTCGCTTCAGCAACCGCAATGTGTTCTTTCATGATATCCACTACGAACACAGCAGCAGGAACGCGGTTCATGTCTGCGATTGAACCCAAGTTCTTCATCATCTTCTGAAGAGTGCGGGTCAATTGCAAACGCTCACGCTTGCTGAGTGTAGCAGCAGTACCGTCCTGCTCCATCTTCTCGATTGAAGACATTTTGCGGACAGCCTTGCGGATGGTTACGAAGTTGGTCAACATACCACCGGGCCAGCGCTCAGTAACGAACGGCATACCGATAGCGCTCACCTTCTCGGCAACGATATCTTTTGCTTGTTTCTTGGTAGCAACGAAGAGAATCTTCTTGCCTGATTTCGCGATTTGCTTGAGCGCAGCAGAGGCTTCTTCAAGCTTCACCGCAGTCTTGTTCAAATCAATGATGTGGATACCCTTCTTCTCACCGAAGATGTAAGGGGCCATGTTTGGATTCCACTTGCGGCTGAGGTGACCAAAATGCACACCTGCATCCAGCAATTCGTCAAATGTAACTTTTGCCATTTATATAAAGAATAATACTTGTTTACGTTCTCTAAAACCAATGTCACTGGTAGCCTGATGATTCCGCTGGAACCGCACGTCGTCTCCTCGGTGCGCGAGTTTTCACCCCTCAGTAGTCCAATGCATTTGGATGCTAAACAAGCCTTCCACAAGGCGGCTAAGCCGCGTTCTCCAAAGCGATTAACGCTTAGAGAACTGGAAGCGCTTACGTGCCTTCTTCTGACCGAACTTCTTACGTTCAACCATACGAGGGTCACGGGTAGTCAATCCTTCTGTGCGCAATGAGCTTTTCCACTCCGGATTGATTTCAATCAACGCCTTGCTGATCGCCAGACGCAATGCTTCAGCTTGTCCGGTAATTCCACCGCCATCAATGTTGGCTTTGAAATCGTACTTGCCGTCGGTTTCCGTCACCTTGAATGACTGATGAACTTTATACTGCAACACGAGTGTTGGGAAGTATTCTTTGTAGTCCTTACCGTTTACGGTAAATGAACCTGAACCTTCGCTGAGGTAAACACGTGCTACAGCGGTTTTACGGCGTCCTGAAGTATTGGTATAAGCGGCCATTGGCGTCTAATTCTTAACGAGTAATTGTATGAAGTTTTGGTTGCTGAGCGGTTTGACCGTGCTCAGTGCCGGCGTATACGAACATGTTGCGGTAGATAGCGCGACCCAAGCGATTCTTAGGAAGCATACCACGCACGCCCATTTCGATCATCGCCGTTGGATGCTTTGCCATCATCTCTTTCGGTGTAGCGAAACGCTGACCGCCGGGATAGCCTGTGTAGCGGATATATTGTTTCTCGTCCCACTTGTTGCCGGTAAGAGCAACTTTTGCGGCATTGATAACAACTACGTTGTCACCACAATCTGCGTGAGGGGTGAAATTCGTCTTGTGCTTACCACGAAGTACGTATGCGATTTCGCTGCACACGCGACCCAGGTTCTTTCCTTCGGCATCAATCAGCAACCACTGCTTGTTCGCAGTTTCCTTGTTGCCGGAGATGGTTTTGTAACTTAAAGTATCCATTGCCTTTGATAACTAGCGCTTTTCTTTCCTGAAAAACGGGGTGCGAAAATAGCGCTCTTTTTCGAAACTGCAAGTACTTTTCAACAAAGAGATGAAGATTTTCCATGGCAAACTCGCCGCGAAAAGCGTAAGGCGCTGCTTTTCAGAAGCTTGTGGTTATTTTCTTGCTGAGGGTGGGACGCGCAGCAGCGCGTCCGGGACCGTGGCTTCTTGTGGAGGGCATGCTGTGAAAAGTGGAGGATGAGACGCGCAGCAGCGCTTCTTGTGGAGGGCTGGCTGTGAAAAGCGAAGGATGGGACGCTCAGCAGCGCGTCCGGGACCGTGGCTTCTTGTGGAGGGCATGCTCTGAAAAGCAGGTCGATGTCAAAAGGCGTACTTTCGCCCCACTAGTCACCATTCACCATTCACTATTCACTATTCACTAGCAACTAGTAACTAGTCACTCAAGATGAATCTCTACAGCACCAAGCAACGCTGGAAAATATTCCTTCTGGCACTGGCAACAGTGATCGTGGCTATCACGCTGTGGTACAGTAATCATATCGCCGAGCGGATCCGCGCAGAGGAACGACAAAAAGTCGAGCTGTGGAGTGAAGCCATTAAACGTCGTGCAGAGCTCGTCGTTTTTACCCAAGAACTTTTTGAAGAATTGAAAACAGAGGAACGCAAGCGCGTCGATCTGTTGGGAAACGCCTATTATATCATTAATGATCCACCCGAGAATATGGACTTCACGTTCATCCTCGATTTCATTTCGAATAACACAACCATACCGGTCCTCATATATGATGATAAGGGCGTGCTTACCGCCAGTGCTAACCTCGAGAGCTTGCCCGATGATAAAAGCTATGTCGATTCACTGCTCGCAGCAGCGAAATCGAAAAACGATCCGATCGTGCTGGCAGAAGTCGGGCAAAAAATCTACTATGATGATAGCCGGCTGTTCACGCAGTTGCAGGGAACGATGAACGACCTCATCAACTCCTTTATCTCTGAAACAGTGATTAACTCCGCATCGGTACCTGTAGTGGTCACCGATAGCTCGCAAACGGTCATCCTGAAAAAAGGTAACATCGACACGCTTGCCATGGATTCTCCGGAAGCCATTCGCACCAAGTTGGACGAAATGCGTTTGGTCAACGCTCCCATCGAAGTGCTTCTTCCCGGACAAGGCAAGCAGTACATCTTCTACGAAGATTCAGCAGTGCTCAAACAGCTTCAATTATTCCCCGTTCTGCAACTCATTCTTATCGGAGTATTCCTGCTTTCTTCCTATCTCATCTTCTCCACGTTCCGCAAGGCCGAGCAAAATCAGGTTTGGGTGGGAATGGCTAAAGAAACCGCACATCAGCTGGGCACGCCGCTTTCATCACTTATGGCGTGGAGTGCATTGCTGGAAACGCAAGGCGTTGACAAATCCTCGCTGGACGAGCTCAATAAAGACATTGACCGACTCAACACCATTACCGATCGCTTCTCGAAGATCGGCTCCGTGCCTGAGTTGAAGGAAGTCAACATCACGGAGACAGTTAAAGAAATGATTGCCTACCTCGACAGTCGCGTAAGTAAGAAGGTAGTCATCACTGTTACTTCCATTGATGAAACGATCACTACCCATCTCAACAAACCACTCTTCAGCTGGGTGATTGAAAACATCGTGAAGAACGCGATTGATGCTATGGACGGCGTGGGTACACTCAAACTTGACATCTTGCGAGAAAACAATCGCGTGTGCATTGACATTACTGACAGCGGCAAAGGGATTCCCAAGCGCCAATGGAAGACTGTTTTCGAGCCGGGCTTTACCACCAAAAAACGCGGCTGGGGCCTCGGTCTATCGCTGGTGAAACGCATCATCAAACAATATCACGACGGGCGAATCTATGTGAAATGGAGTGAAGCCGGCAAAGGGACGACGTTTAGGATAGAACTGCATGAGTAGGGGTGAAAGGCGAAGGGCGAAGGGTGAAGGGCGAAGGGCGAAGGGTGAAGGGTGAAGGGCGAAGGGCGAAGGACGCCCTTCGCGAGAAGCCGCGGTAACGACGCACTGAGTGCGTCGACCCACGCCAAGAGAACCAACCTCTGCAGCAACAGACACACATGACAACACCAACACAACAAGGCAACATCCGTATCGCATCATCAACGGACTTCGCGGCCATTCGCGCCGTGGTGTATGAGGTGTGGCCGATTGCTTATCGTGAGATGATTACTGCCGAACAAATCACATACATGCTCGAGCGGATGTATAGCGATGAATCGTTGGAAAAACAAGTAACAGAAGAAGATTGCGTTTTCTTAGTTTGTGAAATCAATGGCATCGTTCGCGGTTTTGCGTCGTTTGCTGAAATCGAGCAGTCCCTGTTCAAATTACACAAACTCTATGTGTTCACCGAATGGCAAAGCAAGGGTATTGGAAAAGCGCTGCTGGATGAAGTAAAAAAACGGGCATCAGCACTCGGAGGAAAAGCCATCGAATTACAGGTTAACAAGAAGAACGTAGCACAACACTTTTACACGAAACAGGGCTTCACCATCGACCGTGAACTCGTGTTGGATATTGGCAACGGGTTTGTGATGGATGACTATGTGATGAAAGCGATTTTGGGGACTGAGTAATAGGTACTGAGGACTGGGGACTGGAGACCTTGGTGACCTATAACCCTTTACTTAGTACCCAGTAATCAGTACCCAGTACCCACACTAACCGTGCATCGTCTGCCCTTTCCCATACTTCCCCATCAACGTGGCTTCGAAGTCGAGGAATTCTTTCCAACGTGTGTCGACATCAATGGTGCCGGCGTATTTCCTGGCAAAGCCAATGAAGGTAGCGTAGTGTTCTGCTTCGCTTTCCATCAGAGAACGATAGAATTCGCGCAAGTCGATATCACTGATTTCTTCGCTGAGCAATCGGAAGCGCTCACAACTGCGGGCTTCAATCATGGCAGCGAACAACATGCGGTCGACAAACTGTTCTTCGCGACTTCCACCTTTCATAATAAAGTCCATCAAGTCGTGTACGTATGGATCTTTGCGTTCGCGTCCGAGTTTCAATCCACGCTTCTTCAGCTCTTCGTGGACCATGCCGAAGTGCGTCATCTCCTCATTACAAATGCGCACCATCTCGTCCACCACATCGCTGTACTCCGGGTATTTTACAATACAACTGATAGCGTTGCTCGCGGCCTTCTGTTCACAGTAAGCGTGATCGGTCAGAATCTCTTCAATGTCCTTCTCCACGATGTTTACCCAACGCGGATCGGTGGGCAAGCGCAAGCCCAGCATCACTTTATTCGGATTGGAAGCCATGGGGCAAAAATACACGTGCTTCGCGGGGACTGGATACTGGGGACTAGATACTGGGTACTGGGCACTGGGTACCGAAAGTGAAGACTACTTGTGAAGGTATGTCCGTTCGGTACTGTACGCTCGCACATTGAATGCTTTGACAACTTATAAGAATGATATGCCAATACCATTTTTAAATTTCAAGCTATACGTGGAATTGGTTATTAGTCCAACTCATTTATTCCAAGATGGGGGAATAAATTCCTTGTTATGCCTACATACCTCACTTCAGCCTTATACAACTTTCAACCACCAAGTATTGTGGATGAGTTCGCAACAATTGGTTAATTATTATTTACCTTTGAAATCGTATTTCGAATGAAATGTTCAGAGTTGCTTCGAAAACTGAAACGAGCCGGATGGGTAGAAGTGTCGAGGCGAGGGTCTCATGTGAAGTTGGTACACAACAACCGCGATGGTGTTATCATTTTTCCTGATCATGGCAGCGCTGAACTGGGAAAGGGATTACAATTAAAGATAATGAAACAGGCCGGACTGATAGAATAATAGACTATGAACAAAAAGAAAACGCCCCCCAAAAAAATCACCATTCCCTCACGCATCACCTGGCGTTTGGAAGAAACGAAGACCGGGTTTTCGGCCTATTCGGATAAATACCCTATCTACTCCACTGCGCTCGATTTGGAATCGCTCATGCCGCAGTTGAACGAGGCGGCTGCTCTTTATTTCGCTCTGCCCGCCGATGAAGAAACTGAATTTCGACATACACTTCACATTGACTTCCAAACGTTTTTCGTTCACTATAAAATTCTAAATGCCCGCATCCTCGCCCAACGCATCGGCATGAGTTCGGCACTGCTTTCACAATACATACGCGGTAAAAAGAACCCGTCCGTCAACCAATTGCAACGTATCCGGAAAGGTATTTTACAAATCTCGCGCGAACTCGCAGGGGTGAATTTCGGGGACTAGGGACTGGGGACTGGATAATGGGGACTGGATAATGGGGACTGGATAATGGGGACCGAAAGTGAAGACTGTTTGCTAAGGTATTTCCGTTCGGTACTCAATACTCAGTATTCAGTACTCAGTACTCAGTACTCAGTACTCAGTATTCAGTACTCATGTTCAAAACATAACTTCCCTCAGCGCTCACAACCTGCATAAACTTCTACATTCGCACCAAACGAATTCTTCTCTTGAAAAAACAAAAACGCAAAGCAGGCGATTTCAAAAAAGACCTGCGCCGCGAGATTCTCGAAATATTTCAACGCCATCCGAAAAAGCCCCTCAACCACAAACAAGTGGCTGCTGAATTAGGCATTAAGGATGCTGGCGTGCGCACACTTATTTACGAATTACTGCGCACCGAAACCGACAACGGCAAACTCAAGGAAATCGAACATGGTAAATTCATATTGCTGGCTGCCGAGCAGACCAGTCTGGAAGGCGTCATTCAAATCACCAAGTTTGGGCGCGGCTTTGTGAGCATTCCCGGCATGCAGGATGACATCGAAATCGCCAAGGGAAATACCGGCTTCGCGCTCTGGGGCGATACCGTCGAAATTCAATTCAACGCGAAAGCACGCAGACCGGAAGCTCGCGTGGTTCGCGTCGTTGAACGTGGTCGCAAGAACTATGTCGGTATCATCGAAATCGCCAAAGACCACGCGTTCTTTATTCCTTCCGATCAACGAATCCATGTCGACTTCTACATTCCGAAAGAACTTTACAACGGCGCCAAACATGGTGATAAAGTGATCGCGGAAATAACCGAGTGGACCAAGCCCGATCGCAAACCATTTGGGCGCATCACGAAAGTGCTCGGCAAACCCGGCTCACACCAAGTGGAAATGCACGCGATCATCGCGGAGTTCGGACTACCCTATGAGTTTCCCGAAGATGTTATTGCGGATTCAGAGAAAATTGCCACCGATATCACCACAGAAGAAATCGCCAAACGCCGCGATTTCCGCAAGATTTCCACCTTCACTATCGATCCGTTTGATGCCAAAGATTTTGACGACGCCCTCTCCTATCGCAAACTCGACAACGGCCTCACAGAAGTCGGTGTGCACATCGCCGATGTATCGCACTACATGAGGCCGGACACTGTGTTGGAAAAAGAAGCATACCTGCGCGCTACCTCTGTTTACCTGGTCGACCGCACCATTCCGATGTTGCCTGAACGACTTTCCAATGAACTGTGTTCGCTCCGTCCAAAAGAAGAAAAACTCTGCTTCTCTGCGGTGTTTGAATTAGACGATGATGCCAATTTGAAGTCATCCTGGTTCGGTCGCACGGTGATTTACTCCGACCGTCGTTTCACATATGAAGAGGCACAGGAGATTATCGAAACCGGCAAAGGCGATTTCGCAGATGAAATCACACACCTCGACAAGCTCGCCAAAAAGATGCGCGCCAAACGATTCGAAACAGGCGCCATCGATTTTAATACCGAAGAGGTAAAGTTCAAGTTGGATGAAATGGGTAAACCAGTTGGTGTTACCATTAAGGTGATGAAAGACTCCAACCAACTTATTGAAGAATTCATGTTGCTCGCCAACAAAAAAGTGGGTGAGTTTATTGGAAAAAACAAAGCGAATGGGCAAGAGCGCACCTTCGTTTATCGCATTCACGATTCCCCTGACGATGGTAAACTCATGCAGCTTAAAACCTTCATGAAACACCTTGGTCATATGATTCCGAAACAGGCCAACATGAATCCAACGGCGCTCATCAAAAACCTGATGGGCCAGGTCAAAGGCCATGCAGAAGAAGACATCATCAAGAATATGGCTATTCGCACCATGGCGAAGGCGGAATATTCCACTAACAACATTGGTCACTTCGGCTTAGCATTCGATTACTACACGCACTTCACTTCGCCCATTCGCCGCTATCCCGATGTGATGGCGCACCGGCTGTTGCAACACTACCTCGATGGCGGATCAAGCGTCAATCCGAATGACTACGAGGTCAAGTGCAAACACAGCTCGCTCATGGAGAAACGCGCATCCGAAGCCGAGCGCGCCAGCATCAAATACAAACAGGTCGAATACATGCTCGACCACGAAGGCAAAATCTTCGAAGGCATTGTATCGGGTCTCACCAGCTGGGGCTTCTATGTGGAAGTGGGCGAAACCAAGAGCGAAGGCATGGTTTCTTTGCGCAACCTCACCGATGATCACTATGATTTCGATCCCGATAAGTACATCATCCGCGGTCTTCGCAAACGCACGGAGTTGCACATGGGCGACAAGGTAATGGTGAAGGTATTGGGCGGTAATCTCAACCAACGCACCCTCGACTACCAGTGGATTAAGAAGTAATTTGGAAACGATTTTGAACAAAAATTGTTTCCGAAGTGTTTAGGGGGCGTATTTTCGCGCCCCGAAATGTCGAACGAGAAAGAACAACAACTGATTGAAGGTGCCATGGCCATCTTCATGCGCTTGGGAATCAAGAGCGTGAATATGGACGACATTGCCCGTCAGCTCGGCGTTTCCAAGAAAACGCTTTACCTCTATTTCAAGGATAAGGAAGACCTCCTGAGCAAAGTCGTTGAACGCCACTCATCCGATGAGCAGGCGAGTATTGCCGGAATCATTTCCAAAAAACTCAGTGCCATTGAAGAGATGTTTGAAATCATGCATTGGGTGCTTAGCATTCTAAGCAAAATTCATCCTTCCGTGAAATTCGATCTGGAGAAGTACCACCCACAATTGGGCAACGCCATGAAACTCGAGCGCGCGCAAGTAGTGCACGGCTGTATTCTCAATAATCTCAAAAAAGGAAAGAAAGAGGGCACGTATCGCAAAGACCTCGATGCCGAAATCATTACGCGTATCTATTTGGCGCGCATCGATGCTTTTCTGGATCCTGCCATTTTTCCATTCGACCGCTTCAAACCCGTCGATGTGTACAAACAGCTTTTTCAATACCACATCCACGGTATCGCTAGTGAAAAAGGCATTGAACAACTCGAAACCATCATGAAACAAAAACGCAAGTAACGCTTGTTATGAATAAAAGACTCACCTTTTCGGCTACGATCCTATTGCTCGGAGCATCGCTATTGATGTTTGCGCAACCACAGCAAACGGAATCAACACCGACTTCGCTCACGCTCCTTCAAGCGCAGGATTATGCGCTCAAGCACGCCTTTCAAATCAAGAGCGCTCAATATGATAAATCATCGGCAGATCTAACATCCGACGAATTGCTCGGAATCGGATTGCCGCAAGTCAATGCCAGCGTTCAGTATCAGAATTTCATCAACCTTCCGACATCCATTGTTCCCGGTGATTTTTTCGGTGCCCCCGGCCAGGATGTGCGCGTTCAATTTGGCGTGCCGCATCAAATGACTGCCGGTTTATCTGCCTCACAATTGTTGTTTGACGGCACCTGGCTGGTGGGGTTGCAGGCCTCAAAGGCTTATGCCGAATTACAGCGAAAAAACATCACCAAATCAGAAGTTGAACTTCGAGCGAAAACAGCGGAAGCATACAGTGCGGCATTAACCACGCAAGCCAATCTCACAGTCCTGCGTGAGCTGCTGGTGAATCTGCAACAGCTACTGAACGATACGGAATCCATGCAGAAAGCGGGTTACAGCGAGCAACAGGATGTGGATCAACTAATGCTGTCGGTAAACGAACTCATGATTCAGATTGCTTACACCGAGCAGTATGTCAAGATTACCAACGACCTGTTGAAGTTTACGATCGGCATGCCGCTGAGAGCTGAACTCACCCTGTCGGATACATGGGAATCGTTGACGAACACAGAAGGCTCAGACATCCTTGCGTTCAATCCATCGAACAGCATTGATGTGCAATTAGCCGAGAACGGACTCCTCATGCAACAACTCAATGTGAAGTCGAAGAAAGCCGCACTCATGCCCAACTTCGCAGCATTCTATAACTTGCAGACTCAGGGTCTTCGCGATGAATTCAACTACCTCGACACTTCGCTTCCGTGGTTCCCGATTCAACTCTGGGGACTGCAACTGAATATCCCTATTCTAAGTGGTGGAAGTAAGTCGAAGACGATCAAAAAAACTCAAGTTGAAGTTCAGCGCCTGACTGATATGGTGTCCATGACTAAAGAGGCAGTGCAACTGGAATACAACACTGCAACGACGGAGTTGACATTTTCCAAGCAGCGCATGACACAATCAAAAGCCAATCTCGAGCTCGCAAAATCGATTCTTGATAAAGAGCAAATCAAATACCGAGAAGGTCTGTCCAATAGCTTCAACATTACGCAGCGTAATCAACAAGTCATCAATGCTCAGAGCGCATACATCAACGCCGCTATCGCTTACATGAACGCTCAAACCAAACTGAACAAGGTCCTCAACAAGTAACATTTTTCGTCATGAATCACAACAACAACTTCGATATGAAATACTTCTTCCTGGCTGTTACAACAGCTATCATTTTCGCGGCCTGCGGCAGTTCATCCACCGGTAATGCCGACCTCGACAGCCTTATTGCCAAGCGCGATTCGTTGAAAGGCTTGCAAAGCAACATCGCAAAAGAATTGGCTGCTGTTGAAGAGCAAATCGCATTGCTCGACACCGGTATTAAAGCGCCTGCTGTTGCAGTCATGCCGGTGATGCGCCAGAACTTCAAATCGTACTTTGAAGTTCAGGGATACGTGACCACCGATGCGCAAGCCAACGTGTTTCCTAATCCAATGGGACAAGGCATCATCAAAAAGATTTTTGCGAAAGAAGGTGATCGCGTGACTGCGGGACAAAAGTTAGCGCAGATCGATGACGCTGTTACCCGTCAGATGATTGGCCAGCTTGAAGTCAATCTCGCTGTTGAAACAGAGAATTACAACCGCTTGAAGAAGTTGTGGGATCAGAAGATTGGAAGTGAGATGCAAGTGTTGCAGGCGCGTCGTGCGAAAGAAAATTTCGAAGAGCAGATCAAGCAAGTGAAAGAACAAATCGCACAATACACTATCACAGCTCCGATTAGCGGAACGGTTGACAAAATCTATTTGAAAGAAGGAGAAGCTGCGGCGATGGCCTCGCCAATGCCTGTTTTGACGATTCTGAATCCGGGAAATAATTACATGCTTGCGGATATCAGCGAGAGCTACATCGGCATTATCAAAGAAGGTCAGAACGCTGAAATCATTATCCCGAACCTGGATACCATCAGCACCAATATTGCACTCATCGGTAATACCATCAAAAAAGCAAATCGCACGTTCGAGATTCGCATGAACCTTCCACAAGGAAATGCGAACCTGAAACCGAATCTTGTTGGTAGCGTTCGTCTCGCTGAATATGCCGCTGATAGCACCGTTGTGCTTCCTTCTTCACTCATCATGAAAGACGCTGAAGAGCGCTCGTTTGTATTCATCAACGACAACATGAAAGCCAAAAAGGTGATCGTAACTACGGGAAAGAGTTATGAAGGACAAACCGAAATCCTTAACGGCCTTGGCGGTGGTGAAAGCGTCATCAGCAAAGGAGCGCGCAAACTTGTAGACGGACAAGAAATCCGCATCAGCAACATCTAAGAGCACGAGCATGGAGCAAAAGAATAATCACACGGAATTCACGTACCGTCAATTCGGTCTTTCCAACTGGGCACTCAATAACCGCAAGGTGGTGATGGTACTTACCTTCATCATTTTCTTCTGGGGTGTGTACACTTACAACACGGTGCCGAAGGAAAGTTTCCCGGAAATCGTTGTTCCTACAATTTATGTGGGAACTGCATATCCCGGTAATTCTCCGGAGGATATCGAGAAGTTGATTACGCGGCCGTTGGAGAAGGAAATCAACACGATTACCGATATCGATAAAATGACGTCGTCATCGGTGCAAGGCTATAGCGCCATCAACATCGAATTTGATTTTTCCATTTCCGCTGAAGATGCGTTGCGTAAGGTGAAAGACGCGGCAGACAAGGCCATGTCGGACCCCAACTTCCCCAAAGATCTCCCGGCAGAGCCCAACATTTTCGAAATGAATTTCACAGAGTTGATGCCTATCATGAACATCAACCTCAGCGGTGACTATTCGCTGGAAGACTTGAAAGATTATGCCGAGCGATTGGAAGATGAACTCGAGAAAATCCCGCAGATTAACAAGGTTGATATCAAAGGTCTTTCTGAAAAAGAAGTGCGCGTAGAGATTGACAACTTCGCGTTGGAAGCACGTCAATTGAACTTCAATGATATCGCAGATGCCTTACGCAGCCAGAACACCACGGTGAGCGCCGGAGATATTCGTTTGGGTGATATGAATCGCTCGGTGAAAGTCAGCGGTGAATTCAAAGACATGCAAGACATCGAGAATGTCATCATCAAAAACGAAGGACAAGACATCGTGTATTTGCGCGATGTGGCAACCGTCACGTTTGCTGAGAAAGAAAAAGAAAGCTATGCGCGCGAATTCAAGAATCCTGTTGTCAGTCTCGATGTTATTAAGCGTGGTGGAGAGAACTTGCTCGAAGCCAGCGATGCCATCAAGGCCGCGATTGAAGAAGCGAAGAAAGACTTCCTGCCTTCGAACCTGACGCTCACCATCACCAATGACCAAACGGGTTTCACGCGCATGCAGGTGAACGATCTCGAAAACAATATCTTCTTTGGTATTGTGCTCGTTGTATTCGTAATCATGTTCTGGTTGGGGTTGCGCAACGCACTGTTTGTGGGAGTTGCCATTCCGTTAACGATGTTACTCTCCTTCTCGATTCTCAGTTTGATGGGTGTAACACTGAATCTGATGGTACTGTTCGCGCTAATTCTGGCGCTCGGTATGTTCGTCGATAACAGTATCGTGGTAGTTGAAAATATCAATCGCCTCATGGCCGAGGGGCATTCGAAAATGGAGGCTGCGAAACTCGGCGTTGGAGAAGTGGCGTGGGCGATCATCATTTCGACACTCACCAATGTCGTCGCTTACCTTCCGCTTGGTGTGTGGCCGGGCATTATGGGTCAGTTCATGGGATACCTGCCACTTACGGTTATCGTGGTGTTGTTTGCATCGCTCGTTGTAGCCCTGATCATCAATCCCGTGATGTGTCTTCAATACATGCGCGTCGACGAAGTTCAAACCAACCGCAAGCAACTCTGGAAAGTCGCGATAACCTTGTTTGTCATCGGATTAATTTCTGCAATTGGCGGTGTAATATGGTTGGGAAATATCCTCATGCTGTTGGCATTGATGATGGTGCTCAACGAATATTTCCTGGCGCCTTTTTCAAAGAAATTCCAAAATGGGCCACTCATGCGCCTCGACTCTTTTTACAATCGTATCCTCGTCTTCTCGTTGAAAGAAGGACGCAAGCGCTGGTTGTTTTTGGGGACATTCGGGTTGCTGATTTTGTCGTTCGTGTTGTTCGGATTATTCCCGCCAAAAGTGATTTTCTTTCCCCAAGGTGATCCGCAGTATGTGAACATTTTCATTGAGAAACCGATTGGAACGAACATCGAAGAATCGAATCGCATTACCAAGGAAATTGAAGATGTCATTTTGGATGAAGTTTCGAAATACGAAGACCCATCAATCCGTGACAAGAACAAAAACTTCCTCGTTTCATCGGTGATTGCCAACGTCGGTAACGGAACCTCGGATCCGCAGCAAGGACCTTCACTGGAGAACACACCACACAAGGGACGCATTACACTATCGTTCGTTGAATCACGCTTGAGACGCGATGTGAGCACGACGGAAGTGATGAACAATTTGCGTACGCGATTGAAAGAGTATCCGGACGCGAGCATCATTGTGAGTCCGAGTGAAATGGGTCCACCGCAAGGTCCGCCCGTCAACATCGAAGTGCGCGGCGACAATTACGATTCATTGCTGATTACGGCGCAACGTGTGAAGCAGCTTGTTGAAACGAAGTACATCGGAGGTATTGAGGAACTAAAAATCGATGTCGACAAGAACAAGCCTGAACTTCCTATCGAGGTTGACGTTGAACGTGCGCGTCGCTATGGCTTGAGCATCTATCAAGTCGGTGATGCCATTCGTTCATCCCTGTATGGCCGTGAAGTCAGCACGTTTAAAGACGGTGAAGACGACCATAAAATCAATTTGCGTTTCCCGCTGGAAGAGCGCAACAGTGCTGAAAAAATTCTCAACCAGAAAATTACTTACCGGGACATGACCACCGGTCGCATTGTCCAGGTTCCCGTTAGTGCGATTGCTTCCTACAAGGAATCAGACACCTTCAGTGCGGTGAAGCGCAAGGATATGGATCGTGTTGTGACCATCTACTCGAACGTGCTTGACGGCTACAATGCGAATGAGGTGGTGGATCAAATCAAGAAAGAAATGGTAGGATTCGAAGCCAACGGTAATAGCACGGTTGCGTTTACCGGTCAGCAAGAAGAGCAGGCGAAGGAAATGTCCTTCTTGTTGATGGCGCTGATAATTGCGTTAGTTGGTGTTGTGCTCGTGTTGATTGGTCAGTTCAACTCAATCAGCACACCGATGGTATTGATGTTCTCGATTCTCTTCTCGTTTATTGGTGTATTCCTCGGGTTGGTGATTTTCCGTCAAGACTTCGTAATCGTCATGACGATGCTTGGAATCATTTCGCTGGCGGGTGTAGTAGTCAACAACGCGATTGTATTGATTGACTTCACCGTCATGTTGATTGACCGCCGAAAAGAGGAGCTCGGTATACCTCAAGAGTCACATCTTCCTTGGTCGGAATTGAAGCGCATCACGATTGAATCGGGCGCGACACGTTTACGTCCTGTAATGCTTACGGCTATCACCACCATCCTCGGATTGGTGCCGTTGGTCTTCGGATTGAACATCGACTTCGTGAACTGGTTCTCGACGTATGACGCGAACTTCTACTTAGGCGGCGACAACGTAGCGTTTTGGAAGCCGATGTCGGTAGCAATTATCTACGGTGTGGTATTCTCCTTCTTCCTCACGCTCATCATGGTGCCTGTGATGTTTGTGATGCTGCAGAAGGTGAAGTATAAGTACGTGTATAAGATGCCTATCGAATAGAGCCTTTGAGCATGATGAGCTTCGTCGGATAAGGCTGACTTGCTCGATTATATTTTCCCTTCTCTCTTCGGGCTGCGGCCTTCTCTTTCCGAGCGGCGCCTTTCTCCCACCGGGGGCGCCCCTTTTCCCTCCGGGCTGCGCCCGGAGGTATGGAAGGTGAAGCCCTTCGGGCTTCGGAGTTGAGAGAGCGGCGCATCTCCCAAGCCCGCAGGGCTTGACTTTAGGATTATCCGAGCGAAGTTCGGATATGACGCCCGCTTTCACATTCATCACGCTCGCCTTCCTCTTCAAACAACCGCTCGATTTCAAACTCCACCTGCTGCTCGCGTAACAACTTTATATACTCCTTCTTAAAATTCTTGCGCGCATGATGCGCCTCTTGATTCATGACATATCGAATCAAATTTTTGCGCGCACCCGCTGCATATGTAAATGCGCCATATCCCGTTTGCCATGCCGTAAACTGTGGAAACAACTTGTTGCGTTTGATGTAAAGCGAACTGCCCACTTTGATGTCTTGAACCAATTGCGCCAGCGCCACCGACTGATGCAACGCAAAAACGATATGCATGTGGTCTTCCACGCAATTGATGCGAAACAACTTGCAACGCCTGCTCTGCAAGATGCCCCAGATGTACCGAAACAATTGTTCGCGGCCGGGCTTCGTCAACGTCTTGCGACGATACTTCGTGCTAAAAACGACCTGATATAAAATCTGCGTGTACGTGCTCATGGCGCAAAGGAATCACGAGCAGTAGCATCGTTTCGGCAATTGAGCGCAGCTATTCCCGGATATGCGGAATAACGTGTTTGATGAAACGCAGAAAAAGCCTCGCGCATCCAACCTTCCGCTGAATTCGACTTCGGCATAAAAGATTCCTGAGGCAACTAAAATTTTCCTTTCGATTCGAAGCTTGAAAAGCTTTTCGAGGCTTCTTTTTATTGAAGCGACGCCTCTTCTCTCTCCGAGCGACGCCCCTTCTCCCTCCGGGCTGCGCCCGGAGGTATGGAAGGTGAAGCCCTCCGGGCTTCGGAGGAAAAAACGTCACTGCTACTAAGCCCGAAGGGCTTGACTTTAGGATTATCCGAGCGCAGCTCGGATAGCCGCCCCCAGCGAACCACCTCCGCCGCCCGCTAAACTCCCAAGCCCGAAGGGCTTGACTTTAGGATTATCCGAACGAAGTTCGGATAGCCGCCCGCTTTCAAACACATCACGCCCTCATCACTCCACCACCAACCGCAGCGTTCGCGTTTCACCGCTTTCATTTCGTATTTGCACAGCATACACTCCGGCAGCAAAAGGCTGCACATTCAACTCCGTGCGTGACGATTGTACTTTGCCTGCGAAGACGACTTCACCTACGGGGTTCATCACGCTTAAATTGCTTTGAAGCCATGATGAGCTCACCTCTATCCAAGCTCGATTGCGCGTAGGATTTGGATAAAGTATCATAGAAGAGGACTCGCGCTCATCAACCGAATTCGGAATAATGACGAGGCTCAAACAAACCTGCGAACCCGCGCACCCTTCCGCATTGGTTTCCTGCACGCACACCTCTGCTACTCCGGGCACAGACCAGATCACCGTGACACTCGACTGCGTATTGGGCAATAGTGCCGCACCCCCCGTTACAGTCCAGGTATAAGTGCTTCCCGGAGTGTCTTCATACGTATACAAAGCCTCCGTAAACTCTGCCGGAGTCTGATCCCCTGTCAACGAATAGGTATCAATGGTCACGCAAGAACCGTCATCACAACTAACACTCGGATCGTAATTACAAGCGTCCGGATCCGTGCAGCCGCCCATCACACAACTTCCATCATCACACCCGGCCGACGCGTTATAGTTACATGCACTGATGTCTGTGCAACCGGCCCATGTGCAACTTCCATCGTCACAACCCGCAGAAGGGTTATAATTACATGCTACGATATCCATGCAACCGGCAAATTCACAACTTCCATCATCACAGCCCGCTGCCGAATTATAGTTACACGCTTGTATAGAAGTACATCCCGATGCAAGGCATGAGCCATCGTCACAACCTGCCGTCGAACTATAGTTGCAAGCATCAACAGCCGTGCAACCCGGATAAGTGCACGAGCCGTCATCTTCGGTTGCAGCGCTGTTGTAATTACAGGCAACAGGAACCGTACAACCTAATACTTGACCGTTGCAATTTTCATCCACAACTTCATCACAGTTATTATCGATGCCATCGCATAGTTCCATTGCAGCAACTCCAATAGCGGAGTTGTTATCATCGCAGTCCCCAGGACTTTGAGATAGTCCCGCACTTAAAGTACACGTCTGCACAGGGCTGTTCGAATCACCATATCCATCCATATCGGCATCAGTATAGTAAATGAAATATTCCACTACTTCGATGGTAATGGGGTTACTGGTTGCCTCACAGTCGGGGCCATTCGATGTTGTGACCGAATAATCTCCCGACGTGTTTACGGTAATACTTTGAGTGGTGGCTCCATTGCTCCACAAATAACTGAGCGCACCGCTAACGCTTAACGTGACGCTCTGATTAGCGCAAAAACTCGTTGACCCAATGACTGATACGATTGCATAGGGCTGCGGTGTCACTGTGACTTGAACGCTCTCTGATGTGCCTGTGCATCCACCACTGCCCGATACGACCACAGCATAGCTTCCTGATTCATTGACACTAATGGAAGGAGATGTGCTTCCATTGCTCCACAAATAGCTTGTTCCGGCGGAAGCCGTTAAAGTGACACTCTGCCCCTCGCAGATCGTTGTATTGCCCGATGCCGTTATTGAAGCATCGATGGTACTGAAGACCTCGACATGAATGGTGTTCGATTGCAAAGCACATCCTGAGGCATTTGTTACCGTTACGAAATAATCACCACTTGCAACAGCCATTAGGGCCTGTGATGTCGAGCCTGTATTCCAGTTATAGGCGCTACCGGCGCTAGAAGTCAACTGCACACTCAGCCCTTCGCAGAAGGTTGTCGGACCGTTAGCAGTAATCACAGGCGCATTTGCAGGCGCATTCGATACATTGGTAATCGCCGAAGTTGCCGTGCATCCGGAGGCACTCGTGACCGTGACAGAGTATGCTCCAGGCATTGTTGCGGTTACACTTTGAGCGGTCGTTCCATTATTCCACAAGTACGTATAACCTGCAGGAGCTGATAAGGTCACGCTTCCTCCGGGACAAAGTTGTGTTGATCCTGACGCTGCAATTGTTGCTGTTGGCACAGCGTCAATCACAACAGTCGCGGTAGCTTGCGAATTACACGATGTCCCTTGTGAAGGCGTATAGGTAACCAAGTAAATGCCGGGCGCACTTAAAGAAGGAACTATTGCTCCGGCATTGCTGATGGAAAGGCCTGCCAGTGAGGAAGAAAACTCTCCTCCCGCAACACCTAACAATAGTGGCAACTGTGCTACGGTTTGTGAAACGCAGAAGGGTGATGAATACGCAATCGTTGTGGGGGCACCCTCATTTACTGTTATAGATACCACCGAAAAATCGCTACCGCAAGTCGAACCGACCTGGCCCACCGAATAGACAAAATTATAGGTTCCGGATGTCAGATTATTCGGATTGAGTGTCCCGATATAATCGTTATTCAAAGTGACGTCGCCTGTCCAAACACCTCCTGCCGTGACACCGGATCCCAAGGCATCGAACAAACTAATAGCCGGCGATTCAGTGCATACGCTCAATGACAAATCCTCACCGGCAAATACAGCGCCTTCCGATGATTGTGTAATCGTAACATTTTGTGTATTGGCGCATCCGTTGTCGGCTGAAACGGTTACAGCGTATGTTCCCGCTTGAGTAATGTTGACGGTGCTCGTATTTCCCAAGCCGTTACTCCAAAGATATTGTGTACCACCCGTAGCAGTTAATGAAATAGATGATGTGTTGCAATCAAGCACATAGCCGTCGCTGCTCGTAATGGTAACATCAGGTATAGCGAAATTCTGTGCAATCACTATCGATGCGGTAGCTTCACAGCCATTGGCCTCGGTAGCAGTCACGGTGTAGGTTCCCGGTGCAGTTATCGTAACTAAAGAAGAATTACCAAGCCCTTGGCTCCACATGTAAGACATGCCGCCAACCGCTTCAAGCATAACTTCATCTTGCGCACAGGTAAGCACATTCGTTCCGCTAAGATTGTTAATCGCAACAACAGGTATCGCTCCATCTAAAGTAATGGTGATATCCTGCGTGTCAATGCAACCATTGGCTGCCGTCACTGTAACGGAATATGTTCCCGGCGCAGTTACTGTCACCGTTGCGTTATTCAAGCCATTACTCCAGCTATAAGCAATGCCGCCAGTGGCTGTTAGACTTATTTGGTTTTGATTGCAGCTAAGAACGGTCGTACCGGTGTTATTGATGATTGATGCAACGGGAGATGTTGTGTTCTCTACAATTGTTATGCATTCAACCGCTTCGCATCCATTCGCTCCGCTAGCGGTCACGCAATAATCTCCCGGATCCGTTACCGAAATAACCGCTGTATTAACAGTCTCTGGACTCCACTGATACTGAATCGCACCACTTGCAATCAAACTGATAGATGGCGTATTACAATCAAGCTCAAATCCGTTGTCACTGGTAATAGCAACATTAGGCAAGACACTATCCTCAGTAATCACTATCGACGCAGAACTTGCGCAGCCATTGGCCGCAGAAGCAGTGACTGTATAAACACCCGGAGCTGTGATAGTCACACTTGGTGAGTTGCCCAAGCCGTTATTCCACACGTAAGATTGTCCGCCTGTTGCGGTCAAGTTGATACTGTTCGTATTACAGGTAAGTTCGGTTGTATTGGAGTTATTCGTGATAGCAACATTTGGCAAACCACCCGCTGATGCAATCGTGATTGACTGCGTATCACTGCAGCCGTTTGCCCCAAAAACGGTCACCGAATAAACACCTACCTGAGTCACCGTCACACTCGGCGCATTGCCCAAACCGCCGCTCCAGCTGTAAGCGACACCACCGGTCGCGGTTAGACTAATCGCACTGACAGTGCACGTCAATACAGTAGAGCCGGTATTGTTGGTTATTCCCGCAACCGGAGGGTTGCCATCTCCGGAAACAACAATTTCCGCTGTTGATCCGCAACCATTCGGGTAGTAGCCATAAACGGAGTAAACCCCAGGCGAAGAAACCTCTATTGAACTTGTTGTTTCTCCGGTTGACCATTGATAATAAAACGCTCCAATTGCAGTAAGCTGCAATGACTCGCCAGAACAGTTGAGCGCTGTATTTGATGAATTAATACTAACTTCAGGAATCGTTAAATCGTCGGTAATCGATATCACATCAACCGAAGAACAACCATTGAATCCAATTGCTGTCACAGAATAAACTCCTGCCTGATTAATTAAGATACTTGAACTATTACTGCCATTACTCCAATGGTACTCATCACCACCTATAGCATTGAGAATGATGCTGGGTGTATTGCAATCTATTGAGGTAGTGCCCGTGCTTGTAGTTATAGACACATTAGGTGATTGTACATCCTGTGTAATCACAATCGATGCAGTGCTCGTGCAGCCATTGGCCGCAGAAGCTGTGACTGTATAAACACCCGGAGCTGCAATTGTCACGCTAGGCGAGTTGCCCAAGCCGTTATCCCAACTATAGGTTTGTCCGCCTGTTGCTATCAGGCTGATTGCCGTGATATTACAATCGAGCGTTGATACACCGGCGGGGTTTATAATGGCAGCATTGGGTAATTGTCCATCCGAGGTAATCACAATGCTCGCCTCAGAAGTACAACCATTGGCTCCCGTAACTGTGACAGTGTATACACCCGGTTGCGTAACTACCGCATTGGCGCTATTGCCCAAACCGCCGGTCCAGCTGTAAGCGCCACCGCCGCCGGCGCCGGAAGCTTGCAATTGAATTGAACTAACTCCGCAGGAAAGGGATGCGGTACCGGTAAGGTTAGTTATGTTGGCCACTGGTGCGACAATGTCCTGAACTAAAATAATTTCAGCTTCATTGCTCTGACAGAACGAATTCATATCGATTGCACCTATATAATGGGCACCCGGTTGACCTAACTCGACCATCCCATCCTCAAGTGGCATGAATGAAGGTACGTAATAAGAATACCAGTAATACGTATAGGATGGGTTGGGATTCAAAACAGTGAGTGTAACAGTCTGCAAATCACATGTAAGTTCATTACTGGATGCAATAACTGCCGGTGTTGAAGGCACGGGAGTTAGCAGTATTTGAGCAGTTGCTGTGGAACTGCAACCATTGGCTCCATATCCAACTACATTGTAGACTTGGCCACCATAATTATTATCTGAACACCAAGTATCGCCGGTGTACTGTGGATACTGGCCATATATATCCCATTCATAACTCACTGCCCCAGTGGCTTGCAAACAAGTACTAGAACCGGAACAGGTAATTTCAGTGTAAGAGCTTGAGTTATTGATTAGCACATTCGGCGGAGTAATATTCTGAGTGATGCTGAAGTTCGATGAAGCCATACACCCGCAATAATCCTGAAGCTCTACATAGTAATTACCCGGTTGGGTTGCATAGAAATAATCGCCTGTGCCAACCAATTGAAACGAATCGTTGTACCAGTAAACATTCCAAACACCACAAGCAGCCCCTGCTTGTGTGTAGAGTAAAATACTGTCTTCGGCGCAGGTTAGTTCGTAGTTTCCGTTAATAGAATAGGCGTAAACAAAAGGATAATTGGGAGAAGGAATATACACTTCATTCGTTTGTGCGGTGCATCCATTGGCGTCGGTTACGGTGTAGGAAAGAAAATTGCCATAACCATATTCATAGTAAGTTCCGGTTCCGGAATAAGGAGATGTACCTCCCGCCGCTATTACTTCAATTGCAGTCTCACTCCCACAATATCCCTCATACAGAACATTCGCGTACGCCTCCAGTGTGCTGCATGGGTTGATACTGTCAATCGACAAGAACAGCGTCACCAGACTATCGCAGCCACTCGATGCTTCCACCACCGCTGTATAGGTGCCCGCCGTGCTGAGGGTTTGTCCGTTGAAGGCATAGGTCTGTCCCGGTGCAATTGACGCGTTCACCGTCTGCTGCAACGCCGGCGAAGGGATGCGTATCTGACGTGTGAACGAAGCTGCATTTCCGCAAACATCCGTAGCACTGTGCACCTCGGTTGTAAGTGTGCCGCAAGCGTCGGTGATGGTGGTGGTGGAAACATCAGCGCTCACCGTGTTGCAATCATTCCATTCGAATACCGGAACATTCGACAACGCAGATACTACCAACTGCAAAGTTGTATTAACCGCTTGAGGAGCTTCAATATCAATTACACTGATATTCTGCGTAAACAACGATTCATTGCCACACGCATCGGCTACCGTCCACGTTCGATTAAACTGATACGAGCAGCCGGAAGGTTGATGAGGGCTGTCGATATAGGTTGGCACTGCTATATCAGAGCAATTGTCGGTGGCAACCGGCGGGGGTGTTTGAAGGTTGTCGCCGCAATTAAATAAAAACGAAGACTGTTGGTTTCCGGATACTACAGGGGGCTCAGAATCGTAAAAGTAAATTCGCTGTACTCTTGATGCCGAATTTCCGCAAATATCCCAAATCGTGAATCTTCGCTCAAAAATGTAGGATACACACCCAGAATATGAAACTAAGGTGTCTATAATAAGTTCTATATCCGAATAGGGATCGCAATTATCATCGTAAGTTGGATAAAAAATAGGGACCACCATGTTACTCGAGCAGCTAACATAAACATCTGCAGGGAATGTCAGAAAAACCGGCGCCTGCGTATCCACTATACTATATCGGACAATCTTCGTTGCCGTATTTCCGCATGCATCCGTAACCATCCAAGTGCGGATAATATCCGTTCGACAAATCGCAATGGTCTCTTCCACATCTGTATAGGTTAGCTGGTAGGGCTCTCCGCAACCGCCTGATACCGTAGGGGTGGGATAGTTTAAAACGGTAGCGTCGCATTGATAAGTCTGATTGCTCGCCGTTATTATTAACGGAATCGAAGGAACAACACATGCGCAATTCGTGTTATAGTATTCACCAAAAGTGTTACTATTTCCATCATTACAAGGATCTCCGGGAAAAGTGCAGGAGAAATCTTCAATCACAGCTAGTGGATTATAATTGCAAGCTTCCACAGCCGTGCAGCCGCTAATCAGTTCCCCCGGAGCGCCCGGCAACGCTAAAGCACTCATGATGCGCGGCGCAGCATAACCTTGAATCGTGTCAATAAACGTACGAGCCTTCGTTGCCGACATATCGGGATTCAACATTAATCCGTTGGCGTTATTCGTTGAATCAACTAGCGCCGGATTCCACCATTCCCAAGGACTGGAATCGTAAATGTTCCCTCCTGTCCGTAAAAATGGATACAATCCGAAATAACCTTGATTTCTCGCATTAGCAGCGTTGGTATAGGAGATTCCCGGCGACCATGCTTCAGCATTTGAGAAAACGTCATTGTTATTGAAAGCAGACGCCAACTGTTGAACACCATAAGAGCCCGTAACCTCCAAAACTTCTTCGACCGTGGTAGGAACGATGATGGTTCCGGTGTTGTAAGGGTCAAAAGGATCCGTTGGAGAATGGAAAGAAATCATCGGTACAGATGTATCCTCTAACCAGGAAATATCACCCATGGCTCCGCCCATGTTAACCATAACATTAAACGCACTTGAGTAACCCTCGTGATTGGGATACGATAACGTATCTCCATTTATCATACCCACCGTTGTGCCGTCTGCATTGCCGTTGATTTGCTCAATAATCATTGGGATTGGGCCTGTTCCATAGGGATCCCAATTAAACTTCGGAATCATTGCAAAATCCTCCAACCAATTATCCAACGTAGCCGCACCCAAAGCGATATAGCCCCCCGATCCTTCTCCCCAAACTGCGATTTTCGAAACATCTATTCTATATGGATTGCCTTGCTCGGCTTGCGTTTTACGCATAAAACGAACAGCGGTTCTGCAATCTTGCACTCCGCGATAAAACGCATTAATAAAAGTAAAAGCCCTTTCAGGTTCAGTTGCTGCCAAAGGGTTCCAGCCCATTCGATAATCACAGGAAGCCACAACATATCCCATTCGAGCAAATCGCGAACAAATTTCAACAACAGCACTATCCTTTCGTGTGCCTCCTGTTTTGCCATTCAAGGGATAAGGCAGAAAATTACCCGAGTGGAAATACAATATCACCGGGCGATTCATTTCACTATCACCGGCGGGCTGGTAAATATCCATCTTCAACTGTTCGGGAAAAGCTTGATTAAGGACAGAATAGTATAAAACCGTTGCATTGACTCCATAGGTTACCCCGTTCGTTATTTGCACTTGATTAAAGACTTCCGTCAGGTAACGCTGAGCCGTCAGACGTTGTGCGCCCGTCATTAGCGATAACATCAATGATGCAAAACATAAGGCTCGGCGAAAAGTGAGCGAGGACAATAGAATCATGGCAATGGAATAATGGTTGAGGTCAAAGCTTATTCGCAAAGATAACCAACCCCGGCGCTGCTGGCATACCTCCTCGCGGCTGCATTGGCTTTTCGCAAGCAGCACCCTTGATGGGCCGGGGGCGTCCCTATTCCCTCCGGGGGCGCGCCTTTCTCTCTCCGAGCGCCGCCCCTTCTCCCTCCGGGCTGCGCCCGGAGGTATGGAAGGTGAAGCCCTCCGGGCTTCGGAGGAAAAAACGTCACCGCTACTAAGCCCGAAGGGCTTGACTTTAGGATTATCCGAGCGCAGCTCGGATAGCCGCCCTCAACGAACCCCTACCGCCGCCCGCCAAAAAAAACCCCGCACATGCGGGGCTTTTTCATTAGCAGTGCACCCACTTGGGATCGAACCAAGGACCCACTGATTATGAGTCAGTTGCTCTAACCGTCTGAGCTATGGGTGCAAATTTTCGGCTGCGAATATAAGCAGGTATTAATGCGCTTCAAGCCAATTGGCGCCCGTGCTCATATCCACCACCAGCGGAACACGCAGGCTAATTGCGCCACTCATCTTTTCAGCAACCAAGGCTTTCAATTCTTCAACCTCATCCACGTGCGCGTCAAAAACCAGTTCGTCATGCACTTGCAAAATCATGCGTGATCGCATCTTGCGCTGATGCAATTCACGATGCAAGTTGACCATTGCGACTTTGATGATATCCGCCGCGGAACCTTGAATCGGTGCGTTAATCGCGTTGCGCTCTGCAAAACCGCGCACCACCGCATTGGCCGAATTGATATCCGCCAAATAACGACGGCGACCTAAAATCGTCTCGATATAACCATTCTTACGCGCAAACTCTATGATCTCATGCTGATAGTTTTTCAATGATGCAAACTGCCCGAAGTATGCATCGATAATAGCCTTCGCTTCGCCGCGCGGAATACCCAAATTCTGCGCGAGGCCAAAGGCTCCCTGCCCGTATATAATTCCGAAGTTGACCGCCTTCGCCTTCGAACGCATGTCCTTGCTTACCTCACTCAATGGAACACCAAACACTTTTGCCGCTGTTGCCTTGTGGATGTCTTCTCCATGCAAAAACGCCTCACACATGTTCTCATCATTGCTCAACGATGCGATGATGCGCAATTCCACTTGCGAATAGTCGGCTGACAACAACGTGTACTGCTCATCACGCGGTATGAACGCCTTGCGAATTTCCTTTCCGCGAATGGTGCGAATAGGAATGTTCTGCAGATTAGGATTGTTCGATGATAATCTTCCCGTCGCTGCAACTGTTTGCCCGTAGTTCGTATGCACTCTGCCCGTATGCTTGTTAATCAGCTCCGGCAGCGCATCCACATACGTTGATTTCAATTTACGCAACTCGCGGTAATCCAGAATACGCGCAATAATCGGATTGTCGTGTTCGAATTTCGAGAGCGTCGCTTCGTCCGTGCTGTACTGTCCCGTCTTCGTCTTCTTCACCTGATCGGTGATCTTCATCTTTTCAAATAAAACAACACCCAGCTGCTTGGGAGAATCGACGTTAAACTTCTCGCCGGCCATTTCACAAATCTCCTGCTCCGCGGCTGTGATATCCGTTTGAAGGGTTTCGCTGTAATTGCGGAGAAAAGCCTCGTCGATTTTCACGCCCTCCAACTCCATGTCGGCGAGCACCGTGATCAACGGCATCTCCACTTCATCAAACACCTGACGAATTTTTCCCGTCTGTAATTCGGGTTCGAATTTGTGCTTCAATTGCAGCGTGATGTCCGCGTCTTCCGCGGCATAATCCACAATCGCTTCCGGCGCCAGATCCGCCATCGAACCTTGCGCTTTTCCCTTTTTTCCGATTAATGTCTCTATAGCTATTGGCGAGTACTGCAAGTAGTTTTCACTCAACTCATCCATGCCGTGCTTACCATCGGGATTCATCAGATAATGCGCCACCATCGTGTCAAAGATGCGGTTGCGCACTTCGACACCGTATTTGTGCAGCATTTTGAAATCATACTTGTAATTCTGTGCAACCAGTTCCTTGGATTCATCCGCAAATACAGGGGTAAATCGTTGCAATAATTTCTTCGCTTCATCCATGTCTGCCGGAACAGGCACGTAATACGCCTCGTGCGGACGAATGGCAAATGACAGGCCTACCAGACTTGCGTTGATTGGCTCGATTTCGGTGGTTTCCGTATCAAAACAAAATACTGCTGCTTGTTTCAGATCCTCTACCAACCGATGAATATCCTCATCTTCCTGAACCAACTGATAGTGATGGGCAACATCTTGAATCGTCTTGTAAACCGATACTGCCTTGGCCGGCTCACCAAGTTCTTCCGCTGAGAATAAATCGCCCTGAACCGCTTCAGCGCTTGTGGGTGCTTCACCCAGAACCCGCTTGAGCAGCGTGCGGAACTCCAACTCCTCAAACACCTCACGAATTTTTTCCGCATCGAATGACTTCACAACCATGCGCTCCTCTTCCCAAGCAACCGGCACATCGATAATGATAGTCGCCAGCTTTTTCGACAACAATGCGATATCCGTATTGCCCTCCACATTCTCCCTTTGCTTGCCTTTCAGTTTATCCGTATTGGCCAACAAGCCTTCCAATGATCCAAATTCCTGCACCAACTTGGTGGCTGTCTTCTCGCCAATACCCGGAATACCCGGAATATTATCGACTGCATCACCCATCATCCCCAGAATATCGATGACCTGCGACACATTGCTGATTCCAAATTTCTCGCAAACCTCCGGAACACCCAGGATATCCGCTTCATTGCCGCCGCGGCCCGGACGATAAATGAAAATATTCTCCGAAACTAATTGACCGTAATCTTTATCACTCGTCATCATGTACGTGGTGAACCCTTCCTGCTCTGCGCGTTTGGCCAGTGTTCCAATCACATCATCCGCCTCGTACTTGCTGATTTGATACACCGGAATGTTCATCGCCTCGATGATTCTTACGATATAGGGAAAGGCCAGCTTGATATCCTCCGGCGTTTCTTCCCGATTCGCTTTGTATTCCGGAAACTCTTCCACGCGAATAGTCTCCTCGTGCGGATCAAACACAACGGCCAGGTGCGACGGCTGCTCCTTTTTCAAAATGTCCAGCAACACATTCGTGAAGCCAAACATGGCTGATGTGTTCAGCCCTTTCGAGTTAATCCTGGGGTTCTTTATGAATGCATAATAGGCGCGAAAAATCAAGGCGTAGGCATCCAGCAGAAAGAGTTTCTTATCGGTTTTCTTCGAAAGCATGTAAGCGAAATATTAGGTCCGCGAATTTCGACCTTGTCGATTGAATGCAACCGCAAGGCAAAAAAGTTTTGTGTTCATGACATTTATCAACTACATTCGTTCGCCTTGAAAAAGGAACATTAACCAACCATTAATCTCAAAATTACCTAAGATGAAGCAGTTTTTACTGTCAACATTGCTGTGCGTTATCGCCTCAATTACAGGTCTGGCGCAGGCTCCCGTTAACGACATCTGTGCGAATGCCATTCCCATTACCGTGAATGGTGGTTACATCAGTTGTAACAATTCCAATACAGTCACCAACGCGGCTAACCCTAGTTGCGGCGGAACAACCGCTATCAAAGACATTTGGTATTCGTTTGTTTACACCGGTGGAACTGTTGTGGTGGAAACACAATTAGGAACTAATACCGATACTCGTATTGCCGTGTACACCGCTTGCGGTGGAACTCAAATCGGATGTAACGATGACTACGGCGGAACCTACCGCTCTTATTTGTCGTTCACCTGTGCACAATTGACAGTAGGTAACACTTATTATATTCAAGCAGGTGGCTACAATGCTACGGTTGGAACCTTCACGCTGCAAGTCACCGCGAGTGGCATCCTGGGGTGCACCGATCCGCAAGCCACAAACTACCTTACGTGTGCAACGCAAAATGACGGCACTTGTTCCTACCCGGTCCTTACAGCACAATTCAACTACGCTCCAACCGGAACGAACTGTTTGAATATTCAATACACCAGCACGAGCTCGGGGAACATCACGGGCTACAACTGGTCATTCCCCGGCGGAACACCTTCATCATCGACCGCGCAAAACCCTATAGTAACCTATCCCGCAGCCGGCACCTACAGCGCAACACTTACAGTGACAGATGCTGCAGGTTCCAACACGGTTACCAATAATAACGTTATCATCACAGCGGGTAGCACGGTTACCGTGGACATCACTCCCGATGCGAATCCGACACAAACTTCCTGGAAGATGTTTGACAACAATAACGTTGTCATCGCTCAGGGAACCAGCAACGACGCAACGTTCTGTATCAGCAGTGCTTGTCACCGCTTCGAAATCTATGACTCAGCCGGTAACGGATTAACCGGCACTGGGAACTACAAAGTATACCTCAATGGTGTTCTTGTAGCACAAGGCGCCCAGTTCGGAACTCGCGATATCCGTTATGTAAATTGTCCGGAAGGAACAAGCTGTAACGATCCACTCACCGCAACCTTAGGGTTGAATGAAGTTCCATTCGATAACTCATGGTACGTCTTTACCCCAGCCACCAACGGTCAATACCGCATCACCACTTGCGGATCTGCGGCATGTGATACACGTATTTGGGTGTATGACTATTGTGTCATGGCTAACTTCGATAACACCAACGAAGCTACTTACACCTATAACGACGACTTCTGCGGAGTTCAGGCTCAAACAGACGTCTTCATGACGGGTGGCGACACGTACTACGTGCGTGTGGGTAGTTCAGGAGCTTGCGCAGGAACAAGCTACGATGTTAGCTTCGAATTCATGGGGGCCATCACAGGATGCATGGACATTCTCGCTTGCAATTACCAACCGCTAGCAGGTAATCCCGGTCCTTGCTACTACAACGGAGATCCTAACTGTTCAGGCCTCGGACCGGATTTGTTTATGGATCAAGCCCAGATGTATAGCTCGCTCACATCAACAACAATCACCAACGGTGATGCCTGTTTGGTGAACGAAGGATGCTTACAGAGTAACGTGGGTACACGTCAAATCCTGCGCTTCACCACGCGTATTGCCAATATCGGTACGCAAGACTATTTCATCGGTGTACCAAGCGCTGCGAATTCACAATTCACCTTCGATCCTTGCCACAACCACTACCACTATGCCGGTTATGCGGAATACCTGCTTTTTGATGCAAATGGTGCACTGATGCCTAACATCGGATTCAAAAACGGATTCTGTGTACTCGACTTGTCATGTCCTTCGGGAATCTCTGCTCAGTACTCTTGTGGCAACATGGGTATCACAGCCGGTTGCGCCGATATCTACTCCTCAAGCTTGACTTGTCAGTGGATCGATATCACTAACGTTCCTGCAGGTACCTACTACTTGGTCATTCGTACCAACTGGGATCAGGATCCTGACCAGAACGGTCGTTACGAATTGCGCTACGACAACAACTACGCACAAGTGTGTATCTCATTTGGTCGTGATGCCAGCAACAACATCATCAACTTCACCAAAAACATCTCTAGCTGCGCCGCAATCGAAGACTGCCTGGGAATTCCTTTCGGTGATGCACAAGTTGACTGCGCCGGAAACTGCCCCGGCACCGTGCTTAGTGGTGACGTGAATAACGACGGCTATCTCACTCCGCAAGACGAGCACGTTTATGGTGAGGCTGCTGTGAACGGCGGTATTGCTGTTAGTCCTTGCACAGATTTGAATGCCGATGGCGAAATCACCATTGCTGACGCGTCATACGTTGGTCAGTGTATTCACCAACAACAAGACGCAGGTGTTCCACCTTTGGAATACCAGCCATGTGGTTGGGATCCGGAAATCCAAGATCCTGAAACGGTAACCGTTGGATTGGCAAACTTGAATACTACAAACTCAACATTTGATATCGTTGTCAGCAATCCACAAAACGAACTGTGGGCACTACAATTCGATATCTCCGGCGCAACGATTTCGGGCGTTCAAAATTTGCTGCCTACTGCAACTTGGAATGCTCACTTGCATTTTGATGGAAATACCATCGCTGTTACCAGCGAAGGAAATACGAAGGTTCCAACATACACCGCAGCTACAGCAATTTTGCGTGTTACCTACTCAACGCTAACCGGCAGCACGGTGTGTATCAGCAATATCGTTGATATCCTCAATGACTTCAACCACAACGTTCTCGGAACGATTGGAGACTGTGTTGGAACCTCTGCGAACGTAGTGGCCAACTTCAACGCATCTGCAACCTCCGTTTGTCAGGGTTCATCGGTAACCTTCACCAACACTTCAGTTGGTGCAACTACTTACAACTGGTCATTCCCGGGTGGAACTCCGTCAACAAGCACCGCCGCTAACCCTACTGTAACTTACAATACTCCGGGTACTTACAACGTGACGCTTACAGCCTCAAACGCGAGCTTCACCGATGATGAAGTTAGAACAGGATTCATCACAGTAGGCACCAGCGCCACTTGGTACCAAGATGCCGACGGTGACGGATACGGTAACGCATCGAACACCGTGTCAGCATGCGCAGCACCTGCAGGATACGTTGGTGTATCTGGTGATTGCAACGACAATTCTGCCGCGGTAAGACCGGGAGCAACAGAAGTATGCAACGGTATTGATGACAACTGTACCGGTGGAATCGATGAAGGATTCGATGCAGATAATGATGGCTATACCACATGCCAAGGAGATTGCAACGACAATAGCGCAATCGTTCATCCGGGTGCGTTTGAAATTTGCAATGGTGCGGATGAAGACTGTGACAATACCATCGATGAAGGATTTGATGTCGACAACGACGGATATACTTCTTGCGGTGGCGACTGTAACGACAACAACGCCGCTATTCGTCCAAATGCTCAAGAAAGCTGTAACAGCACCGATGATGACTGCGACGGGGCAGTGGATGAAGGCTTCGATGCCGATAACGACGGATTCACCTCTTGCGGCGGTGACTGCAACGATAACAACAGCGCTATCAAGCCTTCAGCAACAGAAGTATGCAACGGCATTGATGATAACTGTTCGGGCGGAATCGATGAAGGATTTGACGTGGATGGTGACGGCTTCACTTCTTGCAACGGTGATTGCAACGACAATAACGCGAACATCAACCCTGAGGCTTCAGAACTCTGCGCCAATTTCGTGGATGATAACTGTAACGGCACAATCAACGAAAACTGTTGTAACCTGAACATTAGCGGAGTAACCACGAACACAACTTGTGCTGCTATTTCCAACGGATCAATCAACATCTCGATGAGCAACGGAACTGCGCCTTATACGTTTGTATGGAGTAATGGTGCAACAACCGAAGACATCGCAAACCTGGCTGCAGGCTCATATTCGGTGACTGTTACCGATTTCTACGGTTGCACTGCTTCCTACTCGGCTACCATTAGCAATGGAACAGGAGGTGCTCCGGCTAATCCAACCGTCATCAATGGTCCTTATGGAGCTTGCCGCAACTCAACAGGAAACGTGTTCTGGACCCCCGAAATTCCCGGTGCAACCTCATACCAATGGACAATTCCCATTGGAGCCAGCGGATCATCCACTACCAACAGTATCACCCTCAGCTTTAATTCAGGATATTATTCCGGTAGTTTGAGTGTTCGTGCTGTAGGTCCGTGTGGAACGAGCGCTTCTTTTGCCCGCACCGTCTATGCGTTAACCTCCGCACCGGCAGCACCCGCCTCTATTAGCGGACCTACTGCTGATGTTTGTCCGAACACCACTCAAACCTACACTTGCGCAGCTGTTGCTGCTGCAACCAGTTACCAGTGGACAGCGCCAACGAATGCCACCATTACATCAGGCCAAGGAACACAAACGGTGACGATTTCATTTGCTGCTAACTTCGGAACCAGCGGTGTGGTGAGTGTTCGCGCACAGAGTTGCGCAGGAACCAGCACTGCCTCGCGCACATTAACCGTTTATAGTATACCGGGTACTCCCGGAACTATCACCGGTCAAACAACCAACGTATGCCCCGGCTCTGTTCTTAATTACGCAATTACAGCCGTGCCGGGAGCATCAAGCTACTTGTGGACGGCACCAACTAACGCGACCATCACATCCGGTCAGGGCACAGCAAGTATTACGTTGAGCATTGGAAGCAACTTTACGAGCGGCACACTTTCCGTCCGCGCGGTAAGCACTTGTGGACAAAGCGCGGTGCGTTCTTTGGGTCTTTCTAAAAACCCTGCAGCGTTGTCTACAATGACAGGTCAAACCACTAACTTATGCGGGGGTGGACAGTTCACCTACTCTGTCACTGCGGCCAGCGGAATTATAAGTTACAACTGGTCTGTACCTACGGGATGTAGCATCGTATTCAACAACGGTAACCAAATTCTCTTGAATGTGCCTAGCACTTTCACAACCGGAACGTTGAGCGTTACAGCTTTGAATAGCTGCGGAGGTTCTACGGTTCGCAGCGCTTCTTTAACTCGTCTCCCATCAACTCCGGCGAGCATCACGGGTCCTGCCTCTGTTTGTCCTAACCAAGTGGGCGTTGCATTCAGCACACTGGCGCAAGGCACAAACACTTTCACCTGGACAGTGCCTGCAGGATGCACCATTGCATCCGGACAAGGCACAACAGCGATGACTGCCAACTGGGGCGCAGCCGCCGGAAGCGTTACCGTTAAGGCGAATAACGCATGTGGTTCTTCGGGAACACGCTCAAAAGCGCTGACATTGGCAACTTGCATCGACGACAATCAAACCGATGCAACACGTAACACTGTTATTGAAGTGTATCCTAACCCAAGCAATGGTCAGTTCACTGTTCGCTCTGAAGATGCAGGAGAATACTTCCTCATCAACAGCGTTGGACAGGTTGTAGAAGTTATTAAGCTCAACGCTGCGAACAGCTTCCGATACGAAGTGCGCGGCCTGAGCACCGGGGTTTACTTCCTCAACGGAACATCTGCAGGCCAAACATCTTCTGAGAAGATTGTGGTAACAGGCAACTAGAATTAATCACACAAATTGAAAAGGGCGGCTCATTGTGAGTCGCCCTTTTTATTTCGCTAATTGCTCTCCTTAATTCAACTCTCCAAGTAAATAAAGCAATTCAAGTTCGGTCACCTTCAATAGATATGAAGCTTCCACTTCCTGCAGCCGTAAATCAAACAGCTGCTGCTCTCGAACGTTAATCAAAAACACACTGCTTTCGCCTGAATTGAACTTCTCTCTTTCCGCTTCCAATAAGGTTTCCATGTTGCGCACATTGCCTTGAAGTGTCGCAAGTTGACTGCGTAATAAACCTAGATTTTGTATCGCGGCTATCGCTTTGTTTCGAGTCGTTGCAATCTTCACATCCGCCTCGAGGGTTGTTTCTTGAATCTTGATGCGTGTCAATTCTAGTTCCCCCTTGGCCTTGCGCATAAATATCGGCCATGCTAGTTGCGCGCCCCACTTATAATTGTTGGAAGAAATGACATCACTTGCACCTGCCGTAGGTTCGGTGAGCGCATTGTAGTGCACATTCACAATAGGCTTCAACGACTCTTTCTTCCAGCGCTCTTCTGCTCGCAAACGATCAAACACCGCAGCGTAACTCATCAACTCCGGATTACGATTGACGATATCCATCGCCTTGGAGGTCAATACCGGGATATTGTCCGTTGCACCATCAAAACTAATTTCACGCTGCGGACGCACCGCATTTTCCAACAACACATAATCACCCGTTTCGGTCAAAGACCATAAAAACGATCGCAGCTCCTGCTGCTCCTTGTTGACCTTCGTTCCGGCAGCATAAGCCTTTTGCATACGTTGCTGCAGTTGAATAAAAGTTTCCAGCGTGTCGATAGAAGCGACGTCGCCCAGCGAAAATCGCTGCTTGGTAATTTCCAGACGATTTGCCGCTATACTCACCCAGTCATTGCTGATATCCAAAACGCTGCGACTCATCCACCAGAGCCAATACTGCTTGTACGCATCATGCAACAACTCTTGGGTTATGGCCGCGCGCTGCAACTTTGAAAAAACGACAAACGCTTCCGCTTGTCGTAATTCTGTTCTTGCTTTATCTGTAATCAACCCCTGTCCGAGTGGAACAGCAACACCCACGCTCAATAGGCCGCTGTTGGGTGTTGTTTCTTCCGGATTGAAATAAGCACCATCTGCATTTTCATACAACGATTTAATCGTTACCGGTGCGCGCAAAGGCACATCCAGACCAACAGCACTTTGATTATAGTACTCGGTTCCTTTGAAAAACTTGTATTGATAATTTCCCGATAAACGCGGATCAAAAGCACCCTTGGCGCGTGTCAACTCCTGCGCTCCTCGCTCTTCAGCCAAACCGGCATAAGCCAGTTTGGGATGGCTCTTCATCAACGAACGAAACTCTTCGAACGTTAGCACAGGTTCCGTTTGAGCGCTTACTGACTGAAGGCCCAATGAAGCGACTAAAACACATACTGATTGCAGCCTCTTCATCTTACTTCTCCTTTTTGGGTTCAGCGCGATAATAATCAGGAGGGAATCCATTGAATTGCCTCCATATCTCATAAGCAATAGGAACATCCTTCAAGAGCGCCATACCGTGAGCGCCTGCGCCCACGCGAATGCCGGGAGGCCAGGGCAAGTCATCCGGATCAGGCGCTACAAGTACACGATACTCGCCATAGGAATTGGTGAAATTGTCAATGGCCACGATTACACCACCATACGTTCCGGCCGACGCACCGGGCCAACCGCTGAATACAAATGCAGGCCACCCATCGAATACAAATCGTACTTTTTGACCTACACTCAGCAATGGAAAATCAATAGGCTTGACCATCAACTCCACCGCAAGCGAGTTGTTCGCCGGCATGAGCGTGACCACCTCCTCTCCTTCCTTAAGCGTTTCCCCTATCCCTGTCTTCACGGCACGTGTCACAAAGCCGTCTGCGGGCGAGGTGATGTAATAAAAACCGCTGCGCTGACTGTAGCCGGCATACTGACTTTGCAGCTTCGTCACTTGGGCCTCGGTATCATACAGAATACTCATCGTCGAAAACTTCTCACTTTCAGACTTGGAAATCTTGTCGCGAAAATCCTGCGCTATAGTGCTTAGCTCCGTTCGAGCATTGTTCAATTCCTGACGGGCAATCAACAACTTATTCTCCGTCTCAGTCTGCTTGGATCGTGCATTTTGATAAGCTACCTCACGTTGCTCCAACTCGGTCTTTGACTTTAATCCCTTTTCAAACAAAGCCTGAAAACGATCGTACTGTTCCCGGGCAACTGAAGCGTTATTCGCTGCCACCAAAGACTCAATACTATCAGACTGAACCTTCAACAACGCCTGTCTGATTTTTACTTCCTGCTGAGAGCGCTTCAGCTTGGCTCCTTCGTTGAGCGCATCAATTTGTCTATCGAGCGCTTCAACTTTCTGCATATAACCCGACACACTCGCCTCCTTGCTTTTAATCTGGCCTTCTACGTTACCCAATAAATTCGGATCGAAATAGTCATCCTTGATTTCGGAGATGCGCATGATGGTGTCCCCCTTTTTCACCAAGTCTCCTTCCCTGACATACCACTCTTCAATTTTCCCGGGAATAACCGTTTGAATGGACTGCGGACGTTGATCGGGTCTCAGTGATGTCAGGTTTCCTTTTCCACTCACGTTCTGCGTCCAAGGCAAACACAGTATGATGAGGAATAAGACCAACACAACCAAGAGCGTTCGTTTGAGTGCCTTACTCTTACCGGCAGCAGCCACTATGCGGAATGACTTAAAGTTTTCCGTATTGATCTTGTTTTTAATTGAGAAGTCTGAAATTTCCAGCATGTCCTTTGAGGTGCTTATGCAATATGAATGGTTCGCTGAACCAATTGCTGTACTGCAGGATTATTACTGATGATGACCACGGAGCAATTCGAGTTTGCTTTTAGAATACGCTCCAAAAGCTCCATCCGCTCTGCCGGTAAAATGGCTTGCAGGTTATCCTCCATGAGCAACATCTTCGGCTTTCCGGCTAAACAACGCGCCAATATCATCTTACGAATGATGCCCGCTGACAACACCTTTCCTTCGGGGTCGATCATCGTCTCGTATCCTTCCGGAAGTGTGGTAATGTAGTCGTGCAAATTCACCATGCGCGCGGCATCCAATACTTCTTGTATACCAATATGGTCGCGGCCGCAGGTAATGTTTTGAATAACCGTTCCCTTAAAAACGCTTTGGTCGGCAAAGTTCTCTCCGATAACTTCACGCAAGGCAACAAGGTCCAAGTTCTCCAACGGCACATCATTCATGGTGATGCTGCCATCGAACTTCGCATAATATCCTGTAATCAATTTCAGCAACAAGGTTTTGCCACTGCCATTCGGACCTGCAATACACACATGTTCTCCCGGTTTAACCTCCAGATTAAATCCCTTGATAACCGCAGTTGTTGCGTCCGAAAAAGTGTACCCGAGATCTTGTATTTTTAAGTGTAACCCTGCTTCGCCGCCCGTTTCGCGGATATCAATGCCACCTTCACGCTCAAGCGAGATATCAGTAATGCTTCCGATTTTGTCCAGCGCGGTCAACACATCGTAAACCGTGCTCATGTTGAGGATGATTTTCTCGACACTGCCGATAATCATCAAAATCACAATTTCCGCCGCCACAAACTGACCGATGTTGATCTGGCCCTCAATCACCAATACACTGCCCGCGATTATCAACGCCGCCGCAAGCAACAACTTGAACACCACCAGTGCTTTGAATTGAATAACCAGTATAGAGAAATGGCGCTTTCGCGCATTCAAATAAGCCGAGGTATGTGTGTCTGTTTGCTCCAACGGCAACTTACTGCTGCCACTCAATTTAAACGTGGTGAACGTTCGGGAAAGTTCCTCCAGCCAATGCGCAACGGCGAACTTATGCTTGCTTTCTTCCAGACTGCTGTTCAAGCCCTCTTTGCCCGTAAACCGAAAAATACCAATCAACAACAGGGCTAAAAGAACGCCCAACATGATAAACAACGGATGATAAAAGGAAAGCAGAAGCAACCCGAAAACTATTTGAATTACCGCTGTAGAAAAATCCAGCAGTAGCTTAGAAACACCCTTTTGAACAGTCATGATTTCGAAGAAACGATTCATGACTTCCGGAAAGTACTTTCCCTTAACCGAGTCGAATGAAGCGCGCGGCAATCGGTAAGCAAAATCAAATGAGGATTTCACAAAGAGTCGTTGCTCAATCGATTCGGTAATCGCCATTTGTCGCAACTGCAATAAGCCGTTAAAAAAAATTCCCAGTAGGACAAAAACAACCAACACGGCCCATGACGCTCTGAGCTGACCGGCTTGGAGTAGGTTGATTATGGCCTGAATACCCAGGGGCAAAGACAGATTGACCATCCCTTGAAATAGGGAAAAAATGTAGACATCACGGATATCAGACTGTTCTGAGCGCACAAGACGCCAAAGCCTAGTGAGTGGACTGGTAGTATTCATAGTAAGTTCCCTCAGTTTCAGCCGGTTTGCGCATTCAGCAGGCAAAGGCCAAGGCAGAATTAGATGGTGCAATGTTAAGAAAGCACTTTTAACGCCGTAAAGTTCGTGAAAACTCCTTAGGAAAATTTAATGACCACGCTATCGATGACGTGCGCCGCCTCCTCGCACTTATCGGTGGCGTTCTCCAAAAAGGTAATGACCTCTTTCATCTTGAGAATTGTCATGGCATCAGTTTCATCGCGAAACATCGCCGCAATCGTATCATTCATGATGCGATCCGCCTCATTTTCCAGCGTGTTGATGGTGTGCAAATGCGCCTTCACTTTGCGCACATTCCTTAAGCTGCGCATTTCCTTCACAGCAGATTGAAGTTCGACTGCCGATAGGGTAATAATCTCAGCCAAACGAATCATCGCCGGGGTGATGGTGTGCACCTTGTATAAATCCAAACGCTTCGAAGTGCCGTAGATATAATCCACAACATCATCAATAGCTACGGCAAGCGCATGAATATCTTCTCGGTCGAAGGGTACGATAAACGTGTTTCCCGTTTCACGCATAATGGCATGCGTAATTTCATCACCCTGCTTCTCCAACAGGTTAATCCTTTCATGCGATTGAATACGCGTAACCGAATCTGACTTTAATGCCGACTCTAACACCCGAGCAACCTCTACCAGGTTAGCACACGCCTGATCGAAGAGTGGATAAAATAACTTGTCCTTGGGCAGCAGTGCCTGAAATATAAAATCAATGGATCGTTTCACTAGGGGTTCTTCTTCATGCGAAGAAACCTGATTCACACTCTCATTTGATGCCGTCATACCGATTTAGAATAAACTTGAACATGAGTTCATACTCCTCTAACAATTAAACAAAGATGACCCTTGCCCATACCCTTTATGTTACCCCTGCGTTAACTCATCTCATCAGGAGGTGAAAATCAACCCTTGATTTTCAACCTCGTGTTAGCCGTGCGTTAAACACCGCTTTATCCCCTTAACAGTATGGTAACATTAAATAAAGATTGGTTTTCGCTTACGCAACGTCATTTGCCGCAAAATTTCGCTTATGAAACTGCTCAAAATGTTCGCGCCAAAGTCAGGCAAATTCTTCGACGCGTTTTCCAAAGCCACAACCAACCTGGTTGCGATGTCAGACAAATTCAAAGAACTCCTCGATGCCGACGAACAATCCCGTGATGCTATCGTTCGACAAATCCACGATTTGGAACATGTCGGAGACCAAATCACGCACGCATTATTCACTGAGCTCAGCGAAAACTTCATCACTCCATTTGACCGCGAAGACATTCACTACTTAGCAACATCACTTGACGATGTGGCAGATTTCATCAATGGAACAGCTTCTCGTATTTCCTTGTATCAGTTAAAGGAAATCGATCAGGTCATGCATGGATTGTCAAGCGTTCTGAACCGTCAAGTAATAGAAATTCATAGTGCCATTCAAAATTTGCAACAAATGAAGAATGCTCAGCGCGTGAGGGAGGCCATCATAAGAATCAACGACCTTGAAAACGAAGCCGACAGCATTTTCGACCTGGCCATTGCACGCCTGTTCTCTGAAGAAACCAATGCTATTGAAATGATCAAGAAAAAGGAAATTCTCTCTGTATTGGAAACTGCCACGGACAAGTGCGAAGACGTAGCCAATGCCATTGAATCCATTCTAGTCAAGAACTCATAATCCACAGCCATGGACTACTCCATTTTGCTACTTTCAGTCATCGCACTGGCATTGATTTTTGACTTTATCAATGGTTTTCATGATGCTGCAAACTCCATTGCAACCGTTGTTTCAACAAAAGTACTTACGCCTTTTCAGGCCGTTGTTTGGGCGGCGTTTTTCAACTTCATTGCCTTCTTCATATTTAAAGACCACAGTGTTGCGACAACCATTGCTAAGTCGGTTAAAGAAGTTTATATCGATCCGTCACATCATCCACTGGCCATGATTTTCTCGGGACTCGTGGCAGCTATTGCGTGGAATTTGATTACCTGGTGGTACGGCATTCCGTCATCCTCTTCGCATACGCTTATCGGCGGATTTGCAGGTGCATTTCTCGCGGCATTTGGCTGGCAGGCCATCAACGGAGGAATCATTATTGCCACCGCGATTTTCATTTTCGTGGCGCCAATGGCCGGTATGATTATGTCATACCTCATTTCTGTTTGGTTTTTAAACTCTTTCAGAAAGGGGCCTTTCATGAAAATAGTCTCACTTACGATTATTGCACTAGTTGTTTTTGCCGTTTACAATGCTCTTGAATTCAAGAAAGACTACCGAGGAGGCAGCGCATACACCTTGCGATTCGAAGAAAAAATCAGCAAGGACGACTTGAAGAAAAAACTGACATTCAAAACAGAAGATTTAAAAGAATATAGCCCCCTTGTCAAAGTTGGAAAAGACAGCACCGGAGCCGAAGACAAAACCGGCAAAATCTATTCTGTCCGCTTGGATTATTTGAAAAATGACGATCCCGCCGAAAATGCTGCTCTCACAGAAGCCATGACCGATAAACTTGAAAAGGCAGGAATTGTCGCAAGTATCGAAGAATCGCATCGCATTACTACAGACTCAAAAGACCGTTACGACACCTCGAATCTCAAGAGTAATTATGAGACCTACTGGTTAAAGGTGGTGTTTCATGGTGCTAACTTCAAGTGGATCCTCTTGGGTTTCATTGTCTTGGTAATGGGCGTCTTCACGCTTTTCCTGAGCTCCATGCAAAACGCAAAAGCGAACGCTTCTTTCAAAAAATTACAGCTTTTCTCATCGGCCGCCTTCAGTATTGGTCACGGTGGTAACGATGCACAAAAAGTGATGGGTATTATCACAGTCGCCCTCATGGCCGGCGGTGAAATCTCCAGTTTAAAAGAAATGCCAACGTGGGTTCCTCTATCCTGTTATGCGGCTATTGCACTTGGAACCATGAGTGGCGGTTGGAAAATCGTGAAAACGATGGGAGCCAAAATCACCAAGGTGACTCCTTTCGAAGGTGTTGCTGCTGAAACAGCCGGAGCGATAACCCTATTCTTCACCGAAGGATTGAAATTCCCATGGAAAATGGGTGGCGAAGTGATCAAAGGTATTCCTGTGAGTACGACGCACACTATTACCGGCTCCATCATTGGGGTTGGTATTACCAAGCGTGTATCTGCCGTGAAATGGGGTGTAACAGGCAAGCTGCTTGTAGCCTGGATTATCACCATTCCCATTTCCGCTGCAATGGGTGCATTGTGTTTTTGGTTGATGAGAGCACTCGGCTTCTAACAATTATGTAGTTGTTGACAGGGATAAACTCCCTGTTTTTTTTGGTCCCTTATGTTAAGAATTTCCTACGTCAAGATGAACATAACGTGCAAACTCCCCCTAATTCGATGACTTCTGCCCTCCGCATCCTCGCCTTATTTCCCGCCATGCTTCTGCTTTCAAACATAAGCCTGGGACAGTCAGACTCCTCCACCAATGCTGCAGCAGTAGCACCGGACAAGAAATGGTATGACACGTTTTCCATTCGTGGATATGCTCAGATCCGTTACAACCGCCTGCTTGAAACAAACGAAGACCTTGGCTGCGAGCAATGCGACCGCTCGTGGGGCGGTGACGGAGGATTCTTCATTCGCCGTATGCGGGTAATTATCTTCGGACAAATTAGTAAGCGGGCCTACCTCTATATCCAGCCTGACTTTGCCAGCAGTGCGAGCAGCGATAGGCTTCACTTCGGTCAACTGCGTGATGCCTACTTCGATATCGGTATGGATGACGAAAATGAGTTCCGACTGCGCATTGGACAAAGTAAAGTGCCTTTTGGATTCGAAAACATGCAAAGCAGTCAAAACCGCCTGCCACTCGATCGAAATGATGCCCTCAATAGCGCCGTCAGCAATGAGCGTGATTTGGGAGTGTTTTTTTATTGGGTGCCCAAAAACACGCGTAAACTATTCTCTGATCTGGTAAAGTCAGGACTCAAGGGTAGCGGTGATTACGGTGTCTTCGCGTTTGGAGCTTACAACGGCCAAACCGCCAATAATCCTGAGTTGAACGATGAGCCACACGTCGTTGCACGATTGAGTTATCCCTTTCAACTTGGTTCGCAAATCATTGAAACAAGCGTACAAGCCTATACCGGAAGATTCGTTATTCCAAAAGCCAACCTGTCCTCAGGTGTTCGTTATGCTGAATCGCTCAGCTACCTTGATCAACGTGCCGCAGCCTCCTTTGTTCTTTACCCAAAACCATTCGGAATTCAAGCCGAATACAACATCGGAAAGGGGCCTGAATTCAACACAATCACCGATTCCATCGAAGTTCAAAATCTAAAAGGTGGCTATGCGCTGATTAATTACCAGCTAAACCTCGGCAAGCAAACGCTCTTTCCCTTCGTGCGCTATCAGGTCTATGATGGAGGTAAAAAACATGAGAAAGATGCTCGAAGCTACAATGTGAATGAGCTTGAAGTCGGAATGGAATGGCAACCATATAAGCAATTCGAACTTGTTGCTATGTACACCATTTCCGAGCGTCGGTATGAAGATTTTGCCAAGCAAGATAACTTTCAAAAGGGCCAATTACTTCGTCTCCAAGCTCAGGTGAACTTCTAGGGTTATTTTTTAATGACCGAAAAGAAAATATTCCGAACGTGTTGAAGTTGTAAGTATTTTCTTTTGACTCGGAAAAGAAATCATGAATCCAACACTTCAACTCTGCGCCGTATTGCTGGCCTGCTGCCTTTCAGCGTGCAGCCAGTCCAACCAATCGCCGCAAACGCAAACGACTATGACCGCATCGAACAACCCATTCTACTCGCGAACAGACACGACCCATCTGGATGTCTCCAATGACACTTGGAAACAAATCCTTCCAACTGAGCTTTACCTCGTTTCTCGGGAAGCACACACCGAACGCGCCTTCACCGGTAAATACTACGAAACTGAAGAACTCGGAACCTACTACTGCGCCGTATGCGGCAATGCGCTATTCCGCTCCGACTCAAAATTTCACTCCGGCTGCGGATGGCCCAGCTTTTTCGAAAACATCCGTCAGGGTGCTACAAAGTATACACTCGACAAAAGCCATGGCATGATTCGCACTGAAGTCACTTGCGGCCGCTGCGATTCACACCTCGGCCACATTTTCGATGATGGTCCACCACCCACCTACAAGCGCTACTGCATGAATTCGGTGTCCCTCGATTTCGAACCCGGAGTGAACCAAAGCGGAAAATAGTTGTTAGAAAATCCACAATGTCAGCCGTGAAAAAGACAGAGGGAGAAGATTATTACTACACCGCTGAGGGGTATATCGTATTCACCGAAAAATACCACCTCAAGCGTGGCTATTGCTGCCAGAGTGGCTGCAAACATTGTCCCTATGGATTTGATATCCGTACGGGAAAATTCAAGGAGTGATTCCTGTACATTTGAGCCATGCTCATGAAATCATTCGGTCTGGTTGCGTTGGTTTTGGCAACCCTCCATACCTCCCTTCACGCTCAAGATTCAACAAAGGTCTCATTTGAGGGCTATGCGGAAGTCTATTACGGTACTCAACAATCAACCGCATCGCAACGACCGGACTTTCTCTACAACCACACCGCTGATGGTCTCGCCGTTAATATTGCCTGGCTGAAGTGGACCGTGGAGCACAACCGCTGGAGAATCATCGCGGCTCCCATGCTGGGAACATACGTCAACAGCAACCTCGACAACGAACCCAACGCCGTCAAACACCTCTACGAAGCGTCTATAGGCTATCGATTTGCCGGCACATCCAACAGCCGCATTGATCTCGGCATCATGCCTTCGCATATCGGTCTGGAATCGAATATCGGAAGCAACAATCTCAACCTTACCCGCAGTCTACTCGCTGAAAATACACCTTACTACGAATGCGGTATTCGCTGGTCGGGCACTACCGAAAATGGCCTTAGTTGGGCCGTGCTGGCACTTAACGGATGGCAACGCATGGCAGTGGCCGATGATCTGGTGCGACCGAATTTCGGAATGCAATTGCAACACGACAATAAGAAAGGACGTGTGTTGAATTACTCGAACTACCTGGGTAGTATCAACGGTCGCTATAGCGTCTATCACAATGTTTACGCAACCCAAAAACTCGCATCCGGATGGTTTATCAATGGCGAGTTTAACTACGAAGCCATGGATCGCACAAAAGACTTCATCGGTGGCTCGCTGGCATTGGGCAAACAACTCTTTCACGACTGGACCGTGGCGGCGCGCCTCGAACAAGTGCGTGATGTGAATAGCTTCTATTTCGCAACACGCACCACGCCCGTCCAAATCAATCCCGGCGGCTGGTCGGCTAACATCGACTATCAACCACACAAAGCCATCAAATGCCGCATTGAAGCACGCCGCCTCTGGTCGCTCAATAACGAACAGTACGAAAGCTTAGCCCTTTACGCGCCTGAATGGCTCTACACTGCAGCTTGTTGTTTCTCCTTCTGAACTGTTCATCCGTTGCCGAGGTTTAGATGGTCTTAACGACATTTGCACAAACTCCGCAACCGCATGAGCACCCTCGAAAAAACAAGCGTTACTGAAGATATTACCGCATTTCAAAACGCGATTAAAACAGGTATTCCTACCCGCTTACCGGAGGCGCCAAGATTTGATGCTTCCATCAATCACGCTCCCAAACGAAAGGAAATTCTCAGCGCGGAAGAAACAAAACTCGCACTGCGCAACGCACTGCGCTATTTTTCTGCATCACTTCACGCTGAATTACTTCCGGAGTTCAAACAGGAACTGGAAACCTACGGTCGCATCTACATGTATCGCTTCCGTCCCGCGTATGCGATGCACGCCCGTTCAATCGACAGCTATCCGGCCAAATGCAGGCAAGCCGCTGCCATAATGCTGATGATTCAGAATAACCTGGATCCCCGCGTTGCGCAACATCCACACGAACTCATTACCTATGGCGGCAATGGAGGCGTGTTTCAAAACTGGGCGCAATACCTGCTCACCATGCAGTACCTCAGTGAAATGACCGAAGAGCAAACACTTGTGATGTACAGCGGTCATCCCCTTGGATTATTTCCTTCACATAAAGACGCTCCACGTGTTGTTGTTACTAACGGCATGATGATTCCGAACTACTCGAAACCCGATGACTGGGAGCGCTTCAATGCGCTGGGTGTAACGCAATACGGACAGATGACCGCGGGATCGTATATGTATATCGGTCCGCAGGGCATCGTGCACGGCACAACCATCACCGTGATGAACGCCGCACGTCGTATGCGCGAACAACGCGGCATGAAAGCCGATGATCCCATTCTCTTCATTACCGCCGGACTTGGCGGCATGAGCGGCGCTCAGCCGAAGGCGGGAAATATCGCAGGTGTTGTTTCCGTCACTGCCGAAGTGAATCCGAAAGCTGCTTACAAACGCCACGAACAAGGCTGGGTCGATATCATTACCGATAACCTCGATACCCTTTGCCAAGAAGTGCGCAAAGCCATGGCTGAGAACACCATCACTTCCTTTGCTTACATCGGCAACATCGTTGATGTCTGGGAAAAGTTTGATGCGGAAAATATCACCGTGCATCTGGGCAGTGATCAAACATCGCTTCACAATCCGTGGGCAGGCGGTTATTATCCCGCCGGAAAAACGTACGAGGAAAGCAACCGCATGATGGCTAAACAGCCTGAGGAGTTTAAGAAGCATGTGCAGGAAACATTGCGTCGGCATGCCGCAGCAGTCAACAAGCATGCGGCAAAAGGCATGTACTTCTTCGATTACGGAAACGCATTCTTGCTGGAAGCTTCGCGAGCAGGTGCTGATGTAATGGCAAGTGAAGAACAACAAAAAGGACGCACGCCGCGTGAATTCAAATACCCGAGCTATGTGCAAGACATTCTCGGGCCCATGTGCTTTGACTACGGCTTCGGTCCATTCCGCTGGGTGTGTTGCAGCGGCAAAACAGAAGATCTGGAAACCACTGATCGCATCGCGGAAGAAGTGCTCAGTACCATGATGCAAACTGCCCCTGCCGAAATCCGTCAGCAGATGGCCGACAACATTCAATGGATTCGTGAAGCCGGCAAAAACAAACTGGTTGTGGGATCACAAGCGCGTATTCTCTATGCAGACGCTGAAGGACGCATGCGCATAGCCAAAGCATTCAACGATGCCATTGCTGAAGGAAAAATTGGCCCGGTAGTGCTTGGCCGCGATCATCACGATGTGTCGGGAACTGATTCACCTTATCGCGAAACATCGAACATCTATGACGGCTCGCGCTTTACAGCTGACATGGCGGTGCACAACTTCGTTGGCGATGCATTCCGCGGCGCCACTTGGGTCAGCCTGCACAATGGCGGTGGCGTTGGTTGGGGAGAAGTTATCAATGGTGGATTCGGAATGCTTATCGATGGCAGTCCAGAAAGCGAACGCCGCTTAACGAGCATGCTCCATTGGGATGTCAATAATGGCATTGCACGCCGTGCATGGGCACGCAATGATGAAGCGAAATTTGCAATTGAACGCGCCATGCAAGCTGAGCCACTGTTGAAAGTAACCATGCCGAACGAAGTGGATCCTGCACTAGGAATCTAACGCTGCATCTAGCAGACAGTAATCACCTTTTCACCGAGTGTTGTCATTTTACCGATGGGTTTCGCAAAGGCACTCAGGCCGAAATCATGCATACACGCTTCCACTTCGTGCCTTGAAGATTCTGCAACACTCACGAGGATGCCACCACTGGTTTGGGGATCGCACAGCAATAGCAACTGCGGTAAACTCAGTGTGGAAATTTTCGCTGCGTAATAGCTGTAATTTTTCATCGTCATATCCGGATAAATATGACGGGCGATGTAATCGTTGAGAAACGGATAGACCGGTAATTCATCCATCAGCACTTCCGCACTCAACCCACTGCCCTCACATAGCTCGAGAAGATGACCTGCAAAACCAAAACCTGTCACATCGGTCATAGCGTGCACGCCGGAGATTCGTCCAAAGGCTTCCCCAATTTTATTCAGCGCACTCATGTATGCAACAACCGCGTCGATATGCGCAGGATCGTCGAGTTGCCCACGTTTCAAGGCAGCACTGATGATGCCTGCGCCGAGTGGTTTCGTTAGATACAACCAGTCGCCTGCTTGTGCTGTGTTGTTGCGCTTGAGCTGAGATCGCTCGATGCGGCCGCTCACAGCAAGACCAAAAATAGGTTCAGCGCTTTCTATGCTATGGCCACCGGCAAGCGGAACACCGGCCATGCGACACACCAATCGCGCGCCTTCCAACACCTGTTGCGCGTGAGCCACAGGAAGCTTGTCAATGGGCCAACCGAGAATGGCCAAGGCCATCAGCGGACTTCCACCCATCGCATACACATCGCTCAACGCATTTGCTGCAGCAATTTTTCCGAAAGCAAATGGATCATCCACCATCGGCATGAAAAAATCAGTGGTCGCGATTAATCCTTCGTTGCCGTTCCACTCTATAACAGCTGCATCATCGTTCGACTCATTCCCCACCCACAAGCGCGGATCCGAAGGAAACTCTTCATTCGTGTGCAGTATTTCCTTTAACGTTGCCGGCGAAATTTTACATCCGCATCCCGAACCTTTGCTGTATTGGGTAAGTTTGATTTCTTCCATAATGCTTCAATCAATGAGGAGTAAGTTTCAATAAGTCTAAGGCTATTGAACGCAGTGTGTCATCCTGCACGTTGATGATGCGTTCGTATTTCCCCTTACGTTCATTGATGGCGTGATGATAGTTGCGATCGTAATAATCCAACAGAGGCATCACCCAACCAATGAGGTCATCTGCGGCGAGTGCCTCCAAACTGATTTTCACACGATCGCCTCCCATGCGTTTCGTAAGGCCCAACGTTTTTTCTGCCAATAACTCCTTGTCGAAATGACCGTATTCTCGCAAGATTCGCTGCGCGCGCTGTTCTACAGGACGTTCAATCGACACCAGATTAGACGCATTCGATTGTATAAAAAATGGATCCGGAATACGGATTTTTCCGATAAAGCGACTCTCGTTTTCAATCCATACGCGCTGACTTTCGAGGCAATCACGGAGTGCATGCGCAAGGTTGTTTTCAAACATCTCCTGCGTAGGCTGTTCGCTTAAACCCAAACCACCAAAAGCAGATCCTCGGTGATTCGCCAAGGCTTCCAAATCGACCACTGATTCATTAAGCCTTTTCAATTCATAGAGAATTTCAGTCTTCCCTGCACCCGTCTTTCCCGATACCACCAACAGCGGCCACTTCCGTTCGAAGAGCGACAAACAATGGCGACGGAACTCCTTGTATCCTCCCTCCAACACGCGCACATTCAAGCCCGCAGAGGATAACACCCAGGCCATAGTGTTGCTGCGAATTCCGCCACGCCAACAATAGATGAGCACATTTCCGTCAGGAGCTAATTCCTTCGCACGATCAATGTAGGATGCAAACTTGTGTCCCACCAATTGATAACCGAGATGCACAGCCACATCGCGACCTTTTTGCTTGAAGGTCGTGCCCACCTGATGGCGCTCGGCATCATTCAGCAATGGAAGATTTTCAGCACCCGGAATATGGCCTTGAGCATATTCCTTCGGGCTGCGCGTGTCGATGAGGGGAACGCCGCTGTTGACTTGTGCTAAAAAAACAGCGATATCAATGGTGCTTAACATGGATTAGATACCGTCGCCATCGAGGAGATTTCCTAATCCGCCGAGAATACCGCCCTCTTCCTTGCGACCACCCGGACCCGCATAAGATGATATGCGCGAAGCAAGGCGCGAAATGGGCAACGTCTGCAACCACACGGTGCCGGGTCCGCGGAGCGTAGCAAAGAAAAATCCTTCACCTCCGAAAAGCGTGTTCTTCACACCACCTACAAATTGGATATCGTAGTCGATCGTTTGCGTATAGGCCACAACACAACCTGTATCAATTTTCAATAGTTCTCCGGGTTGCAGATCACGCTTCATGATGTGACCGCCGGCGTGACAAAAGGCCATACCGTCGCCTTCTATTTTCTGCATGATGAATCCTTCTCCACCGAAAAGGCCCGTGCCGAGTTTGCGCTGAAATTCAATTCCGATAGACACGCCCTTCGCCGCGCATAAGAATGAATCCTTTTGACACACGATTTTTCCATTCAACTGCTGTAAATCGAGCGCAATAATTTTTCCGGGATACGGTGAAGCAAAGGCGACCTTGGCCTTTCCCATTCCGCGATGCGTGAACATCGTCATGAATAAGCTTTCGCCCGTCAATAGGCGCTTTCCGGCGCCCATCAATTTGCTGAAGAATCCACCGGCTTGCTGACTTCCGTCGCCGAAAACGGTTTCCATTTGCACACCATCATCCATATACATGAATGCACCGGATTCCGCCACAACGGTTTCTTGTGGATCAAGTTCTATTTCTACACACTGCATCTCCTCGCCGAAGATGCGATAATCGATTTCGTGATTGGTTCTCATAGTTGTTCGATTTTGAGGGTAAAGATAGGAGTGTAGGATTACAGGATTGTAGGATGGGGATTGGGTAATATAAACGAAAACATTGAAATTAATGATGAGGTATGCTAGTGCTGTTTTAACATGGAGCACCTATTTTTCTGCTCTGTTTAGTTTTCCTTTCTGTAAGCACCACCAGTATGAGTTTTGATTCTTCTTCTCCTTCAATCAAACAAGGGTTCAATGCGTTACTCGTTGAATGTACCTCGCTGATTATTCAGTCTGAACAACAGAACTTCAGCACACGTATCGACGAGCTGCTGCAGCGAATAGGTAAATTCTCAGGAGTAGACCGCTCCTATTTTTTCTCATTTGATTACTCCGAAAACACCTGCTCCAACGTCAATGAATGGTGCAAGGAGGGAGTTGAACCACAGATTACTGAGCTTCAAGGAATACCTGTCGAGGTTATTCCCATGTGGATGGAAAAAATGTTGGCGGGCGAAGAAATTTACATTGACGACCTATCTGCACTTCCCGATTCGTGGTCGGCGGAGAAAGCACTACTCGAACCCCAAGGCATTCAATCATTACTTGTGCTGCCTGTGCGAGAAAGTGAGTTTCTCTTCGGTTTCATCGGGTTTGATGCAGTTGAAGAAAAAGTTAGGTGGGATGATGCGTCGCGGATGCTGCTTCGCCTCATTGCCGACAATGTCGGATCGGTGATGCGCCGTAACGAACAGAACAATGCACTGGCAGCGAAGATTCAACTGGCCGAGGAGCTCGCAGCTCAGGCGAATGAGGCTAACAAAGCCAAGTCAGAATTCCTTGCCAACATGTCGCACGAAATACGCACACCACTCAATGGTGTTATTGGCTTTGGTGAATTGCTCAACGCCACCGAGCTCAGTCCGATTCAGAGAGAATATGTGCGATTCCTGAACGAATCTGCTGTTTTACTCATGGAACTGATTAACCAAGTGCTTGACTTATCTAAAATCGAAGCGGGTAAAATGCAGCTCAACATTGAGCGTTGCAGTTTGCGCAAGATCTTCGAAACGGCAGTACAACTCACGCAGCACTTGGCCGATAAGAAAAACGTAAAAGTTTATCTCACGCTGGATTCTAAATTACCGTCTACCGTGTATGCCGATTCCATTCGCCTTTCGCAAGTCGTCATCAATCTGCTGAGCAACGCCATCAAGTTTACCGAAAAGGGAAGTGTAACCCTCACAGTTGATGTATTGAGCATGAATCAAGAATCTGCGGTTTCCCTCAGAATCGGCATTCGCGATACGGGTATCGGCATATCGGACGCACAAAAACAGGTGCTCTTTACTGCCTTTGGACAAGCCGATGCTTCCACATCCAAGCGATACGGTGGCACCGGACTTGGCCTGGTAATCTCCAACAATTTGCTGCAACTCATGAACAGTAAGATTGAGTTTGAAAGTGAGCTGAACACCGGAAGTCATTTTTATTTCAACCTGGAATTACCGCTTGAAAAAGAAGCTACATCTATAACCGGCACAGCTCCGGAAACTTCAGCACATCACAAACAATCGAACGCAAAGGCCGGTGCTTCTGAAAAACCATTAGCCTTAATTGTAGAAGACAACGAGCTTAATCTGGCCCTTTGCCGAACACTGCTAACGCAACTTTATCCTCAATACTCTTTCATTTCCGCAACAAGCGGTTACGAAGCGCTCGATCTTGTTGCACAACACAACCCCGAGTTCATTCTAATGGACATTCAAATGCCCGGTATGGATGGCCGAGAAACAACCCGAAAGCTGCGTGAACTCAACTACCACAGACCCATCATTGCCTGCACAGCCAACGCTATTTCCGGTGAACGTGAAAAGTGTCTCGAGGCGGGAATGGACGACTATATCGCCAAGCCTATCAATCAAGAATTATTGAAGGAAATCGTTGATCGGAATTTGTGAGGATGGCTTGAATTATAACCTCGTCTCTCTAGCGGAAAATGACCACGTGGCCGGCGGCCTCATAGCGCTGCAGCGAATACTTATCGCGCAATCGCAATTGCCAATTGTACACGCCGTCGGGAACGAAATAGCCGGCGTTGTCGTGATGATTTCCGAGCCATACTTCATCCGGATTTTTCAGCGTGTAAATAACTTCTCCCCAGCGATTGAAAATATTCATTTCGAAATCTACTGATGAAATATTCGTCCCATAGACTTTGAAAACCGAATTGACATCATCCTCCGGATTCGGAGTGAAGGCGCTCGGCACATAGAAATAAAATTCGCTGCCAATGCTGATGGTATGTGTCACCGAATCCCAACAGCCCAGATCATTGCACACCCATAAATCCACGGGATAGATTCCCGGATCTGAAAATACATGTTGGAAATTCTCCGAGGTTGAGCCCACAGCCGGTGACTCGTGGACCGTCCACACAGCACAATCTGCAGCGATAGATGTGTTGATGAAATTGATGGGTAGCAAACTAAAAAAACCATCCGGTGCTTCCACTTCGAACGCTGCGCCGGGTGATGGAAGCGTATTCACAACAACCACATCAGATGACGAACAACCGACAACCGTGGAACCTTCTACTTCATAAACCTGCGAAACGAGTGGCGCAACTTCAGGCGCATCGCCCTCATAAACATCACCCTCTTGATTGGTCCAACTATAATGGTCTGCACCTGAAGCATACAACTGCACGGGAGTCCCTGGACAAATGAGTGTATCCGGACGCGCAACTACTTGCGGCACCAGAACGATATCAACCAATACCTGATCCGGCTCAAAGCATCCTGTATTATCGGTTTGTGCGATATAGGCCGTTGGTGCTTGCGGGCAAACTTCAAAACTGAGTTCGTTCGATACGACGGTTCCATCTTCCAACAACCACTCAACGCTGGTCACATTCACCGCGTTCAACGTGATACACGAATCCGTGATACACATGAACACCTGGTCTTCGATGACAATCGGAATAATCGGATTTACGGGAACTTCTTCCTCCGCTGTTGAAGAACAACCATCCACCGTGGTGCCAATCACACTCACTGTTCCGGTAGAAACCAAGGTGTATGAAATAGACGGCATGGTCTCTCCGGCAGGCCATTGAAAATTATCCGCGCCCGCTGCTGTTAAGGTGATGGTAGTGCCTTCGCACATCGGACCTTCTTCCACGGTTAGCACAACCGCAGGTGTTTCATATACAACCTGACTGTAATCGTCGCGCACCTCACAGCCATTGGCATCCACACCAATCACTTCAATGGTGAAATCATCCACCAATTCCAACGATGGTGCGTTACAGTTGATGCACGATAAACTTTCTGTCGTATACCACTGCGGATTCAACACACCGGGCGCTGAAAACGAAATGGTTTCTCCAGAACAGATTTCGTTCGTCGCAGTAATGACCGGAGTGACTTCGGGAAAAACTTCCACCGTTACTTCATCGCTGTATGTAATTCCGAAATCATCAATGACCGTGAAGGTATACGTCGTTGTGGTTGTAGGACACAAGCTTGTGACTGTGCTGGTGTATGGCTGTGGTGTGCCATCAATTTCGAGCGTAACCGGCGTGTTGGTGATTTGCTCGTCAATGGTAATGGTTGCGCAATCACCGTTGCAGATAATATCTTGACTGGCCACAATGATGGGACAGTCGACGATGACCTGCACCGTATTGGCGGAACATCCACCCGGACCAGTTGCGGTGTAGGTCGTTGTCACACTCGGCGAAGCAATCGGATTAGGGCAATCCGTACAGCTCAAGCCGGTTGCCGGCGACCAGGTATAGGGAATCGGTGCGGTATCGCTGCATCCGATACTTATTGCGTCGCCCGGACATATGCACCGGTCGGGACCTACGCAGGTGGCGGTCTGCGATGCCGGCACAAACGCAGCATTGAGGGCAACACGATTCAGATTGTAGGATTCTATGACGGTTGATGAAAAGGGCGTTCCAGCATTACCCGTAGGTGTAATGTTGTCGTTAGGCGTATAATCATGACCGGCAAGATAAAATACATTCCCACCGAGCGCAGCGCCATTCACATCGCCGGCGGTTACCAAATAACTCGGATTTCCATTGTAGTTTTTCCATATTCCGGAATAAGCATATGGCTGAAAGCCACCTCCGTCGAGAGAAAAGTGATAAGTCCTGCCTACTTCATAACCAATGGTTGGCCCATGAAACTGCATGACAGGCATATCATTATTATCATAATTCAAATTGGCACCCAGTGGTTGGTCATTATTGCCAAGAACACCATACTCAGTAATTCCATTTGTGGTCAAATAATTTACTTCATCTTCGAATGTTGGTATCGAAGCGCATTGTGCGAAGAAGTTACCTCCTGAATTAAGAAAGGAGGTCACAATGCTCGAATAATAAGGCAGGTCAATGTTGGAACAGCTACTGCTAGTTCCATCGCATATATGTGGTTGTGCAATGAAAGTAAAACAGGTGTTATTGGCCTCAAATTCAGTAAACGTCAGATATTCAAAATAGACACCGGCTGAATCGAAAATATTTCCGCCCGTTTCGCTCGCGTTTCCATCATCAAGAACAGCGATAAGAGGCGCGTAAGTCAAGGTATATCGAACATCGACGGAAGCACTTTGATCTAATCGATAAACCGCAACTTGATGTCCAACAGTTGTAATGACGGCATCGACCATCGATGTAGTTATACCACCGCATGTAAATTCGTCTGCAACCTCTGCAGCGTCTATGATAAAAGCACTGCCGCGAAAATCAAGCATGGCAGATGCTGCAGGTGTTGGATATACCCGAGAGGCTTGCGCACTGAAGTCAATTTCGTCTTTGAGTTTTCCGGAACGAATGACCCAGTGAACAGGAACCCCCTGTGAAAGCAAGTCATACACTAAGCCATAGGCATGTAAATTGAATGGCTGACCATTCAACGCTTGCTTGTCATTATCCATAGGAATCACGTAGGATCCGGATGCAAACGACTGAAGATTGGGCACTCCCGGTGGCGTGTCCTGCGACCATAAGTTCGCTGAAGACACAACGAGTGTGATGCACCGCAGCATATGACGTATCAACCCGTTCATTTGTCGTGAATGATTTGGATACACTGATGATGATGATTCTTTGCGAGGATGTACATGCCTGCAGGCAGTGCGCTTACATCCAAGGTCACGAGGTTCTGATTCGTTTGCGTTTTCACAACGCAATGGCCCATGGCATCATACACACTGATGAGTGAAGTCTGACCAGCGCTGCAAGGAACATAAAGCAGGTTGCTTGCGGGATTGGGATAAGCGCCGATATTCTCTGCCGGACTTTCTTCCCGAATATCCACGCCACTAGAAAAGATCGCGTGAAACTCATGCTCCGCACGCGCCGGAGAAAACACACCGGCATCTGCATTCTCGGCGTATATGTAGAACTGCATGCTATCGCCTGACATCGTAACCTGCGCGCCATAAACTCCATCACCAGACATGTCATCGCCATGCGCGCCATCGTCCAGCATAGGTATGCGCACAAACTTCGCAGCAGTGCTGTGACGCTTCCCGATCCAAACAGACTGTGCTCCTGATGCCGTTGCAGTTACATAGAATGACTCGCCAACATCCGGTGTTACATCACTCGATTGCCAACTTGCAATTACCGGCGACGACAACGTGTATTCAGCATCGGCCGAAAGAAAAGCCGAGCGCGCGTTCATCAGCGTTACTAGGCCCGATACCTCATAGTTGCCGATATCTACGGCAGATTCCATGGCGCTATCAAAGTCGCTGTCAGAGAAGAATTTGTTGGCGTCGTCATACACCGCGCCGCTTATGAGTTGTTGCATCACATTCGCACGGGCTTCATAATTACCGGAAGCAATCATTTCTGATGCAATCGTGCGAACATGCGCCAAGTACATTCTGCGATACATCGGATCATTCATCAAGGCTTTAATCAACGGCCAATAGCTATCGTTGCCATGTACCACAATGGGCATGGCTTGCAGTTGACTGATGTCGAGCGAGCCCATGCTGCTGTTGCCACTTCCTAAAAAGGGAAAACCTCCGAAGCACATATTTAAATCCCAAACAACAGGATTGAATCTTCCTGTGGTATCTTGATAGAGATAATAGTTCTGCGCAAAGACGCCGGAGTAACTGTCCAAATTCACCATCACGGAATTGAAGGCCAGCATCCACAGCATGCGATCCACATCTACGTAGTCTGCAATTGCGGTTGGATTATTCGACAGCACATCACACAATTCTACCAGCTCATTCCAACCCCAATCCGATTTCAATTCATAGTAATTCATGTAGGAAGTGCTATCACCATCGATGTACTTCAAATTACTTTTCGTTGTCGGTCCCGGCGTAACGATTGGGTTTCCTTTAATCAGCACTCCATCCGCTGATTGAAAATGGTCTTCACAGAAATTTTTTCCAACGTGTTGATCATTGGAATAAAGACCGAGATAATTCCCATTGACATACACCTGGGCGAAATTCGATTGTGGTGCATGCATGTAGTTGCGTAGTATTTCATAGGCCAATACTTCGCGCACCATCGATGGGTCGGCGTAGGCGTTACTCAACTTAATGCTGCTGTGGCCTTGATAATCCTGCTCCACAAACTCATCGAGTGAAATGTGCAACGGATTTTTCGCGAAGGTCGAATCATAGGAACTATTGCCCTTATACTTTACACCCGGAAACGCATAGGTTGTACCGTTGATGCGCACTGAGTCGGCGAGCGTGTAGTCATCCGCACCCAGCTTGGCGGTATCCAATTGGTAATCCCAATTATCAGCAGCAAAAAAAAGCTCGATCTGCTGAATGGTTTCAACGTCATAAAAATTCTGTTGCGCCCGGACATAGACGGCACATGCACAGAACAGAATCATGAAGCTGAAAAAACGTGGCATCACAGGCGTTGAATTTTGATAGAATCCACATGACCATCGGCATGGAATAGCCTTGCATAGTAAATTCCTGATGAATGTGTGGTCATGTCGAAAGCAAAGCTTCTTGCACCAACAACATTGACCTGCTGAACTACTCGTCCAAACGCATCCATCAGCTGTGCCTCCTTCACATGGCCATCAGGGACCATAAACTGCGTGAGCCCATCCGTTGGATTCGGATAAACAAGCGTTATCTCAACGAACGCTTGATCAATAGTGTTGACCACGCACGCCTCACAAGCGGCATAGCATACCGTTGGTAAAATGGTATGCGTTTCCAAAATAAGATTCCGATTTCCCTCTGCATCTGTGCATGAATCGGGTACCAATTCTGCATCCGTGATTTGATCTCCGTTGATGAAATGATAACTGTAACTTCCTGCGGGCGCGTAGGCAATCACTTCATAGATGCCATCTACAAAACTGTACAAGATGTTGGTTGTCGGATTCCATGCATTAAAATCTCCCGCAACGTGAACCCCTTGCGAAGACACCGTTTCTTGTTGCATATCCACCAAAAAACGCATGAGCTGCAAACCGGCAGGAGCATTTTCACCGAATTTCAATGCTCCAATAAAGGTGGTATCATTACTCAACGAATCGAGATATAACCACCGATTATCGTTGAAATCATAACCAACCCGCGATTCCCACGGCACAAATTCGACTTCATAAAACTGATCGCCATTCACAAACTTGTATTCGTATTTCCGGAATGCCGGAAGTTGTAATACCACGCTGTACAGATTCGTATCCGATTGCTGTTCCATGAGCAATGTGTTGGATTGCCAATCGCCATTTTCCAAACCCAACAAGGCCTGAAAATCACCCGTGAGGTGCACACCGTTGGGACTCACCACTTGATCGGTCATGTCGACTGTAAAGCGAATGTGCTTCGCTACACTCACTGACGCAAAAAGAACGCACGATAGCGTAATGAAAAGATGCTTCATAGCTATTAATGTTGAATGATTAGACGCTCCTGACGGATACCGATTTCCGATTGAATGGTAATGGTGTAAACCCCGGCAGGCCACGAGTGCGTGTCCACAACGCTATTGGTGGTTTGCGTTGCCACCACGCGACCTTGAGTATCGCGAATACTGATGGACGCTGCGGATCCCACGGTTACAATTCTCACGTAATCACCAGCCGGATTGGGATAGATGCGAATCATATTCGCCCAATCGGTCTCGCTCACTTCATTGACGATGACGCTCACTCCCTCTGATAAAGGCGAACGACAACCACCAGCTTCCACCACTTGTGCTTGATAGTTTCCACTTACCAACGCTGTGTGCGTGGCCAAGGTTGCTCCGGGAATCATCACACCATCGACATACCATTGAAACGCAGTTCCGCCCTCAGCCATGAGCACATTGCCGGTTGAAGTTACCGTTGGGGCATTCGGAACCGTGCCGGCGAGATAACATGCGCTGTAGCGATAAGCGTGAGGCACCGTACCGTTCACTTGTTTCTCCCAGATGTTATTTCCGTCCGAATCAATTTCATACACCAAACCATCCTGGGCAATGCATACCAGCATGTTTCCATTCGGCAACTGATAAGAGTTTCCCATGTTGTTGGTATGACCAAAACACGCATGACGCTGGGTGTAGGTAGACGGAAAATAAGTGCCAGCCGTTAATCCGTAATCACTGCCATTCCATGGTGAAGCAATGATGTCGACTGCAGATTGATTGTTTGAAACTCCGTTGTTGTTGAATACGGCAATGCTTCCGGCAAGCGGTCCTTCCGGAATCCAATGCGCATCGTGAATCACATTGTAAATGCCATTGCCACTCATACCATAGGCTTGAGGGCTGCCCCAACGATAGAGCAAATCACCACCACGACCCCATTGTCCGCCGGTGTGTGAAGCCGCTTCAGCTGTGGTTGTGCTGTGATCGATGATATAGATTTCATCGAGGAAGTGCGAGCTAATGACAATTTGATCAAGCGCCGGATTGTAGTCGATACCATTACAGTGCATCCAGTCGGTTGTTTGCTGTGTGTTATTGTAATTGAGGTTTAGCAACTCGGGATGTTCGGCGATATCGCTGACGTAATTGGCTTTGGTTGGATCAACATCCTGACAGAGGTGATCCCACGCGTGCCATTCCCAAACGATTTCACCCGTTGTCGCACCGGTTGGCATCACCTCAATGATTTTATCAGGCCACATGGTGTGCGACACCTGTGATCCGGCGGCGCTCACTTCGCTCGACGACTTTACTTCGTAAGCAATCATGAGCACGTTGCCGTTGGGCATCACGCAGATATCGTGGTGGATGCAATAGTTGGCTGTTGAGTAGGTAAAATCCCACAGCACGTTTCCACTGTAATCCACATGCTGCACGCGGCCGGTCATGCCGCCGCCATTGAGTTGGTTTTGCTGTTGATTTGAAATGGTACGCATCAGCTCACCACCGGGCAACATGTAGGTTGAGTAACCTGTTTTTGCACTGCTGGGAAATGTCCAGGTATGATAGGTTGCACCGAGCGTGTCGACAAGGAGCGCCGAGGTGCCGTTTTGAGTGGCAATCAAGGTGTAATCGCCCCATTGCTGAGCGCTTGAAAAGGTGACGGTGAAAATGAATAACAACGCCACAGTGGCGCGAAGCAGAAATTTTTTCATACGAAGTGGTTGTTTTTTGGCGCCTTCAGGGCATCCAAAGGGTTGGTTTCATTGTGTATACAAGTTAATAGGATTAAATCTTGGGTGAAGACGCGAACAAGGAAAAACACAATCGGGTAATCATGTTAGAGGAGTTGTGAATCCCGTTATTGCGGTGAATGGATGATTCTATGAATATATTTGAATGAACCTTGATTATCCTCTCTATGCGCCCAATTCTACTTTGCTTGGCTTTGGTGTTGTGCGGAATACTAGCAAACGCCCAATACCCTTCCTGCCGGATAAACCCTGAACAGGCAACAAGTTCCTTTTTCAGCAATCGCTCCGAATGGCTTGAGGTGCTCGACAAACGAGATGGTCATCACGCGCTCTGGCAACACCCTGATGGCAGGATCATGATGGAAAATAGCCAAAAACCCATTCATTTCCGGAAAAACCAACGCTGGGAGCGGATTAATCCCGAAATCACTCCTTCCGCAAATGGTTGGAGTGCCACCCACCAGCCCCATCCTATTCGCATCAATAACGATGGTTCATTTCACACTGATTTCGGCCAAGAAGCATCGTGTCATTTTGCTGAGCACACAACAATCAACAACCAAACTGTCGACTTCAACGCTGCGCAAGAGGGAGACAATCGCATTGTCGCTTCGTCTTCAATTTCATGGCTAACAAAGTCACTTCACGCCGGCGAAAACCAAGTGAAATACAATTATCATTTTGCTGAATCTCCTGTCGGGGTTGGGAATTTTACAACCATCACTGAAAGCATTACATGTGTTGAAGCCAATACCATTGAAACGCTTTCGCACGAGGGTCAATGGATTAATGGCTTGTGGCATGGACCGCTGCATTTTATGAATGCTGACAACAGGCACGTCGCTACCATTATGCCCGTTGTTTGCTTCGATGATTCAGAACAATGGGGCAATAATTCCACGCACATTACAGCAGGTTATTCGTGGTCTATGGAACAAAATCGCGTTTTATTATCGATGCACATTCCCAACACCTGGCTCAATGACGCGTCCAGAAACTACCCCGTTACGATAGATCCGCTCGTCATCGGACCAACAGCTTCATTTGGCAACAACCTTATGCTCTCTTGTTTCATTCCCGATTATTACGTCGATAGCATAACCATCACCATTCCTGCACAGGTCACCATTACAGGATGTTTTGTGACAACCAGTTTTTTTGCCAACGCCTTGGCCGGATCGCTCATGGAAGATGGCTCAATGTATTTCAGCACGGCATGCGACACCTCTGAAACATTTGAGGTTGAGCCCCCGAATGGAGCGCAGGCGGGAACAGCCTACCTGGAGCTGTTCGATTTTCGCAACCCGCTGCTGTGTTGTTTTGCGCCATCGTGTGATGAACGCACTTTTCCGTTCCGCATGCACCTGGGCAGGTACACGCCTGAAGGAGATTGTAATTACGCCAATATTTATTACGACCCAAATACACTTTGGCCATTCATCGCTTATGTGGAAGGCCGAACCGCTGAAACATACGGTATTGAATGGTCGGTACCGGGCGCTGCCATTTGTTCCTCAACGTGCGAATTCGAAGGTAAAATGCGCACCAAATATGGTGTGCCTCCCTACACCATCACTCATCCTTGGATGGACCAACCGCTGGCCGTAGAAGAGCCGACCGGCTGTGATATTTCCGGAAAAATAACGGATGTCACCATGGTGTGGCCCGACTGTCCAATTTACTGCCCCGAAGCATTTTCATTGGAAGTGCCTCCACCGATAGTGACTGACGCATGCGGCAGCGTGGTTGAAGGACTTGCGCCGGAAACACTCAACATCAAGGCGGCACCTAGCATTGTGGACCCTTCACCCGTGCAGGTGTGCAGCGACATTACTGAATATGTGAACTTCCAATCATGCGCCCCGGAATATTCCATCACGTGGTCGGGCAATGGTGAAAGTGGCGACGGGTACAACCTGCCCATAACGCTGAGCAATAACGACACACTCATCGCTACCTCGTCTTATCTCGTTCACGCCAACTGGAACGGGTGTACGTCAGACACCCTGGAACTTATGATTGAAGTATTGCCTTCACCTCAAGCAGCGTTCAATATCGCTCCGAACCCCGCCATGCAAGGTATTCCGGCGTTCTTTATTGATCAAAGCACGACACCGTTCGGACAGATCAATGGCTGGTGGTGGACACTCGATGGCGAACTTCAACAATATGGCGATATCACCGATTTCACAATTGCAGACCTTGGATTTCACACCATGTGTTTGCATGTCTCAACGGATGGCGGTTGTCCTGACACGCTATGCAAAGACTTTGAGGTTGTCACACCGCGATTGACCGCTCCCAATGTTTTCACACCGAATGGCGATGATGCGAACGCGCAGTTGGTTTTTGATCAGTTAGAATTTTATCCTTCGAGTAAACTCAGTGTGTGGAATCGATGGGGCGTGCTGGTTTACGAGCAGGAAAACTACCAAAACAACTGGGACGGCGGAGATTTGCCCGATGGCACCTATTACTACATTCTGGATGTAGAATTCTATGGTCAGCTCGCCTCTTATTTTCAGATTATGCGGTGATGCGGACTCGCTTGCATAGCCCACCGTTCAGCCCACCATTTAAATGGTGGGCTGTGCGAGGGAATTCCTATAATCCCTTACACCAACTCAATCTCGAACTCTGTCAACTGCACGAACTGCTCAATACGTTCGTGGATTTCTTCCTTGGTAACTTCAAGCAAGCGATCCGGACCGAATTTCTCACAAGTGAATGACGCCATCGCGGAGCCCACGATGATAGCGCGCTTCATGTTTTCAAACGAAATATTTTCGGTTTGCGCCAGATAACCAATGAAGCCTCCGGCGAAAGTGTCACCGGCACCCGTTGGATCTACCACTTCTTCCAAAGGAAGTGCAGGGGCGAAGAAGACATTGGTTTTGTCGAATAGCAAAGCGCCGTGTTCTCCTTTTTTGATAATCAAATATTTCGGACCGAGGTCGAGAATTTTCTTGGCCGCTTTCACCAGAGAGTGCTCCTTGGCCAATTGGCGCGCTTCTTCATCGTTGATGGTGAGCACATCGACTTTGGCAATCACTTGCATCAAATCATCCCATGCAATATCCATCCAGAAATTCATCGTGTCCATCACGACCAATTTCGGACGATGGTTCAATTGCTCAATCACACGCATTTGCACAGCCGGCGCAAGGTTGCCGAGCATCAGGAAGTCGCAGTTCTTGTAGGCCTCGGGGATTACCGGGTCGAAGGTGGCCAGCACGTTTAGGTCTGTCACCAGCGTATCACGCGAGTTCATGTCATAGTGATACTTGCCCGACCAATAGAAGGATTTTTCACCTTGCTTGATTTGAAGGCCGCCCTGATCAATGCCGCGCTTGGTCATTTCATCGAGCATGGATTGCGGGAAATCATCGCCCACAACCGACACCAATCCGGATGCATCCACGAAATGAGAGGCGCAAAGGGTAATGTATGTAGCAGCACCGCCAATCACGCGGTCCATTTTTGCGAAGGGAGTTTCAATTGAATCGAAGGCAACGGTGCCTACAGCAACAAGACTGGCCATAGAAAAAAATTTTGCGCGAAGATATTGTGGATTGCGAGTTAAGTCGTAATATTGCAGCCCTTTTCAGAAAGACCCTTTTGAAATCGGTGTTCTAGTCTCGGCTTTGCCGGGATTGCTAAAGCAAAAGAGCGGTCGTCGCTTGATTTTCGAAGAGAAACTCAACCGAAGATTCCTCAGTAGCTCAGCTGGTTAGAGCACATGACTGTTAATCATGGGGTCCCTGGTTCGAGCCCAGGCTGAGGAGCAGAAGAAACCCTGTAGACTGTAATGTT
>Ga0315902_10000071_pt1 | contig 159376 bp, 185 predicted proteins | sample LakEriMetagenome_9_FD_203523 | JGI IMG/M metagenome (GOLD analysis project Ga0315902, IMG submission 203523) | Freshwater fungal communities from buoy surface, Lake Erie, Ohio, United States - Buoy 12 MA117 | ecosystem: Environmental > Aquatic > Freshwater > Lake > Lake biofilm | place: USA...
ATGACTGCTGCTCAACGGATGGAAAAGCAATTCTTCATTCAAATGATTCAACTTGTGAATGAAGTGCAAGGTAAGCAGAAACTTCCTTCTCAAGTTAATTCTTCTCGTAAGTCTGCTTGGTGTAAGAAAGTTTCTAATCCCAAGCAAAAGAAAGATGCACTTGCTCGCATCTAGTTCTTAATTCTTTCATCTGTCCCACACAAACAACAAACAATGCTGATCAAAACTGTTTTCGATGTTCAAACCAAGCAAGCAGGTTATGCTATTTGTGATCCTGCCACTGAACGTTGTGGTTTTGTGACTTATAGCATCATCAATGCTATTAAAGCAGGGCAATGTAAAACCTTCGCACAAGTTCAACAACTCATCAATGCCTGAAATGAATCAAATGTATGAAGTTACTTATCAGGTGCCTTACAACGATTGTGAATGGAGAAGTCAATACTTTAATACTCTACAAGAAGCACAATCAATGGTAGAGTTTTATAGGTCTTGTGGATCTCCTGCTAAACTGATTGAACGTAAAGTAAGTAACTGAAATGACTCAAACTCTCACTGAAACCATCTACTCTGATGCTCTGTTATTTCTGACTCGATACTTCAATCAGTTTGATGAATGTCAGTTGCAAGAACACGATGATTTGACTATTCAAGACATTGTTGATGTTCTTGGTTATGCAAGTTTCGAGGAGCATTATCATTCTGATGTAGCATATATTTCTGATATTCAGACACTCAATAAACTTCGTAATGAAATTCGCAATCGGTTCTATCAATGACTGAACTCATCAATCGAACTCATATGCTTATCGAGGCACTTGAGTATTATATTCAAGACCTCAAAAAGAATAATTGCACTGAAGCATCTATTCAAGCATACACAACTCTTCTCAAAGAGATTGATGTTGACAACTACTCAGTCATTGATTAAAACAAAGATGAAACGTAAAGAAAAACTTGAACTACTATCTAAAGCACAAGATGGTAATGAACTTCTTCTAATCGCACAAGCAATTATTAACTCTCAAACCAAATGATTATTCTTCAAAAAGAAAACCACGGTTGTGTTTATACAATTGATCCTGATACTCAAGAACTCTTCTATGCCCCCATTCATACAAACAACACTGTAAATCTTTCTGAGTTTGCACCTGTTGATCTATCAAGTGTAGATGATGAATATGATGTAATTACGATTCAAAAAGAACTGATTAACCTAAACAAATAGTAATACAATGAATGAAACGTTTGTAAGGTTGAGTGAAGAACAAATCAATCTGATTATGTTCTGTCTAGAGCAAATGGAATGTGATTTCAATGAGACTGAACAATCATTATGCGAAGCAATCATTGACTCTTTCACCACTGCTCTAGTAGAGATAAACACTTAATCATAAGATGAAATAATCATTTATAACGATAAAATGTTTTAATTGATAATTAAATTAAATGTATTAAAAAACATATGTTAGTGTTTTGTGTTGATATAATGATAGTGTTATAATAGTCTTTATATCCTCTTTATACTCTTATAAATGCCTCTAGTTCTTGTCTTTAGACACTTATAAATGCCTCTAGTTCTTGTTGTCTAGGCCCGCATTATACCATAAGACCCAAAAAAAGTCAAGGGCATTACAGACACTCCTAGGGGTGGCACAAGACATATAGACAATGAAACTCCTGAGACTCACACATCTTATGAGTCTTGGGAGTATTTTGCTAGTTACTCGTAAGACTCATAGGTCTCAAACCACTGCAGTAACTGGCACATCGTATCGTGAGTCTCACTGATTCTGCGATAGACTTATAGGGTCGGGAGGGGAGGGAATATTATAAACTCCCATAACTGATAAGAAATACGCACCTGTGGAAAAATAGTTTTCCACAGGTTTCATTCATTTCCTATAGGGGAAAGTAATGATTTCCCACAGATAGTTTTCCACAAGTTTATGATGATTTGTAGTGTTTGCAAGGGTTTATAAGAATTGCCCTGTGGAAAAAGTCTTATAGTTTTCCACAGGTTCGTTATATCTTGTGGAAAACTATTCGTGTTAGAATCTCATTCGTCCTGAGAGTTCGTTATACATAAGAGTTCGTTATAATCATTCGTTGTGCTTATAGTATTATAATATATTCGTCTTATAGTATAATAATATAATAGCAACGTTATGTTTGAGACCCCCCATAAGGTTTGCTATTTCAATCAGACAGTGCTATACTATTCGTTGTACACAGTTTCTGACATAAACTGATGTCGTCCTCTGAGTATCATAAACTCTCGGAGGAGTTCGTTATGCAACCCCCCATAAGGTTTGTTATTCTTATTGACCAAGACTACATAATTCGTGTTGCACAGTTCGTGTTATAAACTGATGTCCTCCTTTCGTTATATCTAACCCCCCATAAGGTTTCGTATTAGAATTAAACAGTAATGAATATAAACTATTCGTGATTGTTCGTTTATTATAATTAAACAGCACTGTTTGACAGTTATATTTTGTGTTGTTGTATTCTTATACCTAACCGATGCCCCCTTATATAAAATCAATGGGTCCTTCAAGGCTACACCGAACCGAAAACGAGAGAGTAATTGTCTTTCAAATAAAAAAATTTTTCCAAAAAATTTTTCCAAAAAAGTTGAGGGCACAAGAACAAAAAATGATATATAAGTTTAGAATTTAATCAAAAAAATGACAATGAGATTAGAAATTGATGATTATGAAAAGGATCTTTTAATTGATACAATTCAGCATAGATTAGACACTGATAAAATCTTAGTGATTAACAATAGTCTGAAAGAAGAACTTGAAGATCTTCTAAGGAAAGTGGAAGAAGATGAATACGTATAATATTTCAGTAAATGGAAATGAAATATTAAGTCAAGTGCCGCAGAATGATTTACAGGAAAATCTGAAACTTATCAGAGGACTTGTATGGACATCTGGGGGAAATGATGGGGATATTACAGTATCTCTAAATAAGAATGAAAACCATTGCAATGAATGATTTGTGGTGGTAGAATACTAAAGAACAGATTATTTTTCGCAATTATTTTTTATGGCTAAAGGATTTACGGTAAAAGCAAAACTTCCGACAGGACCTGTGGAAGGAGAGTTTAATTTAGAAGCAGCAAAAGAAATGATCCGAGGCAAATCAATTGTCTTTTGTTTGCCTGGACGAGGAGTATCTTATCTGTATCTGAAGAATTTTGTTCAATTATGTTTTGACCTTGTTCAGAACGGAGCAAGTATTCAGATTTCACAAGACTACAGTTCAATGGTGAACTTTGCACGATGCAAATGTCTTGGAGCAAATGTTCTCAGAGGACCCAAGCAGATTCCTTGGGATGGAAAACTACAGTATGATTATCAACTCTGGATTGACAGTGATATTGTCTTTGATACTGAGAAGTTCTATCGTCTTGTAGCAATGGACAAAGAGATTGCTGCTGGATGGTACTGCACTGAAGATGGTCACACCACATCGGTTGCCCATTGGTTACAGGAAGATGATTTCAGAAGCAATGGTGGTGTGATGAACCACGAGACACTGGAGACCATTCAGAAACGTCGTAAACCATTTACAGTGGATTACACAGGTTTCGGATGGGTTTTGATTAAGAAAGGTGTATTTGAGAATCTTGAGTATCCTTGGTTTGCTCCGAAGATGCAGGTCTTTGAATCTGGTGAAGTTCAAGATATGTGTGGAGAGGATGTTTCATTCTGTCTTGATGCAAAAGAGGCAGGATATGAGATCTGGTGCGATCCTCAAATTCGTGTTGGTCACGAAAAGACACGAATCATCTGATAAGTGTCTAGAAGGTATTTCTTGACCTTCTTTGAAACGTTATGATAGAATGTCTCTATAAGGTTTGTATCGTCTTATAGAGACATTTTTATTGGCTTGAGAGACTTTATAAAAACCCCCTTATAAAAACCGTTAGATGGAGAACTAAAATGGCACAAAAGAGTCGGAAGGATATGAAGATTGAGAGTATTCCGAAGAATACTCGACAAGGTGAAGGTAGAAATACTAAATATGCTGCTACGAGTCGCAATGGGGCACGTAAGAAGTACCGAGGTCAAGGACGGTAAATATGGCTTATTTAAACCATAGTCTTCCAGATTGGTCCTGTTATATTCGTAATGAATTTCTTTTTAATCACAAGAAAGGTCACGGTGAAGTAACTAAATGTGATGTTCATTGTGTTGCTAGTATTGAAAAAAGAGTTCCTTTATTTGAGGCATTCCTTGAGAATGGCGTGAATTGGACTCGTAGACCTCTTCACGCATTTTGTTGGAAACCAGATGCAGAAATAGAACCTTTAGAGGATCTTATGTACTGGGACTGCTTTTCACCGTATGTTGATGTTCAAAAACGTGCCCGTCTTGCTGGATTGCAAGCAGAATTGATTCGTCCTGATGGAAAAAAAGTGATTGGGAGATATATGTTTACCCTTGATTGGTCATGGGAAAATAAAGGAGTCACTGATCTTAATTTTTCAGAGACTCCTGAACATAAATGTGCTCATTTATTCAAGGTGGAAACTGGAAATTACTATGCATATCCAAACAATCGCATTATTTGGTATGATAATGCCTGGACTTTCAATAGAATTGACAAAAATCCAGGATATGAAATTGATTTGACAGTATATTCGGTTGAAAATAAAAGAAAAATCGAAACATCTGATCATTACATGTACGAAATTACAAATTTAAATCAAAATAAATAAATTTTTACTAAAGATATTGAGTTGAAACAGTTTTCGATGGGCAATCACCTTCTTTTGGAGGTTTATGATATAGAACACAATCTTCTGAATGATGGTATTTCTCTTCAGGGGGTGATGGAACGTGGAATTGAACGTGCTGGAATGACTATTTTAAATATTTTTCAGCACTGTTTCTATCCTCAAGGAGTTACGATTGTAATTGCTCTTTCGGAAAGTCATGTTTCGTGTCATACATGGCCGGAAAGAGGTTGTATTGCCATAGATGTATATACTTGTGGTGAAGGAAATCCAAAATTAGTTGCACTAGAATTGTTGAAGTATTTTAATTCGGATAATTATAAACTTCGTCAGTTGGATCGTTAAATAATAATAGAGATAGCAACCTCTTTAAAAGTTCCGGTTTTACTAAAAACAGGAGTTGCAAATGTCTTTTTATCAAATTGATAGAAATAAAGATTATATGAGAGAAATGTGGGGAACTACAAGTCTCATTACTGATTACAATCAACAAAAAAATACAAAAAAAGTACTTCAGGAGATTATGCACGATCATGCACCAAAGCATGATTTTAAAAAACAAACTGAATTACACGAAAAGATCAGAAATGATGAAGATTATGATGATTGGAATTATGGTACAGAACCAGTCTATGGAAAAATTGTCTGAAAAGTCTTATAGATATATAAAAGACAATTAATCTTAGATGCCAATTAGCATTTCAAGATCTTTTAAAGACATTAGTTTGTCTTTTTCACGTCATCCTGTTACAAATGATATTTTAATTTTAAAAAATGAGGATGCAATTAAAAGATCTGTTCTCAATTTAGTTCAAACTCAAATTAGTGAGAGGTTCTTCAATAACTTATTGGGAACCTCTGTGAATTCTTCTTTGTTTGAACTTGCAACACAAGAAATAGAGATTATTTTAAAAAGAGAAATTGAAACTGTATTAAATAATTTTGAACCAAGAATTAGATTAAATAATATAGAGGTAGAAGTAATTGATGATTATAATGAATTGACCGTTAAAATTGTATATGACATTGTTGGACTACCATTACCACTACAGAATATAGAGTTTATTTTACAACCAACTAGAATATAATGTCCTTCAATAACTTTACAAACTTAGATTTTAATGATTTAAGAACTCAAATTAAGAGTTATTTGAGAGCAAATGCAAATTTTACAGATTTTGATTTTGAAGGATCTAATTTTTCTGTTTTAATTGATATTTTAGCATATAATTCTTACATTACTGCATTTAACACCAATATGGTGGTGAATGAATCCTTTATTGATAGTGCAACTCTTCGGGAGAATGTTGTTTCTCTTGCACGTAATATCGGATATGTACCAAGATCAAAAAGTGCATCAAAGGGAAAAATAAGTTTTTCCGTAAGCACACCTAGAGATTCTAGTGGTAATTTAATTTCAAAAACAGTTACTTTAAAGGCAGGAGTAGTTGCCTTAGGTGCTGTGGAGGGGGGAAATTATATTTTTTCAATTCCAGAAGATAAAACAGTTGTTGTTGGAAATGATGGATTTGCAAATTTCACAGATGTTGAAATTTATGAAGGAACATTTTTAACTAAATCATTTACAATTGACGATTCGCAACCAAATCAAAGATTTTTAATTCCAAATGCAAGTGTGGATACATCTACACTTCGTGTGAAAGTTACAAATGTTATAAATGAAAAATATGAGTTATATAATAATATTTTTAAAGTAGACAAAACTTCAAAATTATTTTTAATACAAGAAGTTAGTGATGAGAAATATGAAATTGTATTTGGTGATAATATTTTAGGAAAAAGACCAATTAGTGGAAGTACCGTTCTTGTTTCCTATATTGTAACAAATGGAAAGGAAGGTGATGGTTGCTTTAACTTTACATTTTCAGGAATTTTAGTTGATAATAATCAAACAGCAATCACAAGTGGAATTTCTTTAATTACCACAACTCAAGTATCAGAAAATGGTGACGATATTGAGTCTATTGATTCAATTAAATATCTTGGACCAAGAGTCTATGCCTCCCAGTATCGTGCAGTTACTGCAAATGACTATAAAGGATTAATCCCATCTATTTTTCCAAATGTAGATACTGTTACTGCTTATGGTGGAGAAGAACTAGACCCACCAGAATATGGAAAAGTTTACATTTCAATAAAACCAAGAAATGGTAAATTTTTATCTCAAATCTCAAAAAATGAGATTAAAAAGCAACTAAAGCAATATTCAATTGCAGGAATACAACCAGAGATTATTGATTTGAAATATTTGTATGTTGAATTGGAATCCTCTGTATATTATGACAAAAGTTCAACTTCAAGTGTTACTGATTTACAATCTAGAGTTATTAATTCATTAAAGAGTTATGCAAAATCAACAGAATTGAACAGTTTTGGTGGAAGATTTAAGTATAGTAAAGTTTCAACGTTAATTGATAGCACAAGCACTGCAGTCACTTCAAATATCACAAAAGTAAAAATAAGAAGAGATTTACAACCAGCACTCAATACTCTTGCAAATTATGAACTTTGTTTTGGAAATCAATTTCATATTCAAAAGTTAATTGATGGGAAAGGATATAACATAAAATCTACAGGATTTACTGTCAAAAATATAGCAGATAAATTATATTTAAGTGATACACCAAGGACAGATGAAGTTGGAACTATCTTTTTCTTTAGACTTGTGAATGGAGTTCCATTCATTGTAGTAAATAATGCAGGAGAAGTTAATTACAAAAAAGGAGAAATATTATTAAATCCAGTGATTATAACTTCTTCGGATAATTCTTCGGGAATACAAATTCAAGCAATTCCGGAATCAAATGATATCATTTCTTTGAAAGATATATACTTAGAGATGGATACTACTACACTTAAAGTAACTATGCTAGAGGATGTGATAACTTCTGGAGAAAATACCTCTGCAACAGAATATCCAGTCACATCTAGTTACAACAACGGAAATTATATAAGATAAAATGTCAGAAGTTAAAAGAGTAAAAATCCAATCTTTTATTGAATCACAAATTCCAGAATTTTTAAATTCTGAATCTCCTCTGTTCAAAGAATTTTTAGAGCAATATTATATTTCACAGGAACATCAGACTGGTGTTACTGATTTAACAGTTAATTTACAAAATTATAAAAGCATTGATAATTTTAATAACGAAACATTTTACAGCACAGTTGGAATTTGTACTCTCACTTCTGATGTTGTGTCTTTTGATGATACGATTCTCGTCAATCATACAATTGGATTTCCCCAAAAATATGGTTTATTGAAAATTGATAATGAAATTATTACATACACGGGAATTACAACAAATTCTTTTACTGGTTGTATTCGTGGTTTTTGTGGATTAGATAAAGATAATACAAATGATTTATTTAAATTTTCTTCAACAGATACTTCAGACCATACAAAAAATTCACAGGTAATTAATTTAAATATTTTATTTTTTCAGGAATTATTTAAAAAATTCAAAACACAATTTTTACCTGGATTTGAAGATAGACAATTTGCAACTGGAATTAATTTACAAACAATATTATCAAGAGCAAAGGATTTTTATACTACAAAAGGAACTGATACTTCATTTAAAATTCTTTTTAGTGTTCTTTTTAATGAGTCAATATCTGTCATTAAACCACAAGACTATTTAATTTCTCCATCATCAAATGATTATTTGATAACTAAAAATATTTTAGTTGAACAAATAATTAGAGATTCCACATTTAAAGTTTCGGATTCTACTTTAAGAAAAGAATTAAAAGGAAAAACAATATTTCAATCAACTTTAGATAATAAAACAGCAAGTGCATCAATTTATAATGTTGAATATAGACCAATAAATTCTGGAGATTTTATATACAATTCGGTTGGATTTGACGAAACTGCACAAAAAAATTATATCACCAAGGATTTTTATGAAATTTCTTTAGATCGTACATCATTTATATTAAACTTTGAATCTACTAAGAAAACAAAAGTTTTAGAAAATACATTCAAAAATTCAACTTCTATTTTAGTTGATTCTACAATTGGATTTAAAAAATCTGGAACTTTATTGATTAAACCAAAAAATCTTTCAAATCCAATTGTTTTAACATACACCGATAAAACAATTAATGAATTTTTAAATGTAAGTGGTCTAACAATTGATTTAGATTATGGTGCAGAAATAATTGAAGAAAATTTCTTATACACATATTTGGATGACGGATCAAAAATTGAATTCAGATTGATTAACATTATTAATGATATTGATTATAAAGAAACATCAAATTTAAGAGTAAATGATAAAATACAACTATTTTCATTTGGTATTGATTTAAATGACCGAATTGAATTCAATCAATGGATTTATAATGTACCAACAACGCATCTCATAAAATCAGTAGATACAGGTAGAATATATTTGTATGAAAACATTAATTTGTCTATTGGAGACCAAGTAGTATTATCTAATCCAGATTTAGTAGATGTACAAAATGTTACAGTAAGTATTGAAGGATTTGGTTTTAATGCATTTGGACATTTTATTGATACAAAAGGTCCAAATGCAAGCACATTCAAAAAAACACATTTAACAAAAATCATTAATAAAGTTTCTAGTGATCAAAATTATTTTCCAAATGTTTCTATTTTTCCATCTTCAATTCAGAATACCTACATTGATTATAATAGTGAAAATTTTTATGTTGCTTCTTCTGGACTCCCCAATTATGAAATTTATGCAACCGATAGAAAAACATTTGTTTCTGCAAATGTAAGTACGGGTTCAACTACAATTTTAAATTGTTCTAATCACAATTTATTTACTGGTGAAAAAATATATTATATTCAAAAATCTGGAAATGTTGGAATTAGAACTTCTGCATATTTTGTAACAAAAGTAAATGACAATCAAGTAAAATTGTCATATAGTAATTCTGATTTATTCTCAAAAACTTATGTCCCAATAAAAAATAATGTTGATGGTGATTATTTTGTTAAATTTGATTTTCAAAATAAATCATTAGGCAATCAAAAATTATTTAAAAAATTTAATTTAGTTAAAAAATTAAATAAATTTTTTACAGATAATGATAAAAGTACTATAGATAAAGCCACTGGGATTTTAATCAATGGTGTTGAAATATTTTCACCGACTCTTTATGATGAAAATATTTACTACGGAAAAATTAATTCGGTCATTGTTGAGAGTTCAGGAAAGGATTATGATGTTATTAATTTTTCTGGTTTAGAAGTTGATGATATTTATGGCACTGGTGCATCAGTAGAGGCAAATCTATCTGGAAGTCTGGATAAAGTAATATTATTAAATCCTGGAATTGGATATCCAAGAAAACCAAAAATTACTTTAGTTGGAGGAAATGGATCAGGAGCAGTTTTAGAGTCAAACTTAGTAAAAACTAAAATCGTATCAAAATTTAACCCAAGTTCCGCCATCAGCATTGGATCAAGCACAATACAGTTTTTGACTAATCATAATTTTGATGACGGAGAAGAAGTATCTTATATTAATGATTCTAATGGAAATGTATCACCATTAATAAACAATTCAAATTATTTCGTAGGTATAGTAAGTGCAACACAACTGAAATTATATAAAACTAAGGAAAATGCATTAGGAAAAAATAGTCCTATTACTTTCACTGGGATTGGTTCAGGAATACACTCTTTAAAAACCTTAAATTCAAAAAATACAATCACAAAAATTTATGTAAAAGAAAAAGGAAAAAATTATTCAAATAGATCGGTCAAAATACCAAGTGATTTATCATCAAATAACCAAAATAATGGAATAAACACATTTGATGATTATATTTTTGCAAAAGAACACAATTTTAAAAATGAAGATGTAGTAATATACTCCACAAGTGGCACTTCAATATCTGGATTATCAACTCAAACAAATTATTATGTTACTGTAATTGATAGCAATAGATTTAAATTATCAGTTTTTGGATCTTCTGAAAATCAAAGAATTAATTATGATAATAAAAAATATGTTAGGTTTTCTTCTGTAGGGGTAGGAACTCACATTTTCTCATATCCACCAATTCAAATTGAAATTGAACACGTTTCTGGAATTGCAACTTCACCATCGGCAGAACCGATAGTTCTTGGATCAATTGAAAATGTTTTTATCACAAATGATGGAAAAAATTATGGTTCTCCTGATACATTAAATTATCACAGAAAACCTAGAGTTGGAATTTTCAGTATTCTTTCTGAATGTATTCTAAAACCAGTTTTGTTGAATGGTTCTATTGTTGATGTTCAAATATTAAACTCTGGTAGAGGATACGGGAAAGACATTGATATAAAGATATTTGGCAAAGGAAAATATGCAGAATTATATCCAATTGTAACAAATGGAAAAATAACAAGTATTAATATTTTGAATTCTGGTATAGGTTATGATGAAAAGACTACGTTACTTATTCAAAGAAGAGGTTTAGGTGCAAGATTTAGTGCCAATATTTTTGAATGGAAAATTAATCAAGTAGAAAAAAACAAAAAAATTATTTCACCCAATGATGGGGGTTTAATTGTACCTAGTAAAAACAACGAAACAACACTGGAATTTATTCATTTTTATCCACCAAAAAATCTAAGATTTAAAGTTAATAATTTTATTGATAAAGATAATAATGAAATCTTACCAGACAATAATCAAAATCCATATAAAATTTTAGGGTGGGCTTACGATGGAAATCCAATTTTTGGACCATATGGAAAAGTTAATGGTGAGTCAAAATTATTACAATCAAGCTATAAACTAAAAAATTCTGGTGAAATCGGAATTTCAATTTCAAATCAACTGAGACCCAATTTTGGATCAGGATTTTTTGTACAAGATTATCTTTATGATAGGGGAACTGGAGATTTAGATGAATATAATGGAATGTTTATTAATGACAAAAATTTACCAAATATTAACTATGGTTACTTTTCAACGATTTCTAATGATGAAAAAGAACCACAGTATCCATATACAGTACCTTTGAATTTTAAAGATTTACCAATAGAAGAAAATTTTAATCCGTTATTTAATCAAGATTTTAATTTTGAATCCTTAGATATTGTTAGAAATATTGGACCTTATTATTTGAATTCAAGTAATTCTTCTTATGATTTAATTGATAAAATTGATTCAAAATATAAACAAGAATTTATTGTTAAAGATATAAGTTCTTCTGGTATAACTTCAATTTCTATTTTTGAACCAGGTGATAATTATAAAGTAGGAGAATTAATTAAATTTGACAGTAAATCTTCTGGTGGAAATTCAGTTTCTGCTGAGATTTCTAGGATAAAAGGAAAAAACGTATCAAATGTACAGGTTGGAATTTTAACATTTACTGATGTAAATTTCATCACAAAGGGTGTTTCAATAAAAGGAATTACAAATCAACCACATAATCTAATTAGTGATGATGAAATCATTATATCCAATTTGTCATCAAGTGAATTTAATCATTTGGAAGGAACTAAAAAAATATATGTTTTCCAAAACAGTGCAGGATTAGTAGAAAACCTAGAGAGTCAATCAGTTACTGGAGTGACAACATACGTTAAAGTTACCGATGTATCTGGATTTGAAGTTGATAATTTTATAGGAATAGGAACAGAAGTTTTAAAAATAATCAACATTTCTTCAACGGAATCAAAATTATACGTAAATAGATTTGATAATTATTCTGGAATACACAGTGTAGGATTTGCAACTGTAACTTTGTTGCCAAATACATTTACATTTTCAACTCAAAAATATGAAGATGATATAGTTGAAAATAAAACTGTTTATTTCAATCCAAGCAATACGATTGGAATTGGAACAACTGGTTCAATTTATTATAACATAGTCGGATTTCAAACTGCTTTCGGAACTTTAAATGCAACAGGTCTCAGCACAGTTGGTGTAAATACTACTTTATTGGAAATTGGTGATTATGTATTTGGGACTAATATTCAAAATAACACAACTATAACATCAATTGGGATTGGTTCAATTACAATAACACCAGACCACACTCTTGGTGGTGGGATATCAACAAATTTATTGACATTTTCAAGGAAAATATACGATAAAACTGTTCCAAGTCGTTCAATATACATACCAAGTCACAAATTTTATACTGGACAATCTATTACTTATAATGTTGGGTTGGTTGGAAATGGCATTGTGGTTTCTGAAACTGGGACAGGAACAACATTTAGATTAGCAAACAACCAAACAGTATATACAGTTAATTTAGGAAAAGATTATGTTGGTCTATCTACTTTAGGATTTACTACTAGTACTGGAATTGGAACGACACAAAATTCTTTATATTTTAGAAGTCCTATTGAAAATATTGGTTTGGCTCATTCTTTGACAACTCAATATGAAAAAATTAAGGGGAAAGTAAATAATTATTCAGTAGTCGTTTCAACTTCTCAAACACACGGTTTGCAAACAGGTGACAATATTAAATTTAATTTTGAACAAAGTAACACAAATACTATAAAATTAAGATACGACAAAGTAATTAGAAAAATAACTACAGAACTTATTGATTTTGACCCCTTATCGGGAATAAACACACTCACAAATGAAATTAATATTCCTGGAAATAATTTAAAAACAGGAGATAAGATTGTTTATTATACTAATGACCAAACTTCTGTTGGTGGATTATCTACAAATGCTGTGTATTATGTTTTAAAACAAAATCCAGATAAAATTAAGTTATCAAGTTATCAATATGATGCTAATGTTGGAATTGCAATTACTTTGACTTCTGTTGGTGCAGGATTAACTCACAATTTTGCTCTCGTCAATCCACCAATCAATATTTTAAATGGAAATATAATATCCTTTGATTTAACTGATGGTAGTCTTTCAAATATGGATTTGAGACTATATGCAGATTCCAATTTTAGTAAAGAAATAGAAACATTCAAATATCTTAATTATGACACTAATAGAGTCAAAGAATTGAATACCAAGTTGTCTTTGCCAACTGAAATCTATTATAATTTAATTTCACTTTCTAAAAATGAAGATGAAAAAAATCAATTGTCTTCAGATAAAGAAGTAAATGGATTCAATAAAATTAAAATAATCCCAAATAATATTAACACTTACCATTCTATAATAAAAACAGGAAATTCGCAGTTTAAATTTAATTTAAACGTTATTCCAGAACCACTCACATTTATTTCTGGATTATCAACATCATACTATGATACTGATTCAAAAAATGTTGTTGGTCCAATATCAAATCTTAGAGTTAATTTTGGAGGAAGAGGATATAAGAAAATTCCAAAAATTTCTTCAATTACTACAACATCAGGAAAAGGTGCAGCATTAGAAGCAAAATCTTCTACTATTGGAAAAATAGAAAATTTAGAAAGAGTAAAAGATGGATTTGATTATCCAAGTGATACTACACTAAAACCTTTTTTAAGTGTTCCTGCTGTTGCTCAAATAGGAGATATTTCAAGAATAGAATATGTTGGTATTATAACTGGAGGAAATGGATATAATACTGCACCTACTTTAAAAGTTTTGGGGAATAATAAAATTAAATTATCGGCCAAATTGCAAAGTGGTAGTGTAATTGGTGTTGATATTGTTGAGAATACTAATGATTTGATAACTCCATTGAGAATTGTACCTATAAGAAATTCCAATGGTTATGAAATTGATAGTGTTGTTGCCTCCAATGATGGTTCTACTGTAACTTTAGAACTTCTTAATAATTCAGAATTATTTCCACTAATTACAACTGGTTATGGAACAACTGATGTTGTATTTCCATTTACTGAAGGTGATGAAATTTTCATAGAAAACTGCAGGCAAGTGGATAGAACTAAAGATAATATAAACTCCAAAGATTATAGTTATAGATTTTTTACGGTAACTTCAGTGAGTTCTCAAAATTTTACTGTCACTTTTAGTATGACTGGTGTTAAAGATTCATTGAATTTAAATCAAAATAATGGAGAATCAAATTATGAAAATGGATTTGGATATGGTTATGTAGTGAATAAAAAAGATATGGCCGTGTTTGAAATGAATTTGGTTGATGATTTGAGTTATATTTCTGGAGAAAATGTTTTTGGATATGATAATAGAGGAAATTCAGTATTTTCTGCAAAAGTTGCAGAAAATGGTTGGGATAATGAAATTAACCAATTGAGAATGGTAGATGCAAAAGGAGAACTAGAAGTTGGAAATAAATTAAAAGGTGAAAAATCACTACTAAATGGAACAGTAAAAGACGTAAATAAATTTAATTTAAAAGCAAATCTAGGTGTCTCAAGAGATAAAGTAAATGAAAGCAAAAATCAAAGTGGATTTTTGAATGATTATTTACAAAGACTCTCAGATAATTTTTATTATCAAAGATTTTCTTATGCAATTAAGAGTCAGATTTCTTATGATAAGTGGAAAGAACCAATCAAATCTCTAATTCATCCATCAGGATTTAAAGAATTTTCCGATTTAGATATTGTGAGTATTCCATCTTCAAATGTAAAAGTTGGAATTAGTAGTAATGATTTAAATCTTAGTGTTTTGATGGATAATATCCAGTCACTTTACACTAAAAATAATTTTACATTAGTTTCAGAAGATGATGATAATTTATTTGAAGATGGATCAATTGAAAGAATTAATGTAGGTGCAGAAGAAGGAAATATTGCTGGAGTTGGAACTTTTGGTCCTATCTTTGGGGTTCCCCTCAAAGAGTATATTTTAAATAAAACAAATAAAGTTTTATTGATGAATGACATCAGTGATCAGTTTGATGGGTCAAATGATTACATTTCAATAGGAATTACCACAGCAACATTTAATGCTCTAAATCAATATTATGTTGGAATTTCCACAGAAAATTTAAAAATAGGTGATTATATTGGAAATTCTGAATTTTTAATTCCAGAGGCAACATTAGTTGATGAAATTGGAATTAACAGTATCAGAATAAATTTACCTCATCGTTTGCAAGTGGGAATTGATACGACTGATGTATCAATTAGAAGAAAATTACCTGGAAATAAAGTCGTAGGTAAAACATCATTTGAACTCACATCTGGAATTAGTTCGGAAAAAGTACCATTATATTATCGTGAATTCAATTCTAATTCTTCCCAAATTTTGAATTTAGATAATAATATAATCAATCTAAAGAGTCATAATTTCCAAACTGGTCAAAAAATATTTTACAACAGATCTATTATTGATTCCCAACCAGTTGGATCTGCAACAACTGAAGTTGATAATGCATTTTCATATAATGTTTCTAATAAATTTGATTCAAATACAATTATGAGACTTGATATGACTATATTCAAGTTTGATTCAAATTAAACCATAAATAATCAAAAGAAACACATTACCTAATGGCAAGACTAGGGATATTTACTGGAACTACACCAAACGATGGAACTGGAGATACTTTATCTCAAGGTGCAGTAAAAGTTAATAGTAATTTTAGTGAAATTTATACTGCAATTGGTGATGGTACTAACATCACCAATACGATTTCTTTTGCGAACACCTCTACTAATGTAGTGGGGGGAATTGCTTCAGTAACAAGTTTAAATGTTTCTGGTGGAATTTCTACTGTTGGTTTTTTAACTGCAACTAACATAAATGTTGTTGGAATTGTAACTGCTTCTAGTTTTACAGGAAACTTAACAGGTACAGCAACTACGGCTAATAACGTAAGTTCTACTATTAACATAAACACCACTGGTATTGTAACTGCTTCTAGTTTTACAGGAAACTTAACAGGAACAGCAACTACCGCATCTAATTTACCTTCAAATATAAACATCAATACATCAGGTATTATAACTGCTTCAAGTTTTGTAGGTAACTTAACAGGTACAGCAACTACAGCAGTTGGTTTAGGTACAACTTCAAGCATTAACACTACAGGAATTATAACTGCTTCAAGTTTTGTAGGTAACTTAACAGGTACAGCAACTACAGCAGTTGGTTTAGGTACAACTTCAAGCATTAACACTACAGGAATTATAACTGCTTCAAGTTTTGTAGGTAACTTAACAGGTACAGCAACTACAGCAACTACAGCAGTTGGTTTAGGTACAACTTCAAGCATTAACACTACAGGAATTATAACTGCTTCAAGTTTTGTAGGTAACTTAACAGGTACAGCAACTACAGCAACTACAGCAGTTGGTTTAGGTACAACTTCAAGCATTAACACTACAGGAATTATAACTGCTTCAAGTTTTGTTGGAACACAGTCAATAACAATTGATGGGTCAACATTAATTGGAACAAATATACTTTCACTTTCTGGTGTTTCTAGTGACTTTACAACAGTTGGTTCTCAAACTTTTACCGTTCCAGCAGGAGTTACAAAAATATCAGCAATCGTAATTGCTGGTGGTGGAGGTGGTGGAGCAGGACAAGGTGGAAATGGAGGTTCTGGGGGTGGAGGGGGTGGTTTAAGATATATTAACGACCATCCAGTTGCACCAGGTCAAGTATTAAGCATTTCAGTAGGAAATGGTGGAAATGGTGGAAATGGTGGAAATGGCAGTGCTGGTGGCACTTCTGAAATCACTGGGATTGTAACTGCTTATGGTGGATCTGGAGGATCAACATCTCAAGGAGGGTCTGCTTTGGGTGGAACTGGAAGTACAATTTCGGGAAATATTGGAGGATCTAATGGTGGCAATGGTGGAGGTGGAACTTTAACAACTGGTGGTGGTGGAGGTGGTGCAGGAGGATATACTGGAAATGGAGGAGATGGTTCACCTGCAACTGGAAATAATGGAACTGGAGGTTCTGGAGCAGGTGGAGGAGGTCTCGGGTCTGGTGGAGGTGGAGTTGGATTGCTTGGATTATCATCAAGTGGAACTGGGGCATCAGTTCAGGGAGGAGGTGGTGGATCTGGTGGTTCTAATGGAACAACTGGGTCAGATGGTCAAAATGGAAGTCCTGGAGGAAACTATGGAGCAGGTGGTGGAGGAGGTGAAAATGGTAGTGCCACTCTTGGAGGAAATGGTGCTCAAGGTGCAGTAAGGATATTATGGACTCCAAATTCCAAGTTCTCAAGACTCTATCCATCACATCAAGTTGGAAACACTATAAATCAATAAAGGTATTAAACAAAAATGGCAAACAACATAGGAGTATTTTTTAATATAAATGATAATGATGGAATACCTTTGGTTGGTGTTTCCACCGATGGAAGAGTGTTTCTTGATCCTTTTTATGGTAATGTTGGTGTTGGTATAACAAATCCATCAGCAAAACTTCACGTTTTTGGAGATTCTTTAATTACTGGAATTGTAACTGCTTCTAGTTTTGTAGGTAACTTAACTGGAACAGCAACTACAGCAGTTGGTTTAGGTACAACATCAAACATTAACACTACAGGAATTATAACTGCTTCAAGTTTTGTAGGTAACTTAACAGGTACAGCAACTACAGCAACTACAGCAACTACAGCAACTACAGCATCAAATCTCACCAAAACTGTAACTGCAGGATCTGGATTAAATGGTGGTGGAACATTAACCTCCAATGTAACTCTTGATGTTAATGTTGGAACTGGCATTACCATTAGTTCTGATTCAGTCGCACTTAAAAATGGAGATAATTTAACTGATAATAGAATTTTAAAATGGAATGGTGGTAGTGGGCAATTAACTGATAGTATTATTACTGATACTGGAACTAATATTGGTATTGGTTCTACACAACCAACATCAAAATTTGAAGTTATTGGTGATGCTTCAATTTCTGGCAATCTTAAACTTAATACTATTGATCTAGGAAATAATACAGATACTACAATTTCTCGTTCTTCTGCAGGTGTTGTTTTCATTGAAGACCAAGAAGTAGTGACAACCACAAGAGATCAACTATTACAAAACAAAACTTATATAATTCCATTCGTTCAAGGTCAAGGAGTGTCTTTAATTAGTGGATCCGAGACTACTTACCAATATTTGTTTCCTGAACTATTCCCATCTATTACTTTGAGTGTAGGAACTTATGAAATGTTTGCATATATTATAGCATCAAGAACAATTACCGGTGCTGCTTCTTCGTCATTAAGAATTCGGAATATTGCAGTATCTTCAGCTGCAACTGGAACATTTACTGGTACATCTACTGGAAGTTCCCCTAGTTTTTCTAATATTTTAAGCCACCATCTTTCCCAGAGCATCACAGACCCAATGATTATAACACCATCAGGAAATAATAGTGGAAATTATATTTCTAAGATATCTGGAATTTTAAGAATAGGTGTTGCTGGGAACTATATTCCTGGGTATTCTATGTCAGCAACTATAAACAGTTCCGTGACCTGCGGTAGTTATAATTATATGATACTTAGAAAAATATCTAGTTCTGGATCTATTGTAGCGCAAGGTGGTTGGGGAGCTATTCCGTAAAAAATTATTTTATTAATCTATAGATTGCAACAATAAATATAAAAAGCACTGATTAAGTAAAAATATTAATGAGAACAACTCCAGGGGCAGGTGCAATATTATTTCCAATTTTTGATGGAGATAAATATTCTGTATCAAAAATTGAAGTGATTGATGGTGGAGCAGGATATGCATCAACAGATCCTCCAAAAATTGAAATTGAAAATACTGCAACCCCAACAATTGAGGGTGTATTTTATCCAATAATTAATCATCCAAGCAATGGATCTATCGTTTCAGTTTTAATTGTAAATCCTGGTGAAGGTTATTTTCCAGTTACAAATACACTTGGTGAAAAAATTGGAATTGGAACCACGTCTTTAGTGGAGCCACAATTTGTAACTAAAGAATACGGTGCTGGAATTATAATGGGAGTGAGTGGTGGTATTGGAAGTGCAATATTTGAGAATGGATATAATGTAGCAATTAGTACCACAATTGCTGGCATATCAACTCTAATACCAAATGCATTAAGTCGCATTTATGGATTTGGTAATCCAATTCCATCAACAACAAATGGAATTGGAACGGATGCAAAATTTGAAGTTTGGATTACATATGATGGAACACCAGCAGGAAATCCAATTTCAACTTCAATTATTCTCAAAGATGGTGGAAGAGGATATAGAGTAGCAGATACAGTTTCAATTGCTGGAACTTATCTTGGAGGAGAAAATCCAACTCACACATTATCATTCAATGTTTCTAAAGTTTCAAGTACAGCAATCGTATCAGCAGCAAATGCATCATATACTGGTGTTGCTGGTACTACAATAGTTGGTGTTGGTTCTGGGGCAACATTCAATATATCAAGAGATTCTACTGGGAAAATTAGTTCAGTAACTGTTGCAAATGGTGGGAGAAATTATTCAATAGGAGTTGTTGGTGTTGGAACTACAAGCACATCATCAACTCCTACAGATATAATAAGTATTGCCGGAACACATATTGGTGGTTCTACACCAGCAGATAATTTATTTGTTTCACCAACACTTTTGGGAACAGATATACTCCCTGACATTTTGTATATAGACAAACTAAATGATGACCAATTTAAAGTTTCTGGACTTTCTACAGCATCAGAACTTGATATAAGTCAATTGGGTGTAGGGACACATTCATTTGCATTTGATAATCCAAATGCAAGTTCTTTAATTGCAATTGATAATATTATTCAAACTCCATTATACAGAAAAAATCTTACTTTTTCTTTATCATCTGGAGTTGGATTAGGAAATACAATATATGTGACTTCAGGTATTTCTTCACTAACTTCTTTAGATGTTTTGAAAATTGATTCTGAATATATGAATGTCAGAGCAGTTGGAATTGGTTCAACAAATGACATTATTGTAGAAAGAGGTCAATATGGAAGTGAAATAAGAGCACACACTTCATCATCCACGATTAAAGTTTATAGAGGTGACTATAACATTGAAAAGGGAAAAATTTATTTTTCAACTCCTCCTTATGGAAAAATAGGACAAGAAGGTTTGAAAGTTAGTTCAAATTTTCAAGGAAGATATTTTAGTAGAAGATTTGACCCAGGAAACACCACTGACAAAAATTTAGTTATTGATGACATTTCTTTAGATTTTACGGGAAAAGCAGAAAATTTAGGAATAAGAACAGGCACTTTAAATTATGATAGTCAAGATAGTATATCAGGAATAGACACTACTAGTTTGGAGATTGGTGATACATTAAATTTAGAGTATTCTACTCCTTTTTTAATAAATTTAAATACAGTTATAAATTCAATTGGAATTGGAAGTATTGGAATTTCTCCAAATCATAATGTTTATGTGGGAATAGCAACTACCACATTTAATATCAGAAGACTTAATTTTTCTTTGAAAACCGATAATGAAATAATATCTGGAATTTACACAAATACTAATAGTTCTACTGATATAAACAACAATCCAATTATTTTAATAAACAACATCCCCCAAGTAGCAGAAAAAGATTTTAAAATAGATACACCAGGCAACAATACGATCAAATTCATCAGTGGAGTTCCAAATGCTGGAAGAATAGTTAGAGTTGCAATTACTACTGGTTTTGGTTATCAACCCCTTGTAGGTGCCTCTGCAACGGTTTCTGTTTCTTCTGCTGGCACAATATCAAGTATTTCTTTAACTGGGGCAGGAAGTGGTTATAGAACTGCTCCTGTGATTAGTATTGCTTCAACAGTTGGATCTGGTGCTACGATTACTGCGACAATCGGTACTGGAGGAACGGTAACTTCTCTGAGCATAGTAAATGCAGGAACTGGTTATACTACAAATATACTTCCACAAATAAACATACCAATTCCACCAAACTATAGTGATTTGAGTACAACTTATGCAGGAATTTCAACAGGAAGTGGAGAAGGGGCAAAAGTATCAGTAATTGTTGGAAATGGTTCCAGTGTAACTGGTTTTACTTTAGAAGATCCAGGAAGTGGTTATAAAGTTGGTGAAATTTTAGTTGTTCCAGGAATTACAACCAATCCAACTGTTGGTGCTGGTTTTAGTGAATTTAGAATTACTATTGAAGAAACATTTACTGATAAATTTGGAGGGTTTTATCCTGGCCAATTTATTAAATTTGATGATCCATCAAAATATTTTACAGGAACAAAGAGAAAATTTGATTTGCTGATAGATAAAGAATCAATTTCATTAAAAACAAGTCCATTATCAGATTTAAAAGTTGAGAATAATTTCTTTGTGTTTATTAACGATATTATACAAGTTCCAAATTTATCTTATAAAATAGTTGGTTCCAGAATAATCTTTACAGAAGCACCAAAAAAAGACTCAAAATGTTTAATTTTATTCTATAGAGGTTCAGATTTAGACGTAGACCAAGTTGACCCACCAAAAACATTAAAAGAAGGAGATATAATTCAAATACAACAAAACAAATTTGAACTGACACAAAGAGAACAATTTGAAAGAGTAATTAAAAAGATTATTTCTTCAGATCAGTTTGATACTTTTACTTATGATAGTTTGGGAATAAATACTGATCCAAAAAAATCAAGACCATTAAAATGGACAAAACAAACAAAAGATAGAATTATTAATGGGGTCTTATATTCTAAACAACGACCAGATTTAAAATCAAGGGTAACTCCAAAAACTCAAATAATTAAATCAGTATCAAAAACAGATACAAAAATTTATGTAAATAATGCATTTCCTTTATTTTCTATAGATGAAAATTTAAATTTAAAAGAAGAACTAAGAGATGTTGTATTGATATCAAATAAAGATTTTACAATTTCCACTGGTACGGCTGTAGTATCAGCAGCATCAACGATTTCTGGTGTCTCAATTACTAGTGGTGGTTCTGGATATGAACCTTCAAGTCAACCAGATATTTCTATATCTTCGGCATTTATATCCAAAAAAGATCCAATTTATAATTGGCAAAAAACAAGTGGAATAAACACTTCTTTTAATTTCAATTCAGTAATTTATGGCAATAAATTTGTTGCTATTGGAAGTAGTAGTTTATTGGGAATTAGTGAAGATGGAAAATCTTGGACAACCTCTAATGTTGGTTTCGGCACAACAGTATCATTCAATTCAATATCTTTCGCATCAACATCAAATACTTATGTTGCTGTCGGAGATACAGGAAAAATTATTAAATCTGTTGGTTTATCCTCTTGGACTGAATATAATTTAGTACAAAAAATATCTTTCAATTCAAGCAATATAGATGTAAATGATGTTGAAACTGAACCAAGTTTATTTGAAGGAGGGTTCAATGATATTACATATTCACCAATAAAAGATACTTTCATTGCAGTTGGATCTACCTGCATTTTTTCTTCCATTGGAACTGGTTCTACACAATTTGTAAAAAATAGTTTTAATTCACAAAATAATTTAAATAGTGCATCCAATAATAATTCAGTATTTGTTGTAGTTGGGGATAATGGTAGAGTTTCTTATTCAATAAATGAAAATATTTGGAAGTCTGTCACTAATTTCACTAATGAGAATTTAAACAAAGTTATTTGGGATGGTTCTAAATTTGTAATTGTCGGAAACAATTCAATCATAGCAACTTCCGAAACTGGAATAGATTGGTCATTGCAACAGAGTGTAAATATTTCTGTAAATATTGAAAATATTAAATATTTTGATGGAATTTATGTTATTTTGGATAATAATGGTGATTTATATTATTCATTGAATCTTTCCTATTGGGAAAAAAGAACAACAAATCAAAACAATCCAATTAAAGATATAGTTTATGTGCCAAATTTAAACTCCGATGCCATAACTGTTGCTGTTGGGGTTGCAGGGACAGTAATTTATACAAATCCATCTTATAATAGGGCATCTGCAATTTCCACAACAACAGGGGATTCTGTTTCATCTGTAACTATGATAAATGGTGGATTTGGATATTTGGAATCTTCTCCTCCCCCTGTTATTTTTGAAAGCATAACACCAAATAAGGAAAAAATTATTTCCATAAAAGCAAAGGGTGATTTTGGGACTATAATAGGAATTAATACTATAGGAATTGGACAATCATCTCTTGAGTTTATTTTAAAATCAGAAACTTATAATAACAGTGCTTTAGGTATTGGTTACTCTTCTCTTAATGTATTTGGAATAAATTATACTCAATTGACGGTAGGTGATTATTTTGTAATTTTTGATAGTAATGTAATAACTGGTTATGCTCTCACCGGAATTTCCACAATAACTGGAACGATTGTTGGATCTTCTGGTGTATCAACAAATACTATTAATGGAGTTTATAGAGCAGAAAATGTAATTGTTGATGCTAATGTTGGTATTGTAACCGTTAGGTGTGATTTTGTTGTAGTTTCCGGTGGAGTAGACAAAGCAATTAGTACAGGAATTAATACTACTGGATTTTATGGTAGGTATACTTGGGGTCAAATATATGATTATCAAAACAGAGCAAGAGAAAATCCAAAACAATTTAGTGTAAATACAAGAGATGGATTAGTTGGTTTATCAACCGCACCAGAGATTTATAGGACTCGTGGTTTAGTTTAGAGATAAATAAAAAAAAGTATTTTCACACAATGCCTGCGATTATATCTGATCAATTTAGAGTTATGAATGCTGAGACTTTCACTAAAAGTCTTGTTGCAGTTGGAAACACCAATAATACATATTATACTTTTATTGGACAACCAAACGCTCTAAATCCACAAGCAAATGGAATTGCCGAGTGGGGAGCAAATCCCCCACCACCACTTGATGGTTTTGAAGAAGAAAATAAAATAAAAGAAACCATCATATCAATGAAAAAGGTGACTCAGAGTGATGTGAGAAGAATGATTAGAAAGGTTGTCTGGGAATCTGGTTCAAGCTATGAGATGTATAGGCACGATTATTCAATCTATAATTTATCACCAATTACAAACTCTTCTTCATTGTATGATGCTAATTATTATGTAATTAATGAAGATTTGAGGGTTTATATTTGTTTACAAAATGGAGCAAATCCAGAAAATTCTAGAGGTAGACCATCTGTAGATCAACCAACTTTTGTTGATTTGGAACCAAGACCAGCAGGAACTAGTGGAGATGGATATATTTGGAAATATCTTTATACAATTAAACCATCAGAAATTGTAAAATTTGATTCTATTGAGTTTATTCCAGTTCCAGAAGATTGGGGAACAGTCGGAGAGAGTATATCAACAAAAAATAATGCAATTGATGGAAAAATAGAAATCATTAATATCAAAAATAGAGGTTCTGGGTATAGTCCAATTTCTCAAACTTTTACAAATATTCCTATTCTTGGAGATGGGACTGGAGGAAAGGCAACAATTACGGTAGATTCTTTTGGGAAAGTTTCTGATATTTTTGTGAGTGATGGTGGAACTGGATACACAAAAGGTATAATCAAATTTGAACCAGGAGCACCTTCAATAACACAAAATTTAAGTAATACTGGAACAAATGCTACATTTGAAGTTATTGTTCCACCAAAAGGTGGTCACGGATATGATATTTATAGAGAGTTGGGTGCATATAGGGCATTAGTTTATTCAAGATTTTCTACAGATTCTACAAATCCAGATACAATTATAGGAAATGATTTTGCTAGAATTGGAATTATAAAAAATCCAACTAAAAGTGGAAGTGCTGTAGAAAAATTAGAAACTGCCGAAGTAAGTGCGATGAAAGCATTGAAATTGACTGGTTCAGCAACTAGTACAACAACTTATGCAGTAGATTCAGTAATTACTCAACAAGTAAGTACTGGAGTTACTGCAATAGGTTTTGTTGCTGCTTGGGATAATGTCACAGGAGTTTTGAAATACTATCAACCTGTAGGACTAGCAACTGAGGGTGTTGGATATAACATAAATCAATTCACATCTTCTCCTGGTTCTGGTGGAAGTTTAACAATTGTTGGATCTTCAATGAATGGTTCTTCATTAACAATTGATAGTGGATTTACTGGATTAAGTACAGTAATAAATAATACTACATACCAATTGGGAAGTTATTTTACGTCTGGCATTTCATCGTCTGAATATAATAATAAATCCGGTGAAATTATATACATTGACAATAGATTCCCTGTACCAAGATCAAAAAGCCAAAAAGAAGATATTAAAATCGTCCTGGAGTTTTAAGTAAAATGCCACAAAATACAAATTTAAATGTATCCCCATATTTTGATGATTTTTCTGATCAGAAAGGATATCAGAAAGTATTATTTAAACCAGGAACTCCAATACAATCAAGAGAATTAACAACACTCCAAAGTATTTTACAAAATCAAATTGAAAAGTTTGGAAAACACTTCTTTAAAGAAGGCTCAATGGTAATACCTGGACAAATTGGTTACGATGATCAGTATTATTCTGTTCAAATTGATGAGTCTCATTTAGGTATTCCTGTTTCTTCGTATATAGAAAAATTTGTAGGAAAAAGTATCCAAGGAGAAACTAGTGGTGTTACAGCAGTAGTAGAAAACTATATTACCAATGAACAATCCGAACGAGGAAATTATACACTTTATATAAAGTACAAAAATTCAAGTAGTAGTAATTTTACTACAAGATCTTTTATTGATGGTGAAAATTTAATTTCTCTAGAAGATGTAGATTATACATTATCTACAATTCAAAGAAACACATCATTTGCAACTGCAATTATATCAAATTCTACTTCTATTGGATCTGCGGCAAAAATAGAGGAAGGGGTTTATTTCATTAGAGGATTTTTTTTAACGGTATCCAAACAAACAACAATACTGGATCAATATGAAAATAGTCCTTCATACCGTGTAGGTCTTTTCATTGATGAAGAAATTGCAGTGGCCTCAAATAATTATAGTGATTTATTTGATAATGCTCAAGGATTTTCTAATTATTCGGCACCTGGTGCAGATAGATTGAAAATATCATTATCTTTAATCAAAAAACCACTTGATGATTTTAATGATGAAAATTTTGTTGAATTGATGAGATTGGATTCTGGTGTATTGGTTAAATTTGTAAACAATTCTGATTATAATTTATTAAAAAATGAATTTGCCAGAAGAACATATGATGAATCTGGAGATTATTATATCAAACCATTTAATGTTTTTCTGAAAGATTCATTGAATGATAAAGTAGGAAATAGTGGAATATATTCGGAAAAACAAAAAACATCTCAGGGAAATGTTCCATCTGATGATTTAGCTTGTTTGTCTATAAGTCCAGGAAAAGCATATGTTAGGGGTTATGAAATAGAAACAATAAGTAATATTAGTGTTGATGTAGAAAAACCAAGAACAACTGAAAAAGTTTTTAATTCATCAATTCCATTTAATGTTGGCAGAAAAATTATAGTTAATAATGTTTTTGGAACAATTCCAGTGGGATTTGGAACAACATCTCAGGTTTCTCTTTATGGTGATAGAACATCAACAGTCGGAGTATCTTCTGGAACTAAAATTGGAATAGCAAGAGTTTATGATTTTAAACTCAAAAATGCTGAATATTCTAATGCTTCTACTCAATTTGAACTTTTTCTTTATGACGTTCAAACATACACAAAATTGACTTTAAATTCCACAATAACTTCTTTAAGTACTCCAGCATTTATAGAAGGAAAGAGTAGTGGTGCTTCTGGATATTTAGTAAGTGCTGTTTCAAATTCTTCAGAATTGGTTTTATATCAGGTATCTGGTTCTTTCATTTCAAATGAACAACTCAAATCCAATGGAGAGGATTTAAATAGAAATGTATCTAGTTTAATTGATTATAATCTATCAGATGTACATCAAATTACTGCCAATGAATCGGCAGGAATAGGAACATTCACTGCAGATCCACTTCTTTCAGTTCAAACTCTTTTAGCACCATCTGGAACACAATTTTCCATCAGTTCTAGTGGCACTGTAACTTCCGGACAAGAAAACTTTTATGTGGGAATAAAGGTAGGTGATGTTGTTTCTTACACAAAACAAGGGGATATTGTCCCAACTTATAATAAAGTTTCCGCAATAAGTACCTCTGGAAAAAATATAACAATTATACCAACAACATCAGTCTCTGGCATTTGTAGTGGCACTTTACCTGCAAGTAATATTGCAGTTAATGACTTTAAAAAAGTTTCATTAGAGGTTTTAAATAATCAAAATGCATTTTTGTACTCTAAATTAAATAATTCAAATATTTCAACGGTAGATTTAACAGGGTCTGAAATTATTATAAGAAAATCATATCAAATTCCATCAAGTTCATTTTCTTCGGGATCATATTCACAAATTTTAGAAACTGATCCAAATTTAACTTTATTGCCATTTGATGAAGAAGATTACAATTTAAGTTTTTCCAATGGAACTATTCCACCATTAAATAACCAAAAACTAACCGTAAGTGGGAGAACTGTATCAATTCAAGGTATTACACCAAATTCCAATTCTTCTACTTTGACGGTGACATTTAAAAAAATTAATGTTTCCTCCAGAAAAAAAATATACAATAGATGCTCTTCACTAATTATAAATAAAACTTCATCTGGAATAAACACTTCTACTAATGGTTTAACGAAAAGTGATATATATGGATTAAGAGTTGAAGATAAAGAAATATCATTAAATGTTCCAGATGTAGAAAGTATTATTGGGATATTTGAGTCATCCACATCGTCAGATCCAATTTTACCAAACATAACATTAACAAACTTAAATTCAAATATTTTAAATTTAATTAAAGGAGAAAGAATTGTCGGTAATGATAGCAATGCTGTAGCAGTGGTTGTTTCAAGCAATTCAACCAATGTAGTTGAGTTTGTCTACTTAAACGAAAATTCTTTTTACATTGGTGAAAACGTCATATTTGAAGAATCAAAGATATCTGGAAAAGTAGATTCCATTTTGACCGGTGATAAAAATATAAAAAATAATTATATCTTGGATGAAGGTCAAAAAGTGGAATACTTAGATTTTTCCAAAATAGTTAGAAAAAGTGAATTTTCTTCGCCAACAAAAAAACTTAAAATAATTTTTAACAACTATACAATAAATTCAACAGATGATGGAGATTTGGTTAGTGTAGATTCATACGATAAAGAAAGATATGGAAAAGATATTTCTTTTGTTGGTTCAAATAGTTTAAGTGATGTTATTGATTTGAGACCAAGAGTTGCTCCATATTCAGGTACATATTCACCGTTTGAATATGAATCAAGAAAATTTGAATCAATAAATTCTTCAAAAAATATATTCTCAAATAATAAAGATATTAATTTATCTTATGAGTATTATTTGCCAAGAATTGATAAATTATATTTAAATAAAGATGGTATATTTTTTATCAGCAAGGGAATTCCATCCATAGAATCTAAAGAACCAAATTCTTTGGATTCATCTTTAGAAGTTGCAACGATTAGATTACCGGCATATTTGTATAGTACTACAGATGCAACTATCATATTATCTTCTCATAAAAGATATACTATGAGAGATGTTTCTAGATTAGAAGATAGAATAAAAAATATAGAATATTATACTTCATTATCTCTACTTGAATCTGATACTCAGAATCTTTCAATTCGTGATCCTCAAACAAAATTAGATAGATTTAAATGTGGTTTCTTTGTTGATAATTTTAGATCATATAATGGTGGTCAAATAAGAAGTAGAGATTACAAAGCAAGTATTGATACTGCAAATGGAATTTTAAGACCATCGCACTATACAACGTCAATTGATTTACTCATAGGATCCGAATCTGTTGTTGGATTGGGAACAATATCAAATCCAAACACAGACCTTCGTTTTGCAAATGATTTCGGATCACCAAATATAAAAAAAGTTGGCAGTCAGTTACTACTCAATTACTCTGAAGTGGAGTATGTAAAAAATATATTTGCTACAAGATCGGAAAATGTAAATCCTTTTCATGTTATAAATTGGATTGGATCTATTGAATTAAACCCATCTTCTGATAGTTGGATAGAAACAAGAAAAACAAAAAAAACAGTTGATATTGAGGGAAGTTATCAGCAATCAATGGAACAACTTGGAGTTGATAGTAATACTGGATTCTCTCCAATAGATTGGAATTCTTGGGAAACAAATTGGACTGGAGAAACTATATCCAATGGTCCAGAAATAGGGAGAATTAGTCAAGGAACAACTAATTTAGGAAACACTACTTTTGATCCAAGCGGATCTGGAAGGAGACAAGTTACTGATACAACTACATTTAGAGATGACTTTTTGACATTTAATAACCAAACAATAACTAAAACTGGAACAAGTACAAGAGAAGGTATTCAATATAAAGTATCAGAAAAATTTGATTCAACTAATTTGGGAGATAGAGTAGTTTCCAGAGAAATCATTAAAAAAATGAGATCCAGAAACATTGAAATTATTGCAAGAAGATTAAAGCCTTCTTCTAGATTTTATTGCTTTTTTGATAACGTAGATTTGACTTCTTATGTAATCCCAAAACTTTTAGAAGTTTCTATGAGTAGTGGTACTTTTTCTCCAGGAGAAACAGTAATTGGCACTTTGGGCACAAAAAGCATAAGGTTTAGACTCTCTCAACAAAACCACAAATATGGACCATACGATTCTGCAACAGAAGTGTATGTAGAGAACCCATATCAACCAGAAAATACATTATCTAGTTCTTATTCATCAACAACAACCATTTTAAATGTTGATACTGCTAGTTTATCAATAAATTCTGAATCTAATTTTTATGGGTCATTAATTCAGGGAATGCAAATTGTTGGCCAAACTAGTAATGCAATTGCAACTGTCTCTGAGATTAGATTGGTAAGTGATTTTTCTGGAGTCTTTATTGGATCTGTATTGATCCCCGATTCTACTATCCCATCAACACCTTCGTTTGAAACTGGAACAAAGACTCTTGTTTTGACAACTAGTTCTACAAATTCTACAGTTGTGACCTCAAATGAAAGTACTGCAGAAACTAATTTTTATTCAGAAGGCACTTTAGATAATGTTGAAAATTCAACTCTTCGTATAAGAAATGCAAATATAGAAAGATTACCACAATCAGAAACAATATTAGCATCAGAAACTGAAACTAGATTAGTATCAAGTAACACTTCAGAAAACAGAACAACAACAAGTCAAAGATGGGTTGATCCATTAGCACAATCATTTGAAGTTGCAGATAGAAATGGAGTATTCATAACAAAATGTGATATTTTCTTCAAAACAAAAGACACTAAAGGAGTTCCGGTAACTCTTCAAATTAGATCTATGAGGGATGGGACTCCAACTCAAGAAATTCTTCCTTTTGGTGAAATCGTATTGAATGCAAGTGATGTAAACATTTCTGAAGATGGAACTGTCCCCACTACATTCACATTCCCATCTCCAATTTACCTTGAATCAGTAGGTAGTGGATATGCAATTGTATTAGTTTCATCTTCAAATGAATATAATGTTTGGATTTCTAGAATGGGTGAAACTGATATTTCTACAATTGACAAACCAGATTCTGAGAAAATAATTGTTTCCCAACAACCAACTCTTGGGTCTTTATTTAAATCACAAAATGGTTCTACTTGGGAACCAAGTCAATTAGAAGATTTGAAATTTACTTTATATAGAGCAGATTTTGTAACTTCACCAGCATCAATTAGATTTTACAATCCAGAGTTGGCAGTTGGAAACAATCAAATAATTTCACTAAGACCAAATCCAATCAATACAAATTCAAATTCTGCATTGATTGGAATCGGAACGAGTTTATCTCCAGTTCAACAAAGTTCTTTGGTTATCGGAAATACAATAAGTCAAACAACCAATACTAATTTTACTGGAAAGTTAAAATCACTTGTTGGTGCAGTCGGGATTAATTCTGAATTGACTTTAACAAATACAGGAATGGGTTTTACTAGTGGACCCAAATTATATTCTAATATAAATTTAAAAACACTTACTGGATTTGGAAATAATGCCAAGGTAAATCTTTTTGTATCTGGCGGAGTTGCAGTTGCAGCAACAGTAACTGATGGTGGTTCTGGATATAAAATTGGAGATACACTGACTGTAAATTCTTCTGATACAGACGGATTCGGAAAAAATTTAATTCTGACGATTCCAAATAGTTCTGGAATTATTTCTTCCTTTAATTCAATTATTGTTGATAACATTCAAGGAAAAGTAAATACTTCTGGTTCGTATTCATTAACAAATAATGGATCAGAAATAACTAATGCAACAGCAACTAGTTCTATAGAATTGACAAATGGTTTATATTTTAAAGTAAATCATAATAATCACGGAATGTATGCAGCAAATAATCAAGTAATTTTAAGTGGAATTGAATCCGATTATTCACCAGAAACTTTAGTTAGTGATTATTCTGCCACATCTACTGATAATATTGTAGTTTCTTCTGGTTCTATTTTTTCTACTTTTGAAAATGTTGGTGTTGCATCAACAAATCCAGGATATATTTTAATTGATCAAGAAATTATTAAATATACTGGAGTTTCTGGAAATTCATTAACTGGAATAACAGGAAACAGAGGAATAGATGGAACAATACCAACTTTACATAAAGCAAAATCTTTAGTATTTAAATATGAAATGAATGGCATTTCATTGAGAAGAATTAATAAAACACATACATTCACTGATGTTGATGTGAGTAATTATCCAATTGAAATGGATTCTTATTATTTAAAAATTGATACATCGTCAAAAACTGGAACAGACAGAACTACTGGAAGTGCTGTTGGTCCAGAACTATTCTTCAACCAATCAAAATCTTGTGGTTCTTATCTAACAAATACTCCACAACTGAATTCAATAAATGGACAAAAGGCAACGCAAAATTTAGTATTTAATAGTATTAGGCCAAACATAGTCACAATGTTACCAGACACAACTTCAATTTCTGCAAAATTGAGAACAACATCTGCGACTAGTGTAAATGGAAATGAATTATCATTTATTGATTCTGGTTTTACTGATATTTCTTTAAACTCAAATAATGAATTTAATTCTTTAAAAATGATTTGCTCTAAGGTCAATGAAGAGTTTTATTTGAGTTCTTTACCTGGAAATAAATCGTTGACTATAGAAATGTCCTTACAGACCAAGGATTCTAAAGTTTCTCCTGTGATTGATTTTGATCGTGTAAGTTTAATTACTACTATGAATAGGATTGATACTCCAATTAAAAATTATTTAACTGACCCAAGAGTTAATCAATTAACTGGTGATCCAAATTCAGCAATTTACTTATCAAAAATAGTAAAGTTAGAGAAATCATCAGACAACTTAAAAGTTTTATTTGATGCATACAGACATCAATCTAATGATATTAGAGTTCTTTATCGTTTATTCAGAAATGATACTCCAGACGAACAACAAATATTTGAGTTTTTCCCAGGATATGATAATTTAGATCAAAATGGTAATATCGTAGATTCATCTAAAAATAATGGAAGACCAGATAGATTTGTGCAATCATCTAATACCATAAATGATTATGGAAATTATGAATTCACCGCAAAAAATTTGCCTTTATTTAATGGATTTCAAATTAAAATTATTATGACAGGAACAAATCAAGCACAAGTTCCTTATATTAAAGACCTTCGTATTATTGCAACAATATGATACCAGTAGAAGGACATAAAGGACTCTATAGAGATGAGACCACTAATGCAATTGTAAATTGTAATGACTATCAGTATCAAGAATATATAAAATTGAAAAATGAATCTTTGAGTGAAAAAGAAGAAATTGAAAATTTAAAAAATGAATTGTCAGAAGTTAAGAAATTGCTGAAAGATTTAATAAACAATCATTCATAAATACTATAAAATAAAAGTTTTTTAATATAATGTCTATATACGTAGTCAATATAGTAATTCCTTCTGGTTCTGATTTTAGTCAATCATTTTTTCTTGAAAGTGATGAATCAGATTCTGCTTTTAATTTGACTAACTATAGTGTGTATTCAATGATCAAAAAAAGTCCATTATCTCTGACAACAGCAGCAAATTTCAATGCTTCTATTGTCTCCCCTCCAACTCAAGGTCAAATAATCATTTCTTTGGGATCTAGTATTACTGCATCGTTAAAACCAGGAAGATATTCTTATGATGTTTTAATAAAAAATAATTCATCAGGATTAAAAACTAGAGTTATTGAAGGAAGTGCTTTAGTTACAGCAGGAATTACAACAACGGTGTAAAAAATGGCTCAACCATCAACAAGGCAGGGATTAATTGATTATTGTTTGAGAAAACTGGGATATCCAGTTTTGGAAATAAACGTTGATGAAGATCAAATTGATGATTTGGTTGACGATGCAATTCAATATTTTAATGAAAGGCATTTTGATGGAATAGAAAGAGTATATTTAAAACACAAATTAACTCCCGAAGAAAAAACCACAATAAGAACAGGAGTTTCTACAACCACTGCAACTAGTGGTGTTGGAATTACAGCAATTTCTTTTCAGGAATCAAATAATTTTATAAAATTACCAGATACTGTAATTGGAGTATTTAATGTCTTTAAATCAGATGCAAATACAATATCCAGTGGGTTGTTTAATATAAAATATCAGTTATTTTTGAATGATTTATATTATTATGGAGCATTGGACCTGTTAAATTATGCAATGGTAAAAACTCATCTTGAAGATATTAGTAGAATTATCACTCCAGATGTTCAATTGAGATTCAATAAAAAACAACACAGATTATATTTGGATATTGATTGGGCTATGGTTAATGAAAATAGTTATATTATTATTGATTGCTTTAGAATTGTTGATCCATCAGATTTTCCAAAAGTTTACAATGACTGGTGGATAAAAAAATATTTAACTGCACTCATTAAAAGGCAGTGGGGTCAAAATCTCATTAAATTTAATGGTGTCCAACTTCCAGGCGGAATTACTTTAAATGGAAGACAAATTTATGATGATGCAATTTTGGAAATAGAAAAACTTGAAGAAAAACTTCATAATGAATATGAATTACCACCAATGGATATGATCGGATAATGTCACCATTAAATCCTTATTTCTTACACGGTTCATCAAGTGAACAAAGACTTGTCCAAGACTTAATCAATGAGCAATTGAGAATGTATGGTCAAGATGTTGTTTATATGCCAAGAAAATTAATTAATGAAAAATCTATCATTAAAGAGGCAATTGTTTCTAAGTTTGATGATAGTTTTAGAATAGAAGCATATGTAATGAATTTTGAAGGTTTTGGGGGACAAGGTGATATTTTAAGTAAATTTGGAGTAAGAACAACGGATGAATTAAATTTAATCATATCAAAAGAAAGATATGAAGATTTTATTTCCCCATTTTTGGTTTCAGATCAAAAAGTAAAAGTTGCTACAAGACCACAAGAAGGAGACCTTATTTATTTTCCTCTTGATAATTCTTTGTTTGAAATTAAATATGTAGAAGGAAAACAACCATTTTATCAATTGAATAATTTATATGTTTATCAATTGAAGTGTGAGATATTTGAATATGAAGATGAAAACATTTCAACAACAATTGAAGAAATTGATAAATCTGTTCAAGAGTTTGGGTACATTCAAACAATTACAATGGTAAGTTCCGGTGCAACTGCTGCATCGGCAAGTATTTCAAATTTACCATCACCAAGTTCTCTTCAATATATTGATCTAATTAATGATGGAACTGGGTATTTGACAACTCCAACAATTCGTATTGAAAAAGCACCTGTTGGTGGAACAGACGCATCAGCAGTTGCAATTATGACATATAGACCACCAAGAAATGGTAGCTCTATAGATAAAATTTTACTCATAAATCCTGGAGCAGGATATACAGTACCACCAAAAGTTGAAATATTAAGTGATACTGGAACTGGTGGAATCGCAACAGCAGTCATTTCTAATGGTTCTCTTGGACAAATATCAATATTAACTAATGGATCTGGATATTCTTCTGCACCAACTGTTTCAATATCTTCTGCACCTTCTGGTGGCACAAATGCAACTGCATTGGCATTTATAAATTCTTCCGGAATAGTTACAGCAATTAGGTATACAAATACCGGTGCTGGATACACTTCACTCCCATCTATTACATTGTCCTCTCCTGTTGGAACTTCCACTGGAAACTTTATATTTAATGAGTCAATCAGAGGAGTTTCTACAGGGACAACAGCATATGTTAAAGATTGGGATGCAGACACCAAAGTCCTTAAAGTTTCAATTGCAAATGGAAACTTTGCTCTTGGTGAATTAATAGTTGGTTCTAATGCAACTCATAAAGTATTTTCAATTCAATCTGATGATTTGTATGACCCATATGCTCAAAATACTGAAATAGAAAATGAATCAGATTCAATGTTAGACTTCTCTCAAAGAAATCCATTTGGTGATTACTAGTTATTAATTACTAAATAATTATAAAGTGTTTGATTATGTTAGGAAATTATAGTTATCACGAAATTATAAGAAAGACGGTTATATCTTTTGGTACGCTTTTTAATAATATTTTAATCAAACACGAAGAGCAAGATGGAACTGATTATAGTTTAATCAAAGTTCCCATTGCGTATGGACCAATACAGAAGTTTTTAGCAAGATTAGAACAGAAGCCAGACTTGAGAAAAAGAGTTGCATTGACTCTTCCTCGTATGTCTTTTGAATTAACTAGTATCAATTATGATGCAAGCAGAAAGGTATCTACGGTACAAACATTCAAAACATTAAATTCCGAGAATCAAAATAAAGCAATAAAAGTTTATATGCCAGTCCCATACAATTTGGGAATAAAATTAAGCATAATGGCAAAATATAATGATGATATGCTCCAAATTTTGGAGCAAATTTTGCCATTTTTCCAACCATCATTTAGTTTAACTATTGATTTAGTATCATCCATTGGAGAAAAAAAAGATGTTCCAATGATATTGGAAAATATTCAAATGGAAGATAATTACGAAAGTGACTTTACCACAAGAAGAGTTTTAGTTTATACTCTAAATTTTGTTGCCAAAACTTATATTTTTGGACCAATTGCAGATAGTACAGAAGGTTTAATTAAAAAAGTGCAAGTTGATTACTATACGGATACAAATATAAAAAATTCATCAAGACAGTTGAGATACACAGCAACACCAAGAGCAATTAAAGATTACAATAATGATAATACAAATACACTAACAGAAGATATTAATGAGTATGTTACAAAAATTTCTGTTTCTGATGCTTCACTACTGAGCGAAAATACTTACATTATGATAGAAAAAGAAGAATTACTCATTAAATCTATTGAAGGAAATGACTTAACAGTATTAAGGGGACAAGACGGAACAACGGCAGTTCCGCATTTAATTAATTCTTCAATTGATGTAATAAATGCGGTTGATGATAGTTTAGTTGAACCAGAAGATGATTTTGGATTTAATGAAAGTTATTTTGATTTTGGTGATGGAAAAATTTATAGTCCAACAAAAGGAATAGATGTATCATTATGACAAGTAAATTTGAAAATATAGACGAAGCATTAGAAATAGAAGCAACTTCTGTATCAAAAGAAATTGTAAAAAAATCAAAAGAAGCAATAGCAAGACCAATCTCTGGAGAAGAAAGTGATAAGGATTATGAATACACACGAGGAAATTTGTATTCATTGATTGAAAAGGGTCAAGAAGCAATTGATAGTATTATGGATTTAGCACAACAAAGTGATAGTCCAAGAGCATATGAAGTTGCAGGTCAATTAATTAAAAATGTTGGTGATGTGACTGATAAGTTAATTGATTTGCAGCATAAAATGAAAAAACTTAAAGAAGAAGATGCTAGAGGTCCTTCTACCGTTAATAACTCTGTTTTTATTGGTTCCACTGCGGATCTCCAAAAATTACTCAAACAAGGATTTGCCGACAATAAATAGTTCAAAAACTATGAAAACTTTTTCACAATTTCTTTTAGAAGCAACTGACCCAAAGGGACCCATTAAGAAATATATGTCCTTAGAAGAGATTGCGAAAAAGCATAAAATCTCAATGAAAACTTTAAGTTCCCAATTAGAGATGGGAATTAAAGTAGAAAGTGAACATACTGGAAGCAAAAGAATGGCAAAAATGATTGCCCTTCAACACTTAGAAGAACTGCCCGATTATTATACAAGATTGAAGAAAGCAGAAAAAATTAAAGAAGAAACTGCATCTGGTGATGAAACTCTTGGGGATTGGTTTAGGAAATCCGACGCAATAGACCCCAAAACTGGAAGAAAAGTTCCGGGGTGGCGTCAGATTGGTGGACCATTTGCTGGTGCTCCTTGTGCTCGTCAACCTGGACAAACTTCTACTCCAAAATGCGGAAGTTCCAAGATGGCAGCAAACTTATCAGATGAAGAAGAGGATAAAGCATTTAGAAGAAAAAATAAAAAAGATCCAAATCAACCACAAAAATCTGGTTCTGCAAAACCAACTAATGTTGCAACAGAAGAAACTATTATTGAGAAAAAAGATGCTTGCTACCATAAAGTAAAATCTAGATATAGAGTTTGGCCTTCTGCTTATGCTTCTGGTGCTTTGGTTAAGTGCCGTAAGGTTGGTGCAGATAGTTGGGGAACAAAAACAGAAAGTACTGATGCTCTTGCATATGATTGGGATGGACCAATATATCAAGGGGAAAAGAGATATTGTCCCAACTGCCAAAAGATGGAATATATGAAAGAGTGCAAATATGGTCCAAAGTATTGGTTGTTATATTCTTCTGCAGTTGAACCGACATTTCCCACGATTCAAATTTATAATAAAAAATATGACCCAAATAGACCCCATCCAGCAAATGAGGAAGTAAAATACAATTACTCTGACAATAAAATAAAAAATATCCGAGAAATATATACTAGAATACAATCAAGAGGTTCAACTTATACTATAATTTTTAATTGGAGAGGAAGATCTCTTTCATCTCAAATGTTTTTCCCCCAATTCACTAGACCATCAAAACCACAGGTGACTTATGAACTGAGAAAAATATACCCAGGTGCTATTGTTTTAACTTTCAACCCTGCACCAAAAGACCCAACAAAACCTTTATTATTTACAGGAGAATTAGATGGATCCAGATAAAATTATTCTTGATTGTTTATCTAAAAATTTTGAATATGAAAGGATTTCAAGAGAATTAGATACTTGCGAAAATATAGAACAAGTAAAAGATATAGCAAAATCATTTGTTAAATTATATTTGAAGCAACAAGAAGTTATGACACAAATTGGTATAATTGATGGAAAAACATTATAAGGGAAATCCCAATCTAAAAGCAGAAAATGTTCAAATTGAATTTACGACAGAACAAATTCAAGAATACTTAAAATGCAAAAGTGACCCAATTCATTTTGCAAAAAATTATGTAAGAATTGTCTCTCTTGATCACGGATTAGTTCCGTTTGATATGTATGATTTTCAAGAAGAATTGATTACAAACTTTCACGAGAATAGATTTAATATTGCAAAATTACCAAGGCAAACAGGTAAATCTACGACTGTTGTTTCATATTTGTTGCATTATGCTCTCTTCAATGACAACATAAGAATCGCAATTCTAGCAAACAAAGCAGAAACTGCAAGAGAACTTTTAGGTAGATTGCAATTATCTTATGAAAATTTACCAAAGTGGTTGCAGCAGGGTGTTGGTTCTTGGAATAAAGGTTCGTTGGAACTTGAAAATGGTTCCAAAATTGTAGCAGCATCTACCTCATCTTCTGCCGTCCGAGGAAACTCTTTTAATATTATTTTCTTGGACGAATTTGCATTCATTCCAAATCATATTGCAGAGCAGTTCTTCTCTTCTGTGTATCCTACTATTTCTTCGGGACAGAGTACAAAGGTTATTATCATCTCAACTCCAAATGGGATGAATATGTTTTATAAACTTTGGCACGATGCAGAAAGAGGAAAGAATGGTTATGTTCCACTAGAAGTCCATTGGTCTGCGGTGCCTGGAAGAGATGCAGAGTGGAAACGGCAAACAATTGCGAATACTTCCGAAAGACAATTCACACAAGAGTTTGAGTGCGAATTTTTGGGGTCTGTTGATACTTTGATTACTCCATCAAAACTTAGAATGATGGTTTATGATGATCCATTAACCAGAAATAAAGGATTGGATGTTTATGAAGAACCACAAGAAAAAAATACTTATTTAATGACTGTAGATGTTTCTCGTGGAATGAGTAATGACTATTCTGCATTTATTGTATTTGATATTAGTCAATTCCCATATAAGGTAGTCGCAAAATATAGAAATAATGAAATTAAACCTATGCTTTTTCCAAATATCATTCACGAAGTCGCAAAAGCTTATAATAAAGCATTTGTCCTCACTGAAGTAAATGATATCGGGGAACAGGTATCAAGTATTTTGCATTTTGATTTAGAATATGACAATATTTTGATGTGCTCTATGAGAGGTCGTGCAGGTCAATTGGTTGGTCAAGGATTTTCCGGAAAGAAAACTCAATTGGGAATTAAAATGTCCAAAACCGTCAAAAAAGTTGGATGTTCAAACTTAAAAACAATCATTGAAGATGATAAATTATTAATAAAAGATTATGATATTATTAGTGAATTGACAACTTTTATTCAAAAAAGTCAATCTTTTGAGGCAGAAGAAGGTTGCAATGATGACCTTGCGATGTGTCTTGTAATTTTTGCTTGGTTGGTCGTTCAGGACTATTTTAAAGAGATGACTGACAACGATGTTCGTAAAAGAATTTACGAAGATCAAAGGGATCAAATAGAACAAGATATGGCACCATTTGGATTTTTATCAGATGGATTAAGTGAAGAAACTTCTTTTGTTGATGAAGATGGAGATAGATGGCATTTGGACGAATATGGAGATAGATCATATATGTGGGAATACAGATAAATGAATATAAGTGACCAATTTGAATTAGAGCACTTATTTTTAACAGAGAGAAAATGCAGAGTATGTAAAGAAATAAAAGATTTAATTGATGGTTTTTATTTAACTCGCAAAGGAAGGGGGGACATACCGTCAGCATATTCATATGAATGTAAAAATTGTACAGTAAAAAGAATTATACAAAGTAGGAAAAAAATTAGAAATATACCAAATTGGGAATATCCAGATTGGTAATGTTCACGGGTGGTTTCCCCATTGTAACGTATCTAATTTATAAATACTTCTAGGCAAAATGAACTTCTTAACGAGGGGAAACAAATGGCGTTAAATTTAGTATCACCTGGCGTCAAAATTAGAGAAGTTGACTTAACTGTTGGTGGAATTACAGCTGGGTCAAATCAGGTGGGTGCTATTGCCGGACCTTTCCAAAAAGGTCCTGTCAATCAACCTATTTTAATTGAAACTGAAAATGATTTACTTAATGTTTTTGGAAAACCGATTTCTTCAGATTCTCAATATGAATATTGGTTGAGTGCATCATCTTTTCTTTCTTATGGTGGAATTCTAAGAGTTGTAAGATGTGATGGTGACAATTTAAAAACAGCAAATGCTGGGGTTTCATCAGCATCAGCAAATTTAAAAATTGAATCATTAGAAGATTATGATACTAACCATACTTCGGACACTCATTGGTATTGGGCATCAAGAAATCCAGGTTCTTGGGCAAACAAATTAAAAGTCTGTATCGTTGATAATCTTGCTGACCAAAGGATTTCAATTGCTACTACTGGTCTTGCTGTTGGTTGTGGAGTTAGTGCATCATACACAAGAACTTCTGCTGGTATAGGAACTACTTCATCGGAAACTGGAGTTTTAAAAGGAATTATCACACAAGTTAATGTTGGTTCAATAGACGTAAAAATTCTCAGCAAAAATGTTGGTGGAGTTGATAGTGAAGTTTCTTATCAACAAGGTGGTACATACGAATTTAAGTCTTCAGATTCCATAGGAATTAATAGTGCAGGAACTCTCGTTAGAGTCAATTCATCAACAGTTACTAATATTTCTGCTGTAGTTGCAACTGCTTCATCCATTGTTCTTCCTGGTCCTAGTGTTACTGGTTCAACACCATTTGCAAGTGCTGGTTATTCAGTTGGACAAGTTGTAAGAACAGTTGCAGATAATGGAGTGCAAGTTCCACCTACTGCAATTGTTGGTTTTGGAACCACTAATGTTAATGGTTTGCAACAAGATACTTTACTTTTAGCAAGTAATTCTCCAGCTTCCAGTGGAACAACAACAATTGGTGTATTTAATGCAACCACAACTATATCTGCCCCTTCAGATTGGTATGATCAACAAACTCTTGGATTGACAAATTCAACTGTTTATTGGAAAAATATTGCACCAAGACCAGGAACATCTCAATATGCAGCAGAACGAAGTGCAAAAAATGACGAAATCAATATTGTTGTTGTAGATGATACTGGAGCAGTCACTAGTTCAGTTGGAAATATTTTAGAAAAATACCAAAGAGTTTCTAAAGCATCTGATGGTAAAATTTCTCCAAATCAAGCAATTTATTATAAAGATATCATTAGAGAACAATCTCAATATATTTTTGCAGGCATTGCATCAACTGGTGTTAAAACTAAATTCTCTACTTTATCTGGATATTCTGCAGCAACTGACACTACTTGGGGATTAGAGGCACAAGGAAATACATTCAATTGTGTTGGAGCAAAAACTTACGAATTATCTGGTGGAGCAGATTATTCCGGTGTAACTAATAATGTTGGTGGTTATTCTGCAAGTTTATCAAATGTAATTACTGCTTATAGAAAATTTACAAATCCAGCAGAATACTCTATTGATTATTTAATTAGTGGTCCTTCAGGTGGAGCAACAATTTATGATTCACAAGCAAAGGCAAATGAGTTAATTGCAATTGCAGATTTACGTAAAGATTGTATTGCAGTTATTTCTCCACATAGAAGTGGAGTGGTTAATGTTTCAAACTCAGAAACTCAAACTAATAATATAATTGAATTTTTTGGTCCATTGACATCATCTTCTTATGCTGTATTTGATGGTGGTTACAAATACACTTATGATAGATTCAACGGCACATTTAGATACATCCCTTGTAATGCTGATATTGCTGGATTGATGGCAAGAACTTCTAATAATTCTTTCCCTTGGTATTCACCTGCAGGATCAAGCAGAGGAACAATTAATAATGCAACTAAACTTGCATATAATCCATCACAAGAACAAAGAGATAGACTATACACAACAAGAATCAATCCAATTATATTCTCCCAAGGTGCTGGAATTATTCTTTTTGGAGATAAAACTGCTTTATCTTATGCTTCTGCGTTTGATAGAATTAACGTTCGTCGTCTATTCTTAACCATTGAAAGGGCAATTGAAAGAGCAGCAAGAGCACAACTCTTTGAATTCAATGATTTGATTACTAGATCAAACTTTGTTAATATTGTTGAACCATATCTTCGTGACGTAAAAGCAAAAAGAGGTGTTTCTGATTATGTTGTAATTTGCGATGAAACTAACAATACTCCAGACATTATTGACTCCAATCAGTTTAAAGCTGACATTTATGTCAAACCAGCAAGAAGTATTAACTTCATTGGACTGACTTTTGTTGCTACTCGCACTGGAGTTAGTTTTGAAGAAGTTATCGGTACTGTTTAATTAAAAGAGGTAAAAACCAATGGCAAATACAGAAAACCTTCTCCCATCAGTAAGAACTTTAAATGATTTTAAGAGCAGACTAACTGGAGGCGGAGCAAGACCTAATCTTTTTGAATGTGTAATTAATTTTCCAAGTGCTGCCCTTCCTAGTAATATTGACGCAAATGCATTACAAGAAAAAACTAGATTTCTTGTAAAGGCAGCAAATTTACCTGCTTCAACTTTGAGTGTAATTGATATTCCATTCAGAGGAAGAAATTTAAAAATTGCTGGTGACAGAACATTTGATCCTTGGACTATTACAGTAATAAATGACACTGATTTTGTAATCAGAAATGCATTTGAAAGATGGATGAATTTTATCAACAAACACGAAGATAATTCTGGACAAATCAATCCAGTTGATTATCAAACAAATATGAAAGTACATCAACTTGGAAGAGCAATAGTTGGAAAAGATATGTCTAGTAATACAAAAATTCCGTATTTAAAGTCATATGAATTTTATGGGACATTCCCAACTTCAATTAGTGCAATTGATTTGTCTTATGATTCAACAGATGTAATTCAAGAATTTACTGTAGATTTACAGGTTCAGTGGTGGGATGCCCTTAACGGAGAAACTCAAGATAGTATTCTTGGATCGGGAGATTTGGAAGAATTTAACGAATCTTCTGTAAGCAAAGGGATTTTTTGAACAGTCTAAATAATAGATATAGACTCAATTATTACTATGGCTAAATTATTTGGATTTAAAATAAAGGATACGGGAGACAATAATTCTAAAGGGATTATGTCTCCCATTCCTCGTAATGAGGAAGATAAATCCGATTTTTATATTTCTAGTGGTTTTTATGGACAATATGTAGATATTGAAGGTGTTTATAAGACTGAAGCAGATTTGATTAGAAGATATCGTGAGATGTCTTTGCATCCAGAATGTGATAGTGCAATTGAAGATATTGTGAATGAAGCAATAGTTTCCGACCTTAATGATTCTCCTGTAGAAATAGAACTTTCAAATCTTCCAGCATCTGATAAATTAAAAGATATTATCAGAGAAGAATTTAAGTATATTAAAGAGATTATGGACTTTGATAAAAAGTGCCACGAAATCTTTAGAAATTGGTATGTTGATGGAAGAATTTATTATCATAAAGTGATTGATTTAAAAAAACCAAATGAAGGCATAAAAGAAATTAGATATGTTGATGCCCTTAAAATTAAATATGTAAGGAAATTAAAAAAAGGGAATAATGATGCTTTTGGTGTTGATTATAGGCAATTTGTAAATGGAAAAAATAAAATTGATTTTTCAACACAAGATCTTGAAGAGTACTATATTTACGATCCAAATGTTGGGTCTTCTCAAAATGCAACATATAAGTCATCAGATGTTAATAGTGTAAAAATCGCAAAAGATGCTATTACTTACATAACTTCTGGTTTAGTTGATCGTAACAAACAAACCGTATTATCATTTTTACATAAAGCAATCAAATCACTCAATCAATTAAGAATGATTGAAGATAGTCTTGTAATTTATAGACTATCTCGTGCTCCAGAAAGAAGAATTTTTTATATTGATGTTGGCAATCTTCCAAAAATCAAGGCAGAGCAATATCTCCGTGATGTGATGAATCGTTATCGTAACAAGTTAGTATACAATGCAGACACTGGTGAAATTAAAGATGACCGAAAATATATGGCAATGCTTGAAGATTTTTGGCTTCCAAGAAGAGAAGGTGGCAGAGGAACTGAAATCACAACTCTTCCTGGTGGTCAGAATCTTGGAGAACTTGCTGATATTGAATATTTCCAGAAAAAACTTTATGATTCTTTAGGTGTTCCCCCAACTCGTCTTGATGCTGGTGGAGGATTTAATCTTGGACGTTCATCAGAAATTCTTAGAGATGAATTAAAATTCACAAGATTTGTCGGAAGACTGAGAAAAAGATTTTCTCAAATCTTTATTGATATGTTGAAAACTCAGTTAATTCTTAAGAATATTGTAACACCAGAAGATTGGAAAACCTTAAGTGATCACATTCAATTTGACTATGTTTATGATAATCATTTTTCAGATTTGAAGAAAAATGAATTAATGAACGATAAGTTGGGTGTTGTTGCAGCAATGGAACCATATGTTGGTCGTTATTTTTCATCACAGTATGTAAGGTCAAAGATACTTGGTCAAACTGATAGTGAAATTTTAGAAATTGACAAGCAAATTAAAAAAGAAATTAAAGATGGAATTATTCCTGACCCATCTTTAGCAATGAATCCTATGATGGGTATGCCTCCTGGACAACCATCTTCAAATAATTTTGGTAATATTCCACAAGAAGGTGGACTCACTGATGCCCAAACAGGAGTTGAATTGGGTAGTCAGGGAGAGATATAAATAAAAATAGTTAATTTTGCATAGTTATGGAAGAATTAGTAGATATGATTGCTGGTGAATCATCACCATCAGATGTTTCTGATAAGATTAAAGAAATTCTTTTCTCAAAAGCTTCAGAAAAAATCAATTCGGTAAGACCAGAAGTTACCGCAACAATGTTTAATTTAGAAGATGAGGAGTAATAATAAGTGAATTTTGAAGATAATTCAAAAGATTTATCTGATTTTTTTAATACTATTAGTTCGGGAAAACAAAAAAGAAAAAAAGAATTGCAAGAGACTGTAGGAGACTCTGTAAATGATTTTTTTCAAACCATTAGTATTGGCAAAAAAATAGAAAAAGAAAAAAAGGAGTCTTTAGTTGGGGACTCCTTTGAAACTCTTTTTTTGTCAAAACTTGAAGAAAGTAAAAAAGAAATAAAAAAGAAAAAAATACAAGAACAAAAGACTGTAAAGGCATTTGAGGATTGGTTATATTCTGAGACACCAAAACAACAAGAACAAGTAATTGAAGATGTAATTGAAGAATCTTTGGATGAAGTTCTTGAAGTTTTGGAAGAATATAAAGAAGAACTTGAAAAACCCAAAGAAGACCTGATTGAAAAATCATTAGGTCTTCTTGCTGAACCAAGTGATGTTAAAGTTCAACAAGACCCATTAACTCCATTAGACCAAAAGTTCGCAACACTTGACGATTTACAGAAACATTACAAACTGTTTCTTTCTCGTATTCAACAACAACTATCAACAGTTGGTGGAGGTGGCGAAACCAGATTAAGATACTTGGATGATATTGTAGGCATCGCAACTAATTCTGGTGCTTATAATAATAAATTTTTACAATGGAATTCCACAACAAATCAAGCAGAGTTTGTTGATCCAAATGATGTTGGTGGCACAACAATTGTAAATATCTCTGGTATTACCACTTACTATCAGGCATCGAATGTTGATGATTATATTGGTGTAAGTGCAAATGTTCCAGTAACAATTGTATTGCCACAAATTCCTTCTTATGGAAAAAAACTCATCATAAAAGACGAGGGTAATAAGATTGCTACATACAATATAACAGTCCAGGCAGGTGCTGGAACAAGTGTAGAGAATGATAGTTCAGTTATTATGACTATCAATCATCAAAGTTTTACTTATTTTTACAATGGTTCAAATTGGTTTCTAATTTAATATGTCACATAATCCTCTTCCACAACCAGCAGATGTAGTAGTCATTAGTGCTGGTTCATCAGTAACAGAAGTTAATAGATTTCCAGTAGGTATTGGAACAACTGGGCAAGTATCAATCAATCTCAACAATTCACCAGTCAGCACAGCAAATCCATTTCCAGTTACTCTACCACCAATAGCAACTGACGCATTTGGTAGACAAAGAATATCATCACCACTTACACTTTTTGATAGTTCGCACAGATATAGAGATAATAATCTTTGGAGTGGTTTAGTTGTTGGTACTGGTTCAACAGTTGGATTTGTAACAGCACAAGGTTTAGTAAATTTAACTGTTGGTGTTGGAAGCACTGCATCAATCATCAGAGAAACTACAAAAGTATTTTCGTATCAACCAGGAAAATCATTACAAACATTAAATACATTTGTATTCAACCCAGCAAAAGCAAATCTTCGTCAAAGAGTAGGATACTTTGGTGCAGATAATGGAATGTATTTGGAACTTGATGAAACTAATTTATATTTTGTAGAAAGAACATATGTTCCAGGAATTACAACAGAAACAAGAGTAGCACAAGCAGACTGGAATATTGATACGATGCTTGGTGCTGGACATCTCAATCCATCTGGTGTCACATTAGATATTTCCAAAGCACAGATTATGTGGATGGATATTGAGTGGTTGGGACTTGGAACCGTAAGATTAGGATTTGTAGTTAATGGTAAGTTTATCCATTGCCATTCATTCCATCACGCAAATATTATCAATACAACTTATATCACAACAGCATCACTACCATTAAGATATGAAATTGCAAATACAGGAATTACAACCAGTGCAAGCACACTTAAACAAGTTTGTTCTTCGGTAATTTCAGAAGGTGGTTATGAACTTCGTGGATTGCAACAAGCAGTTGGAACACCTGTTCAAACACCAGTCGATTTAACAACGGCAGGAACTTATTATACAGTTATATCAATTCGCCTTAAAGCAACACCAAATAGATTGGATGCAATTGTAATTCTAACTGCACTTTCAATTCTTGGTATTACAAATAATGCAACTTATAACTGGCAAGTAAGAGCATCTGGAACATCTGTTGGTGGAACTTGGAATGATGCTGGTCTTGATAGTTCTGTTGAATATAAAATTGATGGTGGAACTTATACTGGTGGAAGAATATTAGCATCTGGATATTTGTACGGGTCTAATCAAGGTTCAACACCGGTTGATATTCTTAAAGAGGCATTATTCAAGTTTCAGTTAGAAAGAGATGCATTAAATGGGACACCTTATGAACTTTCTCTCGTTGCTTCTTCCGATGCTAATGGTGCAGATATTCACGGGTCTATGGACTGGGAAGAAATTAGTAGGTAATACTAGATATTGATAAATAACTAATATAGTCCAATTATTACAATGTCCGTATATAAGATTGTACAAAAAATTACGCCATTGACGATGACTGGTGCAGCAGTAACCAGTAATCCAATTGCTTTGAGGTCTGGTTTTTTGAGAATTGTTCCAGAACAAGATGCTTATGTTGAGGTTGCTCCAACCCCAACAATTAGTACTTCTACGAGTGCTAGTATTTTTGTGAAGGCTGGAACTGAACTTGTTTTAAAAGATACCGCAGTCACTCAAACTATTGTTGGTGTAACTACTGGAACTACCACTGTTGTGACTTTACCAGAAGGTACTTTCTCTGATTTTTCTGCTGGTGATATTGTTGAACTTACTGGTATTGTTCCCGCAGGAATTAACACAACAGCAGCAACTGTTGCATCAGTTGATGCAACGAATGATGCTGGAACAGGTGGATTTAATAGAGTAATTACTCTTACTTGGAATACTTCAAGTCAAGGACCAGTAACTACTTCCACTGGTGTTTTGAGAAGAGTAACAAAAGTTGCTGCTTATGGTGCAAGTGGAAAACTTCACATCACAGAAATTCAAATCGCAGGTGGTTAATCCAATGAAACTTATCACAGAAGAAATAGAAAAGGTAAAAGTAATTACCGAAGAAAAAAATGGAGTTAAATCCCTTTTTATTGAAGGTGTTTTTCTTCAGGCAAATAGACCAAATAGAAATAAAAGACTCTATGAAATGAGAACTCTTGAAAGAGAAGTCAAAAGATATAATGAAAATTTTATTGCTAAAGGTCGTGCTCTTGGTGAATTGGGACATCCAGATGGACCAACTTTAAATCTTGATAGAGTATCCCATAAAATTACTATGCTTGAAAGAAAAGATGATAATTTTATAGGAAAAGCAAAAATTCTTGATACCCCAATGGGAAAAATTGCTTCTTCACTTTTAGGTGAAGGTGTGATGCTTGGTGTTTCTTCTCGTGGTGTTGGCTCATTGATTCCAACTAATGAAGGTTATTCTTTAGTTGGTGAAGATTTTATGCTTGCAACTGCTGCTGATATTGTTGCAGACCCTTCTGCTCCTGATGCTTTTGTGAATGGAATTATGGAAGGAAGAGAATGGATATATGATTCCAATAAAAAAACTTGGATTGCGGAATCAATTAAAAATATTATTGAAAAGGATGTAAAACAAAGAAAATTAACTGAACAGAGAAAATTACAGCATTTTGAAAAGTTTTTGGATATGCTTTGATTTTATACATTAAAATTATAAATTATAAATAAATATAGATTTAAGAAACTAGTTAAATCGGAGAGTTCAAATGTCCCGTGGTAGAAACTTACAAGAAATGGAATCAGACACAAAACAATCTAAAACTGCTGTAAATGCCGGTGCAAAGGCAGCAGAACCAATGCAAAAGTTAACCACAGGAATTCCTGATGGTCAAACAGGCAGTTGGGAAGACCTTGGTGGTCCTACTCCAGAAAATTATCGTTCAGATGATGACTCTGCAAAATTAAAAGACCCTTCAACAACTCTTAAGCAAGTTAAGGATATTGTAAATAAGGGTGCAAAAGCAGCAGAAGCAATGAAAAAAATGGCTTCTCCAGTCAAAGAATCTTCAGAAGAAGATGAAGATGAAGAACTCGTAGAAGGTGAATATGAAGAAGATGATGATGAAGTAGTTTCAGAAGCTAAGCATAAGTCCGAAAAGGACGAAGAAGATGAAGAAGATGAAGATGAATACGAAGAAGGTGATGAAGAGGACGAAGAAGATGAGGATGAAAAAAAGGAAAAGGCAATGAAAGAGGCATTTGCCCAAATTGAAGAAGAAATTGAGGAAGATGTTTCTGCTCTTCTTTCTGGAGAAGAACTTTCCGAAGATTTTAGAGTAAAAGCAAAAACTGTTTTTGAAGCAGCATTGAATGCTAGAACAAAGCAAATTGAAGAAGCAGTTGTTTTACATTATGAAGAGCAACTTACTGAAGAAATTATTGCCATTAAGGAAGAACTCACCGAAAGACTTGATTCTTACCTTGAGTATGTTGCTGACGAGTGGATTCAGGAAAATGCTCTTGCAATTGAGCAAGGCATTAAGACTGAAATGACTGAGAGCTTCCTCTCAGGAATGAAGAGTCTTTTTGAAGAACATTATGTAACAATCCCTGAAGAAAAATATGATGTTATTGAAAGTATGGTAGATAAACTTGATGAAATGGAGACAAAACTCAACGAGCAAATTGAAAGAAATGTTGCTCTAAATAAGAGATTAGCCGAATCAGTTACCGATGTAATCTTTGCCGAAGTTACTGATGGTCTTGCTCTTTCCCAGAAAGACAAACTCGCTTCTCTTGCCGAAAATGTTGAGTTTGATAGTGAATCAGACTATCGTGAGAAACTAGTAACTCTAAGGGAATCTTATTTCCCAAGATATACTGGTGCTCAAATAGACAACTCAGATTATATCTCAGAAGGTATGGAGTATCGTCAAGAAGTTTCAGGGTCAATGGCCTACTATCTTGATGCACTTGGAAGAGTTTCTAAAAAGTGATTTTTACATTATAAACGATCAAACTAAAACTTTTTAAAGAGGTAAAAAAAATGCAAATGTTCAATGCAGAGCATCTGCAGGAGAAGTGGTCACCACTCCTTGATTATCAAGGTCTGGACCCAATCAAAGACTCACATCGCAGAATGGTAACTGCGGTTCTCCTGGAGAATCAAGAAAAATTCCTTCGTGAGGAAAGAGAATTCCTCGGCGAAACAACCGCACCAACTAGCACAACTGGTTCAACTGGTTCAAGTGCTGGTTTCTCTGGTGGTGCTGTTGCGGGTGGTCCAGTAGCAGGTTTTGATCCTGTTCTGATCTCCCTGATCCGTCGTTCAATGCCTAACCTGGTCGCATATGACCTCGCAGGTGTTCAACCAATGAATGGTCCTACAGGACTTATCTTCGCAATGCGTTCACGTTACACCAACCAATCAGGTGCCGAGGCATTCTTTGATGAAGTTGATACTCAGTTCTCTGGCAGAAAGGGTAATCAATCTCAGTATGCTGTTAATCCTACTGTTGAAGCAAACGTAGGTTTTGGTACTACTGCTGCACAATCTGGTAGCAATCCTGGTCTTCTTAGTGCTGGTGGTTCTCAGCAAGATTACAACGTTGGTGGTGGTATGTCCACTGCTGATGCAGAGATTCTTGGTTCCGACTCCGGTGCTTCATTCAATGAGATGGCATTCTCAATTGAGAAAGTCACCGTTACTGCAAAATCCAGAGCACTGAAAGCCGAGTATTCACTTGAGCTTGCACAAGACCTGAAGGCAATTCACGGTCTGAATGCTGAGGCTGAATTGGCAAACATTCTCTCAACCGAGATTCTTGCTGAAATCAACCGTGAAGTTATCCGTACCATCTATAAGACTGCAGAGTCTGGTGCTCAGTTCAACGTTGCTAATGCTGGTACTTTTGACCTTGACATTGACTCCAATGGTCGTTGGTCAGTTGAGAAGTTCAAGGGTCTGATTTTCCAAATTGAAAGAGACGCAAACGCAATTGCACAGCGTACTCGTAGAGGAAAGGGCAACATCATTATGTGCTCCTCTGACGTTGCTTCTGCTCTCTCAATGGCTGGTCTCCTTGACTACACCCCTGCACTCAATACAAACCTTAACGTAGATGATACTGGCAATACTTTTGCTGGTGTTCTGAACGGTAAGTACAGAGTTTACATTGACCCATATTCAGGTGGTGCTGGTAACCCAGCTTCTGGTGCAACTGGTGGTCAGTACTATGTTGTCGGTTATAAGGGTTCTTCCCCTTATGATGCAGGTCTCTTCTACTGCCCTTATGTTCCTCTCCAAATGGTTCGTGCCGTTGGTGAGAACACCTTCCAGCCAAAAATCGGATTCAAGACTCGTTATGGTCTTGTTGCTAACCCATTTGCTGAAGGCAAGTCTGCATCTGCTCCTGAGAGCAATCTTGGTCGTATTCAGACTAACTCAAACCGTTACTACAGAAGAGTTCAAGTTAAGAACCTTATGTGATTTCGGTCCACAAATACTGGAGGGTCCAAAAGACCCTCTTTTTTTATGTCTATAAATAAAAATAAAAATGAGTCCGAGTCCTTGGTCAAAACAAATTAGTAATAGAAATTACTTGTCCCCTGTAGGATTTAAATTTATTTTATCCGAATATCCTAAGGTTGATTTTTTTTCTAATTCATCACAAATACCAGGTATAAATTTAGGAGTTGCAGTTCAATCAAACTATCTGAAAGATATTCCAATTCCTGGAGATAAACTTTCTTATGATGATTTTTCTTTTGAGTTTTTTGTAGATGAAAATTTACAAAATTATTTACAAGTCCATAATTGGATGAGAGGTCTTGGATATCCACAAAGTGTATCTGAATTTCAAGAATTATTAAATTCTGATGAATTTAATCCAGGAGTTCAAGATGCAAACTTTGGACAATCAGATGGAAGTTTAATCATCTATAATAGTAATTACAATCCTATATCACAAGTCAATTTTAGAGGATTGTTTCCAGTTTCATTATCTACTATAGATTTTAATGCTAAAGAACAAGATATCAATTATGTGACTGCAAATGTCACATTCAAATATACTTTATATGACATAGTTGTTTATTGATTTTTATGAACATTGATGAAATTCAAACATTATGGGAAGAAGATTCAAAGATAGACCCAGACAATCTGCATCAAGAATCACTTAAAATTCCATCTTTACATTCAAAATATTATAAAATATATAATAACATTACTCTTCTTAAAAAAATGGAAGAGAATAAATATAAAATTTTAAAAAAAGAAAAATGGTTATATTATTCTGGAAAAGCAGAACCAGAAGTATATAAAAATAATCCATTTGATCATAAGGTTTTAAAACCGGACCTAGATAAGTATATGGATGCAGATCCTGACTTAATCAAAGTAGTATCAAAAATTGAATACTACCAAATGATGATTAACTATTTGGATGGGATTTTAAAGACAATATTAAATAGAACCTACCAGATCAAAAATGCCATTGAATATATGAGATTTACTGCGGGATATGACTAATATAATTATTCAAAAAAAGAACGAAATATATTTAAAAGTAGAGGCAGAACCACATATACATCAGGAATTATTTGATTATTTTACTTTTGAAGTTCCTGGTGCAAAGTTTATGCCTCAATATAGAAGCAAATATTGGGATGGAAAAATAAGACTTTATAGTAATCATACTGGTGAAATATATGTTGGTCTTTTAGACAAATTAGTTGCTTGGGCAAAACGATATGAATACACAGTAGAATTTAAAGATAATAAATTTTATGGTTCTCCATTTGAAGAGAACGAAATGATTTCTTTTAATGGTGTTTCCGATTATATGAATAAAATATCAAAACACCAACCAAGAGATTATCAAATTGATGCTGTTTATGATGCTTTGCGGTATAATAGAAAACTTTTAATTTCCCCAACAGCATCTGGAAAATCTTTGATGATATATACAATCGTAAGATATTTTGTGGATAATAATAAAAATATTTTATTGATTGTTCCAACTACATCATTGGTTGAGCAAATGGTAAAGGACTTTTTAGATTATGGATGGGATTCGGAAAAGTATTGTCATAAAATTTATTCTGGAAAAGAAAAAAATACAGACAAACCAGTAGTAGTAACCACTTGGCAATCTATTTACAATCTTCAAAGGTCTTTTTATGAAAACTTTGATGTGGTGATTGGGGATGAAGCACATCAATTCAAATCAAAGTCTCTCGTGGGCATTATGACCAAGATGGACAATACAAAGTATAGATTTGGATTCACTGGAACTTTAGACGGGTCACAGACTCATAAATGGGTACTTGAGGGACTCTTTGGTCCATCATACAAAGTCACACAAACAAAAGAACTTATTGAAAAAGGTCATCTTTCAAAACTACAAATTAAAATTTTATTATTAAAACATAATTCTCATCAATTTAATGAATATGAAGAGGAAGTTCAATATATTATTGGACACGAAAAACGAAATAATTTTATTAAAAATCTTGTATTAGATTTAAAAGGTAACAGTCTTGTCCTTTTTAATCGTGTTGAATCTCACGGACAGATTCTATACGAACTTATAAATAATTCTGCTTCAAAAAATAGAAAAGTATTTTTTGTTCACGGTGGAGTTAATACTGAAACAAGAGAAAAAATAAGAGAAATAACTGAGAAAGAAAACAATGCAATCATTGTTGCTTCTTACGGCACTTTTTCTACTGGTATTAACATTAGAAATTTACATAATGTTATTTTTGCTTCCCCTAGTAAATCAAGAATCAGAAACCTCCAATCAATCGGAAGAGTCTTGAGGAAGGGAGAAAATAAAAATAAAGCAGTTCTTTATGATATTGCTGATGATGCTACATACAAGTCAAGAAAAAATTATACTCTCAATCATTTAATAGAAAGAATTAAAATATACAATGAAGAAAAATTTAACTATGAAATTTTACAAATTAACTTTAAAAAATAAATGGAAGAAGACTTTTACGGAATTATAAAATTAATCTCTGGTGAAGAAGTGTTTGCTAAGATTTGTCCTTTTGATGATGGTGATGATGATACACTTTTAATGTTAGATTCTCCAGTTACTATGGAAACAATTGTAGTTCGTCAATTGGGAATGACTACAATTAAAGTGAGTCCTTGGATCAAAATGAGTGATGAAGATTTATTTATTATAAAGATGGATAAAATTATAACTGTTACAGAAGTTTCTGATAAAGATTTAATTAAAATGCATATAAAATATGTAAAAGATAAAAATAGAAAATCAAATAAGACAAAGTTATCAGAAAAAATGGGATATCTATCAAGCATTGCTGATGCAAGAATATCCTTAGAGAAATTATATAAATCTAATAACTAAAAGATATAATTTATCTTCAAACCTAACAGAGTGATTTTACTCATATTTTAAATGTTTGTCAAGTTCCCATTGATGTGGTAAAATTATAGTTATTATTAGTAGTTCTACTTTCTCCTTTACAAATGAATAAAATTAAAAAGAATCCACATTACGTAAACAATAAAGATTTTTATGATGCTTTATTAGTTTATAAAAATAAAGTTAAAGCAGCAAAAGAACAAGATTTGCCAATCCCACCAATAACAAATTATCTCGGTGACTGCTTTTTAAAGATTGCAACACATTTATCATATCGTCCTAATTTTGTAAATTATATTTTTCGTGAAGATATGATTAGTGATGGTGTTGAAAATTGTGTTCAATATATTAATAATTTTGATTTAAATAGGTCAAATCCATTTGCTTATTTTACTCAAATTGTCTATTATGCTTTTTTGCGTCGTATTCAGAAAGAGAAAAAGCAAATGGAAATAAAAGAAAAGATTATTGAAAGAAGTGGATACGAGCAGTTGTTTTATGTGGATGATGACTCACCAAATTCTTCTGACTATAATACAATTAAAGAAAATATTCAAATGAAATCATATCAATGAAAATTGGAATTATAACTGATACTCATTATAATTTTCGTAAAGCTAATAAGGCATTTCACGAATACTTTGAAAGATTTTATAATGATATATTTTTTCCAAACTTAAAGAAAAATAAAATTAAAACGGTTGTTCATCTTGGAGATGCTTTTGATAATCGTAAAGGAGTAGATTATTGGGCATTGCAATGGGCAAAACGGAACGTATACGATAAGTTTGAACAACTTGGAATCACTGTATACAGTATTGTTGGAAATCACGATGCATATTATAAAAATACTAATGAAGTAAATTCAATTGATGTTTTATTAAACGAGTACTCAAACATTGTAAAAATATCAAGTCCAACTGAAATTTTTATTGACGATACTGAGTGTGTTTTTTTACCCTGGATTTGCACTGACAATGAGAAGGACACATTCTCACTATTAGAAGAATCAACTGCAAAAATTGTATTTGGTCACCTTGAACTGTCTGGATTTTCTGTTTATCCTGGACACGTTCAGGAAAACGGACTGAATAAAAATGTATTCAAAAAGTTTGATAGAGTTTTTTCTGGGCACTATCATACTTCTAGTAATGATGGCAAGATTTTTTATCTTGGGAATCCATATCAAATGTTTTGGTGTGATGTGAACGATAAAAGGGGATTTCATATTTTTGATACTGATGATTATGCATTAGAAAAAATTGAAAATCCTTACACTATGTTTGAAAAAGTTTATTATGATGACGATAGTGAGGATATTGATTTTTCCTCACTATCAAACAAGATGATTAAACTTTTTGTACAGAAAAAAGAAAATCATTTAAAGTTTGATAAGTTTGTAAGTCAAATTGTAAATGCAAATCCATTAGAATTTAAAATTGTTGAGAATTTTGATGTTTATGATGATGATGTGAATTCTGATGAATTTTGTATGGAAGATACACTTAGTATTCTGGATAAATACGTTGAAGAGTCTGAATTTAATTTAAATAAAACAATCATCAAAAATCTTTTAAGAGATGTTTACAAAGAAGCATTAGAGATAGAGTAATGTACGTACTATCAATTAAAGAACAAGAAGATGAAGGTGCATATGCAGTAATGAATGAAGATGGTGATAAAACTTTGTATATATTTGAAGAAGAAGACGATGCAGAAAGATATGCTGGTCTCTTAGAAGCAGAAGACTATCCAGAGATGTCTGTGGTTGAAGTAGAAGACGAAGTAGCAATAAAAACCTGTGAAGTATATGGATATAGTTATGCTATAATTACCCCTAATGACTTTGTAATACCCCCACGAGATTATGATTCTGTTCAAGAAAATTTCATATCGTAATTTTTTATCATCTGGAAATCAACCTACACAAATTAATCTTTCAGAAAATCAAACAACATTAATTGTGGGGTCTAATGGTTCTGGAAAAAGTACCTTATTAGATGCTTTGTGTTTTGTGTTGTTTAATAAAGCATTCCGAAAAATTACAAAACCTCAACTTATAAATTCAACTAATTCTAAAGATTGTTTGGTTGAAATAGAGTTTAGTATTGGCACTAAAGAATATAAAGTAGTAAGAGGAATTAAACCAAATATTTTTGAGATTTGGGTAGATGGAGTTTTGCAAAACCAATCCTCGGCTACGGTGGACCAGCAAAAACAACTAGAAGAGAGTATTCTTAAATTGAATTATAAGTCATTTACTCAAATTGTTATTTTGGGAAGTGCATCTTTTGTTCCCTTTATGCAACTTTCTGCTTCAACAAGAAGAGAAATTGTTGAAGATTTGTTGGACATAAAAATATTTTCCTCTATGAATTCTGTAATTAAAGATAAAATTCGTAAAATCAATGAAGAAATAAAGGACTCATCTTTTATTGAAAAGACAACAGAAGAAAAAATTGAGATGCAAAAGAGTTTTATTGAGGAACTTGAGAATCGTGGTAATGCCAACATAAATGCCAATAAGGAAAAGATTGCCAAGTTAAATACTGAAATTGACAATTATGAGGCAGATAATGATGCCATAGGATATGGTCTTAAGGGTCATCAAAAAGATCAAGAAGAACTCATTGGTGCTGATGATAAGTTAGTAAAACTAAACAATCTCAAAGGTAAAATCTCTCAGAAAGTATCTGTGATTACTAAAGAGCATAAGTTTTTTACTGAAAATACGGTCTGCCCTACTTGCACTCAAACAATTGAAGAAGAGTTTCGGTTAAATAGAATTACAGACGCTCAAAATAAAGCAAAGGAACTCCAGAAAGGGTTTCAAGAACTTGAGGAGACTATAAAGTTAGAACAAGAGCGAGAGCGTCAATTTGTTGTTCTTTCTAAGGAGATCACTAAACTTACATATGAAATTTCTCAAAACAATACTCGGATCAGTTTCAATCAAAGACAAATCCGAGAACTTGAATATGAAATTCAAACTATTACCGACAAAAGTAAAAACAGAACTTCTGAGAGAGATGAATTAAAAAAGTTAGAAAAACAACTTATTGAAATAACGAAGAATAAAGTTAAACATAAAGAAAATATTTCTTATTATGATTTTTTGCATTTATTGATGAAAGATGGTGGAATTAAGGCAAAAATTATACAAAAATATTTGCCTTCTATGAATCAACTTATCAACAAATATTTGCAATTGATGGACTTTTATATCAATTTTACTTTTGATGAAGAATTTAAAGAAATAATCAAATCCCCAATTTATGAGGACTTTAGTTATGATTCCTTCAGTGAAGGAGAAAAGATGAGAATTAATCTTGCAATTTTATTTACTTGGAGAGAAATTGCAAGACTTAAAAATTCTGTAAATACTAATCTTCTTATTCTAGATGAAGTATTTGATAGTTCTTTAGATTTTGCTGGAACTGATTATTTTACAAAAATTATTAAGTTTATGATTAGCAATACTAATGTATTTGTCATATCACATAAGACAGATGAATTAATTGATAAATTTGACAAAGTGATTAAATTTGAAAAAGTTAAAGGATTCAGCAAAATGGTTGACTGATTCCAAGTTAACTGATATGATTGATGAAGGTTATTATGACTTTCCCTAATTATGTTTGGACCAGAAGATTAACGCAACCGTGCAAATAAATTCACACCCATTATGAATGATCATAATGGACTAAATGATATTACAAAAAAACCTACTTTTATGACCGAAAACACAAATACTAATGGTTTCTGGAAATACAATGAAGATAAAATCCTGAAACAACTTGAAGAATATATTGCTGGCACTTATAATCAGCATTATCTTGATAAGAGTTCTGGTGGAACAGAACAGACACAGGATAAAATCAAACACAATCGTCGTGAAGGTTTCTTTGCTGGCAACATTACTAAGTATGCTGATCGTTATGATACCAAAGGAACTCCTCGTGCTGACTTGTTCAAAGTATTGCACTATACTATTCTTTTGATCAATCATCTCAATCTCGTTGAAAATAAGTGAAACTGAAACCAAAAATTATGAAACTTTCTGAAACTACTCTCACTATTCTAAAAAACTTTTCTTCAATTAATCAGTCTATTTTGGTTAAGGAAGGTTCCAAACTTCGCACAATTTCTGTGATGAAAAATATTCTTGCGGAAGCAGAAATTAACGAAGAGTTTCCAAAGGACTTTGCAATTTATGACCTCAATCAATTTCTAAATGGTCTTGGGTTGCATCAAGATCCAGATCTTGATTTTGAAAATGATTCCCACGTAATTATTCGTGAAGGAAAACGTAGGGTAAAATATTTCTTTGCTGATCCTGAAGTGATTGTGTCACCACCAGAAAAGGAAATTTCTCTTCCATCGCAGGATGTTTGTTTTCAATTAGAACATTCTCAAATGGAAAAATTGATTAAAGCATCTGCAGTTTATCAACTTCCAGATCTTTCTGTTATTGGTGAGAATGGTGTAATTAAACTGGTGGTTCGTGACAAAAAGAATGATACTTCCAATGAATATTCAATTATTGTAGGTGAAACTAATAAAACATTCACGTTCAATTTTAAGGTGGAAAACATTAAGATTATTCCTGGTGCCTATGACGTTATAGTGTCTTCTAAACTTTTGTCACAATTTAAGAATAACAAGTACAATCTTTGCTACTATATTGCTCTTGAACCCGATTCTTCTTTTGAATGAACATCTTTGCAACTTGCCCTTGGCCTGCTGAAAGTGCTATTTGTCTTCCCGATAAACATATCGTCAAGATGCCTCTGGAATGCTGCCAAATGCTTTCTATTGTGGCATCTAAAAAATGGGGTCATAATTATGGAACACTTCCTAAAGCAGATGGAACTCCTTATGCAACTGAAAAAGGTGCTTTTCGTAATCACCCCTGCACTAAATGGGCATCAGAAACTATTGATAATGCCTATTGGTTGATTAAGCACGGAATGAATTTATGTGATGAATATCATTTAAGATATGGAAAACAACATTCGTGCTATAATACTTTACTTCAAGCATATTATATTTTTCCAAAAGGAAAAATAGATAATATAACTCCATTTGCTCGTGCTATGCCTGATGAGTATAAACTTGATACAAGCATTGACACTTTTACTGCTTACAAGATGTATATCGCATCCAAACCTTGGGTTGCATCTAATTATCTTCGTATGCCTCAACGAAAACCTGAATGGATCTAAATTATGACAAGTGAATTTCTTTTTGTGGAGAAGTACCGTCCTAAAGTAATTGAGGACTGTATTCTTCCTGATGATACTAAAAAAACATTTAAGGAGTTTGTGGAGAAGGGTGAGATTCCCAATCTCCTTCTCGCAGGACCTCCTGGTATTGGTAAAACTACAATCGCAAAAGCATTGTGCAATGAATTGGGAGCAGATTATTATGTCATCAACGGATCCGACGAAGGACGTTTCTTGGATACTGTACGAAACCAAGCAAAGAACTTCGCTTCGACCGTCTCACTTACGGGATCTTCTAAACACAAAGTCATCATCATCGATGAAGCTGATAACACAGGAAACGACGTACAACTCCTACTACGGGCGAATATTGAGGCATTTTATAATAACTGCAGATTTATCTTCACCTGCAATTATAAAAACAAAATCATTGAACCTCTCCATTCCCGATGTGCAGTCATTGATTTCGCAATCAAAGGAAAACAGAAAGCACAACTCGCAGGAAGTTTCTTCAAGAGAGTTCTCCAAATCTTGGATCAGGAAAAAATTGAGTACGATCAAAAAGTCGTTGCTGAACTTGTATCCAAGCACTTTCCTGACTTCAGGAGAGTCCTTAATGAATGCCAAAGGTATTCTACTGGAGGAAAAATAGACTCTGGCATTCTTGTATCTTTTTCGGACGTTACTGTAAATGAACTTGTTAAACATCTTAAAGAAAAAAATTTCTCAGAAGTCCGAAAGTGGGTGGTCTCCAACTTGGACAATGATTCTTCTGTCATTCTTCGCAGGGTTTATGACACCCTTTATAGTGTTCTACTCCCCCAGTTTATCCCCGCTGCCGTTCTTGTTATTGCTAAGTATCAATACCAATGTGCGTTCGTGGCTGATCAAGAAATTAACCTCCTAGCAGCATTAACTGAAATTATGTGTGAGTGTGAATTTAAATGAGTTTTTATAAAATTAATAAGACATCTTTTCATGAGATTCCAGCAAAAACAACACCACAGAATGTTCAAGAAGCAAATGAAGGTTTGTTTCGGGCAAAGATGACTCTTCCTGCTGCTGCAAAACATTGTGGTATGACACAGAAAGAAATGAAACTTACTTTTTTTGAGTACTTAAAGTACAATAGACCTGATTATGAAAGTTGAACTTAAAGATTGGTTGAATTCAATAAATCAAACAAAAAATAATTTAATTGATGAAAATATAGAACTAGAAAAAGAATATCCTCCTTACATTATTAATCGGTGTTTTTCTGGGCACATTGATGCAATAATGTTTGCAAATGAAATGAACAGATTTCATTTTCTTCCCAAAAAAATGCAATATGATTTTTATATAAATATTTTGAGGAAAAAGAAAAGATTTTCTCCTTGGATTCGTAAAGATGCAATTAAAGATATTGATTGCGTTAAACATTATTATGGATACAGCGATGAAAAGGCAAAACAAGCTTTGAAAATTTTAACAAAAGAGCAAATCAATTTTATAAAATCAAAATTTGAAACTGGAGGAATGAAATGACTACTATTGTTGAACCTATTGTGAATTGGACACCAGAACACATGATTGAAGTGGTTCTTAATGAACCAGATGACTTCCTCAAAGTTCGTGAGACACTGACCAGAATTGGAGTGGCATCACGAAAAGAGAAGAAAATCTATCAGTCCTGTCATATCCTTCATAAGCAAGGTCGTTATTATATTGTTCACTTTAAAGAACTTTTTGCACTTGATGGCAAGTATGCAAATTTAACTTTAAATGATATTCAGAGGAGAAATAGAATTATTCAACTATTATCAGATTGGGGGTTGATTACAGTCGTTAAAGTTGAAAAGATTGTAGATATTGCTCCTCTAAATCAAATTAAAGTTATTTCTTATAAGGACAAGGGAGACTGGATTTTAGAAACCAAATACAATATTGGTGCTAAGAAGAAAAAGGTTGAGGAAACCGAATAAAAAGAGGACGGGTTTCCAACCCGTCTTTTTTTGTGATCTTTTATAATTATATACGGATGCCGTAAGGATCCACAAAACGTAAACCTCGCTTTTAAAGGAGATACCATAATGACTAACCTTGCAACATCACGGTTTACTGCGTCCGATCTTCCCGCTTTGATGGAAAGAATCACTCGCAATAGTATTGGAATGGACGAATATTTTGATCGTCTATTTAATCTTCACGAAACTACAAATAACTATCCACCTTATAATCTAGTTCAGGTAAATAATGTGGAGTCTCTTTTAGAGATTGCACTTGCCGGATTCAAGAAGGAAGAGGTGAATGTTTTCACAGAGTATGGAAAACTTTTTGTCGAAGGGCAAAAATCAGATACAGAATCGGATAGAAAGTTTGTCCACAAGGGTCTGGCTCAACGAAGTTTTAAAAGGATATGGACTCTCTCCGACGACACCGAAGTCCGAGAAGTCATCTTTGAAGATGGATTACTTACCATTCGATTAGGAAAGATTGTTCCAGAACATCATAGTCGCAAAGATTACCTCTAAATACTTAAGGCTGCCCTACAAATATTGTTGCCGCAGGGAGGTAACTGGCAAAAACCAGTTTGACACCTCCCTTTTTTTGTAGTAAAATCTTAAAAAAGGTATGATAAAATGACTGTAAAACTTGCGATATTGAAATCTGGAGAAGATGTGATTGCAGACATTAAAGAATTGGTTTCAGACGAAGAAAAAGTAATTTCTTATGTCTTTTCAAATCCATTTGTAGTTAAACTAATTGAACCAGAAATTTTAACAAATGATGATCAATCAACAGTAAACAGACAATATGGTTTGTCTGTTTATCCGTGGATTCCACTTACTGAACAAAAAGACATTGTAGTAAATCCAGATTGGATTGTCACTGTTGTGGAACCTGCTACAACTTTAAAAAAATCTTATGAGGAAAAAAATTATGGAAGAGGCAACAAAGAGTCAAGTGATTCAAGTTCTGATACTACAGAATCAGTTGAATTTAATAACTGAAATTGAAGAAGTTCTTGTTGAATTTGGTGAACCAAATTGCAAATTGACAAAACCATATTTGATTTCTGATGATGGAAGTCTTTCTCCTTGGTTGAAGTCATTTACAAATGACACAGAAATTATGATGAGTTCTGATAAGATTTTAACTCTTATTGAACCAAACGGAAAATTACTTGATGAATATACTGAACTTACAAAATGAGATTTTATACCAACGTCTATGAAAAATTTAATAAAATGTTGGTCCGTGGTTATGAAGACGGTAGGTATTTTCAGTCAGAGGAAGAATTTCAACCAACTCTTTATGTAACTTCTAAAAAACAAAGTAAGTATAAAACTCTTGATGGGTTGAATGTTGAACCAATTCAACCTGGAAAGATTTCTGATTGTAAGGATTTTTTAAAGAAATATGAAAATGTAGAAGGATTTACTGTTTATGGTAATGATAATTACAAAGCACAATATATTTCTGAAACTTATCCAGAAGATGAAATTAAGTTTGATATTAAAAAGATTCGTCTTGTGACAATCGATATTGAGGTTGCATCCGAGAATGGATTTCCAAATGTATTTGATTGTGCAGAAGAACTTTTGGCAATTACATTACAAAACTACGCAACAAAGCATATCATTTGCTTTGCTTCTCGTCCTTATATTAATACTCGTAAGGATGTTATGTATGTTGAATGTAGGGATGAAATTGATTTGATTCAACACTTTCTCGCATTTTGGGAAAAGGAAACTCCTGATGTAATTACAGGTTGGAACTGTGAGTTGTATGATATTCCTTATATTGCTGGAAGAATTGATAGAATTCTCGGTGAAAAGGAAGCACGTCGTCTTTCTCCTTGGGGAAATATTCGTAGAAGAGAACTTGTAATTAAGGGTAGGGAACAAATCTCTTATGAAGTTGCTGGGGTTTCAATTATTGACTATCTTGACCTTTATAAGAAGTTTACTTATAAGGCACAGGAATCTTATCGTCTAGACCATATTGCAAATGTTGAACTGGGACAAAAAAAACTAGACCACTCTGAGTTTGAGACCTTTAAAGATTTTTATACAAAAGATTGGCAAAAGTTTATTGATTATAATATCCGAGACGTTGAACTTGTAGATCAATTAGAAGATAAAATGAAGTTAATTGAACTTTGTTTTACGATGGCATATGATGCTAAGGTCAATTTCAATGATGTGTTCTTTCAGGTAAGAACTTGGGATGCAATCATTTATAACTACTTGAAAAAAAGGAATATTGTTATTCCACCTAAGGACCGTTCGGAAAAGAGTGATAAATTTGCTGGAGCATATGTTAAGGAACCGATTCCTGGAAAGTATGATTGGGTTGTTTCTTTTGACCTCAATTCTCTTTATCCTCACCTCATTATGCAATACAACATCTCACCAGAGACACTCTTGGAAGAAAGACATCCCAGCGCAACTGTTGAAAGGATATTAAATCGTCAAGTCAAATTTGATAATTATAATGAATATGCGATATGCCCGAATGGTGCAATGTATCGTAAAGATGTTCGTGGGTTTCTTCCAGAACTAATGGAGAAAATGTATAACGACCGTGTAATCTTTAAGAAAAAGATGTTGGTTGCAAAGCAGCAATACCAAAAGACTAAGACAAAAGAATTGGAAAAAGAGATTTCTAGATGCAACAACATCCAAATGGCAAAAAAGATTTCTCTTAACAGTGCTTATGGTGCTATTGGTAATCAGTATTTTAGGTATTATAAACTAGCAAATGCCGAAGCAATCACAATGTCTGGGCAAGTTTCCATTCGTTGGATTGAAGGTAAAATGAATTCTTACTTAAATAAAATTCTTAAAACTAATGATATTGATTATGTTATTGCTTCAGATACTGATTCTATCTATCTTAATCTTGGTCCTTTTGTCCAAACTGTATACAAAGGAAGAGAAAAAACTACTGAGGAAATTGTTGGCTTCCTTGATAAGGTCTGTAAGATGGAATTTGAAAAATATATTGAAAGTTCTTACCAAGAATTGGCGGACTATGTGAATGCTTATGACCAGAAGATGCAAATGAAACGGGAGAATATTGCTGACCGTGGAATCTGGACTGCCAAAAAGCGTTATATTCTTAATGTTTGGGATAGTGAAGGTGTTCGTTATGAAGAACCTAAATTAAAAATTATGGGATTGGAAGCAGTTAAATCTTCTACTCCTGCTCCTTGTCGTCAAAAGATTAAGGATGCTCTCAAAATTGTGATGACTAAAACGGAAGACGAAATGATTTTCTTTATAGATAATTTTCGTAAAGCATTTAATCAACTTCCCCCAGAAGAAATTTCATTTCCACGTTCAATTAATGACGTAGATAAACATAAATCTTCATCAACTCTTTATAGTAAAGGAACTCCAATTCACGCGAGAGGAGCACTTCTTTATAATCATCTAATTAAAGAAAAGAAGTTGGATAAGAAGTATGCGAAAATTCAAAATGGTGAAAAGATTAAATTTTGTTATTTGAAACTTCCAAATCCAATTCACGAAAACGTAATTTCTTATATTCAAGAATTTCCAAAGGAATTTGGACTAGACAAATACATTGATTATGACCTACAATTCAGTAAAGCATTTTTGGAACCAATGAAAGTCATTCTTGACGCAATTAATTGGAGAGTTGAAAAAACTGTAAACCTTGAATCATTTTTCTCTTGATGAATTTACCGATTAACGAAAAAGAATTAGATATAATTATCAATTCATTGAAAGGAAAATTTCCCAGTTTATATGCAAAACTTTGGTCACATAAAATAAATTATTCAAAAAAGGAGACTAAAAATGGATTTTCTTAAAGATATTGTAAAAGAAATTGGAGGTGAATATACGCAACTTGCATCTGATATTGATGAGACTGAAACTTATGTTGAAACAGGTTCATACATTTTTAATGCACTGGTTTCAGGTAGCATATTTGGTGGTGTATCTGGGAATAAGATTACTGCTATTGCTGGAGAATCTTCTACTGGAAAGACTTTCTTCTCTCTCGCTGTGGTTAAGAATTTTCTTGATAATCACCCCGATGGTTATTGTCTCTACTTTGATACTGAAGCTGCTGTAAGTAAATCCTTACTTCAAGGTCGTGGTCTTGACATTAACCGAATTGTAGTCGTTAATGTAGTCACAATTGAAGAGTTTAGAAGCAAAGCATTAAAGGCAGTTGATTTGTATCTGAAAAAGAAGGAAGGAGAACGCAAACCTTGTATGTTTGTTTTGGATTCTCTGGGAATGCTTTCTACTGAAAAAGAGATTGAAGATGCATTGAATGATAAACAAGTTAGAGATATGACTAAATCCCAACTTGTAAAAGGTGCATTCCGAATGCTTACTCTTAAACTTGGACAGGCAAAAATTCCTATGATTGTGACCAATCACACTTATGATGTTGTGGGTTCTTATGTTCCTATGAAAGAAATGAGTGGTGGTTCTGGTCTTAAATATGCAGCATCTTCTATTATCTATCTTTCTAAGAAAAAAGAAAAGGATGGAACAGAAGTTGTTGGTAATATCATCAAATGTAAGACACAAAAGTCTCGTTTGAGTAAAGAAAATAAAGAAGTGGAGGTGCGTTTGTATTATGATGAACGTGGTCTTGATAAGTATTATGGTCTTCTTGATCTTGCTGAAAAGTATGAAATCTTTAAGAAGGTGGGAACTCGTTATGATATTGGAGATGGTACAACTCAATTTGGAAAAACTATTAATGAAAATCCAGAGAAGTACTTCACGCCAGAAATAATGCAGGCATTAGATGAAGCAGCAAAAAAAGAATTTTCTTATGGGTGATGAGAAACATTCGGGTCATAAAAACTGGAATTGATGTATCTAAAATTTTAGAACAAATAAAACAATATCCAGAAGATTGGGGTTCACAAAAAAATATTAAAGATAAAAAAATAAAACAACTTGACCCAACAAAATATACTGTTACAGTAGACGTTCTTCAATTAATAATGGGAGGAATAAAAAAGGAAGGTCAGTATGTTGGTGATACTGAAATTTGCATTCAAACACCAGCATACGAAAAACACACAGAAATTCTTAAATTCTTAAAGACATATTTTAAGAAAATACGTCGTTGTGCTTTTCTTTCTTTGCCTATTGGTGAAATAGTAGGTTCTCATATTGATGAAGGAACTTATTATCTTACGAAAGATAGATATCACCTTTCCATTCAGGGAAAATACAGGTATAGTGTAGGTGATGAAACTATGATTGTTGAACCTGGAACTTTCTTTTGGTTCAATAATAAACTTCCCCATAGTGCTGAAAATATTGGTGATGAAGTTAGAATTACTTTTGTATTTGATGTGCCTCATCATAAAAAAAATCCATAGTTAGAGGAGAAATGGAAAAAGTTGAAACTACGATTCTTAGAAATCTCTTATTTAATAATGATTATTGTAGAAAGGTATTACCTTTTATAAAAAATGAATACTTTGAGAATCTTCACGAGAAAGTAGTTTTTGAGGAGATTTGTAAATTTATTGTTGCTTACGAACAACTAGCAACAAAAGAAGTTCTTTTGATTGAAACAGAAAAAAGAACTGATATTACAGAAGATACTTACAAAATTATTTGTGATTATATTTCTAAACTTGATGATGCTCCAGCAGATAAACAATGGTTGGTAGATACTACTGAAAAGTGGTGTAAAGACCGAGCAATTTATCTTGCTCTTATGGAAAGTATTAAAATTGCTGACGGGCAAGATGAAAAGAAATCTAGAGATTCCATTCCAACAATTTTACAAGAAGCACTTGCTATTGGATTTGATAGCCACATTGGACACGATTACCTAAAAGATTACCAAGAACGATATGACTCTTATCACAGGAAAGAAGACAAAATTCCATTTGATTTGGAATATTTTAACAAAATTACCAAAGGGGGCATCCCTAACAAAACTCTTAATATCGCACTTGCTGGTACAGGTGTCGGGAAATCTCTATTCATGTGCCATGTGGCTAGCTCCGTGTTGCTCCAAGGACGGAACGTATTGTACATTACGCTTGAAATGGCAGAGGAGAAAATTGCTGAACGAATTGACGCAAATCTCTTAAATGTTAATATCAAAGATATTGAAACATTGCCAAAAGTAATGTTTGATACGAAAGTAAATAATATTGCGAAGAAAACACAAGGAACTCTGATTATCAAAGAGTATCCAACTGCTTCGGCACACGCAGGTCATTTTAGAGCACTTCTTAATGAACTCTCTCTTAAGAAATCATTTAAGCCTGATATTATTTTCATTGACTACCTTAATATTTGTGGGTCCTCAAGATATAAGAGTAATTTTTCAGTCAATTCTTACTCTTATGTTAAAGCAATTGCGGAAGAACTTCGTGGTCTTGCAGTTGAGGCAAATGTTCCAATTGTTTCCGCTACCCAAACTACTCGTAGTGGATTTTCTAGCTCCGATCCTGATCTTACTGATACTAGTGAATCCTTTGGTCTTCCTGCTACTGCTGACCTTATGTTTGCCCTTATTAGCACAGAAGAGTTGGAACAACTTGGGCAGATTATGGTAAAACAATTGAAGAATAGATATAATGACCCAACAATGAATAAAAGATTTGTAGTTGGAATTGATAGAGCAAAAATGCGTCTTTATGATGTGGAACAAAGTGCTCAAAAGGATATACTTGACTCTGGACAAGAGGAAGAGTATAATTATGAAGAAAAGAAACCTAAAAAGTCGTTTGAAGGATTTAAATTTTAATGGAAACTGCTAAACACGTAGATTTTGATAAGTATGCTGAGTTTGTGGATGCTGTAACTTCTGATGCATCTAAAGACTTTCTTTCTTTGTCTGATAGGCTTGTTGCACTGGATGAAAAGGGTGCAAATATTGAACGACTCCTGACTGCTGGTGTTGGTATTAATGCCGAGGGTGGGGAGTTTCTTGAAATCATTAAAAAAATGATTTTCCAAGGAAAACCTTTCAATGAAGATAACCGAGAACATCTGATTATTGAACTTGGAGACATTATGTGGTATGTTGCTCAAGCTTGTATGTCACTTGGTGTCAGTATTGATGACGTAGTTGCTCGTAACGTTCAAAAACTTCTCAAGCGTTATCCTGAAGGTGCTTTTGATGTTTATTTCTCTGAAAACCGTGCTGCTGACGACCGATGACTAAAGAAAAACAAGTAACAGTTAAAATGAATGTTCGTGCTGCTGCTGCAGTTCGTCAAATTTTATATGAAGCACAAAAAGGATACACGACAGACATAAACAATGTCCCTCCACGTATTTTTGAAATTCGTGAAGTTATTGCAGATTTTGACGATGCAATCACCCAAGTAGTAGAAACCTGAACTATATTATAAATCCCTAATTTCTAAATAAAAGAAACTAGGGATTTTTTAATGGCAATTATTAATAGTAGTGGATACAAATTACTAAATGCCACAACAGTAATTAATATTTTAAAATCTAGTGCGGTTCAAAATCAAAATTATCCTCATGTAAGGTCTAGATTTTATGATTTAAAGAGAACAAGTGATAGTAAAATTTTATTAACTGTGAAGTCTCAGTATTCTTCTAATTTGGAAAGAATATATGATGATATAACTAAATTATTTTCTACTGACGTTTTATTAAATGGAAAAAGTATTTTTGTTACTGGAAGACAATCCAATGTTTTGGGTGTAGATTTTATATTAACTTTACAAAAAGCAACCTCTAAATTTGAAATATTTTTTAAAAGTCAAAAATCAATAAAACCAAAAGTTCCAGAATTATTAAGGCCAGGTATTTTGAATGAAGAATATTTTGTTTCAAAAATTAATGATCAGGTAAAAAAAATTAATGAGGCAAAAAATACGATTGCTTTGCCAAATTTATTTGACCCGAATTTGAATTTAGTTTTATATGAAAATAATCAGCAAAAATATACAATAAATGGAATAAAATCAATTGAGAGGGTTGGACAACTTTTAGGGAAAGAGGATGTTTCAATTAAAACTAAAAATAATAAAAAAATTAAAATTTCTTTAAAAAAGGAAAATTTTTCTTTTTGGGGAAGTGCGAGTCAATATTCTGCAGCAAATGATATTTTGGATTATCTGATAAAATCTAATTTGATTTCAGTGTCAAATTCTTCCGGAAGGGGGGTTTTGACTGATATTTCTACTGGAAAACCATTAATTGGCATTAGATTAAAAGCAACAATTGGAGAAATTAAAAAATATTGTTTTGGTGAAGGTATGAATAAAGTTGATTATATTTTAATACAATCATTTAATGTTGGAGATTTCAGGGATATTAGAAAAGTTGGAGGTGGTCAAGATTATAAGTTGGAACTAAATTCTTCAATAATATATAAAGAGACTTCAAATGACATAATAAGAATGAGAGATAATGTTTATTTGACAATTGTTCCTAGTTCTAGCAATTCTTCTGCCTTGATGCCAAATTATCCTGGATTTAGAATACAATTTGCCACTAAAGGAGCATCAAAGGGTTATTATGAACCATCACTTGCTAATATTTCGTTAGGAAGATTGTAATTATAAATATTTAAAAAACAAGTAATAATGAAGAGTTTTACTCAATTTGTAAGAGAAGCAGTAGAAACCCTTGCATCTACCGAAGCAAAAAATCGTGGTCTTGTTGGAAACGGACACGGTGATTGGTATGATAAGCAAGGAAATTTTGTTGCGAAAACAGTAAACGGAAAATTAAAGTTTTTTGGTCAAGGTGATACCACATCTCAAGACGGAATACCCGGAGAAGAAACAAAAAAACAAAGTAGTGCAACTCAAGCAGCACCACAACCATCTACAACAGAAAAACTACCAGCAGAACAAACTGCAAATGGAATTGTAGTAGTTTTAGGGAGATTTAACCCCCCATCCAAAAATCACGAACAATTATTAAAAGCAGGATTTAATAATGCAAAAAGAATGGGATATGAGTATAGAATATATCCAAGTAGAATCCAAGATGGTCAATCAAATCCATTAAGTCCAAAAACAAAAATTTCTCTTATGAGAATGATGTTTAAAAAATATTCTGAATATATTGTTGATAGTGAAGAAACTAGAACTGTTTTTGATTCTTTAGTCTCAATTTATAATGATGGATATACTGATGTTACTATTGTGGTTGGGCAAGACAGATTGGGAGAATTTCAAAGTTTAGTTCATAAGGGAGAGGGTCAAGACTATCAGTTTAATAATATTCAAGTTATATCTGCTGGAATTAAAGACCCTGATGGTGAAATTGAAGACCCTGGTTCTTCTGCAAAAATGAGAACATCTGCAGCAGTAGGAGATTATGCTGGATTTGTTCAGGGAATTCCTTCTGGAATAAGTCAGGCAGACAAAGAAAAAATATTTAATATGGTTTCAAAATCTATGAATGTAACTGAAGACACAGAAGTTTGGAGAATTGTTCCTGAACTTGATTATGATGGATTGAGGTGGAATTATAAGAACAATGGACTTTTTGAAGTTGGTACATTTGTGGAAAGTTTGAGTAGTGGTCTTATTGGAAAAATATTCCGCAGAGGTTCTAATTACTTGATTTGTGTAACTGAAGATGGAAAGATGTTTAAAAATTGGTTGAAAGATGTTCGTGAAGTTTATGAAGTTGGAACTTGTAATTACAGAAAGCACACACAGGAAATGACACCTAAAGAACCTGTGGTTTCTTTTACTGATGTTGAAGTTAAAGAAACTATGCCAAAGAAAACGATAAATATCAATAGGAAAAAATTATCTACAAAAAGATGAAAGATTGGGCAGAGATTATTTCTGAAGCAAAAGATAAAAATAAAGAAAAAGCAGAAAGGCAAAGAAGACTTAAAATTGCTAAGACTGCATTGAAGGGTTCTGCTCTTTTGGATAAAGGGAAAACTGGAAAAAAGGAAGATAAAAAAGATTCTAGATATTTGGATTATCTTGAGCGTCGTCAAGCAACAAGAGAACAAGAAATTGAAAAGCAAAGAGGACAGGAAGAAGAAAAGAAAAAGCAAAAATTAATGAGAATAAAAGAAAAAAATCTTGAAAAATCAAAAGAAAGAATCAAGTCAGCAATTGGTGGTGTAAAAACTGATACGATTGGTTCCAAAGAAGGTGGGGCAACTGCCACAATGAAAGCACTTGGCAATTTAGGTTCTCTTGCAGGTGGATTGGCAAAAGCAGCAATTCATACTCCTGGTTATTTAAAAGCAAAAGGAGAATATAAAAAAGCAAAGGAAACTAAAGTCACCTCAAATCAACCAGAAAAAGCAAGAGAAAGAAAAAAACCAGGAAGACCAAAAAGACCTCCAGTTTCATTATCAACTCAACAATCTTCATCAAGTCCAGAACAAAAAAGACCTGTTCCTGCAACTAAGAGACTTGTTCCTGCTACCAAGAGACTTCCATCATCTGGTGGTGTTCCTGAGGGGTCAAGAGGTCCAAAAGCAATGACTTTGGGGCAGAGGGCAAGACAAAATCCAAAAATCAAAGCAGGACTTATTGCCCAAAGAAATGAAGAATATTCAAATTGGAGAGAAGAATTCTTGTTTGAAGTTGATGAATTAAAGAATGAAAAAACTGCAAAGACAAAAAACAAAAAAGATAAGATTGATGTGATGAAGGGCACTAACTCAAAATTTATTGAGATTAATCCAAATATTTCTGAGGACCATAAGGAAATTGCCAGTGGTAAGAAAAAAGATGATGAAGGTTATATGGCAAATGTTGAATTGGACCAAATGGAAAGAGCAATCAAAGCACTTCGCAAAAAGATAAAAAAAGCAGATATGCAAATGCCTGCTTGGGTTCAATCAAAAATTACTAGAGCAGCAGATTATATTGATACTGCTTCCGAATATCTCCAAAGTGATGAAGGTCTTTCTGAATCTGTTGATAAAGATGCAATGAAGTGCAACAAACCAAAATCACAAGCACACGGGTCTGGTGAAACTGGAAAGTCACATATTGTAAAGGCTTGTGAAGGTGGAACAGAAAAAATTATTCGTTTTGGGCAACTTGGTGTAAAAGGTTCTCCAAAAAAAGAAGGTGAGTCTGAGGCATATGCAAGTCGTCGTCATAGATTCCAAACAAGACACGCAAAGAATATTTCTAAAGGAAAAATGTCTGCTGCTTATTGGGCAAATAAAGTTAAGTGGTGATTGATGACTAGTTTGAGATAAATAAAATTGAACCTAATAAGAGGGGATTATGGGAGTAGTAGTTGCATTGGTAAAACCACTCATTCTTCAAATTGCTACACATCCAGAAGTTAAGAAACTTGTAATTGAACTTCTTGAGAAATATGTAAAAACAACCGATAACACAATTGATGATATGGTTGTTGTGTTAGTTAAAGAAAAACTCTTTACTCCACAAAAATGATAACTTGTTTTATAACAAATTGGGGAGTAACTATTATTTTAGGTTTATTGTTGACTGCATCTGAGTGGTTAGCAAAAACAAAAAAATTTGAAGAAAATGGATTACTAGATTTAACTACTAACTTTTTAAAAATAATTTTACGCAAAGAAGACAAAAAATAAAGGTCTTCTTTTTTTATAAATATCAGTATAAGAAAAACTTACGGAAAAAAAGACATGGCACTTTGGGGTAAGGCAGACGGTGTATTTTCACCAGGAACAGTTACTGTCAACTATACAAATAAAACAATTACTGGTGCTGGAACATCATTTAGAGCAGTAGGTGTCACTACTGGTGCAGTAATTACCATCGGTGCTGGAGGAACTTTTGGAAATGCGGTAATTTCTGGAATTACTTCGGAGACTCAAATTTCAATTGCAACAACTCAGTATCTGAGTGGTGCTGCTATTGCTGGAATTGCATATTCAATATCTCAAAAACCAGTTTATACTTTAGAAGATACAAACTTTGCTACTATAACTGGAACTGGCAATTCTGCATCAACTAATAGAGTATATGGTGTTGATGAGTTTGAGCAAACTGCTGCTACCGAAAGTGGTTCAAAATATGCTGCGGCACACGCAGGTTGGGTGGGAGTTCATACATATATTGATTGTGAGAATCAACTGAGAGTTAAGACCGAAGTGTTGGTTGCAATGTCTGGAATTAGCACATCTGCACTCGCAACATATTCAGCAACTGGTGATGCTGCTGATGATGCAGTATATGCAGACAATTACATTACGATTAGTGCTCAACCATCAAATAGAGTTGGAATTGCTACAACCGTTGCAACCACATTCGCAGTTACTGCAGCAGCAAATGATTCTGAAGCACTTTCTTATCAGTGGCAGTTCTCAACTGCTGTTGGAGCAGCATTTACCAATGTTACTACTGGATTGCTTGGTGGTCTTATTTACACCAACCCAACTACAGCAACTCTTGGTATTGCGGCAACAACTACAACTGCCAACAGACCTAATGGTTACTACTATAGAGTTAACATTACTACTGCTGCTGGTGCTGCGAAGACTTCCGATACAGCAAGACTTACTTATGCGTAATTGATATATGAGATTTGATGAGTTGAATGAAGATAATTATTTAATGTTTGCAATTAAACATTATGATAATCCACAATCAATGACCCAAGATGATTTTTATGAAGATCTGAAAAGATTTAATTGGATTAATAGATTATTGAAAAAATATAAATCATCTGGGTCATTAAATATTCATTTGTTAATTAATCATTTTATAATTCTTTATAATGTATTTGGAGATGCTACAACTCCTTTATTGTTTTATAAAGTGGATAGTCAATTTTGGAGTATCATTAAAACTTTTATTGTTTATTTGGGAAGACTTCCAGAATACCCAAAGACTGATATCCATAGCATACCAGTAGATATAGATTTTTTAAAACAATTAAATGTGATCTAATGGATAAAGTAGATAGATTAATTAAAATAATTCGTAACATTAAAGAGGAGATGGGTTCTCCTGTGATTGCTAATTCCACAAACAACCCAAACGGTCCGATTAATATTGCAGGATTGCCACCAGATCAACCACCAGTTGATTTGAGAAAAGGAAGAAGAAGAAATTGGAACCCATTTTTTAAAGATCTTGCAAAAATTCAGAGAAGAAAACCTCAAAAATAATTAAAAAAATGTTTCAACAATCATCTACCGAAACAAAAATAGCTCTCCTTGAGGAGAGAATAAATGTATACGAGCAGATGATGGAACGCATTGATACTGCGATTCAGAAGATAGGAGAAACGAGTCAAAATATCAGTCAAATGCTTGCCATTCATAATGAAAAGATTGAGCAGTGCAATAGAACAGACAATATTATTGTAAAGATGATTGAAGATATTAAAGTATCATCAAAAGAACAACACGAACAAATAAGTGAAAAGTTGGGTGAAAGAATAGGGAAAGTAGAAGAAAAGGTAGAAAGTATTTCAAAATTTAGATGGCAAGTACTGGGTGGTTTAGCAGTAGTTGCCATCTTCATTAAATTTGCCCCACCCGCATTAAATCTCTTGACAACACATCATAATTCAAGTAGCATAGAGAGAACGAAGTAATATTCTTTTTTGTAATGAGTTTTGTTGATTCCAAATACATCGGGCTGGTATCTTCCCGACTGGATAAGTTTGCTAAGAAAAAAGAAGGTCTTTATAACTTTCGGTGCCCTTACTGCGGTGACAGTCAAAGGACAAAGAGTAAGGCAAGAGGATATATTTACCAATTAAAGAACGACCATAATTTTAAGTGTCATAATTGTGGAACTTCTAGAACATTTACAAACTTTCTCAAAGACTTAGATGTTGTTCTTTACGACCAGTATGTGATGGAAAGATATAAAGAAGGAACTACTGGAAAAAGGTCTCAAACAAAGAACCCAGAGTTTAAGTTTGAGAAACCAAATTTTTCAAAAAAGGCATTTGACCTGCCTACCATCGCAGAACTAAATAAAGAACATTCTGCAAGAAAATACTTAGAAGATAGAAAAATACCTAACAACTATCTGTGTGAATTGTATTTCTGTGAAAAGTTTAAAGAATGGACCAACACGCAAAAACACACCTTTGATAAAGTAGAACGGGACGAACCACGAATTATTATTCCTTTAATCAATAAAGGAGAAATATTTGGATTTCAAGGTCGTAGTTTAAATAAAAAATCAAAGGTGAAATACATTACAATTATTCTTGATGATACACATCCAAAAATTTACAATTTGGATAAACCAGACTACGACAAAATTGTTTATGTTGTTGAAGGACCAATTGATAGTATGTTTTTGGATAATTCAATTGCTATGGTTGGTGCAGACATCGATAAAATGTTTTTCATATCCAACTTTGCAACAGAATTTGTAATGGTGTATGACAATGAAAAACGAAATAAACAGATCGTAGATAGAATGGAAAAAGCAATACAAATGCGATTTCCAATCGTCATTTGGCCGAATGACTTGAAAGAAAAGGATATTAATGATATGATCCTTTCAGGAATTGATGCCCCAAAAATCATCAAGGAAAATACTTATATGGGATTAGAAGCAAAAGCAAAACTTATTGGATGGAAACGAGTATGAGCAACGGTACAAAGGTAATTAAGAGAAGTGGTGATAATGAACCTCTTGATCTCAATAAACTTCACTTAATGGTTGAGGAGGCATGTAGGGACCTCTCTGGTGTTTCTGCATCACAGGTCGAGATGCAATCTGGTATTCAATTCTATGATGGAATTACAACAGCAGAAATTCAGGAAATTTTAATTCGTTCTGCATCTGATTTGATTGATTTGGAAAATCCAAATTATCAATTTGTTGCAGCAAGACTACTTCTGTTTTCGGTGAGAAAATCTTTGTATGGAAGAGTTCAAGATCATCCTACTTTTGTAGATCATATTAAGAAATGTGTTCTTGCTGGAGTATATGATCCAGAAATCTTGACTAACTATACAGAGGAAGAACTTAATCGTCTTGGTGGTTATATTAATCATAACCGTGATTATCTATTTACTTATGCTGGTCTTCGTCAAGTAGTTGATAAGTATCTTGTTCAAGACCGTAGTGCTGGGCAAGTATATGAAACTCCACAGTTCATGTATATGATGATTTCTGCGACTATTTTTGCTAGATATCCAAAAGAAACTAGAATTTCTTATGTCAAACGATACTACGACGCAATCTCCAAACACAAAATCAACATTCCCACACCTATCATGGCAGGAGTGCGAACTCCACTTCGACAATTTGCTAGCTGTGTTCTTGTTGATGTTGATGACACCCTCGATAGCATCTTTAGTTCTGATATGGCTATCGGCAGATATGTTGCACAAAGGGCGGGAATCGGCATCAACGCAGGTAGAATCCGTGGCATCAACGCTAAAATCAGAGGTGGAGAAGTTCAGCACACAGGTGTTGTCCCATTCCTCAAAAAGTTTGAAGCAACTGTCAGATGCTGCACTCAAAATGGCATCCGTGGTGGATCAGCAACTGTCCACTTCCCAATCTGGCACCAAGAGATCGAAGACATCCTAGTATTAAAAAATAACAAAGGAACCGAAGACAACCGTGTTCGTAAGTTAGACTACTCTATCCAAATCTCTAAACTGTTCTATGAACGATTCATCAAGAATGAAGAGGTCTCTCTCTTCTCCCCACACGCAGTTCCTGGTTTGTATGATGCTTTTGGAACTGATGCTTTTGACGAGTTATATGTACGTTACGAACGAGATGAGTCTATTCCTAGAAAGACTATCGGAGCTCAAGAACTCTTTTTGGACCTCCTGAAAGAACGTGCTGAAACTGGTCGTATTTACATTATGAATATCGACCACTGCAACTCTCACTCATCCTTTATGGATAAGGTTGAGATGAGTAATCTTTGTGTTTCTGGTGATACTAAAATCAAAATTAGATATCCAGAACCCATTTATAATGATATTGGTGAAGTATCTGATTGGAGAGTTTGTGAGATTGAAATTCATATTGAAGATTTAGAAATTTACCTTTCTGATAGGATAGCTATAATTGCATGTCTTTGTGATGATGTTCCTCAAATAGAAGTTCTTTCTTATAATATAGAAACTAATCAACAAGAATGGGCACCTATTACAGCATTTGCCGAAACATCACCAAAAGCAAAGGTAATGAAAATTACTGATGAAGAAAGTGGTAAGAGTATTGTAGTTACACCAGAGCATCAAGTATTCACAAAAAATCGTGGATATGTAGTGGCAAAAGACCTAACCGAAACCGATGAGTTGGTAATTAACTAATAGGATAGGGAGTGTAATTTCTACATTTTATAAATAGTTATGAGATTACACTTCCTATTATGAAAACCTATATTGTATATAAAATTACGAATAAGAAAAACGGAAAGTCTTATATAGGAAAATCTGAATATCCATTAGAGCATCGTTGGAATCGTCATTTATCATCAGCAAGAAATGGTTCTAAATTTAGATTTCATTCTGCTATTAGAAAATATGGGGAAGATTGTTGGGACTTATCTGTGATTGAAACTTACCAAACTGAAGATGAAAACTTTATTAATGAAAAGGAAACTCACTTCATTAAACTCTTTGAAAGTGATACTAAAGGTTATAATGCTACTTCGGGGGGAACTGGTGGATGGATGCTTCCAAGATGCTCACAGGAGGTTCAGGAAGAGTGGAGAAATGGTATTTCCATAAGAACTATTGGTTACAATAATCCAAACTATTCTGGATACACTGATGAGGAACTCATAGAAGTAGGTGTAAAGTTTGCTAAAAAATATGGATTTATTGGTGGAAGGAAAAGAATAGTTGAGTTTGCTCTTAGTGAATTAAATATTAAGTTTCCAAAACATTTCTCCAAAAATAGATTTGACGGAAACCATCAAAACTTTTATAAATCTATTGAAGAACAAACTGGATTGGTGTATAATCCTTATTATAGAGACGAAACTCAAAGAAAACTTGCTAAACAACTTTTAGAACAAAATAGGAGAAAAAAATGCTAAAGATTGAATATCTTGAAGAAGAAATCCCAGTTTATGATATTACAGTAGAAGGAACTCATAATTTCTTCGCAAATGATATTCTAGTCCATAATTGCCAGGAAATTACTCTTCCAACAAAACCACTTCAACACATTGATGATCCCAATGGGGAGATTGCACTTTGTATTCTTTCTGCTGTTAATGTTGGCAAAGTAAAGTCTGATGATGAATTTGAAGATCTTTGTAATCTTTCTGTTCGTGGTTTGGAAGAATTGATTGATTATCAAAACTATCCTGTAGTTGCTGCAGAGATTGGAACCAAAGCACGTAGATCTTTGGGTGTTGGGTATATTGGTTTGGCACACTATCTTGCTAAACTTGGTTTTAATTACGATACTCAAGAAGCTTGGGATGCGGTTCATCAATTGTCTGAATCGTTCCAATATTTCCTTCTAAAAGCATCAAATGAAGTTGCTAAAGAAAAGGGTGCCTGTGAATATTTTAATCGCACTAAGTATTCGCAAGGTATTCTTCCAATTGACACTTACAAGAAAGATGTGGATGAAGTTTCTTCTGTTCCTCTTCATCACGATTGGGAATCGTTAAGGCAATCAATCAAAGAGTTTGGTCTCAGGCACTCCACTCTTACAGCACAGATGCCATCTGAATCCAGTTCTGTCGTCTCCAATGCCACAAACGGCATCGAACCACCTCGTGGATTTTTATCAATTAAGAAATCTAAAAAAGGTCCTCTCAAACAAATTGTTCCTCAATATCAACATCTTAAAAACAACTATACGTTGCTTTGGGATATGCCTAGCAATCGTGGTTATATTAATATTGTTGCAGTTATGCAGAAATTCTTCGATCAAGCAATTTCTGGAAACTGGTCGTATAATCCAGAAAATTATGCCAATAATGAAGTTCCTGTTAGCGTAATGGCACAAGATATGCTTACTTGTTTTAAACTTGGGCATAAGACGGCATATTATCAAAATACATATGACAATAAGACCGACGAAATTAAGGAGGAAAAAACTAATATTGACGATTTGGTTAAAGAACTTTTAGAGGGGGGGGAAGACGACTGTGAATCCTGTAAAATTTAGAATCACTGCAGAGAAAGAAAAAATGATTCAAGGAATGACCGTATTTAATACTCAAGAGGTAGATGCCAAAAAGCAACCTATGTTTTTTGGTGCTCCTCTTGGAGTTCAAAGATATGATTCTTATAAGTATCCTGTCTTTGATAAATTAACTCAACAACAGTTAGGATATTTCTGGAGACCTGAAGAAGTTTCTTTGCAGAAAGATCGTTCGGATTATCAAACTCTTCGTCCAGAACAAAAACATATCTTCACTTCTAATTTGAAGTATCAAATTCTTTTGGATTCAGTTCAAGGTCGTGGTCCAGGGATGGCATTTGCACCTTACTGTTCACTTCCAGAATTGGAAGCCTGTATGAAGGTTTGGGAGTTTATGGAGATGATCCATAGTCGTTCCTATACATACATTATTAAGAATGTTTATTCTGATCCAACAGAAGTTTTTGATTCCATTTTAAATAATGAAAAGATTTTAGAAAGAGCATCATCAGTTACTGGTGCTTATGATGACTTTATTAATTCCGCACAACTTTATGGAAACTCAAATCTTTGGGTTCACGCACAAGAAGGTGTTGGAACTGCAAAAGAACAAAGATATGAACTAAAAAGAAAACTTTATCGTGCAATTGCAAATGTCAACATTCTCGAAGGTATCAGGTTTTATGTCTCGTTCGCTTGCAGCTTTGCGTTTGGTGAACTCAAACTTATGGAAGGATCCGCTAAAATTATCTCTCTCATCGCAAGAGACGAAAATCAGCACCTTGTTATTACTCAAAACATCCTCAATAAGTGGCGTGAAGGGGATGATCCAGAAATGCAACAAATTGCTAAAGAAGAAGAGGAATGGGTAAGAGGTGCCTTTGAGAATTGTGTAAATGAGGAAAAGAGGTGGGCAGAGTATCTGTTCAAAGATGGTTCTATGATTGGTCTAAACGATAAACTTCTTTGGAGTTATGTTGAATGGGTTGCGAATCGTCGTATGAAAGCAATTGGACTTAAACCACTCTATGATATTTCTGCAAAGAATAATCCACTTCCTTGGACTGAGCATTGGATTTCCTCTAAGGGACTTCAAGTTGCTCCACAGGAAACGGAAGTAGAATCTTATGTGGTTGGTGGCATTAAGCAGGATATTACAAAAGATTCTTTTAGTGGATTTAAACTCTAAAATTGTAACAAAAATAACAAAAAAAATTGACTATATAACGTACAAGGGAATATAATAAGTCCCTAACGTTCATCTGCTATTTGCGAATTGCGAATGTAGACGGAAGTAAGCCGACTCGGAACGGAACGTTCATCTATGGAAGCACTCATTCTATCTTGCTTACAAGCACAATTAATTGTAGGAAGAGTTCATAAACAAGACATTCCTAAACAAGCAAAGAATGATTTAATTTGGGAGATTAAACAAATCTCACCAAAGACGTGTAAAATAGACGCAAAAGCCGACTGAAGGAACGCTCTTTAACCTAAAAACTAAGGAGAAACCTAATGTCAAAAGTTGTATACCGTGGTGTTGAATATGACACTACAAACCGTCCTAATCAAACATTTAAATGTGAACCAAGAGTAGAAATTTATCGTGGTGCTATGTTTTATGTTGATGAAAATGGAAACAAACTTTCTATGCAGAAGTCGGGGGAAACAATTAAATGAAAAAAATTAATGTCCTTCAACTTATTAAAGAACAAAAACAAAAAGAAAATCGTCGTCACCAAGCTAAAATAGTGATGATTAAAAAGTAAATTGATAGGAGGGGCAATACCCCTCCTATTTTTTTATAAATAACTAAAAACAGTCTAAAAAGATGTCTTTAAGAAATTCATATAAAAGTTTTTATACTGAAGGTGTTGCAGCAGAACATCCAGATATTGCGGGACAAAAAGAATTTGCAAATAAGGCAGATGCTGAAATTGCTCGTAGAAGAGCAGCAAGAGCAAAGAAAGCAGGACCACAACTTCCTGGTTTTGTTGCGTCAGTAAAGAAAGAAGAAGTTGAAGTAAATGAAGCACACTGGAATCCAGTAACAAAAAAAATTCAGGATAAACCACCATCAAAGGAAGAAATTGAATCTTTGGCAGCAAAAGCAAGAACTAAGAAAAAAGTAAGAAAACCACAAGGTTCTATTCGTAAAACTAGTGGAACATTTAAACCATCATCACCAGAAGAAGCAAAAGCAAATAAAGCATCTTGGGGTGACTATTGGAGTTCTGCAGCAAAAGGTTACAAAGAGGAATATGTAAATGAAAAAATTGACGTAGGTGCTGATGTCAGTAAAACAATTAGTGATTTCGTTCATTCAAAGAGCAAAACCTTCAAAGGTGATAGTAAGAAGCAAAGAATTAAGAGAGCACTTGGTGCTTATTATGCAGCACAAAGAGAAGAAACAGAAAACATTTATAATTATGTAATTGAAACTTTAGTTGATGCTGACTTCGCAGAAAGTTATGAAGCAGCAGAAGTAATGTTTGAACATATTAGTGATGAGTTTACTGCAGCAATTCTTGAGGAATATATTGAAGAAAAGGCAAGAGGAACCAGAAAGAAAACAACAGTTCACGCATATGACGTTGATGAAACCTTATTTGGGCACGGCAAAAAGGGCAAACCAAATGTTCAGGTTCACGTTAAAGACGCATCAGGAAAAAGAGTTAAGAGTCTAAGCAACCAAGAGTTCAATACTCATAAGTTGGAGAAGGGTCATTCTTATGACTTTAGTGAGTTCCAGAGTGCTAAGAAGTTCAAAGAAACTTCAAGTCCAAATAAAAAAGTAATCAAGGATATTAAGAGAAAGCAGGCAAGAGGACAAAATGTTCATCTTATTACTGCTCGTTCTAAGTTTGATAAACCAAGTGAATTCCAAGGTCATCTCAAGAAGCACGGTGTTGATGTAGATAAGTCAAAGATTCACTATACTGGTGGGATGAAAGGTGGTGATATTGGTAAGAAGAAAGTGGATGTTGCGAATGCAGTAGCAAAGCAAAGTGGGGCTAAGAGCATTCATATGTATGATGATGCTGCAAAAGTTCATAAGGCATTTGAAAAAGAAAAGAAAGAAGCACCAACATCAAAGAAAATCAAAACACATATGGTTGCACCAGATAAAAAAGGTGAATCAAGAGTTCGTTCTTATCAAGCAACTAAGAACGAAGAAATGAGTTCTTACGAGTACTGGAAACAATTTATTGATTGATAAATAAGTATAGAAAAGTACTTTTTATTACTAAAAAATGAATAAGCAGGACTTGGATGCTTTAGCAAACTTGTATGGGGAAGTTTATTATCCTCAGGATGTAGAGCAACTTGATGAAATTTCTGTTAATTTTGGAGGACAAGCAGCAGTTGATAAAGTTAGATCGCAAATGGCAGCACAAAGAAATATTAATGCAACAAATCAAAGAGCACAGTTGGGAGTAGTAAAAACAAATAAAGGATATATTGCAAAACCTGGAGAAACTTCATATGACCCAGAAAAGGGTGCTGAAGCAATAAGACTTGCGAATAGATTGAATAGAGAAACTGGTTTGGGTAAACCTCAGGCACCAAGACCAGCAGGTTCTCCTCCACAAAGACCAGCAGCAGGTTCAGGTTCAACACCTCCATCAAGACCAGCAGCATCTTCAACGGTGCTTGCAAAACAAAAAGGAGTTGAAGGGAAATTAGATAAAGCAACTGGTAAGTTTACTGCTGGTGCTTTTAGTGGTGCAGAGAAGTCCCGTTATGCAAGTGTTGCCGCACAAAATGCAGCAAGGAATTCTGCATCATCGGCACCAAAACCTCCAACACCAGCAGTTGGAAAGTTGGGAAATACTTCATTTGAAAGAAGAACTCCAACATCTGCTGAATTAAGAGCAGCACAATCAGCAAGAGCAAGTGGTGCGTCTCCAGAAAAAGCACTTCAAGCAGCACAAAAAACCAATCTTCCAACTCAAGGTCCTACTCCTGCAATCCCTGATTTGAAAAGTATAAATGCAGATTTAGCAAAAGCAAACTCTCCTGCTGTTATAAATAGACCAGCACCAGCAGGTACTGCACTTGCAGCACAACAATCACAACAAAAAAAACCCCCAACTCCAGGAACAGGAGCAATAAAACCAATGACGCAAAAATCATCTTACGAATGGCCTTCTGCTAAAACAATTAAAGATATTGCAGATGCTTATTCATCAATTTACGAAGCAAAGAAAAAAGTAGACCAAGATAAAGATGGTGATAATGACTTTGCTGATGTAAGAATTGCAAGAATGGTTGCTTCTGGTGTTCCCAAAGAAGTAGCAATCGCAAAGGTAAGAAATAAATCATATAATGAAGAAGTTGAGATTGACGAAGCAACTGCAATGGCTAAGAAAGGTTATGATGAAACTGCAATCCGTAATAAGATTGCAAAATCAACAGGTGGTGGAAAATCTGCTGATAGAGCAACTGCACTTGAAAACAGACCAACTTATGGAGATAGTGCAAAGCAAAAAGCAAGACAAAATCTTGCCAGAGCACAAAGAGGTGATTTCCGTAAGACAACTTCTTCAAATCCTGGTCTTCACGGATACGCTCACAAGTCTAATGACCCTGCCGTAAAAGCAAAGCAGGCAGCAAGAGGAGCACAAAGAGGTGCTCTGACCCCTAGAGAGAAAAAGCAACTCAATAGAGAGGCATATGAAGCATATGAATTTGTAGTATCACATCTTCTTGAAAATAACTTTGCATCAACAGTTGAGGATGCAAATATAATTATCAACAATATGAGTGAAGTTTGGTTCAATCATATTATGGAAGGTTGATATAATATTACAATTCATTAAGGCACCTTGACAGGTGCTTTTTTTATGACTATAATCACTCTGTTAGGGTTGAAGATAAGTTATACCTATAAATAACTTGAATATTATTAGGAACCCGAATGAGTTATGAAAACCCTTGGAGATATCAAGGAAGGATATTTGAATCAGAAGATATTCAAGATTATTTTGGGTTTGTTTATTTAATTGAATGTTCTCAAACTAACAGAAAATATTTGGGTAGAAAATACTTTTGGTCTTTTAGAACTCCCAAAGGAAAGAAAAGAAAAGTAAAACAAGAATCAGATTGGAAAAATTATTATGGTTCTTGTCCTGAGTTAAAAGAAGATATAAAAAAAATAGGAAAGGATAAGTTTCAAAGAACTATTTTATCACTTCATAAAACTGTTGGTAAAACCAACTATGAAGAAACAAGGCAATTGTTCTTAAACAATGTCTTAACTGAGTCTCTTGACAATGGGTTTCCTGCGTATTATAATTCGAATATACTTTCGAGATATTTTAGGAAGGATTACTTCAATGAAGATTCACGCCAATAAAATGTGTAATGATGTGATTGATAATCATATTAATCGTATGCATTTTTTGTGTGATGAAAAAAGAATTAGAGATGCTGAAAGTGTCTATAGTGAAATTCGTGATTGGGTAATTCAAAAAGAAAATCTTGAAGTGTTATCTTTAGAATATATCAGTGATTATTTTGTAGATTTTGAGTAAAATCTAAATAATCTGATATAATGAAAAAATCCTTAAGGATTCCTATTATGAGTAGGTTTTTATAAAATGAGTTTTTGACTGTGAAAATTAGAGCCGTGGAAGGTGCCTCCCGAGAGGGTTGGTGTACCCCCCTTCTATACGGATGTAGAGTTCAATTAATTTAAATGCAAAACATCTTTACTGTAGCCCTGCCTCTTCTGGCATCGGTTACAACCAGTACGGCATCACTGCCATTCGTCAACTACAAGATGAAAAGTCCTCCTCCCCCGTTGGAAGAGACAATTAAATTGAATCTTGTAGATGAAAAGAAGACAGCAATCCGAGAGGTTGCTCCCGAAAAACCAAAAGAGAAAAGGCTAATTTGTAAAGGGTGTTCAGAACATGAACAACTTGCTGTGGATTATTTCCAAGAGCAAGGAATTAAAGACAGAAACGCCCTTGCTACTATCCTGGGCAATATTAAGCAAGAATCTATGTTCGTGCCTAATATTTGTGAAGGTGGTAGTAGGACTCAGTACCATCACTGCGGTCGTGGTTATGGTCTGATCCAATGGACATCTGCCGATCGTTATTATGGATTGGGTGATTTTGCTAAGAGATTTGGTGGAAATCCATCATCTCTTCAAACGCAACTTGGTTATCTAACGACTGAGGTTCAGTGGAAACGAATTGCTGATAGGATGAAAACTCCTGGAAAATCTATCAATCGTTACATGGACTATGCGTATAGTTGGATTGGTTGGGGCATTCATGGTGCTCGCACATCATATGCTCATGAATATGCTAACCGACTGATCACGGTAGAAGTTTGACACAATAGAATAATATGGGGGGTCAATATAAATCCCCCCTCTTAAACAAATTTTAATTGACATAATACAAAAGTTGATTTATGATGTTGGTCATCTTAAGATTTGCTTAAGACGAATAAATAACGAAGATTTGCTTTGTTGTAAATCTTCACAATGTCGTTTAGTACACAAAAAACATTTTTATGAAAATCAAACAACTGATGTTTGCACCTGTTGCTCTTGGTATGGTTGCTCCTGCTTTTGCGAATGCCGCAGATCTTAATATGGCAGCAGTCAATCAATATTCCAGTTCAGAACAAGTCTCAAGTATCACTCAATTGTCTGATGTAAAGCCTACTGATTGGGCATATCAGGCACTCAGCAATCTTGTCGAACGTTACGGTTGCGTTGCTGGTTATGAAAACGGAACTTACCTTGGTGGTAAGGCAATGACCCGGTTTGAGGCAGCAGCACTTCTGAATGCTTGTCTGGATCGTGTAACTGAAGTTACCGATGAACTCAGTCGTCTTTCGAAAGAGTTTGCTGATGAACTACTTGTCATTCGTGGTCGTGTTGCCAAACTAGAAACACAGGTTGGTCAACTTCAGGCAACTCAGTTTTCTACTACTACCAAACTCAAAGGTGAAGCAACCTTTGTTCTTGGTGGTGTAGAAGGTGCTCGTCTTGCTAATGGAACCAATGTTGGAAATACTGCATTCAACTATGATGTTCGTCTAAACTTTGACACTTCCTTCACTGGTAAGGATTTGCTGAAGACTCGTCTGCGTTCTGGCAACTTCTCTTCACAACCTTTTGGTTCTTCTTCTTCTCTGTTCAAACTGGACAAGGCAGAAAGTCTTGCAAATGCAGTGCAACTTGACCGTCTTTACTACAGTTTCCCCGCACTTGCTAAAGGTGTGACTCTGACTGCCGGTGCTCTGGTTCGTAACACTGAGATGGCATGGACTCCTAGTGCTTACAAGTCTGATATTCTGGACTTCTTTGCTGTTGCTGGTGCTCCTGGTGTCTATAACAAGGCAACTGGTTCTGGTTTTGGTATTCAGTATGCTCAACCTGGTAAGAAGGGTGGTATTGTTGCTGGTCTGAACTATGTTGCTCAGAATGGTAATGATAGTTCCAAGGGTCAATTTGATGAGACTGGTGCTCTGAACACTCTTGCTCAGATTGGTTATCGTGCTCCTCAGTATGGTATTGCATTTGGTTATCGTTATGGAACCGAAGGCACTCGTGTTCGTACCTTCAATGCTATTAACGGTGGTTCTGGTGCTCTTGCTTCTGGTCAATCTTCCAACAGCTATGCTATCAATGCTTACTGGCAACCTAAGAAGTCTGGTATTGTACCTTCAATCTCAGGTGCTTATGGTTGGAATGATGTTAGCCTGAATTCTCTTGGTAAGACAACTCCTACTGGTGCTACCAACTCCCAGACCTGGTTTGCTGGTCTTCAGTGGAGTGATGTGTTTGCTAAGGGAAATGCTGCTGGTTTTGCCATCGGTGCTCCTGGTAATGCTGCTTCACTTACTGATAGTCAGAAGGCTCTGATGTGGGAAGCTTTCTATCGTTACAAAGTCAGCGATAACATTAGCATCACTCCTGCTGTGTTTTATGTTTCCAACAATCAAGGACTCAAGAATGCTTCAGATAACTATGGTGGTGTGATTCAGACGACTTTTAGGTTTTGATAAGTACTCATAAGATGATTGGAACCACCCCTTTCTGGGGTGGTTTTTTTTAACTAGTATAAATAAGTAAAATATTTTGAAATTTATTTATAGGATTGGAATATGGAAAATATAAAAATTAGATGTCGTTCTTGTGGAAAAGAATTGGAGGGGCATCCAATAAAAACTATAACTTGTGGTTGTCCAAATATGGCAACTATTCGTGGTGGAGTCATTACAGCATTAGATTTATCTAATATAGTAATGCTGAATTTTTTTCACACCAAAGAAAAAAATAATGTATTGACAAATGAAGACATTGCTTGGCAAGAAGCACGTCGTCAAAGGAAAGTAGGACGATTGGATTTTGAAGTTCGTTGATATAAGTTTTGTAAAGTACTTTACATTTTTTTAATGTCTGTTTGGTAATCAACACAAACTTGACAACCATAATGTGCTGATTATTATAACTAATAATATTCAACTTAAAACCCTATGGATCAGCACACCTATGATAATTGGGTGAAGATTAAGGCAACTTTTGAATCTTCTGGCAATACTGACAATATGTTCTACAAGAGGGCAGTTGAAATTGTAAAGACCAGAAGAGACCCTCTGGCAAAGTTTCTTGGTGATGAAAAATGATGTATGAGCAAGAAGAGTTTATTACACGCACAGAAGTTCAGGAGATGATCGATGCTTCTATACGAAGACACAACCGTAATGCTTCTATCATTAGTATGTGCGTCGGTTGGGTGGTTCTTGCTCTATTTGCTGAGGGACTTTTAAGGTTGATTGGTGTTATTCCACCATTACTTCCATTTCTTAAAATTACTCTAAACTAATCTTTTTATATGGAAAAAGAAAATATGAGTAGCACAATATTTTCAGCAATGATTATTTTTGGTATAATCGGACTATTCATTGTTTGGGCACTCAATCACGCATATCCACAATGATTTTTCATATTGTAGAAGCACTTGCAGATAGTCCAATATGGTTAGGACTTTGTGGAGCAGGTTTGACTATTGCTCCGATTATTGGTATAATGATAATTCACAGATCACCTAAAAAGTAATATTTTTTTCATGAAAATAGCATTAATCACTGGCATTACTGGGCAGGATGGTTCTTATCTTGCTGAATTACTTTTAGGAAAAGGATATGAAGTTCATGGTATTATTAGGAGGTCTTCTCTTATTAATACTTATAGAATTGATCATATTTACAATCACATTAAATTGCATTATGGAGACCTCACAGACTCAACAAATCTTGTAAGGGTGATTCAGCAAGTTCAACCAGATGAGATTTATAATCTAGGTGCTCAGAGTCATGTGAAGGTTTCTTTTGAGATGCCTGAATATACAGGACAAACAGATGCATTGGGGACTCTTCGTATTCTTGAAGCAGTTCGTTTGCTTGGGATGGAGGATAAAGTTCGTATCTATCAAGCATCTACATCTGAGATGTTTGGATTGGTTCAAGAAATACCACAAAAAGAAACAACACCATTCTATCCTCGTTCTCCCTATGGGTGTGCTAAAGTTTATGGGTATTGGATTACTAAAAATTATCGTGAAGCATATGGAATGTATGCTTGCACGGGGATTCTTTTTAATCATGAATCTCCTCGCAGGGGTGAGACATTTGTTACAAGAAAAGTTGTAAGAGCATTATCTAAAATTTCTGTCGGACTTCAAGATTGTTTATATCTTGGTAATTTAAATGCTAAAAGAGATTGGGGACATGCAAAAGATTTTGTGGAAGCAATGTGGTTAATGCTTCAGCAAGATAACCCTGATGATTATGTAATTGCAACAGGGAAACAATATTCAGTTAAAGAATTTGTAAATGCTGCCGGTCCTTATTTTGGTCTTCATATTGAATGGAAAGGTGAGGGGTTGGATGAAGTTGGAGTTGAAAAGTTTAGTGGAAAACCAATCATTCGTGTTGATTCTAAATATTTTAGACCGACTGAAGTAGAGACTTTATTGGGTGATGCTACAAAAGCAAAGGAAAAATTAGGTTGGGAACCTCAAATTTCATTTGAGCAATTAGTTGAGGATATGTGTATTCATGGACAATAATTCTAAAATATTGGTTGCTGGTGCCAACGGAATGGTTGGATCGGCAATTGTTAGAAATCTTGAAAGTAAAGGTTATACTAACATCATCAAAGGAACTCGTGATGATGTAGATTTCACGAATCAAGATGAAACCGAAAGGTATTTTTGCTCAGAAGAACCTGAATACGTGTTTGTTGCTGCTGCTAAAGTTGGCGGTATTATGGCAAACAACAACTATAAGGCAGACTTTCTGACTGAGAATATCCAAATACAAACTAATCTTATTCAGCAGTCTTATAACTTTGGTGTAAAGAAACTGTTGTTTCTTGGTTCATCTTGCATTTATCCTAAGTTTGCAACTCAACCAATTGCAGAAGACCAATTGATGACTGGTCCTCTGGAACCGACGAATGATTCCTATTCAATTGCCAAGATTGCTGGTATTATGATGTGTCAAGCATACCGTCAACAGCACGGTTTTAATGCTATCTCTCTGATGCCTACCAATCTTTATGGACCTAATGACAATTTCAATCTGGAAACTTCACACGTTCTTCCTGCAATGATTGCTAAGTTTCATAAGGCAAAGGAAGATGGGTATGTAATTGATTATGGTGGTCCTTGGTATGGACCATCCGTAAAACTCTGGGGTGATGGTTCTGCAATGAGAGAGTTTCTGCACGTTGATGATTTAGCAGAGGCATGTTATGTCTGTATGCAGAGTTATGATGAATTAGAGCATATTAATGTTGGTACTGGTGAAGATGTTAGAATATGGGAACTTGCAAATATTATTTCGGATGTAGTTGGTTTTCCTGGAGAGATTTCTTGGGACTTCACTAAACCAAATGGAACTCCACGTAAAGTTCTTAATGTGGATAAGATTAAATCACTTGGATGGAAACCTAAGATTGGTCTTCGTGATGGTATTGAAAAAACTTACGAATGGTATAAAAATTATGCACAATCATAATTTTCCAACGATTTATTGTGCGAGTCTAAAAGAAAGCAAAGATCGTCAAGAAAATATAAAAAGACAATTTTTAGAAAATAATATTCAATCATTTCAATTTCTTTTATCAGATAGATTTGAAAATACAAATGATATAATTGAAGGTTCTAAAGTATTTTATATTGATGATGGAACAAAGGGAGCAATAACTTCACATCTTAGAATGATAAATTATTGGTATAATAATACTAATGAACCTTATGGTTTCTTTTGTGAAGATGATCTGAGTTTAGAAACTATTCAATATTGGAATTTTACTTGGGAAGAATTTATTGAAAATCTACCAAAAGATTGGGATTCGATTCAATTAATGTGTGCAAGTGAAAATTCTGATGATATTAGATTGAGAAGAAGAACTTGGGATGATTTTTCTGTTGGTGCTTATATTGTCACAAGAAAGTTTGCAAAAGTTTTAATTGATTCTTTCATAAAAGAAGATAAATTTCTTTTGGAATTTCCAAATAATAATGATTGGGTTCCTTTAGCAGAGCATTTAATTTATTACTCACCAAAAAGTGTTGTAGATAGTCAAAACTTGCAATATAATGTTTATGTTCTTCCTTTATTCGTAGAAGAAATAAAATTTACTACTACTTTTTTTGAAAGAAAATCAAAATATTGGGGAGAAGATACTGGACTATATAAAGAAACACATAAAGGTCATCATATTGATTCTTATCATAAAGTTTTAAATTGGTGGAAAAATGTGGGAAAAAATTTATCTTTGAATGAAATATTAAATAAATGAAATTTTTAACATTCTTGAATAGTGGATGCATAAACATTTGCAAAAATATGTTAATTTCTGCAGAAAGAGTAGGAATTGATGTAAATGATTTTTATATTGCTTGTTTAGATAGTAATGCATATGAAAATCTAAATGAATATAAAAATGCTTTTCTTTATGTTGATCAACCAGTAGTTGAATATCAAAATTGGACTTTTGATGAAAATAGTGGGTTTAGAAATATTGTAAAAAATAAATGGAGCATTATTCAAAAAATTTATCAAGAACATAAAAATTTATGTTGGGTTGATACTGATATTGTATTTGTTGAAAATCCAATTGAATATATTTCAGGACACGAGGAAGTTCTTTTTCAGGGGGATTCTCCTGGGTCTACTTTGTGTTCTGGATTTATGGTTTTCAATGAAAGTAAAGAATGTAAACAGATGATAAACGATTGTGCTTCTTCTGAGGGGCAGGACGATCAATTAATTATTAATGATGTAGCAATTAATAAATATCCAGAAAATATTGCTATCCTAAATCGTGACTTGTTTCCAAATGGGTATGCATATTATACTGAAGGAAAAAAAGAAAATGCACTCATAGTTCATAATAATTGGATGGTTGGTGTAGATACTAAAATTGAAAAGTTTAAGGAGGAAAATTTATGGTACTTATGAAAAATGATGCATTAAGACCTGCATCAATATCTCCCACATATCCTCCTTATCATACTGGAGAATATCTTGAAGAATATTTCTTTAAGAGGTGGAACAAAGAAAATATTCAATCAAATAGAGAATATATTGATGTCTTCTGGACGAATAATTTTTGCAATTCAATGTTTGCAGGTCAACAGTATGAAAATATTCAAGAAGAGTTAGATGATGCATTAGATTCGGATGGAAAATATTTTACAGTATCTCAATTTGACGATGGGCCTTTTGAAAAATTTCCAAAAGATACTTTAATTTTTTCTGCTGGTGGGAATCGTGAAGGAGATAATATTATCCCAATTCCTTTGATTTGTAGTCCAATTCCAAAAGAATGGATTCCAAATAAAGAAAAAACCATTTTTGCTTCTTTTGTTGGTTCTAGAAATACGCATCCCATTCGTATGGATATGTGTAATCATTTATCAGGAAAGGATGGGTATAAAATTTCTGCTGGAAATTGGTCTACTGAAGTCCCTATAGACAACTTTAAACGGTTTCTAGACATAACCTGCTCTAGTAAATTTGGACTTGCTCCAAGGGGATATGGAAAGAGTAGTTTCAGATTATATGAAATTCTTCAATTGGGTACTGTTCCTGTTTACATTTCTAACGAACACTATATTCCTTGGATGGATGAATTAGATTGGAATGATTTTTGTGTTCCTGTAAATGAAGATGAAATTGAAGACATTGATACTATATTAAAATCAATAGATGATGTAGAGTACAATAGACTTCTTGAGAATGGTAGAAAGGTTTATCAGGAGCATTTTTCTCTTGAAGGGGTATTTAAAAATATTATAAAAAGATTATGAATATAGCATTATTATCTGATTATTCCATAGAAGAATATAAAAAATGTGGAAAAGAAAAATATTGGTCAACACCTAGAGGAATATATGATGCTTTTCTAAAAGACGAAAGAATATCTGAAATAAGATGGTATCCATTACCTAGAGGGAATGAGTTTGGATTTATTGAATTGAAAAAACAATATGATGATGGGGAATTTGTTCCTGATATTATTTTTTATATGTCTTGTGGACCTGCTAATGCGGATAAATTTTTTAATAAAGAAAATTTCCCAAAAAGTAAATTGGTTGTGGAATGTGGAGATGAACCTCAAACTTTTTCTTACAATGTAGAGAGAACTAAAAATGCGGATTTAATACTTACTCCCGATGTTGAGTGTTATTTGCATTATAAATCAATCGGTTATGACGTAATATTTACTTCACATTGGACTGATATGAATATTTTTTATTCATCTTTTACCACATATGAACCATTTGATGTTGTAACTTCTATGTATGGTGAAAGGGGTGAAGTTGTTAGTTATCTCCAAGAAAATCTTGGATCTTCTTTTTATCTTAAAAATAATTTAAAAGATATTGAAAATGGAGATCTTTATAGAAATGGAAAAATAGTTTTCCAAAAAGCAAGAGCTGGTGAAGTCACTCGACGTATTTTTGAAGGAATGTCTTGTAAAAAAATGGTAATAACAGATAGACTTGATAAAAATAAACAACTTGAAAATATTTTTGTTGAGAATGAAGAAATTATATTTTATTCTTCCAAAGAGGAAGCACTTGAAAAGATACAATTTTATTTAAATAATGATGATGAAAGAAATCGTATAGCAGAAAATGGATATAAAAAAGTAATAGATTGCTTTACTACAAAAAATATTGTAGAATATGTTTTAACCGGAAAAGATGAATGAAAAAAATACTATTAGTTTTTGCTGACTATAATGACAATCGGCAAGAGTTTTTTGATAAGTATATGTCTCCAAGAAATCAAGAATATGCAGACAAGCATGGATTTGAGTATCTTGAGTTAAAAGAAAATTTATACAAGTATCGTGGAAGTTATACCTGGTTAAAATTTACTGTTCTTGAGCAAATGCTTGATGAAGGATACATCAAAGATGGGGATATTATAACACACCTTGATGCTGATATGTGCGTTGCAAAAATAGATATTCCATATGAGACAACAAAATCCTTTTCATATTCTATTGATTCTGGAAATACCCATTGTATGGGATCTTTTTCTATTAAAATTAATGAATGGTCTAGACAATTAATTTCAAATGTTCTTTCTGAAGATAGATATAGATCACTTAATGATGCTGTTACCAAACATGAAAGATTTGGATATGTAAATAGTTTTTGGCACGAGTTTAGAGAGCAGGCATCTTGGTATTCTTTAGCAGGAATTAAAAGACATTCTGATGAACCATTTTGGAATTTACCTGATTTTGGATGGCATTCATCAAAAGATGAATGGACGGTTTATTCTTTAGAAGAACTTTATGAACACGTTGAAGTTCTTCCAACTGCTTGGAATGTTACTGAACTTGAGGGGGAATCCTCTTGTGAATTTTTAATAAATAAGGTGTCAAAAGGAGATGTAATTATTCGTCATTTTGCTGGTGGACAACAATGGAGAAAGGAGTGGTTTGAACAATGAAAAAGTATTTTTTGGATTGTGGAACGAATTTAGCACAAGGTTTGATAAAATTTATAGATGATGGAATTATAGATAGTACTTTTGAAATTCATTGTTTTGAACCAAATCCTTATGCAATTGAATTTTCAAAAAACAGATTGTTGAATAGTAAGTATAAAAATCATTCTATTATTTTTAATGAGGTTGCTTTATGGACTGAAGAATGTAGTAAAGTTTTAACATTGGAATCATTTGATGGTGAATATTTTTGCCAACAAACAGGTAATCTTTTGGGATATGATTTAAAATCTGGTGGTGCAACTAATATTATGGGTGATGAATGGAGCAAACCTGGATGGATTGAGGATAACTGGATTGATAAAAGTTTGGAAGTTAAATGTATTGATTTTTCAGAATATTTAAAAAAAACTGTCAATGAAAATGATTATGTCATATGTAAAATGGACATTGAAGGTGCCGAATATGATGTTCTTGGTAAACTTATAGATGATGATAGTATAGATCTAATTGATGAAATTTATATTGAATGGCACAATCATTTATTGAAGACGAATTATGATACGCAAGCATTTATTGATGAAATGAAACGTAGAAATATAAAAGTTGAGAGTTGGATTTAATCATGAAAACTTTCATTTGTCATTGGAAAAAGTTAAAAAAAAGAAAAGAAGTTCTTTTAGAAGTTTTAAAAGAAGAAAAAATAGATGAATATGAATTTGTAACAGATTATGATGTTGATGATTGGAATATAGATGAAATTAAAAAAGAATTTCCAAAAATTTTTGAATTAAATCCAAAAGGAAGAAAGTTAAAATATTCTGAAATTTCTTTATCTTTAAAGCATATTAAAATAATTAATGAAGTCGCAGAAAAATACGATTATGCTTTAGTTTTGGAAGATGATGTAATTCTGTGTGATAATTTTCAAGAAGAATTTTTAAAGACTTTTCAACAACTTCCAGAAAATTGGGATTTGGGGTGGGCTGGAACTTGTTGCAATCTACATTCTTATCCACCTAAAGGAATGAGAATATCTAAAACAAATGGTTCTAGATGCACTCATGCTTATATTATAAACAATAAATGTGCAAAAAAAATTTTAGATGAATTGAAATATTGTAATGATGGAGCAGATTTTTATTATAATTATTTGATTGAAAAATATCAGTTGAATAATTATTGGTTTGAACCTCCATTGGCAATACAAAATCCTGACTTTGATACAACAATACAAAATTAAAATGAATATATCTTTTTTAGATTTTTGGCAATACCCAAAAGCATTTAATCCAAATAATAATTTTTTTATTCATGTTATTCGTGAATTATTTGAAGAAGTTCAAGTTGTTCATCCAGAAGACGCAGATGTAATATTTTTTAGTTCTTTTGGCACTGAAAATAGAATGTATAAAAATTGTAAAAAAGTTTTTTATACGGGAGAAAATCAAAGACCAAATTTTAAAAAATGTGACTATTCTTTGACATTTGATTATGATAGTTATGATGGAAAAAATTTTCGTCTTCCTCTTTGGTATCTTTACATTGATTGGTTTGGGGTAATGACGTATGATAATCCAGACTGGTTAATTCCTGAATCTTATCTTTATGATGAAAATGAATTTACAAAAAAAGAAAAGAATAAATTTTGTTCTATTGTTTTTGGTTCACCAATAGATAGTAGATTGCAAGCAATTGATAGTATATCTAAATATAAACTAGTAGATGTTTTTGGAAAAGTAAACAAAAAATATTTTTTACCAGACGGTGAAAAATATAAATTAGATTTAATATCTAATTATAAATTTTCACTTTGTTACGAAAATTCGATTCATTCTGGATATCATACAGAAAAATTTTTACACGGAAAAATTGCAGGAAATATTCCAATTTATTATGGGAGTGATACCGTAAGTATTGATTTTAATGAACATTGTTGTATTAATGCTAGTAATATGAGTTTGGAACAATTAAATGAAAAAATTAAACAAATAGATAGTGATGATAAATTATATCAAGAAATTTTAAATCAACCTTTATTTACAGAAAAGATAAATCTTGATATAATAAAAGAATCTTTTTATTGTATTTTAAAATAAATTACTAAAAAATTATGAATTATCAAAGACAACCTGATTTGCCTTATCCACAACCTTGGGAATGGATTAAAGATAATATAGAATTTTCTGATGATGAATGTTTATATGTTGATGTTGGGGCAAATGATGGTTTGATTGTTTCCAATACAGCATATTTTGATCTTGACCTTAATTGGAAGGGAATATGTATAGAACCACATCCTAGAGCATTTTCTGAATTAATAAAAAATAGAACTAATTCTATTAATTTAAATATTTGTATTTCTGATGAAGAAGGTGAAGTTGATTTTTGTGCTGTGAGTGGATATGCAGAAATGCTTTCTGGGATAGAAAAATGTTACCATCCAGACCATAAAAAAAGGATAAAATCAGAGATTGAAAAATATGGTGGCAATAAAGAAATTGTAAAAATAATTTCAAAACCATTACGACAAGTTTTATCTGAAAATGAAGTAAAAAAAGTTGATTATCTTTCAATAGACACTGAAGGATCAGAATTGCAAATTCTCAAAAGTATTGATTTTGATGCTGTAGATATTAGAGTAATTTCCACTGAAAATTCTTCTAAATCTGATATAAAAATATTTTTAGAAAGTAAAGGATTTGTTTTTGCTGATATGGTATGTTGTGATGAAATTTATTATAAAAAATAAATTATGAAAATAGCAGTTTGTTTTTCGGGAAAAACTAGAAATTTTGAAGATACTTATCCTTATTTTAAAAAAAATTTATTTGATAAATTTGATACTGATGTATTTGTATTTTCATCTCCCAATAAACATGGATATGATTATAATATAAACAAAATTAAAGAATTGTATGATCCTAAAAAAATTATTTTAAATGATGATAATTTTTATAAAAATATATCTAAGGAATATAATTTTAAAGACCCATTAATACAAATGTGGTATAATATTTTTCATGCCGATAAACTAAGAAGGGATTATGAAATTAAAAATGATTTAAAATATAATTATGTTTTTAGAATGAGATTTGATTTCTTTTTTATTAAAACTTTAAATGAAGTTTCAATAAAATTAAATGAAATAGATGATAACACTGTTGCAATTCCATATAGGTGGAATTTTTCGGAAGTTCATCCTATGGCAAAAACTGACATGTTTTCTATAGGTACTTCAACATCTATGACAAAATATTGTAATTTATTTGAATGTATAAATGATTATATTTTTTCTTTGCCAAAAAATAGTAATGGAACCCCTCATCCAGAATCTTTACTTGGAGTTTATTTAAATTCAATTGGATTGAATGTGATTCCAACCGAATCACCATATGAATTTGAGTATCCTAATGAAATAGATATTGGATCTAAAGAACTTTCGTTTATATCAAATTATAGAAAATCTGCATTTGATTAACTATTGTTATTGTGATATAATACCTGTAGTAGTTTTTTTTTTTATGACTGAAAGATCATACTCTAACGATCCAACAAATGTAATAACGGAGTATCAATTCTGTCCGAATGATTGTCCTTCTCAAGTATTTGATTTGCCAAATAAAAATGAAATATCAATAGTGGTTGTTGGTGCTCATGATGGTGTTAATGGAGAACAATATGGATTGATGCCATTTCTTGATAATATTGATAATTTTAAAATCTATCTAATAGAACCAATAAAGTCATGGTTTGATCAGTTGTACGAAGTTTATGGAAAATTTGGAGAACGTGTAGTATATTTAAATTATGCAATTACTGAAAAAACTTCAAAAATAAAAATGATAGATCAGGGAGTCATGTCTAAAATTGGTGATGGGAATTTGGTAGTTGAATCAAAATCTTGGAATGATTTTATATGTGAAAATAAAATTAATTCTATAGATATTTTGCTTTTAGATTGTGAGGGGTATGAATTTAATATCTTGAAGCAAATTAATTATGAAAAAAATCCACCAAAAAATATTAGATATGAATATGTACATTCCCAAGATAAAGAGGAGATGGATTTGTTCTTAAAAAAAATGGGTTATGATATAACCTTAGATGATACTGACCCGACATATAATAAAGTTGCTAAAAGAGTATGAAGATAAAAGTTTTTGTAGTAACCTATAATAATTTTGAGTATTTAAAAAATAATATAGTATCTATTTTAAACTCTGATTTAGTTAATTATAATTATTCAATAAATGTTATTGATAATTATTGCCAGGGAAATAAAGTAAAAAACTTTTGTTATGAAAATAATATAAATTTATTTGAAAATAAGTTAAGACCTTCTTTTTCTACAGGGCATCTATCCAGAAGTTGGAATCAATGTATTATTAATGGATTTAAAGATTTAAATAATCCCGATTGTGATATTCTTGTTTTGTGTCAAGATGATAATTTATTTTTATCTGAATGGTGCAATGAATTGATTGGTCATCATGATACTTATGAATTTATTTCTATGGGTGGTGGTGATCAATTCCATTCATATAAACCAGAACATATTAAAAAAGTAGGTTTATGGGACGAAAGATTTTGTAATATAGGTTATCAAGAATATGATTACTTTATTAGATCTTATATTTACAATAAAGAATATTCTTCTATTAATGATCGAAAACACAAAAGATTATATAATACTATTGGAGATAAATTTATAAGTCATGATGACCATTTGATTGGTGGTATGAGAAGTGATCCAAGACATTTAAATAGTACAAAATATCATAATATATCACATCAAATTTTAATTCAAAAATGGGGAAGTGAAATTTGGAATATTGACTACTTAAACACTTTATGTGTAAGTAAAATACCAAATTATGTATATTATCCTTATTTTGAAAAGGACATATATAATTTGAAAGAAAAAAATTATTTGATTTAATTTTTTTATTTATTTTTATTTTTTAAATGAACAGTTTAGTTATCTTTGATTTGGATGGTGTCCTAATCGACAGTAAAGATTATCATTATGAAGCATTAAATCAAGCACTTGGAAATGAGTATGCTATCGGTAGAGAAGAACATGTAAGCATTTATGATGGTCTTCCCACAAAAGCAAAATTAGAACTTTTAACCAAGAATAAAGGTCTTCCCGTAGATCTTTATGATAAAATTTGGAGAGAAAAGCAAGAAGCAACTCTCAAAATCTTTAATGACTGCGTTGCAAAAGATTATGAGTTGATGGGATATTTCCAACAACTTGTAGATGCTGGATATAAGATTGCTGTTGCATCTAACAGTATTCGTAATACTGTAAAGATTATTCTCTTACGTCTTGGGCTTCTGGAATTTATTGATATGTACGTCTCCAATGAAGACGTTGTTCGCAATAAACCATTCCCAGCAATGTATTGGAAGTGTATGACTGCTTTAGGTGCTCTTCCAGCAGACACTGTAATTGTTGAGGACAGTCATATTGGTAGACAGGGAGCATTGGATAGTAAAGCGCACCTTGTTCCAGTGGAGAATAGAAAAGATTTAAATCAAGAAAAGATTAATAGGATTAAAAAGATTCTTAATGGCAAAAAACAAAAGGTTGCATGGGAGAGCAAAACTATGAATGTTCTGATCCCTATGGCAGGTGCTGGCAGTAGATTTGCTAGCCAGGGATACACCTTCCCCAAACCTCTGATTGAAGTTAGAGGTAAACCAATGATCCAAGTAGTGGTTGAGAATCTAAACATTAAAGCAAACTATACTTTTATTGTTCAAAAGGAACACTATGAAAAGTATAATTTAAATTATCTTCTTCCACTGATTGCTCCTAATTGCAACATTGTTCAAGTAGATGGCATTACTGAAGGTGCTGCTTGTACTACTCTCTTAGCTAAACAGTTTATTGATAATGATGAACCTCTTGTAATGGCAAACTCAGATCAGTTTGTTGTTTGGGATTCAAATGAAACTCTTTATGCTTTTCAGAATGGAGAATGTGATGGAGGTATCCTGACATTCCCTGCAACTCATCCCAAGTGGTCCTATGCTAAACTTGGTGAAGATGGATATGTTGAAGAGGTTGCTGAGAAGAAGCCAATTTCAGAACATGCAACTGTTGGAATTTATTATTGGAAGAAAGGTTCTGACTATGTTAAGTATGCAGAACAAATGATTAAAAAAGATATTAGAGTCAATAATGAGTTCTATGTTTGTCCTGTATTCAATGAAGCAATTTCTGATGGAAAGAAAATCAGAATTAAAGAAATAGAGAAAGATGGAATGTGGGGAATTGGAACACCCGAAGATCTAAACTATTTTTTGGAGAACTACAAAGAATGAAATTGATCGCACATAGAGGAAATTTGAATGGACCAAATCCCACTAGAGAAAATAGTATTGATTATATTGAAGAAGCTATATCTGAAGGTTTTGACGTAGAGATTGATTTGAGACATAAAGATCAACGTTTTTATTTGGGACATGATGAACCACAATATCATGCACCTATGACTTGGTTAGTTAAATGGAAAGACAATCTTTGGATTCATTGTAAAGAACTAGAATCTTTAGACAAAATTTCCAATAGTCCAATAGATTTTAATTATTTTTGGCATCAGGAAGATGACTTTACGTTGACAAGCAAAAAATATATTTGGACTTATCCTGGAAAATCTTATACATCAAATTCTGTCATTGTTATGCCAGAAATAAATTTAGATATAAATTCATTTAGTAAATTAAGAACATATGAATGTTTTGGTGTTTGTAGTGATTATCTGAATAAAATTTAAAAAGAAGTTTTTTTACAATGAAAATAGCACTTTGTTTATCTGGTCAACCTAGATATTTGGACGAAGGATACAAACAAATTTATGAAAATATATTATCAAAATATTCTGTTGATACATTTATTCATACTTGGTGGGATTCTGCAATTACTAATCAAAAAATGATAGGTTCTGATCATAATAGAACATATTTTTGGAAAGAAGATACTATACAATTAATAAAAGAATATTATTCCCCTATTGAATTTTTGTATGAACCACAGATAGAATTTGAAACATATTCTGATGTGAATTATGAATTACTTACTCCAATGAATGTTCATAGTATGTTTTATTCAATCCAGGAGTCGAATGAATTAAAAATAAAATATGAACAAGAGAATAATTTTGTTTATGATGCAGTAGTTAGATGTAGATTTGATATTTTATTTAATAAATTTGATATTAAACTTATTGATTTGGATTTGAATTTAATCAATTGCTATATGCTTAATGATGAATTTCCAAATGATCAATTTGCAATTTCATCATCATTTAATATGAACATATACTCTAAGATTTTTAGTAATTTAGAAAAGTATAAACAATCTGGATGGACTGGATTTATTGGAGAAAGGATTTTAAAGCATCATTTAGAAATGAATAATTTAAATTTTAATAAAAAAATTCAAGACAAAATAAACGTTAATATTATAAAAAAATGAAAATAGCATTTCATGATAATTCTCTTTCTTTGAGGGGAACTACTGTAGCAATTTATGATTGGGCATATTGGACTAGGCATTATCTTGGAATTGAACCAATTATTATGTTTGATGTGAATCATTCTGCAAATGATTCTGGTGTTATTGAAAAATTTGAATCTGAATTTTCGGTATTTGGGTATTCAAATTTAAGCCAAATTGATACTATTTTGGAAAAAAATAATTGTGATGCCTTTTTGATGGAAAAGGGAGGTGAACCAGATGGGGTACTTTCATCTGTATGTAAAAATTTAATTAATGCTATTTCTGGAAATTGGAAATCAGAATGGGTGCATGGAGATGTTTATGCTATGGGATCTAAATGGTTATCAAAAATAACTGATTATAAAATTCCATATGTTCCTTACATGGTTTATCTTCCCAATACTGATGAAAATATGAGGAATGAACTGGGAATTCCTCAAAATGATTTAGTTTTTGGTAGAAATGGTGGATGGGAAACTTTTGATTTGGATTTTGTGAAGCAAGCAATTGTTGAAGTTTTGGAAGAAAGAACTGACATTTGGTTTGTTTTTCAATTTACCGAACCCTTTGTCAATCACGAAAGAGTGATATATCTTCCTGGAACTGCTAATTTGGAAACAAAAGTTAAATTCATTAATACATGTGATGTTATGCTTCATGCAAGACAAGTTGGTGAATCTTTTGGATTATCTTGTGCGGAATTTTCAATCAGAAATAAACCTGTTATTACTTATTACAATTCACCAGAAAAAAATCACATAGATACTTTAGGAGAAAAGGGAATTTATTACGAAAATAAATCAGATATTCTTCATATTCTTAGAAATTTAGATAAAAATGAAATAAATGTATTAGAATGGAATTGTTATCGGGAGTATTCTCCAGAAAAAGTAGTTCAAAAATTTAAAGAGGTTTATTTGAAATGAAATCATTAGTAACAGGTGGAGCAGGATTTATTGGATCAAATCTTGTTGATGAATTGATTGAACTTGGACATGAAGTTATTGTAATTGATAATGAATTTTCCGATGTTCATGATCAATTTTATTGGAATACAAAAGCAAAAAATTATAAGTATGATATTCGGGATTATGAAAATACGCGACCTTTGTATGAAGGTGTAGATTATGTATTTCATCTTGCTGCTGAGGCAAGGATTCAACCAGCAATTTTAAGTCCTATTGAAGCAGTTAGTATTAATTGTGTAGGTACTGTTACAGTCCTTCAGTGTGCTAGAGAAGCAGGAGTAAAGAAAGTGATTTATTCTTCTACATCTTCTGGTTATGGATTTAATGAAAAACCAAATCACGAAAATCAACGAGATGATTGTTTAAATCCATATTCGGTATCTAAAGTTGCTGGAGAAAAACTCTGCAAAATGTATAATGACTTATTTGGTCTTAAAACAATTTCCTTTAGGTATTTTAATGTTTATGGTGAAAGGCAACCTTTAAAAGGACAATATGCTCCAGTTATTGGTATTTTCTTACGTCAACGAAAGGATGGTGAACCTCTTACTATTGTTGGGGATGGGGAACAACGTAGAGACTTTACACACGTATCTGATGTAGTTCAAGCAAATATTCTTGCAGCAACAAAAGATATTGATGATGAATATTATGGTGAACTTTATAATGTGGGTAATGGTGTGAATTACTCAATTAATGAAATTGCAAATGTTATATCTGATAAACAAATAAATATTCCAGCAAGAATTGGAGAATCACGAATTACTCTTGCAAATAATGGAAAATTGAGAACCATTTTTGGATGGAGACCTCAAGTAAATTTAATGGATTGGATTAAAACTCAATGAATTTATTGATAGAATATTTTAGATCCCCTGATTATCAGAGGCATAGTGAATATCTTACTTGTATTCACGAGAATTTGGAAAATGAGTACATTGATAAAGTTTATATTTTTATATCAGATGATGCAAAGTTAAATTTTCAATCTGATAAAATAGAAATCATTCAAAGGGAAGAACGACCAACATATAAAGATCTTTTTGAATTTTGTAATGAAAATCTAAAAGATCAAATTTGTATTATTGCAAATGCTGATATTATTCTTGATGAAACTTTATCTGCAGTTAAAGAAACTAATTTAGATAATATTTTTGTTGCTTTAACACGATGGGAAGTATTTTGCCAAAATGGTGAGTGGTGTATTGCTCCATTTGATAATTCTTCTTCCCAAGATGTTTGGATATTTACTTCACCAATTAAAACAACTGATGAGATGGAATTTACTTTAGGTAAACCTGGATGTGATAATAAAATTGCTAAATTGATGGCAGAACAGGGATACATTTTAAAAAATCCAGGAAAACAAATAGTATGTGCTCATTATCATATTTCTGGACATAGAAATTATAATAATGGTGATAGAATTCCTGGTCCATATACTTGCTTAGTGCCAAATAATGATATTAATACAGAAACACAACTTATTGAAATTGATGGTTTTGATGAACAAGGACGAGCATACATTATACAGAAGGAAAGATCATAATGAAAGTTGGAATAATCGGAAATGGATTTGTTGGTAATGCCATATACCAAAATCTAAAAAATAAGATTCAAAATTTATTTGTTTTTGATGTTGATGAAAACAAATCTTTAAATTCTTATGATGAAACTATAAATTCAGATATTGTTTTTGTTTGTCTTCCAACACCAATGAAAAATAAAATGGGTGGAGGGTGTAATTTATCTTATATTGAATCATTTTTTGATACTCTTCCTAAAAATCTATCTGGAATTTTTGTTATAAAATCTACTGTTCCTATTGGAACTACCGAGGAATTGAGTGAAAAAAGATTAGATCTAAAAATAATTCATAATCCAGAATTCTTAACTGCCAGAAATTCTGTAGAAGATTTTAATAATGCTGATAGAAATATTATTGGTGGAGAAAAAGAATCATCTCAAAAACTAGAAAATTTTTATTTAAACTATTTTCCTCATATCAAAACTATTTTAGTTTCTTCTGAAGAATCTGAATCAATAAAATACTTTTCTAACACATATCTTTCAATGAAAGTTACTTATTTTAATTTAATGTTTGATTTATGTGACAAACTTGGAATTGATTTTGAAAAAGTTAGAAGTGGTGTTTGTTTGGATAAAAGGATTGGTGAATCTCATAGTTTGGTTCCGGGTATTGATGGAGACAGGGGATTTGGTGGAACTTGTTTTCCGAAAGATTTAAATGCTCTTAATGAAACTTTTAATGATAACGATTTGAATAGTTCTATATTTTCTGAGATTTGGAATTATAACATTAAGATTAGAAAAAATATTGATTGGTGAATATAATTTAGAAAATCATAATACAATTAGGTATAAATTACTACTAGAGGGGCTTGACCCCTCTTTATTTTTGCTATATACTTTTGTAATGTTTCTTAACAAAACTTATATGACTGTAACAACCAATGAACGTGGTCAGCAAAATATGTGGGCAATTGAACCCCCTGTTTATATTTCTGACGAAGATGCTATCAAATATGGAATGAAGACTTATGCTGAACGTGCAGAACTTGCCAATGGACGCTGGGCAATGGTCGGTTTTGTTGCTGGTATCATTTCTTATGCTAGCACTGGCAACTTCTTCTTCGGAGTCTTCTGATGACTGAAGTAATCTTCACACTCACTGCAGTTGCCTTTTTCGTACTTTTGGGTTATGCTGTAGAGAAAGTCGCAGAAACTTACTGATGAGTGCTGGAATGCTTGGGCAACTTAGTCTTGCCCTTCAACAACTTGTAGAAGAAGGTGCCTGGTCTGATGATGATGAACTTAAAGTTTGTATCGCAGGCACCCTAAAGAAAGACAAATTTATTGTTATTCAAAACACAACTAAAAGAGGAGAAACAAAATGAAAAATCTTTTTACTGAAAAGGCGGAACGTATTAATGGTTGGTTTGCAATGATTGGATTCGTTGCTGCTGTCGGTTCTTATCTTGTTACTGGGCAAGTAATTCCAGGTGTATTTTGATGGAGGTTACTATGCGTAAAGAACAATATCAAGTTCCTCAAGTAGAATTCGTATTTCGTGAGTCTGGTGAGTTTGTAAATAAAACATCTGCAGATCTTTTCGATGGAAAACGTGTGGTTATTTTTAGCTTGCCTGGTGCTTTCACTCCTACTTGCAGTGCCTATCAGTTACCTGGATTCGAAGAGAAATATGACGACTTTCTGGGTCTCGGCATCGACGATATTTACTGCATCTCTGTTAATGATGGGTTTGTGATGAATGCCTGGGCACAAGACCAAAACATTGAGAAAGTCAAACTCATTCCAGACGGCAATGCTTACTTCACACGTTCTATGGGAATGCTTGTCAATAAGTCTAACCTTGGTTTCGGAGATCGCTCTTGGCGTTATGCTGCAGTCGTGGATAACGGAATCATCGAAAAACTATTCGTTGAAGTGGGGCAACGGGACAATGCAGACACCGACCCTTACGAAACGACTACTCCAGAAGTGGTTTTCGAATATGTGAAGATAACTGTTAGGGAAACATCACAAGTTTGAAATAATAAGATATAATATGAAACCCTGTTGCTAAATAAGCAGCAGGGTTTTTTAGTATTATGCCACGCGGACAATTGACCAAAGAAATCATTAAGTGTGAAGTTCTCAAATTAAAATCTGAGTTAGATAAGGAGTGGATGAATAAAACTGAATATGATCCAAAATGGTTGGCACACCATTATTTAAATAAGGTTATTGACAAAATAGAAGAGTATAGGCATTGAAATGGATAAATATCTTCAGTGTTTAGAAATATAAAAAATGACATTAGATCTTCATAACTTTTTCAAGTATTATGATGATGGTAATGCGAATCATGTATCAGCAGTTCAATGGTTAGAGGATAACCTTCCTGCTCAATTTATGGATGACTCAGAATCTGAATGGATTGGAATTTTTAGAACAAAACCACCAACTCCAGCAGTTCTTGATGTTCCATACTTTAACCAAGTAGACAACTATAGAGATGCACAAAGAACTTGCAACTCTTCATCGTGTGCAATGTGTCTTGCTTTCCTCAAACCAGGAAGCATTAAAGGTGATGATGAGTATGTTAAGAAAGTATTTGCGATTGGTGATACTACAGACCATGCAGTTCAAACTAAAGTTCTACAAGGTTATGGTATTAAATCACACTTTAGTTATAATTTAAGTTTTGTTGATATTGATAAGAGTCTTGATAGAGGAAAACCTGTTGTTATTGGTATTCTTCACCGTGGTTCTCTAACTTCTCCTACTGGTGGGCACATGTGCGTGGTCATTGGTAAGACTCCAGATGGTAAGGGATATTATATTAATGATCCTTATGGTTCTCTCAATGACAATTATACTGGTCCCGTAACGAATGGTAAGAAAACCATTTATACCAAAGCAGTTCTTAAGCACCGTTGGGCACCTACCGGAGGGGACGGATGGGGTCGTATCTTTGATTGATAAATAATAATGCCTTAATTGGTTCGCATCTTTAAGGTAGAGGGGGAGCAGAAATGCTCCTTTTCTTGTATAAATACTATTGCGAACCAATTTAAGAGTAGAAATGATAAATCCTAACAGGTTTTATACCTATGCCTATTTGCGTGAGGATAGAACTCCTTATTACATAGGTAAGGGAGTAAGATATAGATTATTTGAAGGTAGTGGAAAACCTTGTCCTGTTCCAAAAGATAAAAATAGAATAATCTTTCTCAAACAAAATCTTATAGAAGAGGAAGCATTTAAACACGAAACTTATATGATAAGTGTGTTCGGCAGAAAGATTGATGGTGGAATTCTTTTGAATAAAACTTTTGGTGGTGAAGGTGCTTCTGGTAGAGTAGTCAAAGATTCCACCAGAGTAATTCTTAAAGAGAAATGTAGTGGGTGGAAACACACACCAGAAGCAATAGAAAAAATAAGACAAAGTTCTTTGAGTAGGATATATTCCCCAAAAAGTGAGGAAACAAAAAGAAAAATAAGTAATACTCTAAAAGGAAGAAAATTATCAAAAGAGTTGGTAGATAAAAGAACTCAATCTGTCTGTAAAAATACTTATGTCATAATATCACCAGATGGGGTTAAATATAATACCAATAATTTAAAAGAATTCCAAAGACAAAATAATTTAAAACATCTTTATGATGTGGTTTCTGGTAAAAGGAAACAAGAGAAAGGTTGGACTGCTTTTAAAATATAAATAACTAAAAAGGATTCGCAAGATGGACGCACAAGATTTTCGTAGTCTTCAAGAAGCATATTTGGAAGTCGTTAGTAATAATAATGAGTTGAGTGAAATGTCTTATAAAAAACTTCCTGTCGGCAAAATGATGAGAAAAGTTGAATATAGGGCAGAAAGAGAAGCAGATACGAGAGCAGATGCAGAAACAGCAGACACAACTGCTTTTATGAGTCATAATCGGGCATTAAGAGCGCACAAACGCGCAGAAAGAAATAAAGAAAGAAGCAATAGAATGATAAATGTTGCTGATACTCATAGTAAGAAAGCAGCAAAGGCAAAATCAAAACTTAAAAAAGAACAAGTAGACATCTACGACATCATCCTCTCACACTTACTTGATGAAGGATATGCTGAAACTCCAGAAGCAGCAGAAGCAATTATGGTGAATATGAGTGAAGATTGGAGAGAGAGTATTATTGGTTAAATACTTATGGAGAATGAAAACTCCTCGATTAATTTCAAGAGAAAGATCTTACAAAGAATTAAAGATCTTACAAATCACGGAAAGCACTTAGAAGCTTCCAAACTTTTCAACAAATACTTTGGAGACGACAATGGCAAGAATCGATTTACATAACTTCTTCAAGTTCTATGACGAGAAGAACCCTAATCATGTGAAAGCAGTTCAATGGTTAGAAGATAACCTACCAGTCAAGTATCTGGAAGATAACGTAGATTGGGCGGAGATCTACAGAGGAAAAAAGGGTAATGCGGCACCAGCATCAGCACCATCTGCTGCCGCTCCTGTAGTTGGTGGTGACGATATGCCTATGATGGGTCTTAAATTAATCAAAGAGTTTGAAGGATGCCATCTGAAAGCATATCCAGATCCTCTCACTGGTGGACTTCCAATCACAATTGGTTGGGGTTCAACCCGCAAGAAGGATGGATCTGCATTCCATATGGGTGATACTCTCACACAAACAGAAGCAGATGAACTTTTGATTGAACAATGCAAGAGAGAATTTCTTCCTGCACTTCGCAAAATTCCACACTGGAATGAAATGTCTGATGGTAAAAAAGGTGCCCTACTTTCTTTTGCTTATAATCTCGGTGCTGGTTTTTATGGTTCTGGTGATTTTAATACTATCACTAAGAGACTGAAGAATAAAGAATGGGACTTAGTTCCCGATGCTTTATATCTCTACAGAAATCCTGGTTCAAATGTAGAAGCAGGTCTTGCTCGTAGAAGAAAAGCAGAAGGTGAATCTTGGAAAAAAGGTTAACCCTATTCACAAAGGAAAATGACTACTAAGAAAAACGAAAATGCTATGGGACAACTAATTCGTATATGTATCTTGGGTTGGTCTGCTGCTCTTCTCACTGCAAGTTATGCGGGTACTCTATCTAAGATGGACCCAACTTTTATTGCTACAGTCTTCACTGCATCTGCTGCTACTTTTGGTATTAATACAATGAAGAAAGGTGGAGATGATGAAGATGAAAAAAAGCAAGAACCTAAAAGAGAGGAGTTTGTAGAAACTCCACCAGAACCACCTGCTCCTGAAGCACCACCAGAAACTCTTGAAGCAAGAGTGGAAGCACTGGAAACTAAAGTAGAAGATGGTGAAGGATTCGTTCAACCACGCACAGGAGCATAATGGCAAAATCAGCAAACAAAGGTAAGAAGGGTTCTTCTGGAGGAAAACAATCCAAGCAGAACCAGGGCAATGCTACAGCAAAGAAAGCAAAAAACGGTGGTAAGAAAAAATAATGTTACTAGAAATTTTAATTGCTGGTAATATTATAATTGGACCCAATTTATGTAAAGTTGATTTTATACACAATGGACATTTATATACGGTTGAATACAAATGCCAAGAGAATGGAACACTCCTAAGAGAGAATCGTGGAATTCCCCCATCCACAACATATTGAAAGCAATAGATAACCACACCCGTCTCCATATGGAGACGGGTGATTTTTGGCACGAAGAACAAGCACAAATTCTAAGAAAGTATGTTAAAGATTTAAAAATTTGGATTCACAAGCAAGAAGGTGTTTGGGATGAATGAATTTCCTTGGGGTGTAATTATAATTCTTTGTTCTGGTTTGATATTTACTGCCTATGTAATTTACTACATATTAAAGTTAGCATATTTGGAGATGAAAGATGAAACATCTGAGTCTGATCCTATCAATCACAAGTCTCACCATTAGTGGTGCTCTTTGTGTAGGTGCTTATATTACTTACCAAAAAGCACAAAAGATTTTGGATAATCCAGAAGAATTTGTTGGTGCTGTTGTGGAGAAGCAAGTCACTAAAGCATTTGATAAACTTCCTATTCCTAAGATAAATACTGAGAAGTTTAAATTACCATTCTAATGGATAAAGACCCATATATCTACAGAGTAAAACAGGTATTAAGAGTAGTTGATGGTGACACAATCGATGCGGACATTGATCTTGGGTTCGATATTTCTCTTACTAAGCGAGTACGCCTTAGTGGTGTTGATACTCCGGAAAGTCGTACAACCGATCTCAAAGAAAAAGCACTTGGATTAGAAGTCAAAGAATGGTTGAAAAAAAATCTTGATGGTAAAAAAAATATTCTCATTAAAACGGAACTTCCAGACTCAACTGAAAAGTATGGGAGAATTCTTGGAAGGTTATATGTTGATGATGTATGTCTTAATGATCGTATGATTGCTGAAGGATATGCTTGGGAATACTCAGGAGGAACCAAAGTGAAGGATTTTGCTTTACTAGAATCAAAAAGAAAGTCGAGCTGCTAATTTTTTAGCAATCTTTTTAGCGGGGGCAAAGAGAGGTTTAAATCTTTCTTTGCCTTCTTTTGTAAATTTATCTTTTATTACATCATCAATAATTATTTTATTATCAATCTCATAGAGAGCATTAATTTCAACTTGATCCCGAATGTATTGTTCTATATTAGTTACTTGTTCTACTAGACGAGTTCCTTCTGCAGAATATTCAAAGATATCAATATGACCTTCTTCTGCTAGAACATAATGTAGGACAGGTTTAACTTGTTTGATTTTAATTTTAAATTTGTTCTTGGTTGCTTCTTTGATGATTGGTTCTGCAGCATTCTTTAAAGCATTCAAAACTGTTGTAGATGCTATTGTCGCAGCAGTGGTTACTACTGCGACAGCACCAGCCGTAGCAACAAGAGAAGGGTCAGGTAAATTAATATCGACTCCATAAACACTAAAAGTGGGTTGAGGTTTAGTATCTGCTGGTATTTCAGCAATCGGCACTTGGGAAGGAGGAGTTTGAGTAATCTGATTCAGTTGAAGAGGTGGGGTAGTATCTGGAAGACCTCTTGGTTTTTCTTCCTTTAGATCTTCTTGTTTCTTTTGTTCTGCTCTCACTGCATAATCAAACTCTTCTTGTGTTGGGACATCAATTACTGGATAATTGATAGTCGTATCTGGCATATTAATAATTGGCATATCAACACTTGGTATCACAGATCGTTCTGCTTTCCTAATTACGGGAGGTTCTATTGTTGGAATAATTGATGGAGCATCAATCCTAGAAGAATTAATTTTTATTGGTTTTATTTCCATTTGCCACATCCTGTATTCTTGGATACTTCACTACTATATCAGCACATATTTTTGCATAAGGACTATCTGGATGAAATGAAATTCCATTCTTCACTGCCTCACCACACTTTAAAAGTCTCACAAGTTCAAAATCGAGTCTTGCTTTATCTGCTTCTGCTTGCTGTCTTGTAATTTCTACACGAGCTCGTGCCTTACAAAGTTCTTGTAATGAACCATCAAGAGGAAAATTAAAACCCAAACTCACTCCAAAGTTTCCACTATGAGATTGGTATGATGTTGGATCTTGACTTCCATTAAAACTTCCCAAAGAAAATGGGGCAATACTCATTGTAGGACCTTGACAAGAAACTCCATTGCCAAATGTATTCAAGGCATAAGGACCTTGAAGCACCTGAACTGCCTGGTTAGTTACATTACCAGTTGCAGATGCTGAAGGTCCCGCAATATTTGTATTGCTTGGTGCCTGTTGTGCAAAAGCAGAAGTTCCGATTAATATTATTGCGTAAAGACTGATATAGTATTTGCTATAGAATCTTCCGTAGTTTTTCTGTCTATCCATGTTTCCTTTGCCACTCCAGGAGTCAGATAAGTCTCACTAAATTGGAATGGAGCACCTTGAGTTTGAATTGTGTAATTCATACCAGGAGTAGGAGTTCCTGGTATATTAATATTGGTGCCAGTGACTGTGTAAGATGTCCCAGTTGTATATTCTATTTGTTTGATGACCTCAACCACTTCAGTGCGTGTTTTTGTTTCTGAGGTGATTGTCCCACTAGTGAAGTTGGGAGTTACTGGTCCAGCGTATGAGGGACACATAACTCCCAGAACTGCAACCAGTCCGAGAGTTATGTGTCTCATTTAAATACACTTAATTCGACGGATCTTTGTGCTGTTCCAGTGCTTCCAGGACCACCGGCAGTGATAGTAGCAACACCAGTAGGAGTTAAAGTGCCTGCAAGAGATCCTTTATCTCCACCTAACTGAGTAGTAGAGTTGCTATAAAGGTTGGGAGAAGCAATTGTTCCAGAAGCTGCCGACTGAGTGGTGACAACAGTATCTGCAGTAATTGATGTTTCTGAAAAAGTAAATGCTTGACCTGCCGTATTGACTTCATAAGAACTGGCAGTTCCAATACCGCCGAATGTATTTGCTTTAATATTTGTACCCGATACTGCATATGAGGCTCCAATTCTTTCTGATTGGACCACTGCCCCTTGAACGTTTAATTGTACCGAATCAGTGATTTTAGATGTGATTTCAGCAGCACTTGTAGGAATGGCAAAGAATAACGAAAAGGCTAATAGAAGTCTTTTCATTTTTCTATTTTATAGGACTAAAAGTATTTATCGTCACCATTTTTCATATTTAACTACTTGTGGTATGATATAAATAAGTCGAATTTATTAAATTTTATGACCGAACAACAGGAACATCTTGCAAATCTCGTAAAGCAAGCACAAGACCTATCTCTTGAATTGGAAGGATTGCAAACTAAGGCTACAGCAAAAAGAGAACTTTTTCTGAAGGTTCAAGGTGCGATTGAGTATCTTACCCAAATTGGTGTAACTCTTCCAGAACCAGAACCAGAAGAAATTCCACTTCCAGAAACAGAAGAACCTGAAACGGAAGAAGAATGAGGTTTAGTCCCCGAAAGGGGACTTTTTTATGACTTGACACCAGAACCAGACCGTAGTATGATAAATAGGTAAACAAATGTTAAGGATTCCTCATAATTCTTAACATTGTCAAACACCCGTTAACCGAGACCTATGGGTGTATAAGAACGTCTCTCATACCCACAATGGAGGGTGTTGTGGGATATACTGTAACCATCCAGTTCCCCCTGGACTTTTACTTACCCTTTTAAAACAAATGACTGCTTCAATCGCTTCACGCCGTTCTGGCGAAAATACCTGGGAACAATTTTGTAACTGGGTGACTTCAACCGATAACCGTCTTTATGTCGGGTGGTTTGGTGTTTTGATGATTCCAACGCTGCTTACTGCTGCTACTTGTTTCATTATCGCATTCATTGGTGCTCCTCCTGTGGACATTGATGGTATTCGTGAACCCGTTGCTGGTTCTCTAATGTACGGAAACAACATCATCTCTGGTGCCGTTGTTCCTTCGTCCAATGCAATTGGACTGCACTTTTATCCCATCTGGGAAGCTGCTTCCCTAGATGAGTGGCTTTACAACGGTGGACCTTTCCAACTTGTTGTCTTCCACTTCCTCATCGGCATCTATTGCTATATGGGTCGTGAATGGGAACTCTCTTACCGTCTAGGTATGCGTCCTTGGATTATGGTTGCTTACAGTGCTCCTGTTGCTGCTGCGAGTGCAGTTTTCCTGGTCTATCCTTTCGGTCAAGGTTCTTTCTCTGATGCAATGCCTCTGGGTATTTCTGGTACGTTCAACTATATGCTTGTGTTCCAGGCAGAGCACAACATCCTGATGCACCCCTTCCATATGCTTGGAGTTGCTGGTGTGTTCGGTGGTTCTCTGTTCAGTGCAATGCACGGTTCTCTGGTTACTTCCTCGCTGGTTCGTGAAACCACTGAGAATGAGTCTCAGAACTACGGTTATAAGTTCGGCCAAGAAGAAGAGACTTATAACATCGTTGCTGCTCACGGTTATTTCGGTCGTCTTATTTTCCAATATGCGTCCTTTAATAACTCCCGTTCACTGCACTTCTTCCTTGCTGCCTGGCCCGTTGTAGGCATCTGGTTCACTGCTCTTGGTGTGAGCACTATGGCTTTTAACCTCAATCGTCGGGGTCCCGTCCTAGCAATTTGACGGTAAACATCGGGTGAACTGCTGGAAGCCCTCCACAAATGGGTAATCAGCATCCAAGTCCAAAGTACACTTTGGAAAGGTTCAGAGACTACCTGAGGAGTTCAGTCTCCTTAATAACAGGAATAAGTGCCCGACATCCTAAACGGATGAAGATATAGTCCACTCCTTAAAGATGGTAAATTTAAGGGTTCAGTGTAACGGTTTCAACTTTAACCAATCTATCGTAGATAGTCAGGGTAAAGTTATTAATACTTGGGCAGATGTGCTCAATCGTGCAGGACTCGGAATGGAGGTAATGCACGAACGGAACGCTAGATTTGTTGGTGTTCTTGCTTAGGAATAAGCATTAGTAAAATCGGGTTAAACGGGGAAACTCTCTATGAGACAATCCCGTACCAAGTCAGAAAGGGTTTAAGTTTTCTGAAAGGTCTAACGACTAGGTGGTGAGTCCCAACAATAATCCACCCACGAATGCCCGACATCCAGAACGGATGAAGAGATAGTCTGAACTTACTAGTGATAGTAAGAAGTAGAGGATAAAGAACCACTACGATAACAAAATTGCACAACTTCCCACTTGACCTTGCTGCCGCAGAAGCAACTCCTGTTGCTCTTACTGCACCTGCAATCGGTTGATAAAATTGGAGACCCTTTACGGGTCTCTTTTTTTGTGCTATAATGGAGTTTAAGATTTTATAAATAGTTAAAAGATTAAACACCATAATGAGAACCACGAAGATTTGTAGAACCTGCACACAAGAACTTCCTATCTCTGATTTTAGAGAAGGTCGTAGAAGGTGTTTAAGATGTGAGGAAAAAACTTATGCTGAAAACTGGGCAAGTAAAACTCACATTACTTGCAACAAGTGTGGTGTAGAAAAATTGATTTCTGAATATTACAAAGGGCACAAAAGGTGCAAGGAATGTTATAGTAAAGACTATAAGGATAAGAAACCTTCCTTTGATGATAAGAAGGACTATATGTTGAAATATACTTATGGAGAAGATTTTGGACTAGACGAATATAAAAAACTCCTTCAGGAACAAAATGAAGTTTGTGCTATTTGCTTTAATCCAAATACCAATGGTAGAAAAGATAGTAATAGTCTTTATGTGGACCACGACCATAATACTGGTAAAGTTCGTGGATTGCTTTGTAGCAACTGTAATAGAATGCTTGGTCTAGTTGGTGATAATTTAAATACATTAAGTAGTGCAGTTAAATATCTACAAAAGCACCAATAATATGAGTCATAATACCCAAAACGAACCTATACCTAACTGGATAATCTGGGCAGGCATAGGACTTATGATATTCACAATACTTTGCTTTGTCTTACTAACTGTTGGGATGATTTATGAATGAGCAAAAGAATAAATAACTAAAAAGTATCTCATAAGATGGACTCACAAGAACTTCGCAATCTTCAAGAAGCATATATGGAAGTTGTTGAAAATCAGAAACTTGATGAAGAAATAACTCCCGAAAGAAGAACACAATATAAAAGAGGTCTTAAAGTTAGACAAACAAACCAAGAAACTGGTTTTGGTAAAGGAAGACCAAGAAAAAGAGCAACCTCACCACAACCAGGAGCACAACATTATAGAAAAGGAATGACGCAATCTCATCGTGATACTATGAGAGATGCTGCGAGAGAAGAAAATCCCGAAAGACCAGAAGGTAGTGGTTCTCTTCCAAAGGGTAAAAAGTTAGAAAGACAAAAGAAAACAGGTGTAAGTGCTGAAAGTTTTGATATTTACGACATCATCCTCTCACATCTTCTTGATGAAGGATATGCTGAAACACCAGAAGCAGCAGAAGCAATTATGGTGAATATGAGTGAAGATTGGAGACAGAGTATTATTGGTTGAGTATAATGTGATATAATACGTAGGAGACCTGTGAAGGTCTCTTTTTTTATGAGCAATAATACTCATTGACCTCTTTTGTAAAGTATTGTAAACTAAATATGAGAAATACTAAAAGGAGGATTGATGGTATCTTCATCACTTTCATTACCAAACCAACAACGAAGTTGGTTTGATTTACTTGATGATTGGTTGAAAAGAGATAGGTTTGTGTTTATTGGATGGAGTGGTTTACTTTTTATGCCTTGTGCTTACCTAGCATTAGGTGGATGGTTTACTGGAATTACATTCGTCACGAGTTTTTATACACACGGTTTAGCATCCTCATTTCTAGAAGGTTGTAATGCGTTGACCGCTGCGGTAAGCACCCCAGCAGATGCTATGGGTCATTCTCTTCTTCTGCTCTGGGGTCCTGAGGCTCAAGGGGATATCGTCAGGTGGTTCCAACTTGGGGGACTCTGGACTTTTGTGGCACTCCACGGTGCCTTTAGTTTGATTGGATTTATGCTTCGTCAGTTTGAGATTGCTCGTCTTGTAGGCATTCGTCCTTATAATGCTATTGCGTTTTCTGGTCCGATTGCAGTATTCGTTTCTGTATTCTTGATGTATCCACTGGGTCAGTCCAGTTGGTTCTTTGCTCCATCCTTTGGGGTAGCAGCAATCTTCAGGTTCCTGCTGTTCCTTCAGGGTTTCCATAACTGGACTCTCAACCCCTTCCATATGATGGGAGTTGCTGGTATACTAGGAGGAGCACTACTCTGTGCGATTCACGGAGCAACCGTAGAAAACACTCTATTTGAAGATAGTGAGCAAGCAAATACATTCAAAGCATTTGAACCTACGCAAGAGGAAGAGACTTACTCAATGGTTACTGCGAACAGATTCTGGTCACAGATTTTTGGTATTGCTTTCAGTAATAAGCGTTGGCTTCATTTCTTTATGCTTTTCGTTCCCGTTATGGGTCTTTGGACTTCTTCTATTGGTATTATTGGTCTGGCTCTCAATCTTCGTGCTTACGATTTCGTGAGTCAGGAGATTCGTGCAGCAGAAGACCCTGAGTTTGAAACCTTCTATACCAAGAATATTCTCTTGAATGAAGGTCTTCGTGCTTGGATGGCTCCAGTAGACCAACCACACGAGCAGTTTGTGTTCCCAGAGGAAGTACTTCCGAGGGGTAATGCTCTTTGATTTTATAAGACCCTTCGGGGTCTTTTTTTATCACACAAGACCTATAGTAGTCCTACATACAACAGTTACTTCTTACTTATGAAAACCTTAACTCTTACAGAAGAGCAAATCAAACTTCTTGCTGATGCAGTATGGATGCGTCAGCGTCGTTTTATTGCTGGAGACAAACGATTCAAAGAATATGGGGAGATACTGAATAATATTCTTGAAGATATGGAATACACTCCATCAAGATTTTGAATGTTTTCAATTCATAACAAAATCTACCACATTAACAAGAACCCATTATAATTACAAATGAGTTCTTACTTTTTTATGAAGATCTTTTTAGATACAGCAGATGTTTCAATGATTAGTCCAGCATATGAGACTGGACTATTGGATGGAGTCACTACAAATCCATCACTAATTCTCAAAAGTGGTAGACAACTCCAAGAAGTTATTGAAGAAATTTCCACAACATTTACAAATTTAGAAAGCATTTCAGCAGAGGTTGTTGCAGATACTGCCGAAGAAATGCTTTCACAAGCACAAAAATTTTATACAATTGCACCAGCAGTTACAATCAAAGTTCCTTGTACTGTAGAAGGACTTAAAGTATGTAAGTTTCTGACAGATAAGGGAATTCAAGTCAATGTAACCCTGGTGTTCTCAGTAGCACAAGCAATTCTTGCATCCAAAGCAGGAGCAACATTCATTTCACCTTTCGTTGGTCGTTGGATGGATAATTCAATTGATGGAATTGAACTTATCAAAAACATCCGTAAGGCATTTGATTACTCAGGAACATCTACACAAATTCTTGCAGCATCTCTTCGTGATGTAAGACAGGTAGAACAATCTGCTCTAAATGGTGCTGATGTGGTTACAATTCCTCCTATTGTATTCTGGGCAATGTATAGTAACATTATGACTGATAAGGGTCTAGAACTCTTTCAGAAGGATTGGGAAACCGTTATTGATAATCAAAAAGAATGAAATCAATAGTTATATTTGGAGCAACTGGAGACCTTTGCAAAAGGAAACTTATACCGGCACTTTATTCTCTTCATAAGAAAAATCTTTTACCAAAAGGATTTAAAATTATTGGTGCTTCCAGAACCAAACATAGTAAGGAGAGTTGGGTTGAGATTTTAGGGCATTATTCTCAAGAGTTTATTAAAAGACTTAATTATGTTTCTTGTGACCTAAGTGATGTAGAATCTTTAAAACTGATAGATTCTTATGATGACACCACTTATTTTCTATCAGTTCCTCCAGAAAGATATGTTGATGCAATTACCAATCTAAAAGAGGCAGGTAAGTTAGATGACGCAGAAAAATCCAGAGTCATTATTGAGAAACCTTTTGGCACCGATCTTCAATCTGCTAATCATTTACAATCTGTGGTGGCTGGATATTTACGCGAGAAACAAGTATATCGCATTGATCATTATCTCGGTAAAGATACTGTTAATAATATCCTTGCCACCCGCTTTAGCAATATATTATTGGAACCACTTTGGAACAGGAACTTTGTAGAAGAAGTTCAGATCTTTGCAACTGAAACAATTGGTTGTGAAGGTCGTGCTCAGTATTATGATACTGCTGGTGCTGTGAGAGATATGCTTCAAAACCACATGCTTCAGGTGCTTGCATTGATTGCAATGGAACCTCCTTGTAAAAATGATGCTAAAGAAATTCGCAGAGAGAAGGTTAAGGTTCTCGCAGCGACAAGACTGGGTGATAATGTAGTTCTTGGACAATATGATGATTATAAAAATGAGGAAGGAGTAACTCCAGGTTCTCAAACTCCAACCTTTGTTGCTGGTGAGTTGTATGTTGATAATTGGAGATGGAAAGGAGTTCCATTTCACTTTATGACTGGTAAAAAAATGCCTGTAAATTGTGTTGAGGTTGTGATTAAGTTTAAGTCTCCACCACAACAATTGTTTGATGGGCACGATTGTAATGATAGAATTGTAATGAGATTGCAACCAGATCCACATTTGGATATGAGTATTGATATTAAATCTCCTGGTCTAAATGATAAGGTAGAAACGGCAATTCTTCAGTATCATTATCCAGTAGAAAAAGCAATTGATGGTTATGTAAAACTTTTTTATGATGCAATTAATGAAGATCAATCACACTTTGTTCACGCAGATGAAGTGTTAGAATCTTGGAGAATTGTTGATGATCTTTTATGTACTGGAGATCAATGTCGTATTATGACAATGCCATATCTTTATAACGAAGGTGTTTGGGGACCTTGGCAAAAAACAGAACTGATTACTAAGTGGGATTATCCACTCAAATTAAAATAGGAGTAAAAAAATGAAAGTAGGATTGATTGGATTAGGTAGAATGGGTGAAGGTATGTCTCGTCGTATGATGAAGGCAGGAATAGAAGTTTGGGGTTACAGAAGAAATCTTGATAAGGCAAATGAATTATTTGAAAGGGGTTATATTTCTGGATATGCTGCCGATATTGAAACTCTTGTTAGGATAGTTAAACGAAATAAAAATGGAGAACAACCTGGAATTTTTCAGATGGTTGTACCTGCAGAAACAGTAGAGGAGACTATCAATGAGCTACTACGATATTGTGGTGAAGGAGATATTATTATTGATCATGGCAATAGCAATTTTAAAGACAGTCGGAAGAGAGCAGAACGACTTGCAAAGCAGGGCATCCAGTATATTGATTGTGGCACTAGTGGTGGTGTTTACGGTTTGGATCGTGGATACTGTCTTATGGTTGGAGGTGGAAATACTGCAGTCGCCACTTGTTCGCGCATTTTTAATGCACTCGCCCCAGGAATTGACGCTGCCCCCAGGACTCAATTTGACTCAGACATAACTTCTGCTGAATATGGGTGGTTGCATTGTGGTGGACCAGGTGCAGGGCACTTTGTAAAGATGGTGCATAATGGTATTGAATATGGTATTATGCAAGCATACGCAGAAGGATTCAACATTATCAAGAATGCAAATGCAGGTGCTCAGTATGTCAGAGAAGGAGATGCAGAAGTTGCCCCAATGGCAGATCCAGAATCTTACTGCTATGATATTGACGTTGCTGAGGTTGCTGAGTTATGGCGTCGTGGTAGTGTGGTTGGGTCTTGGTTACTTGACCTTACTGCTGATGTGTTACGCAGGGATGGTAGACTTAAACAGTTCTCTGGAGGCGTATCCGACAGTGGTGAGGGTCGCTGGACTGTTTCTGCCGCTGTGGATCTGGGGATTCCCGCTCCTGTTATTACTACTGCGCTATTTGAAAGATTTAACTCACGCAATCTCGGATCCTTCGGAGCAAAAATCTTGAACGGAATGAGGTTTATGTTTGGGGGACATCACGTTAGATGATTAGTTCAGAAACACCTTATAAATTGGATGAGATCATTCGTGATACTTGGCCACAACTTTACAGACCCATGAAAAAAGAGTATAATAAAGAAAAGGAAACTAAAAATGAAAAAGTATAATGAAGAATATTTTTCAGTAATTGATAGAAACACTGGAAAAAAACTTATGGATTGTGGTTTGGAGGAAGATGCTCTTGAGATGGTTTCTTTTGATCCCCAAAACCGCACTTATACTCGCAATAAGTTTCTGATGGGTCAGGTGATTGATGTTGAGATACCAAAGGCACTGCCAACGAATGAAATTGCTATCAATACCAAACCTTATCAAGAGCATCAAGATGAGTGGATGGTTGAGAAAATTAATCAATTACCACAAATCAAACTTCCTGATAGGCAAGCAGAACCTTTTATGGTATGAATCATCGTAAAAGAAAACAATCTGAGAATCTTAAAAAGAAGAGGATGCACACCCCTGATCTAAATAGTCTAAGTCGTGCTTGGGCAAGGAGTGCTTGTGCTCATAAATACAAGAAAAAAAGTTGATAGTTAAATGGGAAGATACGTTAAAACTAGAATCGTTACTGATGGATTGATTTATCTGAATGATGCTGGAAACTCTAAGTCATATTCTGGTGTCGGAACAGCAATCAAGAATTTAGTTGGATATGGTGCAACTAATACATCATTTAATCAAACATTTGTATCTTCGGGGACCAAGAGTCATTTTGTATCAACTGGAGCAACTTCTTATATAAGCAATACAAACGTAAGTGTAAGTGCTTCAACAGGTAGTGGTTTTACTATTTGTATGATGATTAAACCACAGATTTTAAATACTGTTGATGGCTGGAATTATTGGCTTGAACAATTAACTTCCAATTCATTAATAGAATTTGGAGTAATTTCAAATGGAAGTTCCAATCCATTTTATCCTCTAAATGGGGGTGCAGGAACTGCTGGATGGCAGATAAAAGATAATTTAAAAATAGAAGGACAAAAAGTATTTACTTCAGTTGGTACTACTGCTTGGACTGTTCCTGTTGGGGTAACTTCTATCACTGCTGTTTGTGTTGGTGGTGGAGGAGGTGCTGGTGGTGGAAGTTCTTTCTATGAGGGTGCTGGTGGTGGAGGTGGTGGTCTTTCTTATGGTTCCACTGCTGTAACTCCTGGTGATACTCTTTATATTAGAGTTGGTGCGGGGGGATCGGGTGGTAGATCATATAATTATGATAATGCTGGTTCTCAAGGTGGTGCTGGAAATGCAGGAGAATCAAGTTATATAAAAACTGGATCACATTCTGAAACTTCACTTCTTGAAGGTGGTGGAGGAGGTGGTGGAGGATATGCTGGTTTTCCTGATGCAGTTGGTGGTAGTGGAGGATCTTCTAGTGGAACCATAAGGACTAATGGTGGTTCTGGTGGTGCTGGTGGTAATGGGAGTAGCCTTCGTGGTGGAGGTGGAGGTGGTGCTGGTGGATATACTGGGAATGGTGGTGCGGGTGGGAGTGGTAGCAATGCTCAAAATGGATTTGCTGGATCTGGTGGTGGAGGTGGTGGAGGTGGAAATAGTTCTGCTAATCTATTGGAAGAGGTAGTTAATCCTGGTGGTGGAGTTGGAATAAATGAAGAAGGATCTGGAGGATCTGGGGGGACTGGCAATCAAACATTATTATCTTTAAATTCTGGGTCACCTGGATCTTGGGGAAGTAGGGGAACTGCTTCAACTGGAGATTCTACTAAACAAACAAGTAGATCTGTCGGAGGTCTTTATGGTGGTGGAGGAGGTTCAAGAACTTCTGCATCAACTTATAGATTTGTTAGAGATGGAGGAAACGGTGGTCAGGGTGCAGTGAGAATTGTTTGGGGTCCCAATAGATCTTATCCAATCAATAATACAGCAAATCCCATACCAGTAACACAATATGTAGAACTTAATGGTGGAGTATATTTTGGTGGAGGAAGTTCAACTGACTGGAATTTTGTTGTTTTTGGAGTAACAACAAACTATTATACTTTTATATCTACAAATGGAAGCAATAAAACCTTAGGTTCTTCTAATGATTGGAACACAGCACCAGAAATTAACTTAAGTAAGATTTTTGGAACAGGAACAAGTAACTATAGTTGCTTATGGAACAATTGTATGATTTATAATCGTGAATTAACAAATGAAGAAATCCAAATAAACTTTGAAGCATTTAGACGTAAATTTGGAATCTAAATATTCATAAGTTGCAAAAACTTATGACTCCTCTTCATTCGTCCAAAGAATACTTGTTTAATCTTTATACAACAAGTTCTGGAGAAGCAAAACGAATATGGAGGCAACATATTAAAGAACATTGGAATCATAAATGTGCTTATTGTGATTCTGAAGAAAACCTGACCATTGATCATATAGTTCCAAGATCAAAAGGTGGAACGGATTTCACAAACAATGTTGTCTGTTGCTGCCATTCCTGCAATCAAGACAAGAAACATACTCCTTGGGAAGATTGGTTTTCCGAACAAGATTTTTTTACAGAAGAAAAAAGACGTGCTATACTAAAATGGATGCACAATAAGAAGGAGCAAGTGCTCTATAAATATCCACAAAGACAAAATAAAGTTTAAAAGTATTATGAATTTTACAATTTATTCAAAGCAAGGTTGCCCCTATTGTGATAAGGTTAAAATGGTTTTAACTCTTTTGAGTGAAACAAAGAAATACAATGTTATTTCTTATGAACTTAATACAGATTTCAATAGAGAACAATTTTATGCAGAATTTGGAGAAGGTTCAACTTTTCCTCAAGTTATTCTAAACGATAAACATATTGGTGGATGTACTGATACAATCACATACTTACAAGAAAATAATATGCTCTGATCGTGTCCATAAATAATTCTGAAAATTATAGCATTAATCGTGGTTTTGAGTTAATGCTTAGAAAAAAAGGAGGAGAGGAAAAAGAAACAAAATTGATACCAAAAACTTTCAATTTTGAAAAAGTATTTTCTCTACTCAAAAGAGAGATATACCTCAAAATTGAATTAGATATAATGAAAAAAAAGTAGTCTCTCGGAGAAGATCAATGACAGCAACATATTTAGTGTTTGGTTCTTTTTTAATTGTTTTATTTTTTATGGTGGGACTTTTTATCGGATGGAGTGCCAGAGAATATATGATGAACTATCAAGAAGGACCAAAACAAATTGCTTATCATCCAGAGTTTTACAATAAAAATGGTGAGTTAATTGATCAAGAAATTGTTTCAGTAAGATTTGATCCTGATTATTTTATTGATGAAGATGATAGTGATAATGATTGATAAATAAATTTAATTAATTTAATTCTGCATTAATTTTATGACAATGACAGTAAAAGAAAAAACAACGACTAAAAGAACCACTTCAAAAGCAAAAGAAGTTGTAAATGAAAATATAGATCTTCCTGCAAATCCTTTTGCTTTTGAGGTTTTGAATCTTGCAAGTTCCCAGAGAACTAATGCAAAAAAAGTTGAGATTCTTAAAAAATATGAACACGATTCATTGAAAGCAATTTTTATTTGGAATTTTGATGAGTCAGTAATTTCACTTTTACCAGAAGGAGAAGTTCCTTTTTTTGGTGATAATACAATGAAGACAACAACAATGTCTGAAAGAATTGAAGATTCAATTAGGCAAATGTCTGATTCTTCAATTGGAGCAATTGATCAAAAGTATTCCACTCTCAGAAAAGAATATACATTGCTTTATAATTTTGTAAAGGGTGGAAACGATTCATTAAATGGAATTCGCAGAGAGAGCATTTTTGTTAATTTGTTAGAGGGAATTCATCCTCTTGAAGCAGAAATTATTTGTCTTTGTAAGGATAAAAAATTACAAACAAAATATAAAATTACCAAAGAGATAGTTTCTGAAGCATATCCAGATATTACTTGGGGTAATAGAAGTTGATTATGGTTTTAATACATAAAAATTGTGATCCATCTGTGGCAAACAATAAATCTTTGCCGAGAAATTCTTACTTGGTTGCATATCAAGAAAGTAATGAAAAAAAATATGATATTGTTCAAGCAGGTTCTTTTGTAGAAGTATTTGATAATTACTATGATCAATATGGAAAAGGATGTATTTTAAATATCAAATGGTCAGAAGGAACAGTAAATCCAAAGTCATATAACTATCAAGTTAAAGATAAAAAATCAAAAAAATAGTTTGGAATGGGGGTTGATACAACCCCTTTTTTGTGTTAAAATTTTGAGAGAGATTAGTATCTTATGGACAGAGAAAAACTAAAACTAATTGTCCGTAATCTTGAATTGTTGGTTGATTCTCTAAAGGCAGAAATCTATTCTGATGTCTCTGCTTATAAACCTAAAGAACCAATGGGAAAAAGACCAATTTTAGATTACGACGAAATCTTTGAGGATAATAATGACTGATACTGGAAGAGCAAAGAAACTTGTAAAACTTCTTGAGAGGTTAATTAATCAAGATCATCTTTATACGGATGATAAAATAAAAGAAATGAAAGCACAACTTCGTACTGTAAAAGAAGAAATTGCACAATTAGAAGCAAAAACATCAAAAGGATTTGGAAAGAAATGAAACCAATTAAAGCAAAAGACCTTCTTGAATTAGATAAGGAAATGAAAGTTGTGATGCTTAATCAAACACAACTTCCACAAACTCTTGTTTATCAGGGTGGAAAAAATGATTACTCTGAAGAACCTATTCATACAAAGATTCCACCAAATGAAAAGGACTGTGGTAAATGGGTTATTGAGCAATTACTTGCAAATGAACGTGGGCACTGGGGTCCATTGGAGCATCCTGCGATTACTTTGGATTGCGTTGGATTTGTTCATAATGTAATGGTTCAGGCACGAACTCATCGTGTTGGTGTGTCTTTTGATGTTCAATCTCAACGTTATACTGGTCGTCGTGTATTGAAAGTTGCAAGTGGAGATCTTAAACCAGAAAAGGTGTATTATGTGCGTCCAGAAGGTCTCTACCTTGACCGTAAAGGGCATAAGTACGAATGGACAAGGGAAGATTATGAAAGGCAGTTAAAGTTCTGTCTGGCAGCATCTGAGAGATATGCAGAAGGTTATAATACTCGTGGTATGGCAGAAGAACATCTTCGTGATTATCTTCCACAGAATATTCGTCAAAACTTTGTAGTCTCATTCTCACTTCGTGCTGCACTTCACTTTCTTGATCTTCGTGCAAAGTTGGATGCTCAAGTAGAAATTCAGGCACTTTGTGAGGCAATGGTCCCTATTATTAAAGAATGGGTTCCTGAGATTTTTAGTTATTATGAAGAGAAGCGTCTCCATAAAGCACGTTTGAGTCCCTGATCTAAATAATCGTACATATTATTTTAACAAATGGCAATATATCCAATTATTCACAAAGAAACTGGTGAAACCAAAGTGATTGAAATGAGTGTCAATGACATTATGCAATGGTATAAAGACAATCCTCAATGGACAAGAGATTGGTCTCAGGGTTGTGCTTCTCCAGGAGAAGTAGGTGATTTATTGAGCAAACACGTTAGTAGAAACCCAGGATGGAATGATGTCCTCCGTAAAGTTTCAAAAGTTCCAGGTGCAAATGTAAAACCAATTTAACTATGGCAAGAAAAAGAAGAAGCAATGATAATCAACCAATCGGAGTTGGTTATACCTCCAAACAAATGAAGAGGAGAAAACCAATCAGTTCTGACTATCTGATTGATGTTGAACCTTTAACAGAGAATCAAAGAAAACTTTTTGAATCATATCAAAACGGAAAACATTTGGTTGCTTATGGTTGTGCTGGTACTGGTAAAACATTCATCAGTCTCTACAATGCACTTAAAGATGTATTAGATGAAACTACACCATACGAACAAATTTATGTTGTTCGTTCTCTTGTAGCAACTCGTGAGATTGGATTTCTTCCAGGGGATCATGACGATAAGTCTGCTCTTTACCAGATTCCTTATAAGAATATGGTAAAGTATATGTTCCAGATGCCAAGTGATGTTGATTTTGAGATGCTTTATGGTAATCTTAAATCTCAAGAAACTGTAAAGTTTTGGAGTACATCTTTTATTCGTGGCACAACTCTTGACAATTCAGTCATTATTGTTGATGAATATCAGAATCTTAATTTTCACGAATTGGATTCTATCATTACTCGTGTTGGTGAAAACAGTAGAATTATTTTTTGTGGAGATGCTACTCAATCTGATTTGGTTAAAACAAATGAAAGAAATGGCATTAGTGATTTTATGAATATTCTAAGAAAGATGGATTCTTTTGATATTATTGAATTTGGAGTAGATGATATTTGTAGATCTGGACTTGTTAAAGAATATATTGTTGCTAAACTTGAAGCAGGTTATTAATGCCCAATCCTTTAATTGAAAAATATAATGAACTATATGGTTCAAAGCAAAAGAAAATAGAAAGATTTAAATATGTGAATTTGAATCTCCCTCAATTGGAGAGGGAGACCATTGATGGAGTTCGTTATTATAAGGTTCCAAATGAAGACCAGTTAATTAAATTGGTCTCCATTACTTCTGTAACCAGTCATAAGAACCGTCAGTTTTTTGCTGATTGGAGAAAAAAAGTAGGAGAAGAACAAGCAAATAAAATCACAAAGCAAGCAACCAGTCGTGGGACTGATATGCATACACTTGCTGAAATGTATTTGAAGAATGAAGAGTTTAATTCTGAGGTTCTTCCAATTTCGCAAATGTTATTTGGAATTGCGAAACCTTATTTGAATAAGATAAATAATATTCACGCACTTGAAAATTCTTTGTATAGCAAAGTTTTAGGTATTGCGGGAACTGTTGATTGTATTGCCGAATACAATGGTGAATTAGCAGTTATTGACTTTAAAACTTCTAAGAAACCAAAACCAAGAGATTGGATTGAGCATTATTTCGTTCAATGTGCTGCTTATGCTTGCATGTTATATGAAATGACTGGTATAATGGTAAAGAAATTTGTCATCATTATGGCTTGTGAAAATGGAGAATGCGAAATTTATGAAGAATACGACAAAGGAAAGTACATCAAGTTACTCACCGAATATATTAGAGAATTTGTTAGAGATAAACTTCAGCAATATGAATGATAAACTCAAGGAAGAATTAAATAACAAGTTTCTATGTCCTCAAAAGTTCGCTCAGGATATAGAGAATATTGTCAAAGAATCTAAAATCAATTATATTGATGCAATCGTCACATATTGTGAAGAAAATAGTATTGAAATTGATACTATATCTAAATTAGTTTCTAAACCATTGAAAGAGAAACTTAAAAATGATGCTATGGAATTGAATTTTTTGAAAAAAACTACTCGTGCTAAATTGCCATTGTGACTCCTTTTGATGTATATAAAACTTACTTAGCATTCAAAAATCATTTTACAAAAGAAAATTACGATTACTTTAAATATTGTGGAAAGTCCAGAGCATCTCTGGACTCTTTTCATAAGAGGAAGGATAGGTATTTCTTTGAACGAACTTCCAGACAGAAAAATGATGATGAAATCAAAGCATATTTTGTAGCAAACTTTGCAGAATGTAATGACACTCAATCTTTATGGATTGGTGAAATCATTGAGAATGGGGAACAAGTTTATACAAATTGGTTGAAAAAAACTCAAAGTCTTTTTTACTTATTCAAAACAGAAGCAGAAATCTTTATAAACAAAGATAGTTTTGTGGAATTATTTGAGATAAAAAACAATCAACATCCAGAAATTCTCAAAAAGTATTTTCAAAAAGCAATCAGTTTGGAGACAATGGTTATATTGGATATGATATTGGGTTATGTGAAAAAGTTTGATAAGAAACTAACAGACCCAGTGTGGGAAACCGTCAGTCTGAGAATTCGCAAGTATCAACCTTTTCTAAATATTGATGTAGCAAAGTATAAACAAATTGTCAAGGAGATTGTTTTATGAGTGGATTTTTTGATTCAGAACAGGTCAGAGAATCTTTGTTTGAACTTGATGAACTTCAACACAAACTTTTTAGTGAATTATTTGAAATTCCTTTTTCCGATTCGGATAAAAAAAAGGACCTTCTAGAAACAATGAAGAATTTTTTAGAAAAACAAAAAGTCTTTATTTTTAGATTATCCCTATCTAATGACCCAGAAGCAATAGAAATGAAGAATCGAATTCTTGATTCTGCTTTATTATTTGGATTAGAACCAGGAGACAATATCAATACATTCTTTGCGAAAATGGAAGAGTCGATTGAAAACCTAGAAAAGACCCTTGACGACTGACCTTATATCTGCTATAATTAATACGGATAATACATCCAATACTCTCAATACAAAAAATACGGAGAATACAAATGTCATTTGCTGATTTGAAGAAGCAATCAAAACTGGGTTCTTTGACCGAGAAACTCATCAAACAAGTTGAAAAACTCAACGACGGTGGTTCCAAAGATGATGATCGTTTTTGGAAACCTGTAATGGATAAAGGTGGAACTGGTTCTGCTGTAATCCGTTTTCTTCCTGCTCCCGAAGGTTGTGATCTACCTTGGGCTCAGGTCTGGTCTCACGCATTTCAAGGAACTGGTGGTTGGTTGATTGATAACTGTCTCACAACTTTGGGACAAAACTGTCCTGTATGTGAAGCAAACCGAGAACTTTGGAATACTGGTAGTAAAGATAATCAAAATATTGTTCGTGATCGCAAGCGCAAGCTTTCGTATTTCGCAAACATCTATGTTGTAAAAGATCCTGCGAACCCTGCGAATGAAGGACGAGTGTTCCTTTATAAGTTTGGTAAGAAAATCTTTGATAAGATTATGGCTTCTATGCAACCAGAGTTTGATGATGAAGAACCAATCAATCCTTTTGATTTCTGGAAGGGTGCTAACTTCAAACTGAAGTTGGTTAAGAAAGATGGTTATTGGAACTATGATAAATCTGAATTTGCATCACCTTCTGCTCTTCTTGATGACGATGATGAACTGGAAGCAATCTACAAATCACTCAACAACTTGAATGATTTTGTTGCTCCAAGTGAATTCAAGTCTTATGAAGATTTGAAGAAACGTCTTGATTATACACTTGGCCTCAAGGGAACTCCCAAAATGCAGGATCCTGAGACTATTGGTGAGGAACAAGAATGGGAAAATGAAAGAACTGGAAAGTCTTCTGAACTTCCTAGCAATCTCCGTTCAGAACTGAATAGTTTGAGTTCTAGTAAGTCTTCCAGTAGTGAAGACGATGATGAGGATGATGCTCTCTCATATTTCCAAAAATTAGCAGAAAGTTGAAATCATTAAGGGAGGTTTATAACCTCCCTTTTTTATACCCCTGTGATTTTTGGATTATAACCACGTTTAGTTGTTTGATTAATGTATTGAGATGACTCATCATATTTCATAATATTCTTTGTATCACTTATGAATACTGAAAGAAATTCTGGTTTTAGAATTAAAATAAGTCTTTTCTTTTCATTTTGGTCAACCTCATATTCATAATTTGAAACTGCTTTAAAGTTATCTTTTGTTGATACTACGTTTCCTGTTGGTGCAGTAATTTTAGTATCTTGTTTTTCTGTAGATACTTTTATTTTTACGCCAGGTAATGGAGTTGCCATTTTTTTATTTTTATTTAGGATTGAGGTAGGAATTTAAATACTGGAACAACCTTTCCGTCTTGAATTTCTCCGACAATTTCATACAATGATGGGTCCAATACAACATCGTTATCAAAGACAACATCACCGACTTGTATAGTTGTAGATATACTGTTTCTTCCAACTACTGCAAAACTTCCACCCCAACTATTAGGCCAATCTGATAAAGTGTTTGTGATTGAAATTGGTATGTTTGTATCTCGTGCTTTTACTTGTAGGAATGATTTATTAGTTTCAATATCTTTTACAATGGCATCAGTATTTTCATTAGATACATAATTTCCAAAAACACGAACAAATTGATTTAAATTAATTGTGATTACATTGTCGGTATCATCACTTGGAAACTCAGATAGATTGTATTCAGTATCTGTTGTGTTTGTTGTGAGTGATATTGTTTTTTGTGGGTCAACTTGCAAACCACCAGGAACAATCAATCTATCAAAATCATCTCTAACTTCTATTGTTTCGTAGTGATGGACTTGTGCTATTGTTTCATCATCACCATACTTATCCAAAAGATACTTATAAAGACTATTATCATCTAAAGGCCATTTGTCATTTAGATTTGTAATATTATTTGTAATTAATATTACCCAATCAAGAGATGAATCATTATAAACTTTTTGCGCTACTTGATCTGGTCTCTCATTATCTATGATTTGATAATACTCAAATGCAGTAGTAGCATTTGCAATATCATCTCTAAGTTTTGCTCTTTTAAATAGATTTTTTGTTACCGTATAATCATCATTAAAACTTTGATTTGGAAAATTTGAGACGTACTCAAAGTTGGGAAGTTCTCTGAAGTATGACATATTAGTATCCTATATCGTTTTCTGTGATTTTATCATAATCACCAGATAGACCATCAAATATTGTATCTTGATAATCACTTTCGTATACGGGTTCAATTTCTTGAAATCCTAAAGACATTGTATAAGAAACTGGTTGTCCTTCTTCATATGCTGACCATTGACCATCAGGAGCATAATTTACGGATACTCCTTGAAGAGCACATATTTTAAATTTATTTACACCTGCGATTGATTTTCCTCCTACAGTTTTATATTCCAACTTAAACACATTAGGAGAACCAAGAAATACTGAACCATAACCAGCACCTTTTGTTGCATTAAGTTTTCTTGCAGCACTTCCTTGCTTGAAGAATCTGATGATTCTTCTTACATCTGCTGCCTCTGGTTCACTTCTTGGACTAAAACGATATGCGAATTGAAATTGACGGAGAGTTGGACCTTTGAATAAGAGTTCAAGATTTGAATTTGGAACTACTCCAGCTCCTCTTGCTAAAATACTTTCGGGAGAAACTTCAAATCCAGCTTTTTTTAATACTAATGACATTAATGATGATTTTACATCTGGGTTGTTAAAATCTAATGCACCCATTTGTGCTAATAATGCTGCTTGATTTATTCCACCTGTTGGTAATGAAGTATTACCTTTAAGACTTGTAATTAAATTTGCTACTTCAGTTAAAAGTTGTTGTCCAGCTACTTGCCCCAATTTGGACCCAACAAATCCAGTAGCTGCCATTGTCATATTATTCATTCTATCATCCCCCCATTCCACATTGTTGGAATCTGAGATTCCAGAAGGAATTGGAAGAATGACTGTTCCTATTGATTCCTTTAAACCACCTTTCAATGCACTATTTCTTTGAACTCCTTCAGTGAATATTTTTGAGATTTCAGTTTTATTTTCAAATAAATCTTCAAGAGGTGGTTTATAATTAAACATTGTAATGTGAAGAGTATCTTGTTGATTTTCAAGAATATCTTTTGGGTACTTTAAAAGACCTTTAAATAATTCTTTTTCATTTTTACTTTGGAAATTTTTGTTATTTCCTAAATTAAGTCCAGGGTCAAAAAAGTTTCCTTGTCCCGGTGGAGCAGAAAGTGCCGAACCTATTCCGGGAAAAACAGATGCTATTCCCGGATTTGTTCCTGCCGCAGCATTATTGACAATAAATCTTCCTTGATTTTGTGGTTGTGCTGCAGCATTAATCTTATTACCTTTTGCCGATCCTCCTCTCGTTTGGAAAGCAGCATAAGATACTTTATTGATAGTTGACGAATAATCTTTTGCTAATTGTGTGGGTTTATTTTTATCCCCATCCTGAAATAATTTTGGGTCCTTTATAGCATCACTGGTCCAACTACCATTTAGAAAAAATACAGAAGGGGAAATTACATTATGTGGTGGTTGCTCTTTGAGTTGATAATCTCCTGTTTTATAGTTGTATTCAATTCCAAGTCTAATTGAAGTTGGCGCACCACTTGGTTGTGATGTGTAATAATTGTCGTTTAATATTATCCAGTCAGACATTTATGGTGCGTCCCAAACTTTGGTTTTAAATACTGGTTGTCCTCGTCTATCCACAAATTTCTCTGTCGGAAGTAAGGATACTCCTGCCCATTCTCCTTCAGGCACTTTGAAGAAATCACTCATTACTCCAGAGAAGAGATATTTATGTAAAGTTTTCTTGGGTGCATTTACAATACCTGATTTATTTAGATAAGAATTTGCAACTGCTTCACGATACTTTGGTGTTAGGTAGTGAAGATTTGAACCAAAAAAAGAACCTTCTCTTGGATTTACTTCAATGATATAAGATAGTGGATGCATATCCCAATAATCATACCTTTGAGGATACTTGGCACTGTACATAAAAAACACTAAATCACCTGGAATAATGAAACTTGTATCCAACTGATTGATATCTTTTTTGTTGTATTCTAATAAAGAATTCATCAATGAATTGACATACCAACTGGTGCTTTTATATTTTCCTCCAGTTTCTTTTATAATTTCTTCTGCTATCATAATTTGATACCTAATTCTTTTTCTGTCAGAACACGAAACTCATAATTTCTATCCGCACAATATTCTTTTGCTGCTTCCCATTTTGCTTGATTGACTGCCCAAGTTTTGACTGAGTATGCCCAAGATTTTGTTTTTCTCTTTGGATTTGTTTCTGGCATTTTTAAATCTTTTTGTGGTTTAATCTCTACAACCAGATGCCTATTATTTCCATTTTTATCTTTATATTTAACGAAGAAGTCTGGGAAATATCTGTGAATTTTATTATCAATTGGAGAACGATAGGGAATCCAAAATTCTTCAGATTTCCAACCATTTACACTTTCAGTTAGGTCACAATATTGCATAAACTTCAATTCATATGATGACCTATAAACTATGTTTGTTGGGTCACCATTATATTTTTCTGGGTTTTGTGGTCTATATTTTCCTTGCCTATACTTACTATCTTCGTTACGAGGCATACATATTATATAATCTTAATCGTATTTATAAATGGCATCAAGAGGACCAGGAGCAGGACAACCTGAAGTTGGTTTTTTGTATAAGACAACAGATGAAGCATTAGAAATCTTTGGTAAATTATCCCTTACAAGTCAATTTAAGGTATCATTGCACTTGACTAATCGTGGTGCTGGTGATTTATTGATGAACTGGTTGGCAGACGCAGGAATTACAAGTGATGGAGAATTTTCAAAATTTGACTTTTATTGTGCGGAGACTTCACTTCCTGGCGCAACCTTTGATGTCACGGAAGAGATTGGGTCACGTCAAGGAGTGATAGAGAGGTTTCCAACTAAAAGAGTTTATCCAGATGTTACAATGACATTTTATGTTGATTATGATTATAAACTCATTCGTCTTTTTGAAGAATGGATGAATTATATCAATCCTGTTTATACAGATGCTGGAGAAGTTAAAGCAAATTCAAGGGGACAGGGAGACGCAAAAAATCGTCCAGATTTCTTTAGACTTAAATATCCCGACACATATAAGAGAATTATATCAATTGTAAAATTTGAAAGAGATTTGAATAGAACTAATGATGTGCCAAGAATAACTTATCGTTTGATTGATGCTTTCCCTACAAACATAGCAGCAATGCCAGTGACTTATGAAGGAAGTACAATCACTAAAACAATAGTTACCTTTAGTTACTCCCGTTATGTAATTGAAAAACATAAAACGAGGAGTAAATAAATAAAAGCACTGAACTATTGAATTATGCCATTACCTAAGATTTCTACACCAACGTATGAATTGGTTTTGCCATCAACTGGGAAAACAATTAAATACAGACCATTTCTAGTCAAAGAAGAAAAGATATTAATTCTTGCTCTTGAAAGTCAAGATACAAAAGAAATTACAAATGCAATCAAGCAAGTATTAAAAGATTGTATTTTAACAAAAGCAATTAAAGTAGAAGAACTTCCAACTTTTGATATTGAATATTTGTTCTTAAACCTTCGTTCAAAATCTGTTGGTGAGTCTATTGAATTAATTATTACTTGTGGTGATGATATGGAAACTCAAGTTCCAGTCACAATTTATATTGATGAGATTCAAGTTCAAAAAGAAGAAAATCATAGCACGGATATTAAACTTGATAGTTCTTTAGTTTTAAGAATGAAGTATCCATCTTTAGACCAGTTTATTAAAAATAATTTTGATTTTAACACAGAGCAAAGTACATCAAATATTGAAAAATCTTTAGATATTATTGCTTCTTGTATTGATATGATCTTTAATGAAGAAGAAAGTTGGGCAGCATCTGATTGTACTAAAAAAGAATTAGTTTCTTGGATTGAAACACTTGATTCAAATCAATTCAAACAGGTTGAAAACTTTTTTAATACAATGCCAAAACTTGCACACAAAGTAAAAGTTAAGAATCCAAAGACTGGAGTGGAAAGTGAAGTTACGTTGGAGGGGTTAACATCTTTTTTCGGTTGAGTATGGCTTATATGGAATTGGAGTCATACTTTAGAATTAATTTTGCATTACTTCAATTTCATAAATGGCCGATTAGGGATGTTGAAAATATGATGCCTTGGGAAAGAGATATTTACTTAGCACTTCTCCAACAACATATTGAAGATGAGAAACTAAAACAACAAAATGCTCAATAAATAATTCTAAAATAAGAAAGCAAGATGGTAATAGGTTCGGTTCTGAACCCAGAAAGAATAGTAGGTAAGCAGAATACAAACCAACAACTCGCCAAAAATTTTATTTCTGGTGGTTCTTTTCTTGGAACATCTTCAATTGCTTCTGCTGCAAATAAAATAGTAGGATTTCAAAGAGGGACTGCAAAACCAGTCCCATCTTCAGTAGATTCAATCGTAAGTACTATTTCTACAAATATTACAAACAATATAACAAGCACTTTAAATAATACTCTTCAAAGTTTCACTACAGATTATAAGAAAAGAGTATCTGATGTTGATTCTGCGAAACCAACCGGCATTCTAAGTAAGTTTTTAAGTACCTATAAGAGTGTAATACAATTCATTCAGTTTTTTGGCAACAAAAAATTTGTGAATAGAATAAGTGACAATTTAAAAAATCTTTCTAAATCATTTACAGAAAGTTTTGAAGTTGCAAAATTGATTCGTCAGGTCATTGTAAAAATAGTACAACAATTATCAAATCTTCCAAAAGCATCTCCAGGTGGTGGAGGTGGAATTGACATTGATGTTGATGTTCCCATGGGTGGTGTCAGAAAGAGCGCACCACGAGGACTTGGTAATATGTTCAAGGGAAGAGGCAAAATGCTTGCCCTTGGTGCTGGTGCTCTTGGATTGGGTGCTGTTGGTGCTGGCACAGTGAATGCTCTTTCTAATGTTGATGAAATTAGAGCAGGAATGCTTCAACCTGGAGATGGTGGAGACATCATATCAACGTTTAGTTCTGCAATAGAAAGATTTATTACAGCAATTAATACAATGATTGGTATTGGAAAGGGTCCTTCCAAACCTCCTGGTGGTGGTGCAGGAGGTGGTGGGGGAAGTCCTGGAGGTCCTGGTCCTGGAGGTCCTGGTCCTGGATCTCCAGTGGATTATAGTAATTTGAAAAGTGGTGATATATCTACTATGGCAGGCAAATCAGCAGTTTTATATGATGAATATAGAAATCTTGGATATACTGATGAGGGAGCAAAAAGATTAATTGCTGAAATTGGCAGAGAAGGTGGGATGGACAATAAAAACTTGTTTGGAACTCATACTGATCCTTCTGCAAAAATTCCTAATACTGGTATGTTTAGTTGGAATCAAGATAGAAGAACTGCTTTAATCGATCAGGCCAAAAAGGCTGGGGTTTGGGATGAGACCAAAGGTCAAATAAAAGAAACTGCTGAGGGATTGAGATTCCAAGCAAGATTTTCTGCAAATGAAATTAAGACGAGAGGTGCTGGAGTTCCTGAAGCATTAACCACTCAAGGTTATTCTGGTGCTAAAATATCACAATTACTTAGAGATAAGTATATTGTTTATAGAACTGATCGTGGTTATTCTGGGGGTCCTGATCCAGAATATGGATCAGTTAAAACTGGAGAATGGTATAAAAAATTGACTCCAGGATTGGAAAAAACATATAAACCAAAACCAGGAATAGGAGGTAGTTATGAGGAATTGCCTAAAGAATATGCTGCAGCATATAAGGCTGGAAAATTAAAATTAGAAGAATACAACAACTTAGCAACAGGTGTTTCTCAAGTTGCTCAAACAGCAGCACAATCACAAACAAATATTGTACCAATAGATTTGTCTGGTGCAATGCCTCAACAATCTCAAGGTGGTGGAGGAGGTATTTCTGCACCACCATCAACTCAAAAAAATGGTCCATCAGTTCCATTATTACCTTCTGCAAACACTGATAATTTTTTAGTTTTATATTCAAGAATGGTTTATAATATAGTAGACGGATAATGAAAAAAGTACTTTCTTCTCCTTTAGTTTCTGCTTCCAATAACATAGTTTCTTTTAGTGGAGATTCCTCAAGAAGACTAAAAGGAATTCAGAGAGATGTTGTTGATTTCTCTAAGTTTTTAAACACTCAAAATAAAGAAATTAATAGAATAAAATTACCTGAAAAAAGAAAAATTAAAGAACTTGCGAACTTAAACATTGCTTCAAGTTTTGGTTCTCCTGGAAATTTATTATCATCTTTACTTGGAGGGGCACTTGATGTTGCTGGTTTTCTTGGTAATATGTTCCCCCCAAGAGGAAAAATGGGTGCTCCTCAAAATACAAGAGGATTGAGACCACCAAAACCAATAGTTTCTGGTTCTAAGTTACAATTTGGAGGACTCAAATCTGTAGGTATTTTGAATGCAGTTTTTTCTGGATTGGATTTTGCTCAGGGATTGGCAGAGGGAGAAAGCACAGGTCAAGCAGCATCGGGAGCAGTGGGCAATCTTGCTGGTTCATTACTTGGTGGTGCCATTGGGCAAGCACTAATTCCAATACCTGGGCTTGGTTTTGTAATTGGAAGTATGGCAGGTGGATTTTTGGGTGGTTACACCGCAGATAGAGCATATGAACTTGCAACTGGTGGTGCTGGAGGTGTGTCTGGAAAAGTTGAAGAAAAACTAAAGGCACAAGAACAACAACAAAAGGCATCAGTTCAAGAAAGTGGATTTGGTGATGTAATAAACAGATTTAGTGACTCTGTAGGAAAGTTTGAAAACTTTGTCTATAAGTCATTTGCTTCTGTGGTAAATGGTGCCGCAGCTGCTGCTGGTTCTGATGAAATGATGTTGGATTACGGTTTAGACCCAGATGCAATTCCAGATGCTCCTGAAATTCCAGGAGAACTTCCAGATATGACTGCTGAAGGTGGTCAAATGCCCAGCAAATATACTTCATCTCCTTATGGTTGGAGATGGGGAAGAATTCATAGTGGTGTTGATTATGCTATTACGGAAGGAACACCAGTAAGTGTGATTCAACCTGGTCAAGTAACATACGCACAATTTAATGATGGTGGGTATGGATATGCTGTACAAATTGCACATCCTGGTGGTTCTAGTAGTTTTTATGGGCACTTAAGTAAAATATCAGTCAAAGAAGGACAACAAATAGAACCTGGAACTGTAATTGGAAATGTAGGAAGCACAGGAAATTCTACGGGACCTCACGTTCATTTTGAAGTTAGACAAGGAAGTAAAAAATTAGAAATACCTACAAGTGAGGGAGATAAGTATTTTAGATTCGGTGGCAATGTAAAAGTCAAACCAAAGGCAGGAGTTTCGGGAGCAGGTTCTAATCCTTTTGTTTTAGAATTACACGCAGACCCAAATGCAAAAGGACAAAAGACAGGATTAATCCCAAGCAATACCAGTCCAGATACTGCTGTTTCTCAAGCACTTGTTTCTAGTTTCGGGACTTATGGTAAAAATTTTAGAGGAGGATTGGGTGTTACAAATAGAGGTGGAAATATTCTAGAGTCAGATATGGCATTAGGTGCTGAAGCAAATGCAAAAAGAATAGTTGAAGCAATGATGAAAGACCCTAAACGTGCATATCATATTTTTGCAGGACACGCTGATGTAACAAAAGGTGAAACTGGTGCTCCTGGAGAAAAGGAATATAATTTAAAAACTGCTGAATTGGTTGAAAAATTAGCAAAAGCACAGAAATTAAATGTAATGTACCATAAATCTATTATTGCAAATGAAGCAAGTGATCCAAATTCAAATCTTTCCAGAATTAAAGCAATAATGGATGCTTCAAAGAGACCTGGAATAGGAGGTCCAGATTTAACTCCAGAGGCAATTGCTGCATATCAATCTGGAATGATTCAAAATCTCCAACAATACCCTTCTTATAATCAACTACAACAGGTTACAACAATTATACCAATGATGATGAGTCCTCAAGGTGGAGGAGGACAACAAAAACCAGTCTTTATTCCAGTTGGAGGTGGTGGTGGAGGAACTGTAATTCTTCCTGGTCCAGATGAAGGACAACTGGTAAATAGTCTTATGAAGACTATGTTACTTACTAATCTGTCAGCAAGCTAATGTCACAATCTGTAGCAGCATTTAAACCAAATTATTTTATCATACAATCATTAGATGGTAGCAAAAAAATTGATATTACCAATTCATTATTGTTTTTTGATTACTTTGAGGATATTTTATCTCCTTGTATAACTGCTACTGCACAAATAGTTAATAGTACAAGTTTGTTTAATCTTTTACCAATTCGTGGTGGAGAAAAAGTTTCCATTAGTGTTGATACTGCATTTGGTGAATTTTTATTTGATGGTGATACTGCTTTTTATGTTTATAAGGTTAGCAATCTTGATGCACAAAAGTCAAGTGAAATGTTCACTTTACACTTAGTTTCTCGTGAAGGTTTGACGAATGATACTGTCAGATGTGAAAGAAAATATACAGGTAATATTCAAACTACAGTAACTAAAATTTTAAAAGATGTATTAAAAACTAAAAAATTTAAGAGTGAAAATATAGAAGGAACATCAAATGATTTTTCTTTTATTGGAAACAATAGAAAACCATTTCATACTTTGACTTGGTTGGGACCAAAAGCAGTTCCTGCAAATGGTCAAAACTCTGGAACATCAGGTGGAGAGAATAGTGGAATCGCAAAAGGAACTGCAGGATTCTTATTCTATGAAAACAAAGATGGGTTTAATTTTAGAAGTATTGATAGTTTAGTTTCAAGCACTCAAATTCAAAACAATAGTGCCGATAAGGAATCAATATATAATTATCAATATGCTCCAATCATTGAGAGTAATAATGTAGAAACAAATTTTAGAATTTTAAACTATAAGTATGAAAAGAATATTGATTTGATGAAATCATTGAGAGTTGGTATGTATTCAAATAAAACATATTATTTTGATTTGTATTCAAACACTTTAGATATTTACAAATACACAGTGAAAGACCAAGTTAAAAATAAACTAGGTGCGTCTAAGAATATTGCTGTTTCTGATGAATTTGGAGATAGTATTAGTAGAATTATGTTTAAAATTTCTGATAGAGGAAATTTGAATAATGATGGAACTGTAAGTGGCAAGTCAAGAAGTGGTGCGGATATGTCAATGTCTTATTCTAGATATAATTTATTATTCACTCAAGCACTAAATATGGTTATACCTTGTAATATAAAACTGAAAGTTGGAGATATTATAAATGCACAATTTCCGAGAATCAAAAGATCGGATAATAAAGAAGCAGATGATGAGCAAAGTGGAAATTATTTGATTAAAGAATTGAGACATCATTTTGAAGGAAATCAAATGGTTACAAGTGTAAAATTAATTCGTGATAGTTACGGTCTTTACGGTCCTCAAAACGGGTAAGAAAAATGGATTTACAACAATTCATACATACTATAAATGATGAATTGGGAAATTCATCATTAAATAAACAAAGAAAAAGATACTTAGAAGCACATTTGGAAGAACTTTTGGAATATCAAAAGAATAATCCAAATAATACTTTAATACCAAATGCATTAGAATTATTTTGCGATTTAAACCCAAACGCACTGGAGTGTAGAATTTACGATGATTGAAGAATCTTTATTGAAATCCAATTACATTGGCAAAGATGGTTTTTATTGGTGGATTGGACAAGTAGCAAATCAAAATTCTTGGAAAAGTAAATCTCAGTTTTCAGAAGAAAAGGGTTCTGACGGTCAAGTGTGGGCAGCAAGATGTAAGGTAAGAATTGTTGGTCATCATACTTTTGATGGTAATGTTCTTCCTGATGATGATTTGCCTTGGGCACAGATTATGATGGACCCTGCTTTTGGAAGTGGTCAAGGTGGTATGGGAGCAACAATAAATTTAAAGGGTGGTGAGACTTGCTTTGGATTTTTTATTGACGGAGATGATGCACAACAACCAGTCATAATGGGTCTTCTTCATCGTAGTGATGGTGTTAAGAATTTAATCTCAGAAGAGGTAATAGCAAAAGAAAAAAGTTCTCAATTCAAACCATTTACTGGACATCCTGGAAATAATATCCCAGCAACTCAAAGAAGTGCAAGAAAAGAAAAAGAAATTATTCCTGAAAATCCTCAAACAGAAACTTCTCCACTATCAACAAAAGACAAAGTAGATATTGCTTTTAATTCAAATGTTGGATTTTACACTGGGACTACTCGTGTATTTCCTCAGTATGGAGATAGACTTCAATTTGATGCATCATCTATATGGCAAGTTGCGAAAAAAGCAGATGTAGAAATTACAATACCTAATGGTTGTCAGAATGGATTAATCGGAGATATTTCACAAGCTCTTCAGAGCTTTATGGCAATTACAAATGGATTAGACCGATATTTAAATGTTTATGTAGATACTGTATTAAATGAAATTGTAGATATAGGAAATCAAATTCGTAATACTGCTAGGTCTATACTTAGTATCGTAAAACTCATTATCAATAATTTAAGAAATACAATTTTTAAATGTATTACTTGGGCATTTAGAAAATTAGTCGGTCTTGTTGTTCCACAACCCCAACAAAAGATTGTTTTGGAATCAATGAAGAAAATTCTTGATGCAATTTTTTGTATTCTAGAAAAACTTCCATCAAGTCTTTTGGATTTTATTACAAATGCTTTACAGGATTTAGTAGATAGAACAGTAAATGTCCCTCTTTGTGCAGCAGAAGAATGGACTGCTGGAATTCTTGCTAAACTAATGAATGCGATTGAAGATGCATTATCTGATATAATGTCTGGTATTAGTTGGTTGACTGGTGGATTAGGAACAATTTCTGGAATTTTAAATCAAGCAAGTTCTTTGGCATCTCAAATTTTTAGTTTTCTTCAATGCACTGGACTTGCTTGCAAGAAACCACATACTTGGGCAGCAAAATTTGGACCAAGTGAAAAAGAAGCAGATGATTGGAAAAAAATGGTTAGTAATGTTAATGTGTTTAAAACTGCTGCTAAAGCAGGAAGTTCAATAGAAGTTTCTCTTCGTAATACTCCTTTATATTCTGCAACTGATACTTTTGGGTCTGGATTTGGTGGTTTGATTGATAGAGCACTTAATAATGCATCTTGTGTGTCTAAAGTTCTTAATCCACAGAATCAGGATGATTTAATGAGAATGCCGATTGGAAGCAGATGGAAGACTTGTATACCTCCACAAGTTTATATTACTGGTGACGGAGTTGGTGCTAAAGCAATTCCAATAGTTGGTGATAATGGTAAGATTTTCTCTGTTCAAATTGCCAACAGGGGAGTTGGTTATACAAATGGAACAACAGATGTAAGAATTGTTGATAAAAGTAATTATGGTTTAGGTGCAACTGCAAGAGTTGAGGTGAATGAAAAAGATGGTGGTATTGATAAAGTTATAATTCTAAATTCTGGTGATGGATATTGTAAAGGCAATGTTACAGCACCAGGAATAAGTTCTTCTATAACTGGCACAGTACCAGGAATAAGTTCTTCTATAACTGGCACAGTTACTGATGTTGTGGTAGATAAACCAGGATATGGATATACAACTGGGGATAAAATTACTGATGGTAAAAATACTTATGAACCAATTATTTCTCCTGGAAGTGGAGCAATTGTAGATGTTAAGTTGCCAACAAATATTATAGGAGAATTTAAAACCATTCCCACACTAACTATAAATACCAACACAGGAGTAGGAGCAGAACTCATTCCAGTTATGCAATTTACTCCAAATTATTCTTCAACAACTGGTGTTCCAGCAGTCTCTGGAATCGCAGTAACCTCAGTGATAGATTGTGTATGACAACTCCAGACCCACATTTAAGACAGACTGACCATTTTATAGAAGCTTGTGGAGTAGAAAGTCCTCATAATGGGAAGATAGACTATTCTTGCACAACAAAAAAAGGTCAAGGATTTATCTATTATGAAAATGGTGATTTAGATATTGTTGCCGATAAAACATCAAAAGAAGTTGTCGGAAGAAAAATTACCAATGAATCTGAACCAGCAAAAATTATTCGTGCGGAAAATGGAGGAATAGTACTATCTGCACCCTATGGAACTGTTACAATTGTTGCAGCAAACATTCGGTTTGTTGCTCTTGATGGAACAGGAGGAGGAGAGATTACATTTCAAGCATCTAAATTAATTCATCAAGACGCTCCAACGGTCACTACACAAGGAACAAATACAACAACTGCAGCAGCAAATAATGCTTCAGTAACTGGAAGCACTGCATCTTTAAGTGCGAATACACAAGCAGAAGTTCAATCAGGAATAGACTCCGATAAGTCTTCTGTTTTGGGCAAAATATTAGATGCAATTACTAGGTTTAAAAATTTCTTTGCTTCCATTTGCTCTGATAATCCTGGAGGCAAATAATGGCAGATTTTACAGTTGCTAGCATTGGAGAAAAACTAATTGTAGGTCAATTGGATATGTCCTTTTTGACTGCTACTGCAGAAATTACTCCGGGAACAGCAGTTATTAATGGTCCTTGTTATATTGGTTTGACCCCACAGATTGGAGTTGCAAGAGCAACTTGTATGATTGGACCACCAGTGCCAGGTCTTACTGTTCCTGCTTCTCTTGAAGTTTCTGGAATCGCAAATTTTGTTGGAGATACAAATACAATAGGAATTTCTAAATTTTTGGGTCTTGCTATGAAATTAGCAGCAGATATATCTTCTGCTATAAAAGTCAATTCGGGAGCACACATTTCCACTGCAAACAAAGTAATTACTGGAAATCTCAATGTTACTGAAAATGTAACCGCAGTTCGATATTTTGGAGATATTAGTGCTTGTGTCGGAAAAAAAAATTTTGATATTCCACATCCATCAAAACCAGGATGGAGACTAAGGCACGTTTGTATTGAAGGTCCAACTGCTGATGTTTTTGTGAGAGGGCAACTTGATAATAAAAATGTTATTGAACTTCCATATTATTGGAAAAATTTAGTTGATGTTGAGACCATTACTGTTCATCTTACACCAATTGAAATGCATCAAGAATTATTTGTAGATAAAATTGAGTGGGGAAATAAAATTTATATTAAAAATAATTCTGGTTCAGCAATTAAGTGTTATTATACTGTTTATGGTGAAAGAAAGGATACATCTAAAAATATTCCAGAATACGAAGGTACTTATGACGATTATCCAGGTGATAATCGTGAATATGTTTTAAGTGCAATAAGGAGTTGATATATGCCAGTACAGGAAATTATTGATGAATATAAATCAGAAATTGTTTCACTGGATAATCAAGTAAGTTCTTTGGGTACTTTGGTAGATCCATTGCAATTGAAGATTAATCGTTTTATCAACCCTGTAGCACAACTTGATTTGGAAGTTTGCAATTTAACCGTAAAAATTAATCAAAAGATTTATGATATTGGAATTGTTGCAAACAATGCAAATGCTTGCGGATGTGGTTCAACTGCAACTCGTACAGAGGTCATTTATGATAGTGTTGGTGCTATAGTCGGAGTTACAACAACAACTTACACTATTGGTAATTATTATTATTACGAACAAGTTAAAGCACATCGTATTAATGCAGAAAATACTTCATATACTGGAACTGATCCCTATGGACCATATTTTGGAACTGACGGTTCTACAACTTTTACGACTGGAATAGGTTATGCTACCACTGTAAATGGAATTGACAATGATTCCATTACAAGTTTAACAATCACAAATCCTGGTTATGGATACACACCAGGAACTTATTATCGTCAAGAATTAACTGGTGGAATAGGAACTGGTGGACTTGTTGATATTATAGTAGGAAGTGGAGGGACAATAATTACTTCAGTGATTGTGAATAATGGTGGAACTGGATATCAAACTAATCAAAGTGTTGGTGTTCTTTCATTTCCTGGTGCATCTTTTAACATTTCCCGTGTAGGTTCTCCTATTCTTGGTGTTGGTACAGATACTTATATTGTTGCAAGTTCTGGTGTAGGAAGTGTTTTTGTTCCCACCGTATCCTCTGGAAATGTGAGTATTTGTTCCACATCTTGTGCGACATATTCATCTCAATTTACAATATTAAGTAATGATTTGTCATCTCTTCGTGCGAAACGAGATAGTTTATTATCTGGAACCAATCATCTTAAAACAGAATCCAAAAAAATGTATGTACAAAGATATGGATTCGTTTTTGCACAAGGTGATTTAAATTCAAGAAAAAGTACGGTAAATAGTATTATAGGTACTTTATCTGATTCTACTTACGGCGATTATTTTGTATGAGTATACTTTTAAGGGATACGAGAACTGGTCTTATAACATCAACCGATTTAATTGAACCTTGGCTTGGATTGTATCTTCGTGAAAATCCAGATATTGTAAAAGTTGGAATTGCATTAAATGAAAATAAAAATTATTATCCATATTTAAACGATAGTGCTATTGATAGCAACGATCCCGGTGTGAGTCTCGGATTAGTTTATAATCCTGGTTTGAATAGATTGGGAATAAACACAACAAATCCACAAGCAACACTTGATGTTTTTGGTAATTTAAATGTAAGTGGTGTTGGAACAATTACAAAAAGATTTGACGTTGGGTATGGTGGGACAGTTTTTACTGTACTTAATAGTGGAGACTCAAATATTGTTGGACTCGGTTCAACTTATTCTGGAAATGTTGGTATTGGCAGCAACATACCAACACAAAAACTTGATATTGCAGGAAGTATAAAAGTAGATGAAAATATATATGATTCTGTAAATTATTCTGGAGTTACTGGATATTATCTTTCCCGAGACATTAATGGAATTAGATGGGTTGAAATAACCCCTGCCAGTGCTGCTGGAATTCTTGTTTATAATGACTTGTCTTTAATTGGAACTGGACAGTCTTTTTTTGGAATAAATTTTAACACAGGACGAGGTGCTGGTGTTAACACTGATCCAGTTCAGGCATTTGTAAATTCAAGTAATTCAAACATTGCAGATGTTTATGTTTATGATTATTGGGATTATGTAAATGGAAGTACATCAATCTACAGAAATTCTAATGTTGGAATTAACAATTCAAATCCTTCTTTTTCTCTGGATGTTGTCGGAACAGCAAGTGTTACTCAGACATTTCAAGTTGGAATTTCAGGCACAGTATTTACCACGACTGGAATTGGTTCGGTTGGAGTTGGAACCAATTTACCAATTAAAGATGTAGATATTGTAAAGGAGGCTTTATTCCAAAATACCGTAGAATTAAATTCCTCACTGATTGATATAAACAACAGCACTGCTACTGGAAAATTTGATTATCGTCTTTCTTCTGTAGGAACCGGAGTATCTTGGAGACCTTCTGGTGTTCAAACTCAAAATATCATATATGTAACCAAAGATGGTAATGATGCAAACAGTGGATTACTTGAAGGTGATGCAAAAGCAACTGTAGGAGCAGCAGCATCAATTGCACAAGATGGTGATACAATTTATATACGTCCTGGTGTTTATTTTGAAAATAATCCTATCGGTTTGAGAACTGATGTAACAGTATCAGGACAAGATTTGAGATTAGTCACAATCGTTCCACAAAATCGCACAAAAGATGTATTTCACGTTCGTAGAGGTTGCTTAATAGAAAATTTAAATTTTGCTGGTGGAGCACCAGGAGATCCAAATGCAGTTTCAATTGCTCATACTGGATGTGCAGCAGTTGCATTTCCTCCAATAGATATTGCCGACCGTGCAAATACTGGATATATTGCTGCAGGACCAACATTAGAAGGTCCATCTGGAAGATGGAGAAGTCCATACATTAGAAATTGTACCAACTTTATGACAAAAAGTATTGGTATGAAGATTGATGGAAATCACGCAAGTGTTTCAGATCCTATTAATAATATTGGAAATAATCTCAAGTGTATGGTTTGTGATTCATTTACTCAATATAATGAAAATGGTATTGGTGTTTCCATTACAAACAATGGTTATGCTCAATTAGTATCTATTTTTACAATTAATTGTGATAAAGGAATTTATTGTGATAGTGGAGGATCTTGCGACCTTACAAACTCCAACTCTTCATTTGGTAATTATGGATTGTATGCAGTTGGATTGGGTTCTACAGAATTTACTGGAAAGGTTAATCCTGTTCCTCAAAATTTTGGACCAGTTATAACAAGAGTAACTCCTGGTGTGAATGCAAATAGTGATAAAGTTGAACTTACAAATGTAAAGGATGTATATAATGTACCACGAAGACCTTATGATGGTCAGGCTTTATTTTTCCAGATTAGTAATTTGGATGGGAGATATCCAGATGCAGCAAGTTTCCCAACTTTAACTTTACCGATGGTTAGAGTACAAGAAATTAAAATAATAGATGCTGGATCTGGATATAGTGCTTCATCTCCACCTAATGTCCGCATTATTGATAGTAACGATAATACACAACAACCAAAAGGACCTCAAAGTATTATAGCACAATTAAGTCCCACAGTAGATGCAACTAATGGGAGTATCCTTTCAGTTGATGTGATAAGTAGTGGAAGAAATTATCTACCTACTCAAAATTTAATACTTCAAATTGATTCGCCAGTTGGTGCAGGTACTACTGCAACGGCAATAGTTATTACACAACCAATTTATTATACAGTTGATGTTGCCACTCAAGTTTCTGCTGGTGGCACAACAACAGTTACATTTAATGAAAGAATTCCTTATGAGTTATATGGTGATGAAGATGTTTCATTAAAAAGAATTAGCAGAATTCTTACGAGTTCTCACTCTTTTGAATATATTGGTACTGGCACAAGTATAAATACTTCCACACCTTTTCAGGGGGCAGTTCCTATAAAAGCAAATGAAATTGTTGCTTTAGATGGGGCACAAGTACCATTCACAAGTACAGACCAAAAAGGTAATTTTGATATTGGAGAAGGTCTTCAGATTAATCAACCAACAAGAACAATTAGAGGGAGAGATTTCAGTAGAGCAATTCAGGCAGAAGTTACACCACTGATTTTAGCATTAAGATAGTAATATGGCAGTTTCACCACTTAATACATATTTGACCATAGCAGTTCCTGTTGCACCAGGAGAACAAACTGTTTATACAGTTCCTACTGGACAATCTTCTATTTTGTTATATGCTCAAGTTGCGAATGTTGGAGTCAACACTTATCCAATAGTTACACTTACACATAGAAGGGTAAGTAATTCTCAGAACACAGTAGGAAATACAAGGAATACAAGAATTGCTAAAAATATAGAAGTTCCTCCAAATGATGTTGCTATTTTAATTGATGGCCGTCTAGTTTTAGAAAAGAGTGCAATTATTACTGACTCTATCGTTCTTTCAGGAATACAATCTGGAATTGTTTCAGTTTCTACTTGTTTTTACGATAATACTACAGGAATAACTACAGTTGAAACTTTAACTCCTCACAATTTTAATATTGGTGATGAAGTGACAATGAGTGGTCTTGCATTTACTTGTTCAAGTCAGTATGCGGGACTTACTACTACAATTTTTCCATCACCTCAAAAGTCTTTTGTTATAGATTCTATTATTGGGAGTGTAGGAACATCAAAAACGTTTGTGACCAATTCTGGTATATCCATTGGTATTGCACACACTTATGTAAGTGGTGGTCAAGTAGGTCCGTTGCAAATGGAATTCATCTGTAGCATTCTTGAAACTAATGTATCTGGCATTGTATAATTATGACAAAGTATTTAAGTGGAAGAGTAAAAAGAAGGTCACAGTCCGATTTAACAAGTGATAGATATAAGTACTTAGCAATAAATCAAGCAGAACCAAATCTTGGAGATCCTTCTTTACTGGAACAATCTCTTCCTTTTGGTCAACAATATCAAGTTGTTTCAGTATCTGGATATCCAGGGCAACGTTATTGGATTCCACCTGGAGGTGGATTGATACCTGGTTCTATTAGTGTTTATGATGAAAATATTATTGTTCCCAGTAATGCTGGTGTGAGTAGCATTACTCAAATAAATTTTGTTGGATCTGCAATTAGTGTAACTGGTTATTTAAATGCAGATAATTCCCCAGGAACTGGAGTTACTGTTAGAGTTTTTGCTCCAGGAAATAATCAACAAATATTTTTTAATAATAACAATGAGTTTGGAACTTCTTCATTATTGATTTTTGATAATGTTACTGGAATTTTAACAGCAGGAAAATCCATTAATGTTGGTATTGGTGCCACTGTTTTGACTGCAACTTTAGATGGTTTAGTTGGAATTAGAACTGCAACCCCAACAGACCCATTAGACGTAAATGGAAATATAAGACTTCGTTCTGGTCTTAAAGATTTTAATAACAATGTAGGTATTGAAAGTTCTATTCTTGTTTCTACAGGTGCTGGAGTTTCTTGGACCTCCCCTTATGCTGCTGGTCTTCAGGGTCTTCAGGGACTTCAGGGCACTCAAGGAACACAGGGAACTCAAGGTACTCAAGGAACACAGGGAACACAGGGAACTCAAGGTACTCAAGGAACACAGGGAACTCAAGGTACTCAAGGAACACAGGGAACTCAAGGTACTCAAGGTACTCAAGGTACTCAAGGTACTCAAGGAACACAGGGAACTCAAGGAACACAGGGTACTCAGGGAACTCAAGGTACTCAAGGACTTCAGGGAACACAAGGAACTCAGGGCACTCAAGGCATCTCTGGGGAAGGAGGTGCTCAAGGAACTCAAGGAACACAGGGTACTCAGGGAACTCAAGGTACTCAGGGAACTCAAGGACTTCAGGGAACACAAGGAACTCAGGGCACTCAAGGCATCTCTGGGGAAGGAGGTGCTCAAGGAACTCAAGGAACACAGGGTACTCAGGGAACTCAAGGTACTCAGGGAACTCAAGGTACTCAAGGTATCTCTGGTGGAGGAGGTGCTCAAGGAACACAGGGTACTCAGGGAACTCAAGGTACTCAAGGTATCTCTGGTGGAGGAGGTGCTCAAGGAACACAGGGTACTCAGGGAACTCAAGGTACTCAAGGTATCTCTGGTGGAGGAGGTGCTCAAGGAACACAGGGTACTCAGGGAACTCAAGGAACTCAAGGAACTCAAGGAACTCAAGGTCTTCAGGGAACCCAAGGTACTCAAGGCACTCAAGGTATTCAAGGTACTCAAGGAACACAGGGAACACAGGGAACTCAGGGAACCCAAGGTACTCAAGGCACTCAAGGTACTCAAGGTACTCAAGGTACTCAAGGTGCTACAGGAACAGGTACTCAAGGTACTACAGGAACAGGTACTCAAGGTACTCAGGGCACTCAGGGCACTCAAGGAACTCAAGGTGCTTCAGGTGTTACGAATATAACATTAACACAAACTGGTTATTCATGTACATATCCTATGTCTGCAAGTGGATCAACTATAACTGTTAATTCTAGTAGTAATGGATATGGAACTCGTTATGTCCAAACATACACACCTACAACTGAAGGATGTGATGGGGACATTTGGTATCAAATAACCTGATAAAATTATGGCAGCTTCATTTATTAAAAAATCCGATGGAAATTATTATTTGAGATTAACTGATAATACTACTTCAGTTAAATTTGCAGCAGTTGCTAATGCTGGAAATACTTATACGTTTTCAGTTAATGGAAGTGTAGTGGTATCAAAACCAGATGGTAACTCTAGCACTTTTTATTCATCAAGTGCAACTCCAGTTCCCTCTGGCGGATCTTTGGATAATGGGTTTTTTCCAGGTTCGGAAACAAATTATACTTATTCTGGGTCTGGAACAAGAGATTATCTTTTATCGTTTACTTCTTCTGGTCCAGGAACACAATTTTATCTTGGAGGAGCATCATTAACTTGGGGAGGATATGCTTATCCTGGAAGTGGGTACATTTCAAATCCCGTAGCAGTTGGTGTTAAAACTCCATTAAGCATTAGAAATACAGGAACTTTAACGCACATATTTGACAATGACACCAATACAAATACATTATTTAATGGCACTGGAGCAACTTTTGTAAATCAAAATCCAAATGCACCAGATGGTGTGCCTTGCGATTCAAATAATTTTAATTATTCACAAAAATATTATACAGTATATTGGAACACTGCATTCCCAAATAGTAATTATACATTAAATATAACAATTTTAGATAATCAATCAGCATCTGGTGATCATGATGGTTTTATTAACTTATGTTCTATTGCAAATAAAACTACTTCTTCTTTTGATATTCAATTTTACGCATCAAATGTTAATGCAATTAGTTATGTCAGATCATTTTCAGCATCTGCATCTTACGAATCATCTTGGTCTAACGCAGGTAATATTTTTATCAAGAATGGTGGTTCTTGGAAAGAAGTTCAAACTGCATGGATTAAAAGGAATGGGTCTTGGGCAAAAGTTTTTCAGAATTATGGCAACTCATCTTGGATAAACATGCTTGAAAATTTAGATGATGCCATTGACTTTGGTGTTCAAGTAATTGCCAATAATTAATGTTATTTCAATTATATATTTACTTGAACTGCTATCCTCTTGACGACCTCCCCCCCCCAGATGCCCTTGTATATCATTTTGATCTTTAAAATATCTCGTAATGCATTGGCACCTATATAGTATAACAAAAAAGTAATCGCAATAAGTAATGGCGGACAGATTTCCACTTATAGCAAATCCAACAACTCAACAGATTGAGGAATTAGCACCTGGAGATAATCTCAATTTACAGAATAGTGGAATAGTTGGTGCTACAACTATAACCGCAGATAAGTTTGTTGGAAGTTTAGAAGGAAACGCAACGAGTGCGGATAGATTAAATAATGCTGCGAATATAACTTCTGGTATTGTTAGTACTTCTAGACTTAGTGGTTATTATGGAATTAATGTAAATAGTGCAAATATACTTACAAATGCTGCTGGTATAACTTCTGGTTTTATTAGTAGTGATAGATTATCTGGTCATTATCCAATTTCTGTTGATTCTGCTTCTTCTTCTGATGCTTTGACTGATGCATCAAATATTACAGGTGGTATAGTTCCTTCCGAAAGGTTAGAGGGATTTTACGACATTAATGTAGGAACAGCAAACACTGCAAACATTATTACTCCTGGAAGTTTTCAGAATATTAGTATTGGAGGAAATGCTGCTACTGCTACTACAGCAGTCAATCTTTCTGGTGGAACAGTTTCTGGTGTTGATTTAAATATTAGTGGCATTGGTACAATTGGAACTTTAGGTGTTTCTGGTTTAACAACAACAACTAACTTAAATGTAACCAATTTAGCATCAATTGGGTTTGCTTCTGTAGGAGTTGCAACGATTGGATTTGGAACATTTACAAATGTCAGAATATCAGGTGCTGCTACAATTGGGTTCTTAACAGCAACTAATGCTCGTGTTTCTGGAACTGCTACTGTTGGATTTTTAACTGCAACTAATTTAAATTCACCCAATGCAACTTTGGGAATTGTTACTGCAAATACACTCACTGGTCTTAATACATTATCTTCGTATGATGCAACCCTTGATTTTATTAATAATACTAGGATTACATCGGGTTTATTGGTTGGAACTGCAGCATCAATTGGAATTGCAACAATAGGATTTGGAACTTTTACAAATGTACGAGTATCGGGAATATTAACTGCAGGTACATTTTCTGGTAATTTTAGTGGAGGAATAGTTGCTGCTGCTGCTTCTATTGGAATTGCAACAATTAGTTATGCAAATGTCGGACTTGCATCAATTGGTATTGCAACTGTAGGATTTGCCTCTGTTGGTATTGCTACTATAGGATTTTTAACCGCAACTGATGTTCGTGTTTCTGGAACTGCTACTGTTGGTCTTTTAACTGCAACAACAATTTTCACTAATAATTATCTTGGAAATGGGGAATCCATAGTAGGTATTGTAACTCAAATTAATATTGGGACCGGTCTTACTTTAACATCTACACAAACAGCAGGAAAGGGAATAGTTAATGTAGGAATTCGCACTACTATAGGAAAAACAATCTTTGTTTCCTTTGAAGGAAATGATTCAAACACTGGATTGTTGAATAATGATGCAAAGAAAACTATAAAAGCAGCAGCAGCACTTGCTTTACCTGGAGATACAATTAAAGTTTTTCCAGGAACTTATGTTGAAAATAATCCAATAGTTTTATCAAAAGATGTTTCAGTGGAAGGAACAGAGTTGCGTAACTGTTTAGTTTCACCACAAAACACTGGACTTGATTTATTCCACGTTAATAATGGATGTCATTTAACAGATTTAAGTTTTGTTGGTGCTCCATCAACAAATGGTGCATCGGTAGTATCATTTCAACCACTTGCTGGAGTTTCTACTCATAGATTTTTTGATGCTGCAAGAATGATTCGTATGAATCTTGATTTTATTTCTGAAGAAACTGTAGGATATTTAACCAGCACAGATTATAAAAATCCTATATTTAATTCTGGAATAAGTACAATTAGAGAAGGTGTTGTATCTGCATTAAAGGCAGTATGCCATGACATTACAAGGGGTGGAAATTCTAAGTGTGTGGTTGCAGGAAAATCATATTACACTGCAGGAGGAGCACTTCAGAATATTGTTGGATTTAAAACCGAAACAATAGATGCCTTTAATTATGCAGTAGGAATTGCAAGGTCTTGTATTAATAATGTTTCTTTTGCAAAAACAAGTGGTGGAAATTATCAGTCTTATTATACACAAGTAAAGGATGTTTCCATTCAAGCAGATTCTGCAACTGGATCTAATACTAATTTAAATTCTTGTTCAAATGTAATTTCTGCATTATATTCTTGTGTTGGAATTGTGACTACAATAATTAATGATGGTTTGAGTGCTCTTGGTGGAGCAGGAATTAATACAACACTACCATCAGCATATGATGGACAATCAAGTAACAATTGGTCCAGCACAAAACTTGAAGGAACAACGTTCTCACCTGGTGTCGGAATTATTTCAAAAGGTCCTTATATTCGCAACTGCACAAATTTTATACCAAATAGCATTGGATTAAAGGTAAATGGTTTTGATGCAGAACCTGGAGATGAAATTGATAATGGCATTCAAGGTTCTATGAGTGTTGATTCTTATACACAATATAATCAAGGTGGTATTGGAGTGTCAATTACCAATGGTGGTTATGCTCAATTAGTTTCTATCTTTACAATTTGTGATGATATTGCGATTTATACATCTTCTGGTGGTCAGTGTGATATTACCAATTCTAACAATTCATTCGGAACTTATGGATTATATTCAAATGGTGTAGGGGATTACTCTAGTAGATCAATTTTTAGATATACTGGAACTGCAAATACAAATGCTACTATAGGTCAAAATATAATTACAGTTTCTGGTTTGGGAACCAATAGACCATATCAAGGGCAAGCAATTTATTTTGGAAACTTATATTATTCTGTTGAATCTATAAGTGTCACTGATGGTGGTTCTGGTTATACATCGGAACCAATTGTTACAATTAGTTCTCCAACTGGTCCAAATGGAATTACTGCCGAGGCATTTCCTGTAATTGAAAATGGAAAAGTAGTTTCAATTAATGTTATTAGTACTGGTAATCAATATGTAACTGCACCAACTGTAACGATCAGTGGTCCTGGTGCTGGGGTTACGGCAACTGCTTCTGCAAATCTTGCACCAATATATTATAAAGTTGATGGTGCAACTTTACCATCTGCTGGCATTTCAACTATCACATTAACTGAAAATCTAAATAATACAGTCAGTGCAGGAACTACTGCTTATTTCTCTAGAATGAGTTTGCAGGTTGCATCTACAATATCATTTGAATATATAGGAGCAGGCAATGCAATTGAATCTGCAAGACCATCTAAAGGTGGTGTGACAAGACAACAGAATGAAGTCGTTAGGATAAATGGAGGAGAAGTTGTTTATACTAGTACTGACCAGTCAGGAAACTTTAGAATTGGTGAGGGAGTAGTTATCAATCAATTAACTGGAACCATTAGTGGAAGATCCTTCAGTCAAAGTTTGTTAAATACAGTAACACCTTTACTCATTGCATTAGGAAGATAAAATGGCAGTAGTAGCACTTAATACATTTAAAACTGTAAGAAAAAATTTAACCACTTCCAACGTTGGAATTTATACTTGTCCATCTGGAGTTGCTTCAATTGTAATTTTGGCACAAGTAACAAATGTCTCAACAGGATCAACCACTTATACAGTGACTGCTGTTCATTCTAGAAGCACAGAATCTCCCACTGATTATAAATTTGCAAATAATGTTTCTGTTCCCCCCAATGATTCTGTAAATTTAATTCCAGACGGAAGACTTGTGTTGGAAACTGGTGATGTAATTAAAGTTTCGGCAAATTCTGATGATAATTTAAATATTGTGTTGAGTGTTTTAGAAACTGCAAAAGGATAATATAAATGTATAATTACACTTCCGGAAGAGTTAAAAAAGAAACAAGAACAGGAATCACATCCGATAGATATGAATTTTTAGGATTAAATCAAGCAGAGCCAGATCTCGGAGATCCATTGGTTGGTCCTTCTTCAGTTGGTGCAAATCCAGCACCACCTTCAATATCTGGTGATCAATATTTACTCGTTGCCAATAAAAATAATCCGGGAAAAAGATATTGGATTGCATCTTCTCAGGTATTGACTGGTGGTTTAATTCCCGGTTCTTTCACTATTTTTGATGATAATATTCAAGTAGGAGCAGCAAATAGTTTTAATGTTTTTAATTTAGTTGGTGATATTGTGTCAGTAGATCCAGTTGGTTCTGGGGTTTCCGATCAAACTGGAATTGCGACAATTAGATTTTCACTAAAAGCGCCTGGTCAAGCAAATCAAATAATGTATCACGGAAGTGGTAATTTAATTAGAGCAGCAAGTGGATTTGTATATTCTTCAGGAAATATTGGAATTGGAAGTAATTCTCCAACTGAAATACTGGATGTAAGTGGAAATGGTAAGTTTCTTGGATCTGTAAGTGCTTCAAGTTTTGTAGGTAACTTAACAGGTACAGCAACTACTGCTTCTGGATTAACTGCAACATCAAATATAAACACTACTGGTATTATAACTGCTTCAAGTTTTGTAGGTAACTTAACTGGAACAGCAACCACTGCTTCTGGTGTTTCCACAGAAATAAACATTAACACTACTGGTATTATAACTTCTTCAAGTTTTGTAGGTAATTTAACTGGAACAGCAACCACAGCAACCATAGCATCTACAGCACTTGGAGTATCAACATCAATTAGCATCAATACCACAGGAATTATAACTTCTTCAAGTTTTGTAGGTAATTTAACTGGAACAGCAACTACAGCAAATAATGTAAGTTCTAGTATTAATATAAACACTAGTGGAATTATAACTGCTTCAAGTTTTGTAGGTAACTTAACAGGCACAGCAACTACAGCAACAAATGTAATTAGTGGTTTTGCATCTGTTTCTTCATTGAATGTCTCTGGCATAACTACGATTGGAAGTGCAACAACTTCCACAAATACACCATTACAAGTTGAAACTTATGGAGTAAAAACAGGAACTGGTAATTTTATTGCTTCAGTTGGAATTACTACATCCATAGATAGTTTTTCCATTACAACTACAGACTTCAAATTAGTTGAGTATTCTGTTCATATTGGATTTAGTAGCAGTATTCAAGTTCAAAAAGTTTTAATTATGCAAGATGGCATTATTGCAAATGCTGAATCTTATGGCATTATGTATAACAAAAATGCTTTGGTTGCAATTGGAGCAACTTTGGATGGGACTGACTGTAAATTGCAAGTTACACCTCAGTCTGGAGTAAATGGAGTGACCACATATAGATTCGTAAGAGGAAGTTTATTATAATTAATTTATCATTTCAAATGAAAACATAAATACTTAAAAACTCTCATGGCAGATAAAGGTTTCGGTTTAAATCAACTAAATTTTACTGGAATAGCAGGAACTTCATTAATTGAGAGTGGAGATACTCTGCAGGTAAATGCTCCTTTATTTTCTGTTAGCACAGATTTTTCTGTCGGTGGGAAGGTAAACTCAAATATAATTCTCTCAAGTTCTTATTCTATTGGTATTGGTTCTACTCAACCAAAAGAAAAACTTGATGTTTTAGGGAATATAAATGTTTCTGGTTCAGTAACTGCAACATCTTTTGTGGGATCTGGTACTGATCTCATTGGAGTAGCAAAAAATACAATATCTGCAATTGACGAGAATAATTATTATTATCCAATTCTGACTCCATCTTCAGCAAATGCTGGTACTTATTCAACAGTTGTAGTTCCATCCAGTAAACTTGTTTTTAACCCATCAGGTTTGTTGGGAATTGGAAGCACGACTCCAAATTATAATTTAGATGTTGTTGGTACTGGAAGATTTACAGGAAATTTAATTGCTTCAAGTTTTGTAGGTAACTTAACAGGTACAGCAACTACTGCTTCTGGATTAACTGCAACATCAAATATAAACACTACAGGAATTATAACTGCTTCAAGTTTTGTAGGTAACTTGACAGGCACAGCAACTACAGCATCCAATGTAAGTTCTACTATTAACGTAAACACTACAGGTATTATAACTGCTTCTAGTTTTACTGGAAATCTTACAGGTACAGCAACTACAGCATCCAATGTAAGTTCTACTATTAACGTAAACACTACAGGTATTATAACTGCTTCTAGTTTTACTGGAAATCTTACAGGTACAGCAACTACAGCAACTACAGCAAATAATGTAAATTCTAGTATTAATATAAACACTACAGGAATTATAACTGCTTCAAGTTTTGTAGGTAACTTAACTGGAACAGCAACTACTGCCTCAGGATTAACTGCAACATCAAGTGTAAACACTACTGGTATTATAACTGCTTCAAGTTTTGTAGGTAACTTAACTGGAACAGCAACTAC